>Ga0315270_10000542_pt1 | contig 21068 bp, 20 predicted proteins | sample C1_bottom_MG_FD_204932 | JGI IMG/M metagenome (GOLD analysis project Ga0315270, IMG submission 204932) | Sediment microbial communities from Yellowstone Lake, YNP, Wyoming, USA - C1_bottom | ecosystem: Environmental > Aquatic > Freshwater > Lake > Sediment | place: USA: Wyoming | collected...
TTATAATTTGTTATATACCGGAATTTAACAAATTATAATTTATTAAATAAAGAAAAATTATAATTATAATAATTATATTTACTATATCATAATGACATATCAAACAAAGTATGATTATATTATCCCTCTCGGTGAAGAATGCTATACATGTCAAAGTATTGATAATAAATTTAATACGGTATCATTTCGCAAGTGTGCATTTCCATTTGATTATGTTGGTCACAGTTATATTGAAACAGTTGCATTAAAGATTAAACATTTATTAGAACATCAAGAATTAGAAAGTGTAACAGAAGATTCATTTGAAATATTATTATTTGGTGATCAATATTTTTATAGTGATAAGATCTATCATTTTCATTATTGGCATGAAATATCATATAATCAACAAGAATTATTTACAGAGAAAGATCTCAAAGAAATAACTGATAAATGTAAAAGAAGATATGATCGCCTAATTCATGCAATTCTTTCAAATCAACCTATATTATTTATTAGTGTTAATCATTATGACAATATTTATAATAATATTGATAAAAAAGATAGTCTTATTACGTTATATGAATTATTATATCAATATAATAAGAATATTAAATTTATTGGAATTAATTATACAAAGGATAATTTTATAAATAATACACTTACGCATGTTGTATTAGAAACCGATTTAAATATTCCATTTATAGATAGTAAAAATAAATTTATTAGTTTATTAAATCAATATGTTAGAGATCATATTAATCCATAATATGGATCGATTCAATTGTGTTAATTGTCTGATGTAGTCCCCATGTAGTTAGTTCAATAATATCAATTACAATTTGATCGGATGGTATATGATACTGAAACATAAATTCATTAGAGTCTTTATATTCAAATGTTTGTGTATCACATGGAAGAGAGTTATCCAAATACATAAAATGAATTTTGATTAATGATGCAGGAACAATCTGTGCCAGTTTTATTACAATTCTGTATTCTTTTTGTTTTGGATGATGATGGATGGCTGCATAAAAGGGGATAGTAGATAGGATAGGCGATCCCACTTTATTCTGTAAATAAAATGAATCAAATGATTGTAGTGGTTTAATGATATTATCCAGATGATTATTATTATATTTCATATCATATACAATTTGATTGGCAGGCAATCCTAGCATTTCAATTTTTGAATTAGAAAAAGCTTCTCGCATAATGTTCTGTGAGTAAATAGGATCATATGTATTAAAGATGTTAGTTAATTTATTTTGGCCAAGAGAAGTATAAAAAATATATTTTGTAACAAGTGATTCTTTTGTTCGAAATAATGATAAGTGATAAATTAAACTTGATTGTATATGATAAACATAATTATGATTAGGTGACTTTTGCTTTACACCTACTAACCATAAATAGTCGATATGATCTTCTGCTGATATTACATTTCTGTTAAAAAATATATTTTTTCGTACAACATCCTTTGTAAATAAATATCCAAAATTACACATATTAATAATAGGACAAGAACCAACAGGTTGATTGGATTTTAGATATAATGTTAATTCATTTTTTGGTAAATAGAGTAATTCATCTGAATCAATTAATAAAATCATATTATATGTGCATTGATTATAACCATATATTCTTTTTTCATATTCATCTTGAAATACCTGGTAGGTATACTTAATTTTATCTGGATATTGATCCATTAATTCCCAAATTTCAGGAGGATTTGCTTCATAGTGTACTCCAGCTTGTTTAAATGAATCAATACACCACTGATAGGGTCCATCAACAATTACAATTTCATCAACAAAATCTATAAGTTGTGGAATGGTATAATGTAATAAATAAAAATCATTATATAAACTAATATAACAACTTATTTTAGTTGTCATTTTATTAAGTAATTTATTTAAAATGTTGTGATATTTACACATTTTATTTAAAATAATTGTCTTAATTTATACCGGAATAAATTACATAATATAGCGATTAATTGAAATAATTATATACTTAATATATCTTTTGTAATCTCTGAATTAAGAATATCTTTTATGAAACGATTCATTGTTAATCGCTCTTTTAATTCATGATGCTCTACTAAATACTCATAGGCAGAATGAATTAACGACTTATTTTCTAACATCGATTCAAGTTCATTAATATTATTAAATAATAATGGGTATTCTGATCCAATATATTCTTCAATTGCAGGAAGTCGTCTTATAAAACATGGTATATTACGTGCAATACATTCAATGAGGGCATTATTTGCACTTGCATCATATAAATCAATAATAATAAAACTATTTCCTAATAGCATATCATACTCTTCATCTGGTAATCTTTGAATAGAAACCCGATTGATTTCTTCTGGTGTGATTGAAATTCCAAATTCATTACATTCTTCTTTCAACAGACGATATGAATTTTCTGTATTTCGCCCTGATAGCCAAATTCGGTTTAAATTTGTTTTTAATTTATAAATAGTGGATGCATATCGTAACTGAGATCCTAAACTAATTATAGTATCAATTGTATTAATCCGATTTGAATTAAACAACTCTACTGTAAATTCAACAGGATGATATAACTTTTCCACTTTAATATGAGAAAATCCAATCGAATCCAACATTTTTTTAACATAATGCTGCATGTATTCTGATAGAGTAAAAATACCATTACAATATGATAAATTTTGTATAAATATATTATTTTGAAGTAATAAATCAATATTACAAATATTATAATAAGTCTTGGTATGAACCGGTGTAAGATGAAAGATTCCAACCCATGGTTTATAAATATTTTTACATGCATTGAATATATGATCACAATCCGACCATGTATGTAATAAAATACCATTTGGATTTGTGCAAAGAGAATTTAAATGTGCTGTAACCATATTCCATCCAAATCGATGATTCTGTTTTGTAAAAGGTGTATCAATAAAATATGGAATGATACTATTAACAAGTACTTTCTTTGATAATTCTGGTGCAAATCGATCTAATTGATGCGATCCGATCGATCGATCATTATGTCGTACTGTTTCAATGGAAAAGGACTGTGCAGTATATGCAGTCGGTACCTTATATCCCAATTGGACCATTGCCTGAGAATAGAATACATCTTCAGGCTGATTTCCATTCAATCGGGTTGCATTATCCAGATACTGTGCATAGTGAGGAATTTTAATCATATGTTTTTTTGATAAGCAATCGATCATTGCAGAAATAGTTCGAAGTGAAAATCCACCATTTCCTACACAATTAGATAATCCTAGTTCAGTACGCCAGGGAGCCCCTACATAATCATATTCATAAAATTGTTCAATCTTATATCGATACATCATTGTATCTGACTGAAAAATTAATACCTTTTCAAAATGATCTAATGTTTTCCAAAAGGAGATATCCATCAAAATATTATTATAATCCGTTATATGTTCCAATTTATATGTTAATTTGTGTACTTGGATTCCATTTGATAATTCATCGCATACCTGTTTATAGAATTCATATACTGCATCTGTTACATATAAAATAACCGACCATTCACTTTTTAAAAATCGTGATAATTGATATAATATTATTTTTATCTTATCATCTATTCGTGATTCAAATAAGAGTGCAACATGTTGTCCCATTATTGAAAAATCTGAAAGATGATAGAAAGGTAATATATTTGGAATATTTTGTACCGATAATTCAAGAAGTTTATCGTAGTGCTGTTTATCATTTTCTACATGATTGATAGATTGTGTCGTGTTATTATTTGAAACATTATTTATTTTACTATCTTTGTTTCTATTTTTAGTATTTTCAGTATTTTCAGTATTTTCAGTATTTTCAGTATTTTTTTTACGATGATTATTTCGTAACCATGACGTCATTTACTAAAATTTGCATATTAATTGTCATTATTTAACCACACATGGTTAAATTGAATTATTGTAGTTGATCCAGCAAATGCCGTAGTTGAAGATAAATCATTTGTATCAACTTTTTGCAAATAAGATACAAATAATTATGAAAGTTCTAACACTTATAGTTAGCAACATATTTCTCAATATCAGAATAAGATTCATACTGATATCCGATTCGCGTATAATAGGCAAACCATTTCCCCACTGGCTGTAGTCGCTTCCAGTGCATATCCAGACATCCCCACGATGATTTTCCATGTTTTTCAAGATTTTCACAACTTTCTTGAAAATTATAGAGCAATGTGGGAAGATAATCACGATGAAGAACATATCCAGATGCTGTTTGTGCGCACAAAATCCGATTCACCAAAGATGAAGAGGTGGGTTCCGTAGAAAACATATATAATCCGTGTGCGAGCATCAATACATCATAGGTAGGACATCCTTGAAATAGATCTGTAATCTGTTTATTCACCTCTTCTACTGAGCTGGATACAAATGTAAAATCGTCTTCCAGAATCAAACAATTCTTCCATTCAGGATGTGACATAAATAGTTGAAATGCTTTGATGTGACTTTTGGTACAACCCAGCGCGCCATGCTCGGGAACATATTCTGCATGAATTTGATGTGTTTTAGAAAGAGTAGGATCGATCTTTTTAATTTCTTGTAAGACATGTTCCTTACGATCCGATCGATGATCTAAATTGATGTATAGAATGGCATCAACATATGGCAGACAAGAGCTCATTGTATCCTCTTACAATCTATTCTTTAGATTCCATTTAGCGCCCTCTCCAGACTTTAAGAATGGATGTGTTATAATTTGCCTGTGATACGATATGTGCGGCTGTTTCAATATTATTATTCTGACTTTCAAATGCTTTTGGATATGCTAAAATGCTACCAAAATTAGAGTAGGTAGAATGATCAATAAGCTTTTCATAATATACAAGGATACCCATTACTCGCTCAAAGGCTTTACGATCATTTCGAGTTCGAGATGCCATCGTTAATTTGGAGAAAAGTTCATATTTTTCTTCTAATTGTTCTACTACATCTAAATCAATAATACTTGCTCCTCCAAAGCATCCCTTCCAAACAAAGTCGGGGTTGGAAAATTCAGCAATAACCTCTTTGGATTGATTTAGTAGGGATAAAAAGTTTATAATTTTGCGATCATTACGATCTTCATGATCAAAATGCCAATGAAATCGAACGGGTCCATCCAATTCAGATGGCTGAAATGGACGATGAAGAAACATACTATCATGCAAAAAGATCATGCGATCCGCCCATTTTTCCTTTAAAAAGTAATAATAAGGAAGAATCTCACCTGCTCCCCTCCATTCACTCTTTATTACGGTTGTATCCGTTAGACGACCGTTTACTGTATTGATGGTTGAATTATCATCAATGATCACAATTGGGTTGGTATAGAATTTGCGAATCGAATTATAAGAGGAAATCCACAGATCATTATCCTGTGCCAATGTAATATTTCGTAGAATAACAAATACATATGATTTATCATGATATGAAAGCAATCTTGCAAGTGGAGATGGCTTTGATTCTATTTTTTTAAGGTCACGCCGTTCAGGTATTGATTTAGGGATAGGTGTTCTATCCGGATAGACAATTTCATTTTCCTGTTCCCGTTCCCGTTCTTGTTCCTGTTTTTGTTGAAATGTTTCCGATAAGATCACTTGTGGTTGTTGAAATCGCGGAATAATCTGCGGGCGCAACTCGGAAGGAATCTGAGAAATATTTCTCTTTTGGAGAATATTTCGATTGGCCCATGAAGTCATTTCTTAGCTGTCATTTTCTTTTTTACCGTTTTATCCTCGGCACAGATATGTGCGGTTGTTCTCTATTTTTTATGAGGATACAGAGAAATGGGAGCAACCGCGTCGCAGTGTACGGATGGATGGTGGTTCATGACAGAGCAATCACATTTACAAGAAAGAGTAAATGCTTTAGAGCAGAAATGTGCAACAGCGGATGCAAGTTATAGCGCCCTTCAGAGTAAATGCTCCGAAGTAGATCATCGATGCGAACAATTACAAATACAAGTCAATGGAAGTCGTACAGAAATGCAATATATTCTTCTTCAACTGGAAAAAGTTGAACAAAGAATGGAAACAATAGATCTGCAACTGCATGCATTTATAGAGGATACGGATATGGTCGTACTATCATCCAAATAATCGCATCATAAGATAGAAATGAGATCCATATTTGGCCTAAATTACTTTGTGTTTTGCATTACTGCACTTATTTTGATTTTGTATTGCACGAGGGACATGCGTGATGAAGGGTTTGAATTTGCAGGTGTAATGACACAATTGGCTAGTACGCGAGCACCATCACAAGGATGTATGAGAAAACCATTTGATAATTCAGGTGCTACCATGCAATTGGCCGCAGATAGTACAGGAGGTGCATATGGTATGTTTCCAGAGTTGAAAGATGAAATGGATGAACCCTTTGCTAACACCTTCCCTCAATTGGAATATTCCAACAAGGTAAATAAGGTAGGAAGAAAAGTCGATAAGCAAATCTACGACGATTTAACAACCCAAGGAATCATAAACATGACCGAATCGAAATACACACCCTATCACTGCCCCACGGGATTGATGGAGTGAAAACGCTCTTCCATCACCGCCGATTCCCAATGAATTGTCGGTGGTCCATCGGGATAGGCCTCATAGGGAATCGCCGCTTCCGTCGGTTTTTCTAAAGAAAGAAGTCGATGGAGAGAACGGAGCCGTCGATCGATCGGATGTCGAACGGACTTGCACTGTGTCCGCCCCAGCTGCTTCCAACGCCATTCAAACTGAAGCGCTGTTTTCCACTCAGGTAGTGCTACATAGCATGCGCGCTTCCATTCTAGACCTTGTGCAACACGCATCCCTGTTGCCCGCGCCCCGCCCGCCCGTTTTCCATTATGTTGCAGCAACCGTCGGTCTGGATCCACCGTTGCTCCAATATAAGTATGTCCTTGATCGGTATAGAGGAAGTAACAATAGGCACTCATAATGATAGAGTAGACATATTCTATTTATATTCTAATCCATTGTTTCAGATCCTTTGAGTGAATGTGTAAATTAACAAGTGGCATATGATTGATATATAAATATTTACCAATCCATTCTAGTTTTACTTTATTACATTTTACAACACATGTTTCATTAATAAATCCAATGGTGTCGCTACTATCATTGCGCGGATCAATACCACCGATGTATTGACCCACCGCCGCAGCATCAAATAGGAATCCAAAATCATCTGCATGTTGATAGAAATCAGGATGAATAGGATCACAGTAGTCCTTAATAATAGGAAGTGTTCCAACAAGATCAGGCTGACGCTGCTTAAATTTGCTTAGTGCATACATATCAGTTACCCGAGATGATGCACATTCAATACAAGTATCTAACAATAAACGAAGGATGTCATGATTCTTAAAATATAAAAAGCTTGGAATGCATCGATCCTCTGCATCCATCACGCACCACATCGATTTTGTTTGAAATACACTTAGTTTTGGTAATACATCAATAAATAGTAAATTGTCATTTTCAATATGAAAAATATCATTCAATTGCTGTGCGACAACATGATCATAAATATAAAAGAATCGCATCATGGCAAATTTCCAAAATCCATTTCGAAAGGTTGAATCTAAACAATTATTCTTTTCAAATTCACAACGTTTATCACTAATTGGTATTTCTTCAAGGGGAAAGATTTTGACCGCAGATACCTCTGGTTCAACACCTGATATTATTTTATTGCAATGCTCTGAACTAATTAATAGATGAATAGAGATCGTAGTGGAATGCTGAATTTGTTGAATACAGTCATTGATATAGTCTGGAAAATGGTTTCCAATATGAACTAAAATAAGTGTCGGCATATAAGGTGTATGTCATATGTATCATTTAAGTAGTTTAAAGTTATATTATATTGTTTATATATTATCATGTCATTTGATATTGTTATTCCAGTTGGTCCTAATGATATCAGTATTATATCATCAACTATCAAATATACACAAAAAAATGTTATTGACTATCGAAATATTTATCTGATATCTAAAAATGAACTTACATTAGATGGATGCATTTGGGTATCTGAAGATCAATTTCCAATTCAAATCGAAACTGTTAAGAAAATGATGAGCAGCAATCAAGAACGAGCCGGTTGGTATTATCAGCAAATTATTAAATTATATGCAGGCCGATGCATTTCTGATATCCTTGAAAATTATTTAGTTATTGATTCAGATGTATATCTTCTAAAACCAACCACATTTATGAAATATGGTGCACCATTCTTTGCAACAGGAACTGAATATATTGTTGAATATTTTGATCATATGACTCGCCTTCACCCAGAATTAAAGAGACAAATGAATGCTTCAGGAATTTGTCATCATATGATGTTTACGAAAACCTATCTCGAAGAACTATTTCAATTGGTAGAGAACTATTCGTCCAAAGAATCTCATCCATTTTGGAAGATCTTTTTGGAGAAAGTTTCTCAGCCTATTCCAATGTCAGGTGCATCTGAATATGAAATATATTTTAATTTTATGTTAAAGTATCATCGCCTTAATATGCACATTCGTAAATTATCTTGGATGAATTGTAATTCATTGTCACATGTACAGCCACATCATGACTATGTTGCTATTCATCATTATATGAGATAATACAACATAAAGATGAATATAATATAATGTATATGTCAGAAAATCAAGGAGTCGTATCCATCATTATTAAAGGGGGGCTAGGAAATCAACTCTTTCAGATTGCAGCAGCGTATGCTTATGCCAAAAAAGAGGGTGGAACTCTTCACATTCTTCATAAAGTACATAATGGAGATCGTCCTGTATACTGGGAAACTATTCTACAACGAGTAAAACCATATTTGGTACAAACCATTCCGCCCCATATCATACAATGGTATGAGTCACATCCAGCCATGTATCAGCTGATACCACCACTACCCTCCACTGGAATTATGCTACATGAATACATGCAGACCTCCAAATATTTTTACAATGATGAGATAAAGCGCGAATTACGCGAGTTATTTTCTCCTTATCCTGCCCTAATGAATGAAGTATATGCACGATATTCATTACTATTAGAGAATAAAGATCGTGTGGTGGTCGTCCATGCACGCCGAACCGATTATCTTCGAAATCAGATGATGATTGACATTCATGGCCCACTCCCCTCTAGTTATTATAAAAAGGCCATTCAAAAAATGAAAGAGAAAGTGCAAAACCCTATCTGGTTACTTACTAGTGATGATAATCGATATTGGATGGAGATCGAGAAGGATCTTGATATTCATGCGCCTATCATTCTAATGAATGAGTCCGATCTTCATACTTTTGCGCTTTTGCAGCAATTTCAACATATCATCATGTCCAATTCTACCTTTATTTGGTGGTGTGCCTGGATGGCGGATGCGAAGCATGTGATTGCACCATCAAAGTGGTTTGGCCCAGCTGGTCCTCATCCCTATGATGATATTTATGAGGATCATTGGGAGAGAATGTAAGTCATCTATAAAATTGAATTAACATTATTATATAATCGATAGATAACAATGTTCCTTATTCAACCCGATCTCTCCATTGCACCCTCTCTATTGCCGCCGCACCCCTATTCCTTTCCATTGGACCCTTTCCAACAGCATGCCATTGCAGCGATCGCAAAAGATGAAAATGTCCTTGTTTGTGCCAAGACGGGCTCAGGAAAGACGCTGGTAGGAGAGTACCAAATCTATCACTCTTTGAAAAAGGGAAAACGGGTCTTCTATACCACCCCTATTAAATCACTTTCCAATCAGAAATTCTATGATCTGAAACACCAATTCAGCAAAGCCACGGTGGGAATCATGACAGGAGATATCAAATTCTGTCCTGATGCGCAAATCGTGATCATGACCACCGAAATTCTGCGAAATCTGCTCTACAAAAAAGGAACCGCCACCGAACATCTCGGTCTAACTGCCTCACTCTCCATGGATGGCGTGGATGCCGTGATCTTCGATGAGTGTCACTACATCAATGACAAGGACCGCGGAAAGATCTGGGAAGAGACCATGATCTTGCTCCCTCCCGCCATCAATATGGTGATGTTGTCTGCCACTCTAGATCATCCTGAGTATCTCGCCCAATGGCTGGGTACCCTGAAGCAGAAGCCGATTCACTTGATTGAGACCCAGTACCGAATTGTACCGCTTACACACTATCTACTCCAACCACAAGTGCCTCTAGAAAAGCTTATCACACTCATGGATGATAAGGAAGTCTATTACGAGCAGGCCTATCTCTCCTGGATTCGTGCCCAACAGGGTCAGGAACGCGAACTGCGTGCCTTTCAGCAAAAAACAACAGAGGCCCGCCGCCTTGGTCAAACCGGTGGAGTGGATGGAAAAGTACACTCCTCTCATTTCGTCCATCAACTCAACGAGGCCATCGTCTTTCTCGAAAAGAAGGAGCTCCTCCCCGCTCTCTTCTTCGTACTGAGCCGAAAACAGTGCGAGTCCTATGCAAAGAAAGTGGAGCATACCCTCTTGAGTACTTCGGATACCGCCACCGTCAAACATATTATTAGCTTTCATCTTCATCGCCATCTCAAAGATCTCGAAGTCGTTCCCCAGTATCATCAGATCTACGATCTTCTGTGCCGAGGAATCGCCTTTCATCACAGCGGACTTCTCCCCGTGTTGAAAGAGATCATTGAAATCCTCTTCACGAAGGGATTCGTCAAAATGATGTTCTGCACAGAGACCTTTGCAGTAGGACTGAATATGCCGACAAAGACGGTGCTCTTTGCGGGGTTCAAGAAATACGATGACACCACGGGTCATATGCGAATGCTACGCAATGATGAATACCTGCAAATGGCAGGACGAGCAGGTCGGCGTGGAAAAGATGACAAAGGTGTTGTCATTTACTTACCGGATCGCGAGCCAGTGTATCCCGAGGAAATGTTCGCGATGATGAAAGGCGCCCGCCCACCGCTTCAAAGCCGTATGGACTTTCACTATGATTTCCTGCTGAAAACCCTTCAGGCCTCTCCGCCGAATCAACCTCTAAAATGGCTCACCATCATGGAGCAGAGCTACTGGTTTCAACAGCAACAAAAGGAGATCGCAAAACAGCGCGCGGAGCTAGCCCTTCTGGATACGAAGCGAAAAGAACTGAATCTGGTAGAGCCCTTTCTCAGCGAATGTGCCAAGCGATTGGCATTAGAGCAGCGGATGAAACAGACGGTGAATGCGGAGCGCAAACAACTTCAACGCGAACTTGACAGTGTGAAGAATAAGCAAATGGGGCCAAAATGGACGAAGGCACTTGCAGATTATCAGACCCTACAGAGAATTGATCAAGAACAACAACAGATCCAAGATCATCTCAATGGTCTGGAGGGGCACCAGCATAGCATCCAGCCCATTGTCACATTCTTATATGAAATGGGATACCTTCGACATGCCGATCCGCAGACGCTCACCAACGAAGACCTCGGACAAAAAGGCATTCTTGCTACAGAGGTCAATGAGGGACACCCGATCTTGATGACGGAACTCTATGTAGAGGGGCTACTTCACGGTCTAAGTGGCAAAGAGTTGGTATGTGTTCTGGCATGCTTTCAAGAAGCCAAAGAAACAGAAGATGCCACTTCTGTTTCAGAACTTCGTGTCAGTGCCGCGGTTGTCTCTGCCCTGAAGCAGATCCAAGACATGGCACACACCTTTGAAGAACTGGAACATCGCATCAGTTTGCCAGTAGAAGGGTATTGGTCCCTCTCCACACAGATGGTAGAACCCATGTGGCGATGGATGGAAGGAGAACATGCCTCCGTGATTTGCGCAGAATACAACTTGTTTGAAGGAAACTTTATTCGCTCGGTCCTAAAAACAGCCAACATGTTGGACGAATGGCTCTCCATGGCAACTTACTCACAGCATACCGATCAGATTAGCAAAATCACAGAAGCTAAATCCCTTATCATTCGCGATCTGGTCGTATCCGATAGCCTGTACTTACGATTGAACTAACTCGCTCTTGTTCCAATTCTGAAAGAGGAGCTCGACACGCTCACGAATCGGCAGAAGATTCGGATAGAGCCGCTGGAGCGTTGTCGTATCTAGTTCATTGTTGGAGCGCTCGGAAAGCAAAATCGTCGCCTGTTCCTCTTGCGTAAAGTTCGCCCATACAAAGGTCGGATCCACATATTTTTGATAGAGCTCCAAGATTTCATTGTGCTCCACCGTGCCAGGATTCGTTAGATTAATCGTCCCCGTCATCTTTTGTAGAGCAAGATCAATCATGACAGGAAGCATATCCTCCAATACCGTCATGCTATTTGCAATACTGCAGATCTTGGCATAACTGGTGATCTTGCTAACAAAATTACGAGGGTGATGGTAACCCACGATTGGCATGCGAATACGAAGATTGAGAACAGAATCCTCAAAGAAATGCATGAGGCGATCCGTAAATCCCTTCACGGTCGAATAGCCACTTCCGAAGAAATTGGGGGCATCCTTCTCCTGAAACATGCGTTGCTCCTCGGAATAAGTAAAAATACACCCCGTTCCGAGATAAGTAACATGGATTCCATACTTCTTTCCGAGAAGCGCGAGAACAAGGGGTGAATACAAATTATCACGAACATTCTCTACGAGTTTCCCCTTTTGCTCCAGATAGTCAATCGTGGAATATCCTGGGCCATGCGTTCGCCCAATCAGACAAAGAATACGATCAGCATTCTCGGTTGCGAGTTCTGCCTCTACACCTGTTTCATCATCTGCTCGGTATCGAGCCTTAATCACAGTGTGCCCTTGCTTCCGCAAAAGCTTTACCACCATACCCCCAATCCATCCGTTGCTACCATAAACAAGCCACCTCATTTACTTTATCATATCCATCCTGGTTTAAGTCATGATATCTAAAGACACCCCTCATTACATGGATAAAATGAATCACTGGTACGATCTCGAATTGGTACGAACCAATCCATCCATTCATGCCTATTACATTGGTGATCAGTTTAATTGTTCGGATGCCAATGCGGGATGGGATCTTCATGCCGCCGAGGAGGTTACGGTTGAACAAACTCCCAAGTTCATTCCATTTGGTGTTATTATTCGAATGATAAAAGTGGAACCGATGCTGCATGGAAGATCTAATGATTATTTGAAGACAGATAGTCACTTTTTTTTGGTACCGCGTTCTTCCATTTATAAAACGGGACTACTCATGGCAAATTCGCCAGGGATTATTGATAAAAGCTATCGTGGAGAACTCAAGGCGCCTGTGTGGTCCCTAACAGGCCAATCACAGGTCAATCTAGGGGATCGCATTTTCCAAATTGTAGCACCAGACATGGGATGGATTCGTAACATTCGCATTGTGGAGTCGCATCCTGATACAGAGCGGGGGGCTGGTGGATTTGGTTCAACGGGCATCTAAACGCATTTCCTATAGAATAGACAATGACGCACTACTCAGACCATACCTGGCCTGAGCTTGGTGTTACCTATCAATGGAACAATGCAACGATTATCGATTCGATTCACACGAAGAGAAATACACATGTAGAAATGGTGGCGCGCCCCCGTTGGGGTGTTGCTTGTTATATGAATAATGCCATTCAGAGCTGTGAGCTGGATGAGGCGATATATCATGAAGCCCTGGTTCATCCTGCTATGGTAAGTGTGTATCAACCCAAACGGGTCATGATTATGGGAGGAGGAGAAGGTGCGACGGCAAGAGAAGTTCTGAAATGGCCCACCGTTGAACAGGTGGATATGTATGAATGGGATCAGGAAGTTGTACAACTTTTTCAAACGAAATATCCGCAGTGGGGCAAAGGAGCATGGGATGATCCACGGCTTACCATTCATCATCACGATATGATGGAAGCCATTCAAACTCCACCAGAGCGACTATATGATGTGATTATTATCGATTTGTTTGATCCATGCGAAGAAGATCATGCACTATGGGTCACCCTGTTTCAACATCTTCCTAACTGGGTGACGATGGATGGCTCCATTGTACTCTATGCAGGAATGCGTTGTATGACACAGACCATTCAACCCTATCAATATCTTCTACATCTACTTGATGAAAGCTCGCTGTATCATATGAAGCATGACACTCGTGGAGAAGTGATTCCCTACCGTGTCTTTATCCCTTCTTTTTTGGGAGAAAGCACTTTTCTACTTCTTAAATCAAGTGCCTCGCCTCTTCTCTGTCATAAAATGGAAGAGGTATCGCATATTACAAAGGATGTATGGCAATCTTATCAAACATTTAACGGGTAAGGATTCGCTAGAACCTCAGAGTAGATGGTGTTTTCCATGGAGTATATGTAGTAGATGCTGCGATAGTCACAGTGGGCTCTATCTTATCAGATATGATAGGCTCAGCTGCATGTATAGGTTGGAATACGGATAGATCCATTCTATCTCTTTCTTGTAGTAACTGAGACAAGCGCTGCTGGTTTTCTTGATGCAGAGAGGAATTGGAGGGACGATCCGCAGTCATATGTTTGTCAAAGCGCCGCATACCACACCGACTCATTCTACTACGATGATTTAAAAATTGAGGAAGATGCATACACAGAAATACATCATACAATGTCTGCGTTCCTTTCCTCTCAGTTGGGGATCAACCAAGTCGATGCGCCCCCCGCACATCTTCGTGGAATTCTCCAGACCAAAGATTATCATCGCTTCATGATTCTGAGCGACACGGGCAATCTCCTTCATGAGTTTATCGGGGCAAAACAAGCCAATAAATGTCTTCCAGGCGATCATGTGGGGTGGGTAACACATTCGGTGGGAAATGAAAAATGCGAACTGGAGCTACGCGATCAGCACCCTCTTCTGGTAGGAACATTGGAACTGACAAGTAAATCCACCTATGGAATGACCCGCCGAGGACATTTGATGTATCTCTGCACACCCTATGACAAACGCTATCCTCCGTTTATCGTTGGATCATCGGAAAAGGATCGCAGTCAGAATCTGATTGTTCTCATTAAGTTGGAAGAGTGGGCGGCCCAGTTTCCCCGCGGAAGCATTCAACAAACACTGGGTCGGTCGGGAGAAGAAAAGGCCGAATGGGATGCGCTCATATGGCAGGCATGCCCTTGGAAATATCCAGTCTATGCCTATCAACCCAAACTTCTCCCATCCGTTTCACGGATACGACTATCGGGAACCACCTTTCATATCGATCCCGAAGGATGCCGTGATGTCGATGATGTGATTACGATGGAACCCATACACGGGTCAAATAACTGGCTCATCACAATCACAATCAGTGATGTGGCAGCATTTGTAGAAGAGGGAAGTGCCGTCGATATCATGGCTTCTCTCATCGGCCAGACACTATATGATACAGATGGTCGTGTCCTTCGTCCGATGCTGCCTACCGAATATTCAGAACAGGCTTGTTCGCTCCTTCCAGGTAAAGAGCGCTATGGAATCTCGCTCCAATTCATCTGGGACACACAGATGATCCGAGACCCAACATGGTTTCAGTCCGTTCTCACGGTGAATCAGTCTTATAGCTATGAGGAATTCCAGGTGTCTGATTCTCCCTTTCGACCGGTTCTTCAAGCGGTTGCATCCCATTTGGCGAAGAAGCCTGTAACAGACTCCCATGAATGGATTGAGCAGATGATGATTCTCTATAATACAGAGGCAGGAAAGCAACTGAAAGTGATGAAACAGGGTATTGTACGACGACACTCCCCGCCCGATCGCGAGCGACTCCAGGCCTATCGAGAACATGTTCCTGAGCTCGAAATGCTTGCGTTCTCCTCCGCAGAGTACTGTTTGGCAGAAGAGGAAGATACCCAACATCATGGCCTGGATTCCGATCACTATGCGCATGCCTCGAGTCCTATTCGTCGCTATGCGGATCTGGTGAATCAGCGGGTACTTACCAACTGGATTCAGGGATCAACCGATTATTACATTGTTCCGCAGGCCATGTATGACATGAATCTACGAGGAAAAGCAATCAAAAACTTTGCCCGTGATGTTACCTTTCTACGCGCGATCAGCATCCATCAGACGAGCTTTGAAGGGATCATTATGGAGAAAATGCAGATAGATGGAGACTTTGTGAAAATCAAGATCTATGTGCCGCAATGGAAACGAATGGTCTCGACCACCTATCGTATGATCGAAGATCAGGATCGTGTTCTTTCACGCGATGAAAAGACAGAAATCGATGTAACGCTCTATCGCAGAGTAAGCGTCCAATGTGCCTTTGTTCTACAAAATCGAAACTGGAAAGAGCGTGTGATTCTTAATATTTGCTAAAACAGCCTAAATTCAAATGAACTATTATGTAATAAGATGCATGCATGGTTTGATCTATATTCTCAAAAACAAACACAAATAATGGCTCCACTCATTCAGCCAGAAATACCCCATACTGTCATACATAAATGTCCCTTTGAAGCTATGAGTCATCGACGCTTTATGCAAATGAAACAGATTCTCCATTTTTTTGATTCGATCTCTAAAGGAAATGATCGAAAATGATCAAAACCAATAAAATTGACAAATGCAGAGTCTAAATCGGTATAACAGTTTCTATCTCCAAGACAGAATGCCAGCCGGTTTCAATCAACATTCTTCTGATATCGAGTCCGTCGTGGGCGTCCAGTTCAGCGTCCTCTCGCCTGAGGAGATTGAACGGAGCTCCGTAGTGGAGATTACTACGCACATCACTTATGAAGGAAATGAGCCAAAAATTGGAGGCTTGTTTGATCCACGCATGGGCGTTCTGGACAATGGAAAAATATGCCGCACCTGCGGCCAAACAAATCATGGCTGCCCCGGCCACTTTGGACACTATCGATTGACCCGTCCTGTCTATTATATTCAGTTTCACGCCATGATCATGAATGTTCTCAAGTGCATTTGCATTCGCTGCTCCAAACTTCGAATTGATAAGGATCTCCCCAAGAACCGAGATCTTCTTCATCGAAAGGGAGAGGCGCGCTGGAAGAGCATTCTGGAGGAATCTTCAAAGATCAAGCGTTGTGGCCAGGAATGCGAGGATGGTTGTGGTGCTCCTCAGCCCGACAAGTTTACGCGTGAGGGCATTGCACGCATCGTGGCGCACTACCAGGAGCTCAAGCAGCAACAGCCGCTGGAAGTGGAGTATGTACATCGCTTGTTCCGTCGTATCTCGGATGAGGATGTCGACTTCATGGGCCTGAGTCGCTTCTGGTGCCGCCCTGATTGGATGATCTGCACGGTGCTTCGCGTTCCGCCCCCGCAGGTTCGTCCATCCGTCGTACAGGACAATAATCAACGCTCAGAAGACGATTTGACGCACAAACTGGTTGATATTATCAAGAATGACCGAACACTATTACAAAAGATCGAAAACAATTCAAGCAAAAATGTCATTGATGAGATGACGAATGTTGTGCAGTATCATGTGGCGACCCTGGTCGATAATGACATTCCTGGTGTGGCTCCCTCCGCGCAGCGCAGTGGTCGTCCCCTGAAGTCCATTCAGCAGCGCCTGGGTGGAAAGGAGGGTCGTATCCGTTACAACATTCAGGGCAAGCGTGTGGAGTTCTCCGCGCGTTCGGTCATTACGCCCGATCCGAACCTGAGTGTGGCAGAGATTGGTGTGCCGATTGAGATCGCCATGAACCTGACGAGCCCTGAACCGGTTACGCCCTACAATCTCAAGAAGCTCTACAAGTTGGTACAGAATGGAGCAGATAAGTGGCCAGGCGCCAAGACGATTGTGCGAAAGGATGGTCGCATGATTTCACTGAAGCATGTGAAAACGGAGGAGATTGTCCTTTATGAGGGTGATGTGGTGAATCGTCACTTGCTCGACAATGACATTCTCCTCTTTAATCGTCAGCCGACGCTTCATAAGATGTCGATGATGGGTCATCGTGTGAAGGTTCTGCCGTACAAGACCTTTCGCATGAATGTTCTCGCGACTCGTCCCTACAACGCCGACTTCGACGGTGATAAACTTCCCTTATTCTAAGGGACATCTTGTCACCAACAGGTAGCCACCTTGAATGTTGTGATTGTCACATTCAAGGATTAATGGTGTAAGCATCACAATTTGTACATGTTGCGCGGTATGTGCGAATAATATAACTACCTAGTAGAAAATTTGATTGAATATAAATTAATTTAATTGCCAGAATGAACAAATTATTAGAAGATAACACACAAGTTGTCGGTCATATTTACCTCATGACAAATACAAAAACAAATAAATACTATGTTGGACAAACACTTTCTCATCGAAAGAATCGTGGGAAATATAGGCCATTTGGATATATGGGACGCTTTCAAGATCATATCAGTGAAGCAATATGTAACACCAAAAAGAAACAGTGTACATATCTGAATAACGCGATACGACTACATGGTAAAGAGGCGTTTCATTGTAGATTGCTTATAGTGTGTCTAAAGAGCGATCTAGATACACAAGAGGAGCATTACATTAAGGAGTATAACTCACTCTATCCAAATGGCTATAATCTCACACTCGGTGGAAAAGTGTTTAAAAACATAGAAACAATAGATGTTGAAAGTACATCTCCTACCAATCCGTCTAAAAAACGGGGAGGATGCACGAGTCGCAGTAAAGAAACTCGTGCAAAAATGACAGAACGATTGAAAGAAGTTATGGGGACTCCAGAGGCTAGAGAAAAGCTAATGAAACAGAGTCAAACACAACATAGTGCGATAAAGCTTTCAATGTTCAAAGGTGTAGTAGTTGATATGAACAATATAGACCAATATATCCGAGTTCGAAACAATAAGGATGGTTCAAAGTTCATTAAACTTGTCATAGGAGATAAAAAAACATCATTTACAGGTAAATATGAGACGATTGAGGAATTAAAAGAAAAGGCAATTGAATTTATAAAAACAATCAATTATTCTGCAACACTTCCAAACTGTTCGGGAAACCCCTAAAACTTATACTACCAAAGCACTTGTGAAAGCAATTGTCTGGCTCTAGAGAAATACTGGAGGTAGGGTAAAAATGTATAAGATGAGCATCTTGCTGAGATGCGAAATGGGCAATCCGCAGCCAAGCTTCTACGTCCGCGAGGATAGGATAGGAAGACGGTTCAGAGACTAAATGGTAGTGGGTCATATATGACGGTCTAATCAACCCGATATGGCTTAAGATATAGTCCGCCCCCCTTGGAAACTTGGGGGATCGTTCGGAGATGAACGCGCACCTGCCTCAGAGCTATGAGGCCATGGTAGAATTAGAAGAAATAGCGGCGGTGCCGCACCATATTATCACACCGCGACATGCGAAGCCGATGATCGGTGTGTATCAAGATACGCTGGTGGGTTCCTATCGCCTGACGCAGCCAGGCATCGAATTCACGCAGCGCGAATTCATGAACTTGATGATGTGGAACAAGCGTTTCGACGGTCTGATGCCAAATGCTCGCATTGTAGATCGTAAGCGCTGGACGGGCCAGCAAGTACTGAGTGCGCTGTTGCCACCCGTTAATATCGAAATGCCAAACAAATCATATAATCGTAAAACAGACAACAAAGATTCAGTCAATTATGTGAAGATCGTAGAAGGTGACATCATACAGGGTGTGGTGGATGGTGACATCTATATGAAGCCGTCGAAGGGCATCGTCCATGTATCCTACAATGATCATGGCCCCAAGGACACCGTGAATCTGTTGGATTCTCTTCAGAATACGGTGGAGAACTTCCTTGTCTTAAATGGCTTCAGTGTCGGCATCAGCGATTTGATTGCTGATGAGGAGACCAACCGCCAGATTCAAGAGAAGATCCAGGAGCGTAAGAAGCAGGTCGAACAAGTGATTCTGCAGGTCCATCTGGACTTGTTCGATAACAATACAGGCAAGACCAACCAGCAGGAGTTTGAGGATCAGATCTTTGGTATTCTCAACCAGGCGACTTCGGATGCAGGGAAAACAGGCCAGGAGTCACTTTCAAACGAGAATCGTCTCTTGGCAATGGTCCGTTCGGGTTCGAAGGGAGAGCCGCTCAATGTGGCGCAGATGATGGCGTGTCTGGGTCAGCAGGCCATTGAGGGTAAGCGTGTCCCCTATGGCTTTACGGATCGCACACTACCGCATTACAAGAAATACGATGACAGTGCAGAGGCGCGTGGGTTCATCGAGTCATCGTTCATTCGCGGCCTGACCCCGCAGCAGTTCTTCTTCCACGCCATGTCGGGCCGTGAGGGTCTGATTGATACTGCTGTCAAAACCGCTGATACAGGTTACATTCAGCGTCAGCTTGTCAAGTCGATGGAGGACCTGACGGTTCAGCACGATGGCACGGTGCGTGATGCCAACAACAACATTATCCAGTTCCACTATGGCGAAGATGGAATCAACCCTACCAAGATTGAGACACAGGGTTTGCCGCTGGAAGCCCTCTCGCAGGAGGACATTCGTACCGTCTATGGCATGCAGAATCAGGATTGGAGCGCGATTCTAAAGAGCGGCACCGTTCGTGAGAATGATGAGTTGATTGTCCAGGCGTATGTCGAGGAGATGCTTCAGGATCAGCGTATGATGGTAGAGGAAGTCTTTCAGAAGAAGACGCACGAAGATGGTAGCATCTTTGCCCCTGTGAACTTGGCACGCGGGGTTCTCAATATCAAGACGCGATTTGGGATCAAGAACACCGATCAAACGGATCTGACTCCAAAGGTGGTACTGGAGGGCATCAAAAAGGTCATTGACCGCACCCACCCCTATCACAAGATCTGGTGCGCTCTTCTCCGTTTCCACCTTGCGCCGCACAAGATCATTGTGGAGGAACGCTTTACAAAGAATGCATTCGAAGTGCTGATGGAGCTCATTGTCGTGACGCACATGAAGTCATGGGTGCAGCCAGGAGATCAGGTGGGCATTGTGGCGGCACAATCGATTGGTGAGCCGGCTACACAGATGACTCTGAATACTTTCCACCAAGCAGGTGTTGCCAGCAAATCAGCCGTCACGCGAGGTGTGCCGCGTCTTCGCGAACTGCTGAAGGTGACGCAGAATCCGAAGGCGACCTCCCTTACGATCTATCTGAAGCCTGAATATCGTAA
>Ga0315270_10000543_pt1 | contig 21053 bp, 17 predicted proteins | sample C1_bottom_MG_FD_204932 | JGI IMG/M metagenome (GOLD analysis project Ga0315270, IMG submission 204932) | Sediment microbial communities from Yellowstone Lake, YNP, Wyoming, USA - C1_bottom | ecosystem: Environmental > Aquatic > Freshwater > Lake > Sediment | place: USA: Wyoming | collected...
GGCACTTCTTATTTTGTGGTGATCGGAGCTCTTCTAATGATGAGAACCGATGAACTGATACGTAGAGATCTTGATAACAAAATCAAAGTCACAATTCTTGATGGAATTCGGTACGTTCGCCAAAGAGCCGATTTGAAGGCCGTCATCTTAGTTGTCGGTTTAATGGCAACTTTTGGTCTTAACCTCCAGATAACCACCGCATTAATGGCGACAAAGGTATTCCATCTCGGACCGTCAGCATTTGGTTTACTAAGTGCTTCGATTGCATTGGGTTCTGTAGCGGGATCGTTAATTGCAGCACGGTTGGAGAGAACTCCGACTGCGATCTTTGTTTTACGATCTGCACTTACTTTCGGTATTCTCGAAACAATTGCCTCGATAATGCCTACGTTTCTGATGTTTATCCTGGTTCTACCTTTTTGTGGCGTCATGATTTTAACGACTTTAATTGCCGCCAACTCCACGATGCAGTTGCGATCAACACCTGAAAATCGTGGCCGTGTGATGGGTATCTATTTGACGATCTTTCTTGGCGGAGCACCATTGGGATCGCCGATGATGGGTTGGATCGGCCAAAATATTGGCCCGCGATATTCAATAGCGATTGGGGGCATCGTCACAATTCTTGCGGCGCTGTTTACGATGGCCTTCACTCGAGGGAAATTGGAAGTTAAAGACCTTTAATTGCGACAAGAACAACTAACCCAATTAGCACGGCAAGAGTGAACATTCGCCTAGTGCGCGGTCGCATTGCTCGAGCCTACTTGTTACTGGAGGTGTGAGTGGGCGATGCGAGCACAGCAATTATTCCGACAATTACTAAGGCTGGGACTAATAGGTAAGCTTTTTGAATCCCAATGTGGTCGCCTAGAAACCCCAGCAGAAGTGGCGAAATTCCAATTGCTGCACCAGCACCCAATGAAGCCCGGCCTAAGGCAAGATCAGGGCGGCCGTTGCTCAGTCTGATCAAGCGGCTGATGGCAAGTGGGTATTGCATTGAAATACCGAGTCCGACGATACCCAGGCCGACAAATGCCATCAGTGTTGAATTAGCAGTCCAGAATAAGGCGAACCCAATCGCGGTGATTATAAAAAAGATAATTAAAAGTTGGTCTATTGAAGTTTTGTGAAGACCGCGACTCCCGATGTATCTCCCAATCCCCATACATAGGGCTAGCACCATGACAGTCAAAGTGGAATTGCTGGCGTTGGCGCCCGTTCTCAAATGGATCAAGGCCGCAGCCCAAAATGAAGAGCCGAATTCAATGCCGACCGCAGCGACAATGCTAATCCACCCGATCCAGAAATGTTTTGGCAGGGTTCCAGAGGATCGACCGCTGGGATTTGGGACATGAATTCTGCTTGGTTTGGGATATAAGAAGATGCGAATTATCACAATGCCGATAAGGGCGAGTACTAAGCCGCCACGCCATCCGAATCTGGTTGCCGCAAGTAGACCAACCGTTGTAGTTCCGATAGCCCCAAATAGAGCGGCCACAGCGTTTCCTTCAGCTATCGCCTTTTCTGCCTGAGCAGTAGATAAGTGGTCATGGAAAACCGTCGTTGCGCTATTGATTGCGATTGATCCACCGACACCCGAAATGAGGGCTCCTGTTAGCGTCGATGGAAGGGATCGGAGAGTGATGAGATCCAAGATTCCAATTGATAAAACAACAATTCCGATCCATGATGCCCGCTGAGACCCGAAACGATGAGCGAGCCTAGTATTCAGTATTCCGGCAATGATCGCTCCGAGTGCCAATGCTGTTCCATGAAGTCCCGCGATAGTGCGCGAGGTACCTTGTTCTTCTCTGAGCAGTGGTTGAGCCGGTCCGAAGCTATAGAGAAAAATTCCATAGATCGCAAGATGACCGTACATTGCACGCGTCAGGTGATCCCGTCGAAAAGGCACTTTATTCTCGGCCGATGAATCTGCCAGGCTCATGAGGCAAGTTCGGAGACAACATGATCGATACATGCTGTGAGTGCTTCAATATCGGCTGGATCGATTGCTGGGAACATCGCAATTCTTAATTGATTACGTCCTAGCTTGCGATAAGGCTCGGTATCAACAATTCCATTAGTTCTCAAAACAGCCGCCACTGTTGTCGCATCAACAGCGTCAGAGAAATCAATAGTTCCAACAACATTTGAACGCATGGCCGGATCAGTAACGAAGGGCGTTGCAAAATCTGAATTCTCAGCCCATCCATAGAGGTGTTTAGCCGAGTGGCCCGTACGTTCTGTCGCCCAGGAGAGGCCACCGTTTTTATTGAGCCATTCGATCTGGTTGTTTAATAGGAAAAGTGTGGCTAGCGCAGGCGTGTTGTAGGTCTGTTCTAAACGCGAGTTGTCGATGGCAATCTGCAGATCCATTGATGCTGGTATCCAACGGTTGCTCGCCTTTATCTTGCTAACTCGCTCAATTGCGGCTGGGCTCAGGATTGCCAACCAAAGTCCGCCATCCGATGCGAATGACTTCTGTGGTGCGAAGTAATAGGCGTCGAAATCTTTGGCATCAACCGCCAACCCGCCGGCACCACTTGTGGCATCGACAAGTACTAGCGAATCCGAATCAGCGCCGCCGGGTCGTGAAATATTCATTGCGACGCCGGTGCTTGTTTCGTTGTGCGTCAGTGCATAAGTATCCACGCCATCTTCTGCGCGCGCTTGAGGATGGGTACCTACTTCGCTGTTAATAACCGAAGGCTCGGAGAGGAATGGTGCTGCTTTTACCGCGGAGGTGAACTTCGACGAAAATTCACCAAAGTTTAAGTGCTGTGATTTTTCCGATATGAGACCGAATGCGGCAATGTCCCAAAAGGCAGTTGCACCACCATTGCCCAACACCACTTCGTAACCATCGGGGAGAGAAAATAGATCAACTAATCCACTTCGAATAAAGGAGACCATTTGCTTCACAGGTGTTTGTCGGTGTGAGGTGCCGAGTATTGACGTACCGCTTGCATGCAAAGCGTCTAGAGCTTCGGGGCGGATCTTTGATGGTCCACATCCAAATCGTCCGTCGACTGGCAAAAGATCTTGCGGGATTCGAATTTTCAATGGATCACTGATCATGGAGTGAAGTCTAACGGTGTAGCGAGGGGACTCCTCATGGGTAATAGCGAGTTATTTGCCAATGCGAATTGTTTACCCATTCGTAACGCAAACGATCATGTAATCGAGAGCGACGACCTTGCCAAAATTCAATTTGAGTTGGAGTCAACACAAAACCACCCCAATTTGGTGGTGCCGGCACTTCCGTTCCTTCTGGGTAGAGGTGCGCAAAATGTGCCCAACGTTCTTCAAGCGCTGTTCGATCCGGCAGGGGAGTTGATTGAAGACTGGCCCAGGCCCCAATCCGGCTGCCCCATGGTCTGGTTGCAAAATAGGCTTCCGACTCCTCGCGCGGCACTCTATTCACTATTCCTACGATGTTCACCTGGCGAAACAGCGGTAGCCAAGGAAAGGTCATGCTTGCATTGGGGTTACTCGATATGTCGGTCGCCTTCTTTGATTCATAGTTAGTGAAGAAAATAAAACCTCGATGGTCGGTTCCTTTAAGAAGCAGTGTTCGGGTGCTAGGTCGACCATCCGAACCCACCGTGGCTAGGACCATCCCATTGGCCTCAATGATCGCCGGATGTTGATTTGCTTCGACCAGCCAGTGTGAAAACTGGCGGTAGGGGTCCAAATCCAAATGCTCTAAATCCAACGGGATCTCCGGGTATGCCAGACGCATTCCAGCCAAATCAATGTTGGGATTAGGGCGGATTTGGGGTGTTTCAGATGTCATGTGACCCATTTAACGGTACCTCCAGTTTGCTTGGCTAGCCCAGGGGGACAGAATGGGTCATTGGAGCAATTGTTCAGAGGGGTTAACCAAGATGTCTGATTTCGTACCCGGCCTTGAAGGGATCATCGCTTTTGAAAGCGAGATCGCTGAGCCGGACAAGGAAGGTAGCGCGCTTCGGTATCGAGGCGTCGACATTGACCACCTCGTGGGCCGAGTTTCATTCGGCAACGTGTGGGGTTTGCTCGTCGATGACAGGTTCAATCCAGGACTTCCTGCAGCCGAGCCATTTCCGTTGCCGATTCACTCTGGCGATGTTCGGGTGGATGTTCAGGCAGCTATCGCGCTACTTGCTCCAGTTTGGGGTTTGAAGCCACTTCTAGATATTTCTGACGAAGAGGCACACGATGACTTGGCCAGAACTTCTGCGATGGTGCTGTCCTATGTGGCGCAATCCGCTCGCGGGCTTGGCAAGCCGATCGTTCCGCAGAGAGAAGTAGATAAAGCCGAAACCAGTGTTGAGCGAATGATGATCACCTGGCGCGGAGATCCTGATCCAAAACACGTTAAAGCTATTGATGCCTATTTCGTGTCAGCAGCTGAACATGGGATGAATGCATCAACCTTTACTAGCCGAGTGATTGCTTCGACGGGTGCTGATGTTGGCGCTGCAATGTCTGGCGCCATTGGGGCAATGTCTGGTCCGCTTCATGGTGGCGCGCCTTCACGGGTGTTGCACATGATCGAAGGCGTAGAAGAACGCGGCGATGCGCGAGCTTACGTTAAAGACTTGCTTGATAAAGGTGAGCGTCTGATGGGATTTGGTCACCGTGTTTATCGGGCCGAAGATCCACGCGCCCGCACGCTACGTCGCACAGCACAGGAATTGAATGCCCCTCGTTATGAAGTTGCAGTTGCGCTAGAGCAGGCCGCGCTAGCCGAGTTGCGTGAGCGTCGCCCTGATCGGGTCCTTGAGACCAACGTCGAATTTTGGGCAGCTATTATTTTGGACTTCGCCAAAGTCGAATCGCATTTGTTCACTTCAATGTTTACCTGCGCTCGCACAGCCGGTTGGGCAGCGCACATTCTTGAGCAAAAGCGAACTGGTCGCCTAGTGCGTCCGTCCGCTCGATACATTGGCTCAGGCCCACGCGAGCCAGAGCAAGTTGAAGGCTGGGATCCAAAAGGTCTTCCCGGCTACCCTCGCTAAAACCTAAACGAACGGCGGCTTTGCTGAGCAAAGCCGCCGTTCGAGGTGAGCGAAGCCGCCGCTCACGGGAATCAGGTGAGGAAGTTGCCGAACTGCCAGACGTCTTCAGTGTCATAGGTTCGACCTGACCAACGCGCAAACAGATCGTTCCTAGTTTTAAGTGGATCCCAATCAGCTGCCTCAGAATGGATTGGTCCAAGGTACTTCTCGGCCACATTGTAAATTTCTCGCCAAGGTAGATCATCAGGAACCAAGAGACCTGCTTCTGGATTCTTGATCATCCAATCCACGGCCGCGTAAACGGCGGCTGCAACTTGAAGAGTTGTCGCACTCTGACCCGGCACCAGACGACGAGCCTCATGGATTGAAAGAAGCGAACCCGTCCACCATGACTTGTATGGGTGGCCCATCAAGAGCACTCCCAATCGGTCTTCACCGTCGATGATCTCTTCGTTCATGATCCGCTGGTTCTTCTGCAGATTCCATTGGCGCATTTCAAGTTCGCGCATGGAGTTGATTGCTACATCAGCAGGGCAGTAGGCGTAGTGGACCGTCGGTCGGTAGATGGCTTTGTCGCCGTTCCAAACCGTTAGGTGATCACTCATGGTGAAGGATTCCCCGTGACGCACAACTAGCCCAGTAATTTCGCAGTCTGGGACCCAAGAACGAACCCACGTTGTTGCACCGGGACGGGCTAATGCAATTTGGTTGCGCGGCCCTATTCCTTCATGGACATAGGCATCGTGCGGCAGGGTCTTTTCGTGAGTTCCCCAGCCGAGTTCAGCTGGTGCGATGCCCTCTTCGTAGAAGCCTTCAACGCTCCAGGTGTTAACAAATTCATCGACAAGTTTTGGCTTATTCGTTACCTGAGTATCGCGCTCGGCAATGTGAATCACCTTCACGCCAAGAGCCTGCGACAGTTCCGGATAGGACTCGGTTTCCATGGCCTTTTCCACGCCAGGTCCGGCTAATCCATCGACCAGAGACTTCGCTCCAATATCCAATAGTGCTTTTTTAACGAAGTGTGAAACCAGTCCAGGGTTTGCGCCATGCTCGACGATTGCGGTCGGGCCTTTCGTGCTCCAGGAGGCCTTCATCTCGCGAAGACGCATATGGCGGTGGTAAAGCGTGCGCTCTAGCGGATGCCGGTCGGTGATCTGCGTATATGGTTCCCATTCTTCAACAGAGGTATCTAGATACATCACTCCGTTGTCGTGTGACCAACCAATGATGGCGTTGGCGTCAATGTTCCAAGCAAGATTGACCAGGATGTCTCCAGCCCCCACATATTTTCCGAGGAGTTCTGCGAGATTCTCGCGCGTGACTTGGTCTTGTACGTAGGTGACTCCGCGATCAAGCGTCGATTGAACGCGTTCGCGGTTGTCGATCGGATCCACGATCGTGATTTGTTTACCCTCGACCAGATTGTCGAGAAGGAGCGGAAGAGCACATTGCGAGACAGAACCCGCTCCGAGCACAAGGACACGACCTTGGAATTGACCGGACAATTAAAGCCTCCTTAATCGGTGCGCCGATTGGCGACCAGGGATGGGTAAGGTTACGGCATCTCAAGGGGTGCTGAGTGCCTGATGTGTGCAAAGCCACTCCTGGCACTCATCGGCTGGCATAGGCGGAGCCAAGAACCTGCCTTGCACACTCGTGCAACCGAGTTCGCGTAGCCTTTGAAGAGCCATTTCTTCTTCGATGCCTTCGGCGATACAAACTAGATCCAACGATTTGGCCAGATCAATAATGGCCTTAGCAACAGCGCAGGCTCGTACCCCGGCCCGTCCTTCGTCCAAGAGGTGAGCCACAAAAGACTGATCTAGTTTCAGGGTGTGCACGGGAAGTTGTTGGAGATAAGAAAGAGAGGAAAACCCAGTCCCAAAATCATCAATGGCAATTCGCACTCGGATCTGCGCGAGTTGGTTTATCGCTCGGGTTGCCGCTGCCGGATCAATTAGCAAAGCATCCTCTGTGATTTCGAGAACGAGAAACGAGGCATCAACTCCGCTATCAGCTAAGACTCTTTCAATCGACTCGATGAAGTCGTCACGAATTAGATCATGCGCGCTTATGTTGATAGCAATAGATGTATTGAGCCCGGCTTGATGCCAATCAGCAAGCACGTGTAGCCCTTGGGTTAGGGCAGTCATGGTGATGTCGTGGATCAAACCGATCCGTTCAGCAAGGGGCAAGAAATGCTCAGGATTAAGCAACCCGAGTCTGGGATGGAGCCAACGAACAAGTGCTTCTACAGATTCTGGACAGCCATCTGGCAAGGAAACGATCGGTTGATAAAACATGACGAACTCAGACCGACGCAGGCCTTGCGATAATTCTTCGGCAAGCCCAGCGCGATCGGGTGAAATTTCATCGGCGGACTCATCCCAGATACTGATCCCAAGATGTCCGCGCTTAGCTCGGTACATCGCGATATCGGCACGTCGAAGCAGGGTGGATGCATCATCACCGTGTCGTGGTGCGTAGGCAACTCCGATACTGGCATCAACTCTGATCTTGACTCCAGAGACTTGAAAAGGAGTTCTCAAGACTTCACGGAGTTGACTGGCTAATTCATCTGAGTCTTCAACGATTCGAGGCGAACGCATAATCACGCCAAATTCATCTCCACCCAGTCGAGCTAGTAAAGAATCACGAGGCATCCTGGCGTTTAAGCGCCCTGCAACTCCGCGCAATAAAGCATCCCCTGCCATATGACCTAAAGAGTCATTGACTTCTTTAAAGCCATCTAGGTCGATAATCATGACGGCACCAAGACATTTTCCCGATTCCCACTGCTTCACTGCTGATGAAAGTTCAGCAACAAATAGTCGACGATTAGCAAGCCCGGTCAACTCATCGGTTCGAGCTAATAATTCCTCTTGTGAAAGTCGACGCGCCTCGCGCAGAGATAATCCCATCCGCACAAAAGCAGCGATCAAGGTTGCGCATGCCGGAATCAATGCGTACGTAGGGAAAAGAGAGGGCCAAATTGCTGAAGCGGTAAGAATGGACATGCCTGAAGCCAGAGCTAGACCTTGGGGAACTGAAGAATCTGAACGTTCTTCAATTTCAGCGCTTGGGTGCCAAATCGATTCGCCGAGGACGGCAAACCCGAGAAGCCATCCGCTATCTAGCCAGGTCCCGAATATGTAAGAAGACATCGAGTTTTGATAGAGAAACATTCCATCGGTGCAGGCGAAAAGAATCATTCCACTACCTAGCCAGGCGGTTCGGGGCGAAAGGTGACGACCTGATGCCTTAATCGCGGCCGCTACGTAAGCAAACAACACCAGATCAGCGATCGGATATAACAAGCCGGTGAAAGTAAGAGAACTAGGCGAGGTAATAACCGATGACATAAGTGGTCGCAGAACTAGTGCTGCTCCAACTGCGCTCACGCCAAGTCCGACTATCAAGGCATCAAGAACTTCGGCAAATTTCAATCGCTGGGCTCGACGCAAGAGTCGGGCAATGCCTAAAAGGGCCAGCGGGTAGTACAAGACATATCCGATATCGCCATAGGTAGAAATGCGCTCAAAGCCACGAAAGATCGACCAGGTTGCAACAACTGAACCGGCACCCCAAAGGAATATGGCTAGCGAGAGTGCCCGGGCACCGAGTCGATCAACATCGGCTCGAGTCGATCCGAGCCAGGCAAAAATTCCGGCGCTGAAGACCACGACGTTGTAGAGAACAAGATCCCACCAAAGATTCGGGCCGCTGAGAAAGATGCGCCCAGAAAGATGAAGCAAGGCGCCGAAAGGCACGAAGAATCGCAAATAGTAAAAACGTTGTGAATAGACAACAGCCACCCTTGAAGGCTATGGCTCTTTGGCCGCTACGCCAAGACGCGGAATTTCTCCAAAGTCGGGTCTGTTGCGTACGCCACACGTGTTCCTTGAGCCAAGCACTCCTTTAGCCCGACAACGATTGCTGAAGTTATGAGTTCTCCGGGCGCTACGACTGGTACTCCTGGCGGGTATGGCGAGATCAAATCGGCGCTAATCCGTCCTATCGCACGCTCCGCTGACACCATTTCTACTGGAGCGAAAAAAGCTTCGCGGATTGATCGCACTGTCTCAGGGACTACTGACCAGGAGAACGCGGTTACCGGTGGACGAGGGTTGCCAGCACGTTTGCTGATTGACTCGATTAAAGCGTCTGCGAGAAACTCAATCTCTTCATCAGTGTCAACCAAGGCCATCATGGCCACAATGGTGTCTTGGTCGGTCATTTCCAGCCTTATGCCTTTAGCCAGAAGATCATTTTCAACCTCAATGCCATCTACTCCGACTGAACTCGTGCGCACCACGATCTTGCTCGGGTCAAAACGGCCTTCAGCAAAATCAATTGGTGACAGAATTATTTGCGAACCAAAGACAGCGATCAGACGCGACCTAAGGTGAGCGGCGCGATGGATCATCTGGCCGATCAATTCTTCACCGCGCTCTTGGACCAGTGCGCGGGATCCGTCGCAAGAAGCGAGCACTGCTCCAGATGGTGAGGTCGAAAGTCCGGCATCAAATCCCTGTTCGAGGCGCGAGTGATCTAGCAACCCGGTGCGAGCCACTGCCATCGCTGCTCCGCTGATTCCGGTCAGCGCTTTGTGAATACTTATGATCATCGCATCTGCTCCCAATTGAAGAGCATGGCGCGGAACCTCAGGATGAAAACCTAAATGGCCACCCCAAGCTTGATCGACTACGAGTGGTACCCCATGGGCGTGCGCAACGGCAGCCAACTCGTCAACCCGCGAAAGAGTTCCTAAATATCCAGGTTCGATCGCGATCACTCCCCGAGCATTATTTGCATGTAATAGGGAGTCAACTTTGGTTGGATCGATTCCAGTTGGAAATCCTGTCGCGGTGTCTATCTCAGGCATAACCCAAATAGGCTCAAGCCCAGCAAGCACTAAGCCGACCAACATTGAGCGGTGGGCAGTGCGAGAAATAACTACTCGGTCTCCAGGCTCTGCCATTGAGAGCAAGATTGCTTGGTTGGCATGTGTGGAACCGTTACTGGTGAAGCGAGCCCAATCTCCACCCCACAACTTCGCGGCCAACGCTTCGCTCTCTGGCAATACATTTTTTGTGTGCTTGACTTCGTCGAGTCCGCCACCTAGTGGAACGTCGTTATCAACGCACCGGCTGAGTCCAGCATCAAGGCGGGCAGCTCGCTGTTTATGACCTGGGAGAGTGAACGGTGTGGAGTGTTGCTCCAAGTAGGTGAGATAGGAATCTAGTAGCGGCGCGGTCTCGCGCAGGGGGCGATTAGTCACGGTATTACGTTACCTCCTCGCTAACCCTGTTGCTTTACGCCAAACTTACTTGCATGGGCATCCCGGAGCATTCTGCAGAACAAACTCCCCAGGCTGTTGGGCATTGGCATCGTCAACATCCAGGTGAGGTCAGGTGGCCAGTTTCCGCTGTTGTGCTTCTTGTGGTGGCACTTCAACTAATGCTTCCGGCTTTTTTGCGGTTGGATATTTCCTGGGTGGTTAGTGCTCTTGAACTAATTCTGCTGGTAACCATCACTGCACTTAGCCCGCGACGAATAAATCAACACCAGAGATCAACAAGAACTTTGAGTCTGATTCTGATTGGGGTAATGAGTGTCTCGAACATTTGGTCGGTTGTAAGGCTGATCAAGGAACTGATTCATGGAGGCGTGAATGATGCCTCGACTTTGCTTTTATCCGGAGGCTCAATTTGGTTAACAAATGTCGTTGTTTTTGCCCTCTGGTATTGGGAGTTTGATCGGGGTGGCCCGGGCGCCAGAGCGCAAGCGCATCACCCTTATCCCGATTTTCTTTTTCCTCAGATGACCGATCCGCGTTACGCCCCGAATCATTGGGCCCCTTCATTCTTTGACTATCTATATACGTCATTTACGAACGCGAGTGCGTTCAGCCCCACCGATGTGATGCCGTTGACTCGCTGGGCTAAGTTTTTGATGTTGGTTCAATCAACAGTTTCATTACTAACAGTGGGTCTGGTGATCGCGCGGGCGGTGAATATTTTTAGATGAAAGGTTATGCCCGGTTCATAGTGCTTGGTGATTCGTTTAGCGAAGGTCTAGGCGATGAGGTTTACCCACAAACTGGTCAATATCGAGGTTGGGCCGATCGGGTCGCTGATGGTTTGGCAGATCAAAATGGCGATTTCACCTATTTAAATCTTGCTATTAGAGGCAAATTGATCAGACAAGTTGTTGAAGATCAACTTCCTAAGGCGCTTAAATACCTAGACGTGGATAACGTGCTTGTCTCATTCCACGCTGGTGCGAACGATCTTCTACGACCTAGCTACGACCATTCTCTTGCCACTGCACAATATGCGGCGGCGGTGCGGGCAATTCATTCCACTGGCGCAGACGTAATGCTCTTTACTGTCGCGAAACCGGTAGCCAGTAAAGGCAGAACAGCGGAACGACTCGCGGCGAAAATCGCTGGCTTTAATGAAGAGGTTCGAGCGGTAGCCAAAGAGGTGGATGCAATATTGATTGAGGCTGCTTATGTATCAATTCTAAAAGATCCACGTTTTTGGGACCCTGATCGTTTGCATCTAAACGCAGAAGGACATAGACGAGTTGCGGCCGCTGTCCTTCAGGCCCTCGACTATTCTGAGGATTCCTTATGGAGCCAGGCGCTTCAACCGATAAAACAACAATTGAAGCCGATTGTGATAGCGCAAGATCTTCGTTGGTTCATTTCATTCTTACTTCCTTGGGTCTGGCGGCGCTTGCGTGGTCGCTCATCAGGGGATGGGCGAAGCGCTAAACAGAGCGAACCGACGTCTTGGGTGCACTCTAAGTAATGGCATTCAATGGGAGTTGTCCAGTCTTAATGTGAACTGGCGAAGAACTCCTTTCGGGAAGTGAAATCGGGTCTAGGTTCGAACCGATGACTGAAAGGACTCCATCATGAAAATCCAGAAAAACTTATTTAGAACTCTTGTTGCCGGTGGTTCAGTATTGGCGTTGGCAATTTCACTGGCGCCAACCTCGGTTGCAGCTGATTCGGATAATAACAAGGCAAAGAATTCGCAGATTTCGGTACCGAAAACTCCCGGGCTGGGCGATGGATTTTTAGGTCGGGCCCACCGCATTGAAGTGTCAGGTAATGGCCTTTTGGGCAAGGCACAAGCCTTGGTCAAGAAACAAACCGCTAAGAACGGTTCGGCGAGCCCGGCACTTCTTACTGCCATAACTGCGTTCAACACTGAGCGATCTAATGCGATCGCGGCTTTTGGCACGGCGACTAAAAATGCCCAGGACGCCTACAAAGTTGCGATGGCACCTGCAGCGGCAGCGCTTAAATCTGCAACCGACGCAGCAAAAACTGCCTTAGAAAATGCTACGCATTCCAAGCAGGACGCCCAGGATGTCTATAAAAAAGCAGTCAAGACAGCAAACGATGCTTTTCAAGAAGCTACCAAGAGTGCGCAAAACGCCTACAAGACAGCGCTTGTAGCAAGCGGAGCAACACGCTCTGTGGCGATAAATGCAGCAAAGACGGCTCGGTTGACTGCTTTGGCAAGTGCGTCTACCAAGGAAGCTAAGAAATCCGCGGAGAATGCTTATCAAGCCGCAGTCAAGACAGCCAGCTTGGCATATAAGTCCAGCACCCAGACGGCGCTAGCCACTTTTAAGGCTGTTATTGCTCCAGCTGAGGCGACACGCAAAGCTGCAATCGCCGCAGCCAAGGTAGTGCTGGAGACCGCTATCAAGAATGCGGCAACCGGTGTGGAAATTAAAGCTGCCAAAGATGCCTATAAGGCAGCTGTCGCTGCGGCGAACAACACCTTCAAGCTAGCCACCGCAGGTGCCCTCAACACTTACAAAGCAGCGATGTCTGCTGCAGAGTTAGCGCTTCGCACCGCAATGAACTCGGCTAACAGTGCACTCCGAACCGCGATCAGTGTTGGATGATCCGTGTCGGCTTCTAACCACCAAGTAATCTGCCCGTCCACCGAAGAGGGGCCTCCAAGTATGGGATGTTCTTCACTTTTCATGTGAACTCCCAAAGATAGGTACCGCGCAGAAGATTCGGGCCCTATGTTGATATCAAACGATGAACTGGAGATCAGATGAAAACAAAAACTACTTCACTCCGCGTCCTTATCGCTGGAGGATCTGCAATCGCCCTTGTTGCTGCGTTGGCACCATTTGCACAGGCAGATAACGGCAAGGGCAAGAGCAATGGCAAGAGCGACTCAAAGCCAAGCCTTTCGGTTGGTGATATTCGGGACTCGCTCAAACTTGAGAAGGGCTTCCTTGGCCAGATGAAAGGCCTAGAAGGCAAAGCCAGAGGCCTTGAAGGTCAGATTCGAGGCCTGCAAAACAAAGAGACCCATGGCAAGAAGGGTGCCCCTAGCGCGGCTCTTACTGCTGCGCTAGATGCTTACAAGAGTGCTTACGCTGCCGCGTTAACCACTTACCAGACAGCACTCAAGGCGGCACAGACTGCTTACACCACCGCAATTGCGCCAGCAGAAGCGGTTCGTAAGGCTGCCCTCGATGCTGCACAGGCAGCGTTCCAAACTGCCGACCAGGCTGCAACTACTGAGGCTGCAAAGCAAGCTGCAGAGGATGCTTACAAGGCCGCCAAGAAGGCAGCTAATGACGCTTACAAGACTGCCACCCAAAGTGCGCTCGCTGCTTACAAGGCCGCTATTGCCCCTGCTCAAGCCGCTCTAAAGACGGCCCTTGAAGCAGCCAATGCCGCACTTCAGGCAGCTATTACGGCCGCTCGCACTGCAGCACCATCACCTACACCTACGGCAACTGCCACACCTACGGCAACTGCCACACCTACGGCAACTGCCACACCTACGGCAACTGCCACACCTACACCAACACCAACTACTACGCCTTGATCTAGTAGTCGATTGCTCGATCGCACCGCCCCAGGGAGATTCTCCTGGGGCGGTGCTTTTTGTTTAAGTACTGGATTTCGGTCGGATTAACCGACGCTCCACTGACCCCTGTGGAATCATTTGGTTTTGCCCGGATAGCGGGTTGAGTGGTTGGCCAGTCTCTCTTGCTATTGCCACCACCGTGGCCCACCAGATCAATTTCGACAAACCCAGGCCTGGCATCATCTCAATCGGCCAAAGTGCGCATTGGAATTGAGTCTTTAAGTAATGAACCCGGCTTGGGATGGGATCGTCCCCTGGGATCAAGTTTGTCCCGCTCTGCTTTAAGGCGGCGATCGATAGTGGCAGGGGCGATGGTCTTGGTCACGGCCTTGCTTTCGAGTTAGATCATAGATACTGCATAAGTAGATATGCCCATAAATGCTTGAAGGGCCCCGGAGCTCCGGAGCCCTTCAAGCATTAGATGCTTAGGTTGCTTAACAGAAGGTGTTGAACTGCGCCAACGCATTGTTCACTGTAGGTCCAAGGACCGTGAGCATTGATTTCAAGGAACCGATTTGAAGGCGTAACGCATCTCCCGAAGGGCCAGCGACGCCGGCTACTTTGGCTTCAGTGTCGGCGATTTGAGCCATGGCCTTGTCGTAGTCGCTCTTCATCTTCACATAAGAGTTCTTCATGGCCACGCACTCAGCAGAAATTGCTGGAACTTTCTTTTTCACCCAGGTCAATTTCTTGGTTTTGGAGTTCTTGGTGCAGACGTAAGCCATTTTGCTGATGGTCGCTTTGGCACCAACCTTGGTGCAGGCTCCACCAGCTTTGGCAGCCACCTTCACGACTTGAGTCTTTGTTGCGGTCGCATTGGCTGGGGCAGCACCAAGACTGGTGGCCAGAACCAGGGCTGCACCTAAGGCGATGAATTTACGATGCACGTTTCCTCCAGAGGTCTGAATATGTCTCCAGAGTAGGGCTGGAGTAACAAAATTTCGACTCGATGGGTTGTTAGCGGGTTAGTAATTGCCTGGGAAGTTCCAATTCGAGTGCGTGGATCGGCACGTTGAGCCCTAATTAAGATGAGATGTCCCGGTGACCAAAAGCCATTACCGCCGAAAAAAGCAGCCCGATCGTCACCAGCAGAAGAGTGAACGCGTATCCAAGGTCCAGGCCATTGAGCAGCGGGGTGTTCCCCAAGGCCCATTGGAAAGGGTTGATCCAGAGCAAGTTCTCTAGCCAGTCGACTAATGGAGCCAGGGAGTAGAGCAAAAATGCTGCCAAGGCGAGTGCAGTAGAAACCCCTAGCGCGATTCCTTTCCGTCCGGCAAGCGCGCCGACCAAGAGTCCTACCCCAGTAAAGAGTGAACCAAGCAGGGCGCAACTAACACATGCAGCCATGAGTCCCTCTTTAGGTGTTTCCAGACCGACGAGATCTACTCCAACCAAGAGAGTGAGGGCAAGGAAAGCGGATAAAACTATGACCACCACTAGCGAAGCGAATGTTTTAGCAAGAATGATTCTGGTACGCGAAAGTGGAAGTGTGAGTAGGAGGTCGGCAGTTCCCATGGACTCTTCCTCCGCTGTTGCCCTTGCACCAGAATTCGCACCAACTGCAATCAAGATAAGTGGCACCATGAAACTGAAAAGTTCGGCACCAAGAAACCCGGGTCCTGATGTGTAATCCGTCATTCTGAACACATCCCTGAAAGCTTCAGGCATGCTATCGATCATTTGGGCAGTGCCCGCTGCTGATTTTTTAACCGTCGTATAGACAAGGAGTTGGATTGCTGCAATTGAGAAAAGGCCGATACCCCAACTGAGGGTTCCTTTCCAATGGTCGCGCCAAGTTTTGGTAACGAGTGTCCAGATCATGGCGCACCAACTGTTTTTGATTGTGAAGAGATCAACCCAAGAAAGATCTCATTCAAGTTCGGCTCGTGGGTCATGACCATTTGTACATCGTTATCAACGGCAAGTCTGAGCAGTTCGGTTTCACTGCCAGAAACTTTGCAAGTTATTCGATTTCTATGGGTGCTCACTTGGCTGACCGATGCAAGTGATTCAAAAATATTGGGATCGACAACTTCGGGGAAATCCAATTCGACCGATCGCACAGCACGTTTCTTGAGATCAGTAATACGTTCCACTAGTAAAAGCTTGCCTACGTTCACAATTGCGACGCGATCGGTAAGTAGCTCTACCTCGCTCATCACGTGCGAAGAAAGCAGAAGCGTCCCACCACGTGCCGTTGTCTCCCTTACGAGTGCAGCGAACTCTCGCTGCACCAGTGGATCGAGTCCCGAAGTAGGTTCATCAAGAAGGAGAAGATCTGGTTCGTGCATAAAGGCTTGCACGACTCCGAGCTTTTGAAGATTGCCTTTTGAAAGATCATGGATGTGACGAGTCAAGTCGAGATCAAATCGTGCTGCTAAAGATCGAATCTGCTTCCTGCAATCCCGCCCTCGCATTTTTGCGAAAAAGTTGAGAAATTCTTGACCCGTGAGATTCTCATATAACGCGAGAGTGCCTGGTAGGTATCCCACCTTCTCGCGTACTAATGGGCCATCAGAAATGTCCTTGCCAAGCACTAATGCAGAGCCTCGGGTCGGCTTTATCAAACCAAGCAGTAGACGCATGGTTGTGGTTTTGCCTGCGCCATTTGACCCGAGAAATCCGAACGCCTCACCCTGGGTGACTGAAAAGGTAACTCCATCAATTCCAAGGTCGTCGCCGTAGTACTTGGTGAGACCGTCAAGCTCTAGTGCGCTCACATTCTTTACGGTACTCAGCCACCTCGGATACCGATAGTCCTATGTGATGAATTCGTTGAGTAGGGATATCGATGGCTTTAACCTTTACCGTCGTGCGCTTGTTGGCACTCCACACAAGTGGCTGGATTTGGAGCGGATGGCCTCACTGCTATTCCATGATTTCGAAATTCAGCAAATCAAAAGATTTCTATCCACATGGGTGAGTTCCGATCTGATGTCCGGCACATGCCTGTGTATCCCTGGCAGTCCGACGGCTAAGCGACGGGCAGGGTTGTCATTCACGGGCTGTGGGAATTCGAATGGTAAAGGTGGCGCCGCCAAGTGGCCCAGGACTTGAAGCACGAAGTGTGCCGCTATGACGCTCTGTGATTGCTCGTGCGATGGTCAGGCCAAGGCCACTGCCACCTTCGCCAAACTGTCTGGAGGGGTCAAGGCGGTAAAAGCGTTGGAAGATCGCCTCTAACTGATCGTTTGGAATCCCTGGACCCGAATCCGAGACCTCAATTTCTGCATGCTGACCAACTGCATTCACATGGATTTCTATCTCACTGCTTTTTGGCGTGTATCGACATGCGTTGTCTAGTAAATTCGAGAGAACTTGTTCCAGTCTTAGTGAATCACCCTTGATCCAAGTAGGTTCTTCTTGAGAAAACACTTGGAGATTCTTCTCTGACAGCGTGCATCGTGGTTGAAAACCACTTGCAACTCTCTTAGTCATTTCAACAAGATCGACGTTGGTGAAGACCATAGTCAACGCATTTTCATCGGCAGCTGAAGCTTCCTTCAAATCACTTACTAGACGTTCCATCCGTTCGATTTGTTGGCGAAGCGTCTCCCAAGATTCGGCAGAGGTTGGTGCTACTCCATCTTCTAGTGCATCGACGTAGGCCTTAATCGTAGCTAGTGGAGTACGAAGTTCGTGAGCTAGATCGCTCAGCAGATGCCTGCGTTGCTCCTCAGATTTGGATAGATCATCCGCCATGCGATTAAAGGATTCGTTAAGTCTCTGAAATTCGGTGCTAAAGCTACCTTCAGGCAATGAAGAGACATACTCGTGCCTTGCCACCGCGTCTGCGGCATCAGCTAACTGCTCAATGGGACGGGCAACTCTGCGCGCGAATAACCAGGAAATAAGTCCGGCGGTCAAGACGGCGGCGATCGTGGCAAAGCCAAGCGCAAGTGTGATTGAGCTAAAGAATGCCTCTCTCGTATGTAGTTCAACTTGCGAGGTGACTTCGCCTAACTGCCCTAGGTGCGTCGCAAAGAATCCTGGGGCGAACGTCAAAGCGGTGACTATGAGAGTTATTGCGGCTACGGCAAGAATCAAGAACTGCGCTATCAGGAGTTTTACGATAAGACGTGATTTGCTCATCTCACGGAGCTCCTATTGCGTAACCGACTCCACGCACTGTTCGCAGGTATGCAGAGTCGGCTAGATCATCACCAAACTTCTTGCGTAGGTGACCGACATGAACATCAACAACATGTTCATCTCCGTACCAACCCTCACCCCAGACCATGTCGATTATCTGGCGTCTAGAAAATGCCACCCGAGGTCGACGAGCCAGCGCGGCAAGAATGTCGAATTCGGTCCTGGTCAGTTCTATTGATTGTTCATTAAGTAGAACGATCCGGGTGTCAAGGTCGATGGATAACTCACCGATGACAATCGACTCATGTTCGACTTCGACTAGGTCTGTTCTTGGTCTGCGCAGCATCGCGCGCGCTCGCGCGATAAGTTCCTTGGTGGAAAAAGGCTTGACCATGTAGTCATCCGCGCCGACGGCAAGCCCGACGACTTTATCGATTTCTTCGTCGCGTGCCGTGAGCATGATGATGTAGGCATCAGAGAACTTTCGTATCTCTTTGCATACCTCTACACCGTCAAGCCCAGGCAGCATCAAATCCAAGATCACCAGGTCAGGTCGCATCTCACGGGCAACTTCGACAGCTGCCAACCCGTCATGACTGATCGCTGTCTCGAAACCTTCGCGCTCGAAATAACTTGCGATAATCCCAGCTAAAGCGACTTCATCATCGACGACGAGTACTCGACCGATAGTGACCACGCCCTAACTCTATTGGCGTGGAATCGATTGCGACTCGAGAAGTCTGCGCGCCTCCGCGTATTGATCCGCATTTATTTCGCCGCTGGCAAAGCGACGATCAAGAATTGCCCGTGGCGATTCGACGCTCGGAAGCTGCTCTCCGCGCCTGTCTGTGAGGCGAATAACCAGCCAAATGCCGATTGCGATAACGGCAACCCAGAAGACCATCATTCCGCCCATCATCGCCCAGTTTGTGTCATTCCAGCCTGAACCCCATCCCATCATGGTGGAGTCACCTGCCTTTCGATTCGTTGTACCCCAATCATGTTCCCGTCAAATGTCGAACCGCCTCATTAAATGTGAAGATTTGGTAAAGGATTATCTTTATCAAACCTTCATAAAAGGTGAGACAAAACCCTCGGATGTCTACGAGAAGGTTGGTCTGTAGGCGACGCGGATGAGAGGTTGGACTGTTATGTCTCGGGTAAGTCGTGTTTGGTTTGTCGCTGCTGGAGTTGGGTTGATTGCACTTTTGAGTGCCTGTTCTACGAGTCCAACTGAACAGGACGCTATTTCCGCAGGAGCGGTGCAAGTTGATGCAAGCATGGAGCACATTCACAACCTGTTGTTAACTGATAGCGGACTTCTCATCGGAAGCCATCAAGGTCTCTGGTTGCAAGAAGGCACAAATCCAGCAGAACGCATCGGTAAGTCGCACTTTGATGTTATGGGGCTTGCTAGTACTGCTACTGGCCTAGTGTCCTCTGGACATCCTGGTGAGGGCGAAGAGCAAGTAAGTAATCTCGGCTTGCGCGCCTCAGCGGATCAAGGAAAAACCTGGCAGAACCTTTCACTATTTGGTGAAGTAGATTTTCACCGTCTTGTTGCCTCAGGCACGACGATAATGGGGATCGTTTCCGCTGATGGAGCGTTACTCAGATCAACTGATTCGGGTAAAACTTGGCAAACCGTTCCCAGCCCGAGTCTGTACGACATTGCGATTGATCCAATGGACCCATCGATGGTTGTTGGTACGACCGAGAATGGACCTGTGCTCAGTATGGATGGCGCCAAAACTTTCACCGCCATCCCAGATGCTCCGCTGCTAGCTCTCTTGAGTTGGGGTGAATCTCGTTTAATTGGCGTCACTTCGGAGGGTGTCATTTTCGAATCGAGAGACATGGGGCTCACCTGGAAAAAGATAGCTACGGTTTCCGGTCAACCTGGTGCTATCGCTGTACGTGGGGATGAAATTGCGCTGCTCTCTGGAACAACAGTCTTTTACTCCAGTGATGCTGGCTTAACGTTCAAAGAGAGAATCACCGGAGTAATGGGCCACTAGGCATCTGGACCTCGAAATCGCTAACGATCATGGAACTTTGGAGAATTGATGTCGGGAGAAATTAGCCGTCGTACTTTGCTTCGTGGCTTAGTAGGCGCCGGTGCACTCGTTGGACTTGCTGCTTGTTCAAAGGGCTCTTCATTGGTCGACCCCTCAGCGATCGCCTCCGCAGAGTCAGCAAGGCCACACTCCGGTTCGATTCGGAAGTTTTCGCTAGTAGCGGCTCTCACAACAATTGACCTCGCCGGTCGTGCTGTGAAGACATGGGGGTATGAAATTTCTCCGACTGCCGCGGCCCTGCGTGCCACGGCAGGAGATCGAGTGCAAATCGCTTTTAAAAATGAGTTGCCCGAAGAAACAAGTGTTCATTGGCATGGGTTAGCAATTCGCAATGACATGGATGGCGTGCCTGGTGTTACCACCCCGTCGATCCCAAGCGGCGGCAAGTTCCTTTACGACTTCACCATTCCTGATCCAGGCACACACTGGTTCCATCCACATACCGGACTCCAATTAGACCGAGGGCTTTATGCACCCTTCATAATCGATGACCCCAATGAGTCAGGTAAGTACGACATTGAATGGATTCTGGTGCTCGACGATTGGACAGATGGTGTCGGACCAAGCCCAGAGGAGATTCTCGCCAAACTGAAAAATGGAGACGGCACAAACTCCGGCGGTATGGACATGGGAGACATGGGCGGGATGGATCACTCTGGTGGAATGGGCAGCATGGATGGTGGGGATGTCACGTATCCATACTTTCTTGTGAACAAGCGCCCACCAGAAGATCCAGAAGTGTTAAGTGCACGTGCTGGGCAGAGAATCCGGCTACGCATAATCAATGCGGCGGCCGACACAATTTTTGATGTTGCACTTGCAGATCATGAAATGCTCATAACTCACTCCGACGGCTATGCCGTTAAGCCAACTCGTACATCATTGATTCGAATAGGTATGGGCGAACGTTACGACGCAATCGTCACGGTAAAGGATGGCGCCTTTCCATTTGTTGC
>Ga0315270_10000545_pt1 | contig 20985 bp, 18 predicted proteins | sample C1_bottom_MG_FD_204932 | JGI IMG/M metagenome (GOLD analysis project Ga0315270, IMG submission 204932) | Sediment microbial communities from Yellowstone Lake, YNP, Wyoming, USA - C1_bottom | ecosystem: Environmental > Aquatic > Freshwater > Lake > Sediment | place: USA: Wyoming | collected...
AGATTCAGCGAAGTGAATTCCGGGTTCACCGGAATGCGCACCATCACCTGGCAGCGCGCCAGTTCCTCGTTGGTCAGGCCGGACATCTCGGTGCCGAACAACAGCGCCACCTCGCCTTGCGTGGCGTGCTGCGCCAGCTGCGGCATCGCCTCGCGCGGCATCAGCACCTCATGCGAAATGTCGCGCACCCGCGCCGACATGCCCGCCACAAAAACACAGCCCTGCAACGCCTCATCTACCGAACTGCACACCACGGCATTTTGCAACACATCGTCCGCCCCCGCCGCCATCGCCGACGCCTGCGCATCGGGAAACAGGCGCGGGTTAATGAGAACTAGCCTATCCAAGCCCATGGTTTTCATCGCGCGCGCCGCCGCGCCGATGTTGCCGGGATGGGTGGTATGGCTGAGCACAACTCTGACGTTATTTAACATTTCGATAAAACCAAGTTTTCATCCGCAGATTACACAGATTGCAAAATCAAATGCCACACACTCAAACAGCAAGCACGATTTAATCTGCGTCAATCTGTGTAATCTGCGGATAATCGTTTTTCTGGTTTCTTCAAAGCCCAATACCAACTAAAATACGGACTGGATTCCCCCAGCTCATTAAAAAGGTTCGTTATGCATCCCATGCTCACCATCGCGGTGAAAGCCGCGCGCCGCGCCGGCAATCTGATCCACCGCGCCGCCGACAATCTCGACCACCTCACCGTCACCAAAAAATCGCATGCCGATTACGTCAGCGAGGTGGACCGCGCCGCCGAGCAAACCATCATCACGACCTTGCTGGAAGCCTATCCGAGCCACGCGATTCTAGCAGAAGAGAGCGGCTCCCACGGCGATTCAGAATTTCTCTGGATCATAGACCCGCTCGACGGCACCACCAATTTCCTGCACGGCTTCCCGCAATATGCCGTGTCCATCGCGCTGCAACATAACGGCGTGCTGACCCAGGCGGTGATCTACGATCCGACCAAGAACGACCTGTACACCGCCACGCGCGGTCGCGGTGCCTTCCTCAACGACAAACGCCTGCGCGTGAGCAAACGCAAGGATCTCGCCGACTGCCTGATCGGCACCGGCTTCCCCTACACCAAATTTGAACACCTCGATGCCTACATGGCGATCTTCCGCGACATGATGCAGAAAACCTCCGGCCTGCGCCGCCCCGGCTCCGCCGCGCTAGATCTCGCTTACACCGCTGCCGGACGTTACGACGGCTTCTTCGAAACCGGGCTCAAACCGTGGGACATCGCCGCCGGATGCCTGCTGATCACCGAAGCGGGCGGCATGGTCGGCGACCTGCAAGGCAACGACAGCTTCCTCAAAACAGGCAACCTCTGCGCGGGCAACCCCCATGCCTACGAACAGATGCTGCAGTTGATCGCGCCGCACCTGACCGCCGGACTAAAGACTCCCGCCGCCTGACTCTGAATCTAGCATGAACGCCGTCCAGCACACCCCCATGATGCAGCAGTATTTACGCATCAAGGCTGAACATGCCGACATGCTGCTGTTCTACCGCATGGGCGATTTCTACGAGTTGTTCCATGAAGACGCTGAGCGCGCCGCAAAACTGCTGGACATCACGCTGACCCAGCGCGGCGCTTCCAACGGCAACCCGATCAAGATGGCGGGCGTGCCCTACCATGCCGCCGAGCAATACCTCGCGCGGCTGGTGAAGATGGGCGAATCCGTTGCCATCTGCGAACAGATCGGCGACCCGGCCACCAGCAAGGGGCCGGTCGAGCGCAAAGTGATGCGCATCGTCACTCCCGGCACGCTGACCGATTCCGCACTGCTGGAAGAGAAACGTGACAGCCTGCTGCTGGCCTTGCACCAGAGCAAGAACGAAATCGGCCTGGCCTGGCTCAACCTCGCCTCCGGCCAGTTTACCCTCGCCGAAGTGGATGCCAGCCAACTGCCCGCCGAGCTGGAGCGATTACAACCTTCCGAGATTCTCATCGCAGAGAACAGCGAACGCCCCCTCTCCCTTCGGGGGAGGACTGGGGTGGGGGACACTTCTGGCGCACCGCTGAAATCATTGCCCGAGTGGCACTTCGATCGCGACACCGCGCACCGCGCGCTATGCCAGCAGTTCGGCACACGCGACCTCGCCGGTTTCGGCTGTGAAGAATTTTCATTGGGGCTTTCGGCGGCGGGCGCACTGCTCGGCTACGCCAAGCTCACCCAAGGCCAGAGCATCGCCCACATCCGCAGCGCGCAGGTGTATCACGCCGACGAATACGTGCGCATGGACGCCGCCACCCGCCGCAACCTGGAGATCACCCAGACATTGCGCGGCGAGCCTGCACCCACCCTGCTCTCGCTGCTCGACACCTGCGCCACCAACATGGGCAGCCGCCTGCTCGCCCACTGGCTGCATCATCCGCTACGCAACCGGGATGTGCTGCGCGCCCGTCTGAATGCGGTGGAGCAACTCAAAGAGCCCCCTCTCCCCGGCCCTCTCCTGCAAGAGGAGAGGGAGCTATACCGCACCGTACATGAGCAACTGAAACCTTGTGTCGATGTGGAACGCATCACCGCGCGCATCGCACTCAAGTCTGCACGCCCGCGCGATCTCTCCGGCCTGCGCGACACGCTGCTGACCTTGCCGCAACTACAAGCCTCACTTGTAGGTCGGGATTTATCCCGACATGACAATGACAATGTCGGGATAAATCCCGACCTACAAAACCAGCCGCTCATTATTCGCCTGGCCGATGCCCTGCAAGCCGACGCAAAACTGGTCGAACTGCTGAAAAAAATGCTCAAGGCCGAACCGTCGAGTGTTTTAAGGGAAGGCGGCGTGATCGCCGACGGCTACGACGCCGAGCTCGATGAATTGAGAGGAATCCAGACCAACTGCGGCGATTTCCTGTTGGCGCTGGAGACACGCGAACGCGAACGCACCGGCATCGACAAGCTCAAGGTCGAATACAACCGCGTGCACGGTTTCTACATCGAGGTGAGCGCCGCCAATGCCGACAAGGTGCCGGACGACTACCGCCGCCGCCAGACGCTGAAGAACGCCGAGCGCTACATCACGCCGGAGCTGAAAGCCTTTGAGGACAAGGCGCTCTCCGCCAACGACCGCGCGCTGGCGCGCGAAAAATATCTGTACGACCAGCTGCTCGATGCGCTGGCCCCGAGCATCCCGCAACTGCAGCGCATCGCCGCCGCCATCGCCGAGCTGGACGTGCTCGCCACCTTTGCCGAACGTGCCGCCACGCTGAATTTCAGCGCGCCGCAATTCAGCGACGATGCGCAGATCAACATCAGCAAAGGCCGCCATCCGGTGGTGGAAGCGCAAGTGACCAATAATGGTGAAGGGGGGTTCACGCCCAACGACACCACGCTTAACGATGCGCGCCGCATGCTGCTGATCACCGGCCCCAACATGGGCGGTAAATCAACCTACATGCGCCAGGTCGCCATCATCGCGCTGTTAGCACACGTTGGCTGCTTCGTCCCCGCACAGGCTGCGGTGCTGGGCGAGATAGACCAAATCTTCACCCGCATCGGCGCATCGGACGACCTCGCCAGCGGACGCTCCACCTTCATGGTCGAGATGACCGAGGCCGCCAACATCCTGCACAACGCCACCGACAAGAGCCTGGTGCTGGTGGACGAGATCGGCCGAGGCACCAGCACCTTCGACGGCCTCGCCCTCGCCTACGCCATCGCGCGCCACCTGCTGGAAAAGAACCGCAGCTACACCCTGTTCGCCACGCACTATTTCGAACTCACGCGACTCGCCGAAGAATTCACCCAACTCGCCAACGTCCACCTCGCCGCCATCGAACACCAGCATAGCATCGTCTTCCTGCACTCGGTCAACGAGGGCGCGGCCAGCCAGAGCTACGGCCTGCAAGTCGCCGCACTCGCGGGCGTGCCGAACAGCGTCATTCGCTCTGCGAAGAAACAACTGGTGAAACTGGAACAGAACAGCGCCGCGCAGAACCCGCAGGGCGACCTGTTCGCCACCGCGCCCGAAGCGCCGGAACCGGAGGAACATCCGCTGGTGTCGGCGATGCGCGATGTACAGCCGGATGATTTGAGTCCGAAGGCGGCGCTGGAGAGGATTTATCAGTTGAAGAAGCTGGTGTAGGATTCGAAAAGAATTTCCATAATCGCTCCGAATAACATGGATACCAAAAATTGTTAAATAGCTCAGACAGAACTTCATTACTCCAGACTAAGGGATTCTCTGGAATTGTTGTTGGAGTTTCCTCTGCCTGTTTTATTTTAGGACTCTTGATAGTCAACTTACGCCTTGCAAAATTTGGCATTTACTCTCCAGATTTTGTCCGAACAGAGTACGTATTGGTTGGAGCAGTATTTCTTTTTCTCGTAGCAACTGCCTATTTTAGTTTTCAACACAGCCTTAGAGATTTTAAGGCTGTCCCTCAACACTGGAAGCAAAAGCATTATTTTCGTTCAATTGGCATCACTTTTTTCGGAGCATTGACAGCTATTGGCCCGCTAATGTTTGTGTTCTCAATTATGACAATAAGCACCAATATATTTAAAGATTGGTGGCTATGGATATCTCTTATGGCTTTAGTTGGGTTTGGGCACTATGCTCGCCAACTATACATAAGAGGAAGCACATTGATAATCGACAACCAACCAACTGATGGCAATGTAGATGCAATGCAAATCTCCAAGACAAATCAACTTTTGGGCCACACAGCATTTCTGCTCTTATATATGGGTATCTATGCAAATTATTTGTATCCGCACATTCCTCCTTCCTTTGGCGGCGGCAACAAAACACCAGTCATTCTTATTCCCACCGCCAAAGGCTTAGAAATTTGCAAAATACTTGCATTGCCTCTACAGAAAAATCAAGTAACAATAGGTCCAATTGAAGTTCTTACTGAATCTGAAAATGAGTTGGTTGTTTTAGTTTCTGATGGCTTAACCGAAAAGAAACATGCCATACGGCTTAAGCGAGAACTATTTGACGCCATACAAGCTACGATCCCTAACAATTCATAGCCAAGTAGACCTCGTAGGGCGCAATCATTATTGCGCCGTATTAACACATCCGGTGCAATGCGCTTCGCTTATTGACACCCTACCGATCATGACTGGATGGGCACGCTTCTGTGCACACGCGGCAATTCAACAAATGGTGGGCACAACGTGCCCACCCTACGATTTTAAGGTTTTTTGATTTTCGCTTTTCATCCCCTGTGCGCCGCCTCGATCAGCCGCAAGCAGGCGGAGATTTAGGCGAGCACTGTTCGAGTCCCGAGCGTAGCGAGGTCGAGTTGCGCAGCCCCGCTTGCTTGCGGCTGATCGAGGGAACCGCGTAGCGGCGGCGCACCGGGGTCGCCTTCTTTTTGGTTACTTTTTATTTGGCGATGCAAGAAAAAGTAACTTGCTGCCGGGCAACCCCCGGCGGTGTTGGTTTTCACTGGATTCCCGCCTTCGCGCACTGCTGTCCGGGATAATTTTTATGTACCCAGTTAGAAGTGTTGCAGCACAAGGCTGAATGGGATAAAACCCAGAGCGCCAACTCAACAACCGAGACTGCAACATGTATAGGATAAGCCGATTCCACCAAATTATGAAAGCACTTCCGCGAGGCACCTTTGATCGGGTCGTACAAACCCACCAGGCAGACAAGCACAGCAAAGGCTTTGGCTGCTGGGATCAACTGCTCGCCATGGTTTACGCACAGCTATCGGGCGCATCCAGCCTGCGTGTGCTGGAAACCGGGTTCAACAGCCAGCGCACCCAACACTACCATCTGGGCACCTCGCCCATCCGGCGCTCAACGCTGGCGGAAGCCAACGGCAGGCGCAACATAGAAGTCTTTGCCGAGGCCGCCAAATTGCTGATGTCACAAGCCCACCGCAAACTGCGCCGCGAGAGCGAAGAACTGCTGTACCTGCTCGACTCAACACCGATCACATTGAAGGGGCGCGAGTTTGATTCCTGGACCGGCGGGAACAGCACCCGCAATACCCAAGGCATCAAACTGCATGTGCTCTACGCTGGCAATGAAGAAGTCCCAGTTCAACACAGTATCACCGCACCCAATGTCAACGACATTGACGAGGGCAAGAGGTTAACCGTCGAACCCGGTGCGATCTATATCTTCGACAAAGGCTACTGCGACTACGGCTGGTGGCACAAAATCAACGAGCAGAAAGCGCAATTCGTTACACGCTTCAAATACAACGCAGCCCTGGAGGTGGAATGCGCACTCCCCGTTCCAGCCGCAGATACCGACACCATACTCAAGGACGAGATCGTGCGCTTTGCCAACAAGCATCCCCGGGGTGGGCGCAAGAATCATTACCGGAGCCCGTTACGTCGCATCACCGTTGCCCGGCCCGATCATGACCGCCCGCTGATGTTGGCAACCAATGACCTCGAAAGCCCGGCATCCATCATTGCGCAACGCTACAAAGATCGCTGGGGCATCGAGCTATTCTTCAAATGGATCAAGCAGCACTTGAAGATTAAAAGCTTCCTGGGGCGAAATGAGAACGCGGTGCGCATCCAGATACTCACCGCACTGATCACTTATCTGCTGCTGGCGATCTATCGCAAGGCGCAGAACCACTCTGGGAGCTTGTGGCTACTGATGGCCGAAGTGCGCTCTACTCTATTTCAGCGCCCCACCATTGAGGCGGAGCAATACCGGCGACGAACGGATGCAATGCATGAATTGGCTGCCCGGCAGGGAGGGTTGTTCGCGTGAAATTTATCCCGGACAGCAGTGCGCCTTCGCGGGAATGACGAGGCTAATGTGGAAAGTTTTTCAGGCTGCGCCATCATTCAACAGGAATAAACCGCTGCACCGTCTTCCCCTCGAATTGCACCATTTCAAAGAATACCTCCCTGGGTCGCGCCCAGATCAGCCCTTCTTCGGATTTGTAGATCATCAGGATGACGTTCGGGTCGGCCTCCAGCCTCGCTTCGCAGACGATCTCGTAGATGCCTCCCTTGTAGTGCCGGTATTTCATCGCTCGCTCCTGACAAATCGGTGATGGATGGATTCTACTGCCTGCGCCCTGTCCCGCAACGCCTGTGATCTCTTGTCGGCGAATTTTCGCCACCCCCAGATTTTTGGCGTAAGATGATGTTGTCGCATTGGCGCTTTATTCCCTGTTTCCCTGATGCGGCACGTCATGGGTCTGCCCCGGCGAACCACATGGTGTGCTCGACGAATGAAAGGAGCAGCCATGAACCATTCCAGATACCTCATTGTCGGCGGCGGAATGGCTGCCGACTCTGCCGCGCGCGGCATCCGCAAGGTGGACGCGCGCGGCCACATCACCATGATCTGCGATGAGCATGATCCCCCGTATGACCGCCCGCCCCTGTCCAAGTCGTTGTGGAAGGACAAGCCGCTCAATGAGATCTGGCGCGACACCCCCGCGCTCGATGTCGAGGTATTGCGCGGCAGGAAGGTGGTGGCCCTCGATGCGGCGAAGAAGAACGCGACCGACGATACGGGAAAGGTCTACACCTATGACCAGCTGCTGCTCGCGACGGGCGGCACGGCGCGGCGCTTGCCGGATGCCGACGAGGGCGTGATCTATTTCAGGACGCTGGACGATTACCGCAAACTGCGCGCGCTGAGCGAAAACGGCGCGGACATCGTGGTGATCGGCGGCGGCTTCATCGGTTCGGAGGTGGCCGCGGCGCTGGCCATGAACGGCAAGCAGGTGACGATGCTGTTTCCCTCGGACGCGATCGGCTCGCGCGTCTATCCGCCTGCGCTGGCCGCTTTCCTGAATGCCTATTACCAGAAGAAAGGCGTGACGCTGTTGCCGTCGGAGACGGTCGGGGCGGTGCGCAGGATGGGTGGCAAGATGATCGTGACCACCGGCAAGGGCATGGAGCTCACTGCCGACGGCGTGGTGGCGGGGCTGGGTATCGTGCCGAACACTGCGCTGGCCGAACAGGCCGGACTCAAGGTGGATAACGGCATCGTGGTGGACGAGTTGCTGCGCACCAGCAACCCGTACATCTACGCGGCGGGCGATGTGGCGAACTTCTACAGCGCGGCGCTGGACAGGCGCATGCGCGTGGAGCACGAGGACAATGCCAATGTGATGGGTGAGCTGGCGGGCCGCAACATGGCCGGACAGGCCGACCGCTATGGTCACCAGCCTTATTTCTATTCCGACCTGTTCGATCTGGGCTATGAGGCGGTGGGCGAACTGGATAGCAGCCTCGATATCGTCGAAGACTGGCAGGAGCCATTCCGCAAGGGGGTGATCTATTATCTGCGCGATGGCCGGGTGCGCGGCGTGCTGCTCTGGAACACCTGGGGACAGGTGGCCGCGGCCACGCAGTTGATCGCGGAAAAATCGCCACAGGACCGCGAGACGCTGCTGGGGCGGATACACGATTAGAAAGAGCGCATTTCACCCGGGCAGCGGGGTTATAACCCCGCTTTCATTTCCCCTTCCAAAAGCCTAGAATGAATCGCCCTGACATGGCAATGTCTAATTGGACTACCCCATCTTTCGCTGAATAAAGGAGACGATCATGAACACTGCAGACATGATGATTCACGTGCACCCGGAACTGGGTGGGCAGATGAGAACCGAGCTGGAAAGAAAGCTGGAAGGACACATCGGAATTGATTGCGCGGAATTCAGCCTCCGCATGCACCCGCATTCGCTACTGGTGAAATACGATCCCGAAGCAGTCAAAGGCATGGAGATACTGCAGATGGTGCGCACACTTGACCCGGCTGCCACGAGGATAGGACTGTAATTTTGCCGGACAGCTACTTCACCAAACAAACTTTCTCCTTCCTCTCTTCGCTCGCGGCGAACAACCGCCGCGAGTGGTTCGACGAACACAGGCAGGATTACGAAGACTTGGTGCGCACGCCTGCGCTGGATTTCATCGAAGACATGGCGATGGAGATGCCGGCGATTTCGCGGCATTTCCGCGCGCTGCCGAAGAAGGTGGGCGGCTCGCTGATGCGTGTGCAGCGCAACCTGCGCTTCAGCCGCGACAAGACGCCCTACAAAACCAACATCGGCATCCAGTTTCGCCACGAGATTGGCAAGGATGTGCATGCGCCGGGCTATTACGTGCATATAGCACCGAACGAGTGTTTCCTCGGCATCGGGCTGTGGCACCCGGAGGCGGATGTGCTGTTCAAAATCCGCGAAGGCATCGTGCAGAACGGCGAGGCCTGGATAAAGACGCGCGACGACAAGGCTTTCCGCAAGCACTTCACTCTGGAGGGCGACGCGCTCGTCAACGCGCCGCGCGGTTTTGCCAAGGATCATCCGCTGGTGGAGGATTTGAAACGCAAGGATTTCATCGCGCTCGCGCCCTTGAGCGTGGCGGATGTGACTTCGAAGAATTTCCGCGCGCAGGTGGTGGAGAGTTTCAAACAGGCCGGGCCGTACATGCGCTTTTTGTGCGAGGCGCTGGAATTGCGTTTCTAAAATACCCCGTTCGCCCTGAGCATGTCGAAGGGCGAAACGGACAACGCTCAGATGGTCGTTTTCCGATCATGGTTCGACAAGCTCACCACGAACGGAAAACTAATTTGGCATTTCCACAAAAAGGATCGGCAATGAAGCTACGCGTATTGATACTGGGGCATGGCCGGATGGGGCAGGCGATGGAGCATTTGCTCGCGGCGCGGCATGAGGTGCGCATCTGGGACGTGGCCGGGGTCATACACGGCAAATACGCGACACTGGAACAGGAAGCCGCCGAGGCGCAGGTGGTGCTGTTCTGCCTGCCGGTAAATCCGCATTTCGAGATCGCCAGCCGCATCGCACCGCATCTCGCGCCGGACAGCCTGTGCCTCTCCATCGCCAAGGGGCTGGACGAATCGGGGCGCACTGCGGCCCAAATATTTGAAGAGGTGTTCGAAAAAGCGTTCGCCGGAAAGTGCCATTACGGCGTGCTGTATGGCCCGATGATCGCGGAGGAACTCAGCACAGGGCAGCACGGTTTTGCCGATGTGGTGCTGTCGGATGCGGCGGACAGCGCGGTGATCGAGCGCCTGTATCGCGGCACGACGCTGGTGTGTTTGCAGGCTGCAGACATGCACGGCCGCAGCTGGTCGGTGATCCTGAAGAACGTGTATGCGATCCTGTTCGGCGTGGCGGATGAATTGAAGCTGGGCAAGAACATGCGCGGCCACCTGATGGTAGGCGCGATGGCGGAACTCTCGGGCATCGTGCAATCGTTCGGTGGTCAGGCGCACACACCCTACAGCTACGCCGGGCTGGGCGACCTGATGACCACCGGCACCAGCGAGGATTCGCATCACCACACGCTGGGGTGCAAACTGGTGCGCGGCGAGTGGTCTGACCTCTCCGGCGAAGGCGTACACACGCTGCGGATGGTGGAGAAATACCGCCCGTTCGACTGGCGCGGTTATCCGCTGTTCGCGCTGGCGCACGACATCGTCACTGCGCCCGAAACGCTGCGTGAACGGGTGGAGGATTATCTGCAGGAGTTGCGCAAACTGGAGAGCTGCGCAATATGAAAGGGCGGCTGTGCAACCGCACCGTTAAGTTACTGCTTATTCTTGGACAGAGATTGCGTGTCCTTAAGCCGAGCCGCTTCGTCCTTGGTCTGAGGAGTTGTGTCCTTGGTCTGCGCTGCCGTAAGCGCCATGCTGGAAATCTTCTTGAGCACATCGGCCAGAGTTGCCGATTTTGCGTTTTCTTCCTTGAGGCTATTTTCAAGCTGCTCAATTTTTTTCAAGTATTCCTGGGATCTGGCCCGCTCCTCTTCAAGCGCAGGATTCTTGATTGCGAGTCCTGAAGTTGGTTTCGGTTTTTCTTCCCGCTTGGCTTTTTCATCTCTGAGGCTCGCTTCGAGCTGCTTGATCCTTTTCAGGTATTCCTGGGATTTTGCCCGTTCTTCCTCGAGCTGAGGATTTTTGATGGCGAGTCCAGAAGCCGGTTTCTGCTGCTCTACTGGATTTTCAACCCGCTTTTCCTGAGGCGCATCCTTCCCGTCGTACGAGCGCATCTTTACCGTTTTATCCATCTCTATTCCTTCCTCTCTACTCGACTGCCACTGACAGGTTTGAAAATTTTATCACAAGCACATACGGGAGCCATAAGACGGCCGCATAAGACATCCAAAAATTATTCGGCAGTGCCCTGGGGTTGTACGCCGGTTTGATCGGATTGTTGATTGCCGCTGGCAGGCGGAATAGTCTTGCTAACAACCCCGGACGTTGGTTCGGCGGCGCGAGTCGGCGGAGTTTTTGTGATCTGGAGCGCCGACTCCGTTACCACAGGTTTGACCGGGAGCGGCGCGGCGGTAGGTGATTGGGCGGGCCGCGCTATTCCCGTTTGTGTTCCCGGCTGATTTTGATGTGCGGCAACTGGCGGCAGAGTATTCGGCTTGTTGGCAATGACAGGATTCTGCACTGCAACGCCGTCTGTAGATTTTGATTTTTCCGGTTGCTGAATAGCTGATCGCGGTATAGCCGGTTGCACAGTTATATTTTTTTCCGTCGCGGACGATGGAACTGGCAATACCGGAACGGAAAGCTCCAGATGAGGCGAAATTGAATTCTGTTGTGTCGGAACGGGTATCTCGGGAGCGGTTGGCGGCTTGAGCGGCGTCACGGCGATGCTGTCGGCCTCGGGAGTGTCAGGCGCAGCTTCCCTCATCCAGAACGAAAACGCGGCCATTGATCCCAGCGCGGTCAAAATAACCAGCAGCCATAGCCATCCGGAATTATTTTGTTTGCGTATGACGTGAACTTTGGCTCTGCCAAATATTGTACTGACGACTCTTGCCTCACCCAGCTCGCGGCCTTCCCCCAATCTTTTTCCCTCATAGTCCACATGCAGCCGATGGGGCGGAATTTCGTATAGGCTATTTTCATTCTGCACGTTTACCGCTCCTTGGAATGGAAGACCAGTTTGATGGTGATGACGAGGTTGCCGGGCCATTATGGTACATGGGCGATGATATGACAATTTGCCGGTTCAGCAAACATGATGTTCGGTCTGAATGCGATAAATATCCCTATAGCCACCAATTCCCAAACCGGAGCCGGATAACATATTGAAATAATGCTTTAATAATCATCTTATTTATGATATGGTTTAACAAAGCGCGCTAAGTTGAATTTTATTCAGAAATTTACTTGGTGATTTGCGGGTCGTTGTTCAGATTAAGGAAACGTGCCATGCGGACAATATTGGTTATCAACTCAAAAGGTGGTGCAGGCAAAACCACCATCTCCACAAATCTTGCGGGCTACTACGCCAGCCAGAAGAGCCGGACTGCGATCATGGATTGCGATCCGCAGGGATCGAGCCTGCATTGGCTGAAGCTACGCCCCAGCCATCTTGAAAGCATACATGGTGCCAATGCCGCCCCGCATAAAGCATCGCCGCTGAGCAGCATCAAGACATGGGTTCCGCAAAACATAGAGACGCTGATCATAGACGCGCCCGCCGGGGTAAAAGGTTTGATGCTGCAAGATTTGGTACGCAGGTCGAGCCATATTCTGGTTCCGGTCGCCCCCTCCCCCATTGATATTCACGCTACCGCCGATTTCGTCAAAGACCTGTTCCTGGTCGGCGGAGCGCGCAATGCCAAGACAAAAGTCGCAGTGATTGCCAACCGGGTGCGCACTTCGTCTCCGGGCTATGAACCGCTAGAGCGTTTTCTCACAGCCTTAAAATTGCCCTTCCTCACCAAGATCAGCGATTCGGATAATTACATCCGCGCCGTGGAAAAAGGCTTGGGCGTATTTGAAATGGATGAGGCTTCCACTCTTGCGGAACGCTTGGAATTCTTGCCCATTTTCCGGTGGCTGGATGGTCATGAGGTTCCGGTCAGCCAGCCGATCACCCAGGAAACCAGATTGCCGGAAAAAGTGGTCAGCATAGACAAGTCGGGGAAGTTTTCTTCCATGCGCACGAATGGTAAATCTATCATCTCCTCTCTGCTCACCACCACTACCAAATTCAGGGATCATCTCTGACCCTGACGCAGGTAGCTCCGCGTGCTCCGAACCTCTCCGGCTCACACTTTGAGCTTGCCCCTATCCGTCTGCTCAACCCGAATATCACAAGGTTATGCGTTACACTTTCCGCCGTTAAATAGCGAGTAGAGTGTTGCACCGCGTCCGAAAGTTGAATGAACATGTTCCCTTGGCTAGGCAAGCAAAGCGAAAAACCTGACCATCCCATGTCCAGCATGGCCGAGGCCGAGAAGCTACTGGCTGAATTGCCCAAGGACGACCCACTCAAGGCATTGGAAGAAATTACCGCCTGGCTAACGTCCGTTACCGATACCCGGAACTATCACGCCGAATTGCGCACCCAGCTCGTCATGCTGCTGGATGAAACCGGACAACCCTTCCACGCGGATTTGTTAAAGCGTTATCTCGCCGCACCCCATTTGCAGGACTTTCAGGGGATACATTTGTGGCTGGGCCCGCATAAATTTGCCAGGGAACTTGCCCGCGCTTACGAAGAATGCATAATTCCTTATCAACGGAAACTAGTGGAACCCTATAAAATCCATGAAACCCTGCCGCTGCTCTGCGTGCGCTTGTTGCGCGCTGCTGCCGAGCAGATGAAGCTGGAGCTGATGCGCTACATAGACGTAGAAAGCTCAGTATGGGAGCGCATGTTCCGTTGCTACAACATCGCCGAGGCTAACCAACTAGTCGGCACCATGATTTTCGCCTACCCCGGGTATGCGCTGCACACCAGCCCGCAGCATGAATTTCTGCGCGCGTTGATACTCCACGAATCTTCGCCCGGCACATTGTCTCCGGATCAGATTGAAGTATGTTTCCGCATCGCGGGCCGCATGGTCAGCCACTTCGATCTCACCGCAAACCCGGATGCCGCCAGCGAATATTACATAGACCTGAACCAGCCACATGCCCCGAAACTGCTCGATGATACGGTCACCCCAACTCCGGGTACGCGCTACTTCAGCGCATTCCGCGCACTGCCCAAAATAAGCGAAATCATCAAACAGCATCAGCACGGTGCTTTCGTCGAAGAGCGGCGTTTCGGCAGCGAGTTCACTCCCGAAGGCAAGCTGACCGCGCTCAAGCATTTGCTGGTGTATTGGAACAAACACCATCCGTACCGCTTGCAGCAGCGCAGGGGCATCAGCACCAACATCGAGGTGGTACACAGCTTCCGCCTCATCAGCAAACTGGTCACGCGCATAGACTTGGGCCAAGTGGCCGGTCTTTCCGAAAAAGATACCTCCTCGTTGCACGCGCGCTCAAAACTCGGCATCGTCGCCGAGGGTAAGGTGGGCTACACCTCGGAAATCTGGACGGTCGTGGATGTCAGCGTCGGCGGCTTGGGCGGAATGATCCCCAAGTCTGCGGGCACCTGGGTAAAAATCGGCGATCTGTGCGGCCTCAAGGCGCAAAATACCCCGCTGTGGTGGGTGGGGGTTATCCGGCGGCTGCATGCGGATCATCAGGGCATCATGCATGTGGGCATCGAAATCCTCGCCAAAAAATCGCTTTCGGTCTGGTTGCGCGTGCTAGGCAAAGGTGCCGAACGGGTATCCAATTGGGAAACTAGCTCCGGCTCTTTCCAGTACGATTACTATCCGGCCATCCTGCTACCGGACGCGCACAATTCCTACATGAAAGGCACCATGCTGCTGGAAAGCGGCAACTATGTGCCGGGAAAAATTTACGAAGTCATGCTGGGAGAAAAAAGCCGTGAGATAGAACTCACCGGCTTATTGGCCGAAGGCAAAGATTACGAGTGGGTGACTTTCCGCTGGCTCATCGCAGCGAGCGAACGCTGGCAGTTTCAACACTGATGTGCTTGAAATTTTACAGCTTCAAATGCAGCCGCAAGGAGGGGTAGAAAGCTGCGCATGATTATTGACGCCCGACGTATAGCGCTAAGGCGCGTCCCAGCGGCCGGAGAGAGCGAATTTGAGCGGGGGGCTGGCGCGTGAAGCAAAGCTCATCATCAACTTTCCCTTCCGGGCGAAAAATTGTGCATCAGGAATCTCCATGAAAATATTTGAATCTCTTCCCACCGAAGACACACCGATTGATTTCGTGCGGCCAACTTGACAGCCACCATCTTACAGAGCTGTTTATGTCGGCAGTTACGGCGCTAGCACAGCATCAATTCTAGTAGAATGCGCTATTAACGCACGATGCAATACACTAGCCATACTTGGGAGGCTACTTGCCTACCCAGATAAATAAATACGCGCAGGAAAAATTCTCTGGCTTAATCCAATTTTTCGAGCAGTCACCATAACATGATCGCCCAGCAGGAGGATTTTCGTTGCTAGAAAAAGAAGGAAAGCGTGACCATCCCGTCGGGGCAGCGAAAACCGCTGCCGACGCAGTTCCGCTCGCCCTCTCTCCTGAAGCATACAAAGAGATGCTGTCCGCCATTTGCGAGGCGCAATACCTGTTCATCGAGGAACCGGGCCGCCCCGCCTTCGACAAACTGCTGGATCTCGCGCTGCACCTCACCGGCAGCGAATTCGGTTTCATCGGCGAGGTGCTGCATGATGCGGATGGCAAGGCCTATTTGAAAGAACGCGCCGTGTTAAGCAGCATCTGGGATGCCAAGCTCAAAAAGTTTTTTGAAATACATTACCAGCAGGGATTTGAGTTGCGCAATCTCGACAACCTGTTCGGCTCGGTCATCACCAGCGGCAAGCCCGTAATCGCCAATGATGCCGCGCATGATCCGCGCGCGGGCACCGCTCCCCCCGGGCATCCGGCGATGCATACTTACCTCGGCTTGCCATTATTCCAATGGGAGGATGTAATCGGCGTGATCGGCTTGGCCAACCGTCCCGACGGCTATGATGAATGGCTGTGCAAGGAACTCGAACCGATCAGCATGAGTTGTGCCAGCCTGATCCTGGCTGCACAGAGCTACGCCACCCGCCAGCAGGTCGAAAATGCACTGTTTGCCAGCGAGAAAAAACACCGTTTGCTGTTTGAGAATTCTCGCGACGCACTGATGACGCTGGCGCCGCCGTCATGGCACTTCACCTCGGCCAACCAGGCCGCGCTGCAATTGTTCGGCGCAAGCAGCAAGGAACAATTCACCGCGCTCGTGCCAGGAGACGTATCACCCAAGCGGCAGCCGGACGGCCGTTATTCTGCGGGCAAGGTACGCGAGATGCTGGAAATAGCCATGCGCAACGGTGCGCATGCTTTCGAATGGGAACATCAGCGCCTGGATGGAAAGACTTTTACTGCCGATGTGCTGCTCACGCGCATAGACATTAGCGGAACGCCCTCCCTGCAGGCAACGGTGCGCGACATCACCGCCCAACACCTGGCCATGCTTGCCTTGCAGCACGAAAGCCAGAAAAACGAAATGCTGTTGCGCACCGCCAGCGACGGCGTGCATATTCTGGATGGCGACGGCCATCTGGCGCTGATGAGCGACTCTTTCTGCCACATGCTGGGTTATACGCGCGAGGAAATGCAAGGCATGCACGTTTCGCGATGGGATGCGAAATGGACCGATGCCGAATTGCGCGAACGGCTCGGACAACTGCTCAAGCAAGGCACCACCTTTGAAACCCAGCACCGGCGCAAGGATGGCACGTTGATTGATGTTGAGGTCAGCGCGCACAGCATCACTCTGGACGGCACCATGCTGTATTGCTCATCGCGTGACATCACCGAACGCAAGCTTGCCGAAAAAAGCATCATCCGTCATGCCAATTTCGATTCGCTCACCAAGTTGCCCAACCGCAGCCTGTTCCGCGACCGCCTGGAACAGGAGGTTAAAAAATCCCACCGCTCCGGCTGGCCGATGGCATTGATGATGATAGACCTCGACCGCTTCAAGGAGGTGAACGACACCCTGGGCCATGACAAGGGCGATCTGCTGCTGGTCGAAGCGGCCAGGCGCATCAGCGAATGCGTGCGCGAAACGGACACGGTGGCGCGGCTGGGAGGCGATGAATTCACGGTCATTCTGTCCGAGCTGGACGACACCAAGAGCATAGACCGTCTCGTGCAGAAAATTATCAAGCGCCTGGCCACCCCGTTCCAGCTCGGCGCGGAACAGGTGTTCATCTCCGCCAGTGTCGGTATCACGCTGTACCCGCATGACGCCACCGACATTGAGGCGCTGCTCAAGAATGCCGACCAGGCCATGTACCAGGCGAAAAACGAAGGACGCAACCGTTTCTGCTTCTTCACCGCTGCGCTGCAGGAAGCGGCGCAAAAGCGTATGCGCATGATCAACGATTTGCGCAGTGCGCTGGATGGCAGTCAATTCCGTGTGCATTACCAGCCCATTGTGGAGCTGGCGACAGGCAACATTCACAAGGCCGAGGCGCTGATCCGCTGGCACCATCCGACACAAGGACTGGTCAGCCCGGCGGAATTCATTCCGCTGGCGGAAGAAACCGGCATGATCGTCGAGATCGGCGACTGGGTCTTCCAGCAAGCCATGCTGCAATGCCAACAATGGCGTGCGACGCATCACCCCGCATTCCAGATCAGCGTGAATCGTTCGCCAGTGCAATTCCAGCACGATGTCAGTCACTCCAAGGAATGGATCAAGTATCTCAAATCCATCGACCTGCCCGGACAAGGGCTGGTCATCGAAATCACCGAAGGCCTGCTGCTGAATGTGGAAGGCGGCATCCAGGACAAGCTGCTCGCGTTCCGCGATGCCGGTGTGCAGGTCGCCATCGACGATTTCGGCACCGGTTACTCCTCGTTGTCCTACCTGAACAAGCTGGACATCGACTATCTCAAGATAGACCAGTCTTTCGTGCGCAATCTGGGAAAAGATTCCAGCGATCTGGCCTTGTGCGAGGCGATCATCATCATGGCCCACAAGCTGGGATTGAAAACGATAGCCGAAGGCGTCAGCAGCGAAGCGCAGCGCGACCTGCTGGCCAGCGCTGGCTGCGACTATGCGCAGGGATTTCTGTATTCGAAGGCGGTACTGGCGGAAGATTTCGAAAAACTTTTCCAGCGCAAAGATGTTCCAGACGGAATCTGGGCCGTCGCCAATCCCGGCGAAGCGCCTACTCCTTGATCAGCGCAATAGCCAGCGCCACCGTCGCCACCCCCAGCACGATCAGCCCCACCTGTTGCACCGTATCGCGCAATTGCGCGCGCTTGTGCAGCCCCGGTATCAGGTCGGCCACCGCGACATAAAGCAGGCTCGCCGCCGCCAGTGCCAGCATAGCCGGTATCCACGCCTGCATGGTTTGCAAAGTGTAATAGCCCAGCACGCCGCCCGCCACCGAAGCGAAACTGGACACCAGATTCATCTGCAACGCCTTTTTCCTGCCGTAGCCGGAATGCAGCAGGATGGCGAAATCGCCGACCTCCTGCGGAATCTCATGCGCGATGATAGCCATGCCGGTGACGATGCCGAGATGGGTATCGGTGAGGAACGCCGCCGCGATAATGATGCCGTCCACGAAGTTATGAAAGGTGTCACCCACCATAATCATCAGGCCGCTGCGCCCGTGGTCGTGGCTGTGCTCGCTGGCCAACAGTTCATGTCCCTCACAGTTTTCGTGATGGCAGTGCCGCCACAACACCAGTTTCTCCAGGATGAAAAATAGCAGGATGCCGCACAGCACCGTGCCGCTCAACAGAGCGGCACTGGGCGCAAGCTTGATCGCCTCGGGCAGGATGTCGAGGAACACCGCGCCCAGCATCGCGCCGATGGCATAACTCACCATCGCGCCGATGTAGCGCTGCGAGCGCGCATTGAGCGCAAACAGCGCGGCACCCAGCACACTCAATACGCCGCCCAGAATACTGGCGACTATGATCCAGGCAAGAGTGCTCATGCAGTGTTCAACAGGAAATCGAGGCGAGAATTATACCAGCAGGAACTGGCGGCCAACTATCTGCCATACACACGGTATTACTGTAGGAGCGGGCCATGCCCGCGACAATGAGAATCGCGGGCATGGCCCGCTCCTACAATCGCCCAAAAAATTATTATCATCTTTTGCGTACATCGAAATCAGTCAGACAGCGACACCTGATAAGTTTCCGGCAAAAACAACAAACCAATGACTGCGGCAAATATCAGCAGGCCCACCGGATACCACAAACCGAACAAGGCATCGCCCGCCTGCACGCTCAGCAGCGTAACCATGAACGGCGATAAGCCACCGATCCACCCCGCACTGAGGTTGTGTGGCAGCGCCGCTGCGGTGTAGCGCGTGCGCGCCGGGAACAGTTCGGGCAACACGGCAGTTTGCGGGCCGGTAATCAACGCCACGGCGATGGCCGGGATCAGCAGCAGCAACGCCAGCATCACTATGTTCACCTGCTGCGGATCGGCCTGCTGCGTCCAGCCGCGCTCTTTCAACTCAGCAGCCATTTCATCGGGATGAAAACCTGCAAGCTCTTTGCCGCCGATCTCCAGCGCAGCCAGCTGGCTGACTCGCGCAGGCTGCATCGTATAAGTCACGCCATTCTTGATGAGGAATTCCTGGGCGCGTTCGCAATCATTGCGCGCCGCGATGAACGGGCTGTAGGAACATTCATCACCATGCAGCACTACCCTCGCCTCGCGGTTAAACTGCTCCAGCGCCGGATTGCCGTAATGCAGCAGGCCGCCAAACACCGGCATGATGGCAGCCGCCCCCAGCAACAGCCCGGCCAGCAACACCGGCCTGCGCCCGATGCGATCCGACAGCCAGCCGCAAAATATTGTCATCGGCACCAGTAGCAGGGTGCTCACCATCACCAGGCCGCTGGCAAGCTGCGCATCCAGCCGCACCACATTTTTCAGGAACACCGTGGTATACACCTGCGAAGAGAAAAACAGCAGCGAGCCGCCCGCCGAGACGCAAAAGAACAACAGCGCCATGCGCCCCAGCGTGCGCCGGTCGGCAAAACATTCGCGCAGCGGTGCCTGGGAGACATTCTCCCGTTCCTGCAGTTGGCGGAACACCGGCGATTCCTGCAAGGCCATGCGACTCTTCAGCAACAGCAGCATCAGCGCGGCAGAAAACAGAAACGGCACGCGCCAGCCCCAACTGTTGAAAGCGGCATCGTCCAAGAAGTAATGCAGCAATACGATTTGTACGGTGGACACCAGTATGCCCAACGGCCCCATCAATTGCAGCACGCTGGTGTAAAAACCGCGCCGACCAGCAGGCGCATGTTCGGTGAGGTACACCGCCACCCCGCCCACCTCGCCCCCCAAGGCAAAACCCTGCACCAACCGCAACAGCAACAACAGCGCGGGTGCCAGCAGACCGATTTGCGCGTAAGTCGGCAACAGACCGACCCCCAGTGTGGCGATGCCCATCAAGACTATCGTGGCGATGAAAACCGGACGACGCCCGTGTTTGTCGGCGAGCGAGCCGAACAAGGCCGAGCCCAGCGGGCGCACCACCATGCCCACGCCGAAAGTAGCCAGACTCGCCAGCAAGCCCGCAGTCGGATTCTCCGGCGGGAAAAATAGCGCGCCGAAATAAGTCGCCAGCGTGGCGAAGGTCAGGAAGTCATACCACTCGATGAACGTGCCGAAGCACGCGGCGATGACTACCCTGCGCTGGATAACCGCAGTCTCTTGCATGATGGGGAAGCGTGAAATTTTAGAGGCGCAAGGTTAACAGAAGTGCATCTCACCCGCTAATACAGTACCTCGTGCCAGGTTAACGCAGCATCCGATCCCGCCGCTTTTGATGCGGGAAAGATTCAGAGCTTGAACACCGCCAGCATCGAAACGTTGCGCATGAAAACACTAAACACGGCGTCTGAATAATTAATAAAGTCCAGGGATATGCGGAATCCGACAATATCGTTAACGTTGTACTGCATTCCTACACCAGCCAAATATCCGGTCGTTCTCTGGTTCGCGCTTCCGGCAAATGTCCAGCCGGGCTGGGCTGTGTATTTGGCGAATTTTAGGATGAAGTGCAATTTTGAGTAACGCAGGTCAGGTGGGCGAGATGCGGTAGCATCCATGCTTTTTTGACCAGCCAGTCGAAATTACACAAATGAACTACACACACCTCACCC
>Ga0315270_10000546_pt1 | contig 20925 bp, 17 predicted proteins | sample C1_bottom_MG_FD_204932 | JGI IMG/M metagenome (GOLD analysis project Ga0315270, IMG submission 204932) | Sediment microbial communities from Yellowstone Lake, YNP, Wyoming, USA - C1_bottom | ecosystem: Environmental > Aquatic > Freshwater > Lake > Sediment | place: USA: Wyoming | collected...
GGGAAGGCGGAGCCCGCGGGCGGCTGGGACACGAAGGCGAACCTCGACGATTTCACCCTGTTCACGGAGCCCGCGTCCACCGGTCTCGAGGCGATTTGCGCTCCCGGCACCAAGACCTGGAAGAAGTAATCGGTAGACACAACGAAAAAGTGAAAAGGAGACAGGATAATGGCGGATTTTGAAACCGTAAAAGTCGATACCGATCTTCTGATTCTGGGTGGCGGCATGGCCGCGTGCGGCGCCGCCGTCGAGGCCTCCTACTGGGCCAAGAAAAACAACTTGAAGGTGACCGTGGTCGACAAGGCGGCCATGGACCGCTCGGGCGCGGTCGCCATGGGCCTCTCGGCGATCAACCAGTACGTCGGCCTCAAGGACGGCGAGAACTCCATGAAGGACTACTGCGACTACGTGCGCAACGACCTGATGGGCGTCACCCGCGAGGACCTCGTCGCGAGCATCGCCCGCCACGTGGATTCCTCCGTCCACCTCTTCGAGAAGTGGGGCCTCCCGATCTGGCTGGACGAGAAGGGCGCCTACGTGCACGAAGGCCGCTGGCAGCTCATGATCAACGGCGAGTCGTACAAGGTCATCGTCGCCGAGGCCGCCAAGAACGCCCTCGCGCAGAACGGCCACGAGTACTTCGAGCGCATCTTCATCACGCACCCCCTCGTCGAGGGCGGCCGCTGCGTCGGCGCGACCGGCTTCAGTGTCCGCGAGAACAAGTTCTACATCTTCCGCGCCCAGGCCGTGCTGGTGGCCATGGGCGGCGCCGTCGGCGTGTTCAAGCCGCGTTCCACCGGTGAGGGCGCGGGCCGCGCCTGGTACCCGCCGTTCAACTCGGGCGCAAGCGCGTACTTCACGCTCAAGGCCGGCGCCGAGATGACCTGCCAGGAGGTGCGCTTCATCCCGGTGAGGTTCAAGGACGCGTACGGCCCCGTCGGTGCGTGGTTCCTGCTCTTCAAGGCCCGCGCGACCAACGCCCTGGGCGAGAACTACATGGAGACCCGCAAGGGCGAGCTCGAAAACTGGGCCCCGTACGGCAAGGTGAAGCCCGTCCCGGCGAACCTCCGCAACTACCTCATGCTGCTCGACGTGATGGAAGGCAAGGGCCCCATCTACATGCGCACCGAGGAGGCCCTGGGCAAGATCGCCGACCAGTACAAGGACGACAAGAAGGCCTTCGCGAAGAAGATGAAGGAGCTCGAGTCCGAGGCGTGGGAGGACTTCCTCGACATGACGATCTCCCAGGCCCACCTCTGGGCCGCCACCAACGTGCAGCCCGAGGAGAAGGCCTCCGAGATCGCGGCCGCCGAGCCGTACTTCATCGGTTCGCACTCCGGCGCTTCCGGCGCCTGGGTCAGCGGCCCCAAGGACCTGGCCCCGCCCGAGTACTTCTGGGGCTACGAGCAGATGGGGACGGTCAAGGGGCTCTTCTGCGCCGGCGATGCATCGGGCGCCAGCTCGCACAAGTTCTCGTCGGGCTCGCACGCCGAGGGCCGCATCGCGGCCAAGAGCGCAGTCCGCTACATCGTCAAGGAGAAGCCCGGCCTGCCGACCGTCAGCGACCAGACCGCCAAACAGTACAAGGACATGGTCCTCAAGCCGCTGAAGCTCTACGAGGAGAGCCAGCCGAAGTCGACCCAGCCGGACGTCAACCCCGGATACATCGCACCCGACCAGTTCCGCATGCGCCTGCAGAAGCTGATGGACGAGTACGCCGGCGGCGTGTCCTCGCAGTTCACCACCTCGGGTCCGCTGCTCGAGAGGGCTCTCGAGCTCCTGAAGCTGCTCAAGGAGGACTCGGCGTCCCTCGGCGCCAAGAACCTGCACGATCTCATGCGCTGCTGGGAGAACTACCACCGCATGTACCAGGCCGAGGCCCACGTCCGTACGGTCCTCTTCCGCGAGGAGACGCGCTGGCCGGGCTACTACTTCCGCTCCGACAAGCCCAAGATGGACCCCAGCTGGCTCTGTTTCGTCAACTGCACGATGGATCCCAAGACCGAGGAGTGGAAGCTGAAGAAGGTCCCGATCAAGTACATCTTCGCATGACCGGGGCGCATATCATGCAATCGAGTTCCGTCTGAATGGGCGCCCGGGGCGCCTTGAAAGGCGCCCCGGGCGCCGCTGGCTCTGTCACCACGGCGCCGCCCGCCGCACGGAAAAAACATACCTGCCCCCACTGCGGGGCCGTGCTCCAGTTCTTCGAGCTGCCGGAGGCCGGCGGCTGGGATCAGCGGTGCCACCTGGTGTGCTTCAATAACGACTGTCCGTATTACCGAAAGGGCTGGGACTGGATGATGTCCCAGTACAATGTGAAGGTCTCCTACCGCTATCGCCTGGACCCGGCGAGCGGCTGCGCTTCCCCCATCGCGGTATGGTCCGAAACTGCCCTTGTGGATCGCATCGTCACAAAGGACCGGAAACCCGCGAAGAAGCAGAAGAAAGGAGGTCGCGCCGTCCAGCGAAAGGGGGGCACCTGATGAAGAAGAAGACGGTGGAAGCGAAACGGGGGAGGACCCCCGCCAAAGGAAAACCCGCTCGGAAACCGGCTCCCGCGGCGAGAGCGCAAGCCCTGCCCGAAGCGCTCCGCAACCAGCGAAGGCTCGAGGCCGGCGGACGGTTCCGGTTCGGCTGCCACCCGGAGCTTTCATGCTTTACGAACTGCTGCGCGGACGTGAACATCCTGCTGACACCGATGGATGTCCTGAGCCTTTCCCGCCGCCTCGGCCTCACCACGGGGGAGTTTATCGCGCGGCATACGCTCACACCGGTCACGAAGGATCTCCACCTCCCCGTCCTGATTCTCCGGATGGGCGAGGAGCCACAAAAGCGGTGCCTGTTCGCCGGCGATGCGGGGTGCGACGTGTACCAGGATCGCCCGTGGTCGTGCCGGATGTATCCCGTGGGGATGGGACTTCCGCCCGCACGCGCGGGTGAGGAGCCTCAACCGGTGTACTTCCTCTTCGAGGACGACTTCTGCAAAGGCCGCACCGAACCGAAGGAATGGACCGTCGACCAGTGGCGGACCGACCAGGGCGTGGCGGCCAGGGAGGAGATGGAGGCCGGGTACCGCGGGATCGTTTCACACCCCTGGTTCATCGGGGGCCGCCAGCTCGATCCGAAGCGGATGGAGATATTCCACACCGCATGCTACGACCTCGACAAGTTCCGCGATTTCGTCTTCGGCAGCACGTTCCTTTCGCGTTTCGAACTTGAGGATTCCCTCGTGGCGACGCTGCGGGACGACGACATGGCGCTTCTGCGCTTCGCCTTCCGCTGGCTCCGCTTCGCCCTGTTCGCCGAACCCACAATGAAGGTGCGCGAAGGCGCACCGTAACGTCCGGAGGAAGGTATGAACGTTTCCAGTCCGCAGCCCCTCCTCGTCGTCGGGGCGGGAATCGCCGGCATCACGGCGGCCCTCGAGGCGGCGGAGGCCGGCAAAGAGGCGGTCCTCGTCGAGCGCGAGCAGGCAGTCGGCGGTCGCGTGCTCCGCAGTCACCAGTATTTCCCGAAGCTCTGTCCGCCGTCGTGCGGCATGGAGATCAACGTCCGCCGTCTGGAGAAGAACCCCCGCATCCGCGTGCTCACGGGTGCGCGGGTGGCGAAGGCGGACCGCAGCCCGAACGGGTGGTCGGTTGCGATCGCGGTTTCGCCGCGTTTCGTCAACGAGCGGTGCACGGTCTGCGGCGACTGCTCCAAGGTGTGTCCCGCGAAGGTGCCCGATCCGTTCAACCTCGGGATGAACGAGGTGCCCGCCATCCGGCTTCCGCACCCGGATGCGTGGCCGCGGAGATTCGTGCTGGATCGCAGCGCATGTCCGTCAGGCTGCAAGGCCTGCGTGGACGCCTGCACCTACGACGCCATCGACCTGAACGCCGCCGGCCACGAGGAGACGATCGAGGCCTCTGCGGTGGTCCTCGCCACCGGCTGGAGTCCCTATCCCATCGAGAAGCTCCCCGAGCTCGGGGGCGGCCGTTTCCAGGACGTGGTCGCCAACGTCAACTTCGAGCGACTCGCCTCGCCCTCGGGCCCCACGGGGGGGAAGATCCTTCGACCCTCCGACGGAACGCCGCCGAAGAAGATCGCCTTCGTGCAGTGCGCCGGGTCGCGCGACGTCAACCACCTGCCGTATTGTTCGGCGGTGTGCTGCCTGGCCTCGCTCAAGCAGGCGACCTACGTCAAGGAGCAGATCCCCGACGCCGAGGTGACGATGTACTACATCGACCGGCGGGCACCCGGCCGCAACGAAGACGTGCTCACGAAGGTCGCGGCGACGGAGGGCGTGAAGCTCGTGAAGGGCAAGGTCGGGAAGATAGAGGAATGCGCCGGCGGGCTCAAGCTCCGCCTGGAGGACGTGGAGGCGGGAAGGATCCTTGACGCGTTCGCCGATCTCGTCGTGCTCGCCACAGGCATGGTCTCCAGCCTCAAGGGGGAGAAGCCCCCGTTCGGGGTCGGCATGGACGACGACGGATTCGGTCTCGATAACCCGGGCGCCTCGCTGTTCATCGCCGGTGTCGCCCGGCGGCCTGAGGACGTCGCGGCCTCGGTGCGCGACGCCACGGGAGCGGCCGCGAAGGCGTTGGTGGCCGCGAGAAGGAGCGCGTGATGGAAAAAATAGGCCTTTTCCTGTGCACCGGCTGCGAGATCGGTGCCGCGATAAAGACGGACGGGTTGGAGTCCCTGGCGAAGAAGGGCGGCGCGAAGTCGGTCGTCATGCACCCGTTCCTCTGCTCCGAGGAGGGCGTCGCGGCGATCCGGAAGGCCGTGGACGACGGGTCGGTGGACAGCGTGCTCATCGCGGCCTGTTCACCGCGCGCCAAGACCGCCGAGTTCCGCTTCGATCCCCTCAAGGTGTCGGTCGAGCGGATCGGCCTCAGGGAGCAGGTGGCCTGGTCCCACCCGCACGGGGAGGAGGACACGCAGATGCTTGCGGAGGACCTCCTCCGGATGGGGCTGGTGCGGATCAAGAAGAACATCCTTCCGAAGCTCCTGGCCGAGACCATAGAGAAGACGGTGCTGGTCGTCGGCGGAGGCGTGGCCGGCTTGAGCGCGGCCAAGGCCGCCGCGGGCATGGGTCACCCGGTCGTGCTGGTGGAGTCCTCCGCGCGGCTCGGCGGTTCCATGGCGGGTGTGAGGGACGCCGCCCCCGAGCAGCCGCCGTACGGCGAGCTGCACAAAAACACGATCGGCGAGCTCATCTCGGCCGTCCAGGGGGATTCATCCGTCCGCGTCCTCCTGCAGGCCCGGACGGTGCACATCGCCGGCCAGCCCGGGCAGTTCACCGTGGACGTGGAGTCCCCCTCGGGCAAAGAGACCTTCCTGGCCGGGGCGATCGTCCAGGCCACCGGCGCGAGTCCGTACGACGCCACGAAGCTCGGCGATCTCGGCTACGGCCTCACCCCCGATGTCGTCACGTCGGTCGACCTCGACCGGATGATCGCCAAAGGGGAGATCCGACGGCCGTCGGACGGGAAACCGCCCCGCAGGATTCTCTTCGTCCAGTGCGCCGGTTCGCGCGACCCCGCGCATCTCCCGTACTGCTCGAGCGAGTGCTGCGTGACCACACTCAGGCAGGTGGCGGCTGTCCACCGGGACCTCCCCGGCATGGAGTGCGCCGTGGTCTATCGCGACATGCGCACGCCGGGCCAGATGGAGCACTTCTACCAGGCGGTGCAGGAGCAGCCCGGCAGCATGTTCACCCGCGGCGAGGTCGCAAAGGTGGAAAAGGGCCCGGAGGGCAACCTCGTCGTGCGGCTCAAGGACAGTCTCCTGGGCCCCGACGCGGCGCTCCAGGCCGACCTCGTAGTGCTCGCGGTCGGGATGATCCCGAACTCCGCGGACAGCGAGGCCATCCGCGCTTTCAGGGACGCCAAAGTGGGCGCGGAGAAGGGCGATTCCGATGTCCAGCGCGCGCAGGCGGCGAAGGTCGCCGAGGGGCTCGCCTTCCACGAGGGGACCGAGATCCTCAACCTCGAGTACCGCCAGGGGCCGGACCTCCCGGTGCTGCGCTACAAGTTCTCCGACTCGCACTACATCTGTTTCCCGTACGAGACCCGGCGCACGGGAATCTACGCCGCCGGCACGGTGCGCGCGCCGATGGACGCCGCGCAGGCGGCCGAGGACGGGTGGGGTGCGGGGCTCAAGACCGTCCAGTGCATCAGCGCCGCTATGCGCGGCGAGGCCGTGCACCCGCGGGCGGGCGACATCTCCGTCGCCGACTTCTCCCTCCAGCGCTGCACGCAGTGCAAGCGCTGCACCGAGGAGTGCCCGTTCGGCGCGATCAACGAGGACGTCAAGTATACGCCGCAGTACAACCCGATGCGCTGCCGCCGCTGCGGCATCTGCATGGGGTGCTGCCCCGAGCGCATCATCAACTTCCCCGAGTACTCGGTGGACGCGGTCGGCAGCATGGTCAAGGCCATCGAGGTGCCGGACGAGCTCGACGAGAAGCCCCGCGTGGTGGCGTTCCTGTGCGAGAACGACGCGCTCCCCGCGTTGGACGAGGCGGCGGCCCGCCGGCTCTCGTGGAACCCGTGGGTACGGGTCATCCCGGTGCGGTGCCTGGGTGCGGTGAACGTCATCTGGATCGCCGACGCGATGGCGCGCGGCATCGACGGCGTGCTGCTCATCGGCTGCCGGAAGGGCGACGACTACCAGTGCCACTACATGACGGGCTCCGAGCTCGCCAACAAGCGGATGGAGAACATCCAGGAGACGCTCACCCGGCTCAAACTGGACTCCACCCGCGTGAGGATCCTCGAGATCGGCCGCAACGAGTTCGACCGCATCCCGCAGATCTTCGCGGAGTTCGAGAAGGTGATTGAAGAAACAGGCCCGAACCCGATGAAGGGGTTCTGACGGAGGTCGTTCTATGGCCCCACTTGCTGACGTTTTTCCCTCGGCGGAATTCCGCGACGACCTCGCCGGACGCGGCGGCGCCACCGCCGCGCGCTGTTACCAGTGCGCCACGTGCTCCAGCGTGTGCCAGCTGGCCCCTGATGACGGCCCGTTCCCGCGCCGGCAGATGCTGAAGGCCCAGTGGGGGCTCGGAGACCAGCTGGTCAACGACCCCGCCGTATGGCTGTGCCACCAGTGCAACGACTGCACCGTCCACTGCCCCAGGGACGCCAAGCCCGGCGACGTGATGCAGACGGTGCGCTCGCTCGTGGTCGAGAAGCTCGCGGCCCCCGCGTTCATGGGGCGGCTCGTGGGGAAGGCGGGGAGCACCTGGCCGCTGCTCCTCGGGGCGCCTTTTCTGTTCTGGGTGCTGGTGCTCTACGCCGTGACCGGGCTCCAGGTCCCGGCGGAGATCAAGGAGTACAAGGACGTCGTGCCGCACTGGCTCATCTACGCGGTGTTCTTCCCGGTCGCCGGCTTGGTGACGCTGGCGATCTTCTCGAGCGGCTTGCGCTTCTGGGACCTCCTCGGCTCGAGCGGACAGCGGTCGGGGTCGTTCGTCCCCAACCTGGTCCCCGTGATGATCGAGATCTCGACGCACAAGCGGTTCGGCTCGTGCGACGCGGCGGCCTCGCGCCGCTGGGGGCACTTCGCCCTCCTGTGGGGCTTCGTCGGCGCGGCGGTCACCTCGGGGTTGCTCCTCCTGGCCATCTACGTGCTCAAGTCGGAGATGCCGCTGCCGCTCCTGCACCCGTTCAAGGTGCTGGGCAACCTCTCCGCGGTCCTGCTGGTGGTCGGCGGCTCTATTTTGCTGTACAACCGGCTGGTCGGCGGCAACCGCACGGGGTCGTCGACCGCGTTCGACAACTTCTTCCTGTTCGTCGTCATCCTGGTGATCGCGACCGGCGTGCTCACCGAGGTCGGGCGCTTCCAGTTCCAGCCGGCGCTGAACACCTGGATCTACATCCTGCATCTCACCGTGGTGCTGTGCCTGTTCGCCACGTTCCCGTACTCGAAGTTCGCGCACATGGTCTACCGCATGCTGGCGATGGTCCACGAACGAATGACGAGACCGGTGTGAGTCCAATAACGCAAAGGGGGATCCGGAAAGGATTTCAACTTCTGGAAAAGGGGGACATTTATGGGAAAGCTCGTAAACCCGCACGGAAGTAAGGAGCTCAAGTGCCTGCTCCTCGAAGGGAAGGCGCGCGAGGACGAGAGCAAGAAGGCGAACGGCCTCAAGAAGGTCCCGCTGACCAGCCGCGAGACCGGCGACCTCATCATGCTGGGGATCGGGGGATTCACTCCTCTCGACGGCTTCATGGGGCAGGCGGACTGGAAGGGCATCTGCGACTCGTACAAGATGCCCTCCAAAAACGGCCTCTTCTGGCCGATCCCCATCACCCTCTCGGCGGAGAAAGCCCTCGCCGACTCCATCAAGATCGGCGAGGAGGTCGCGCTCTGGGACACCGAAACGAACACGCTGATGGCCACCATGAAGGTGACCGAGAAGTACACCATCGACAAGAAGCACGAGTGCCAGCAAGTCTTCCGGACCACCGACGTGGCGCACCCGGGCGTCAAGATGGTGATGGACCAGGCCGAGGTAAACCTGGCCGGCCCCGTGAAGGTGCTCTCCGAGTCGTACTTCCCCGAGCAGTTCAAGGGCCTCTATCAGCGGCCTGCCGAGGCGCGCAAGATGTTCGAGGAGCGCGGCTGGAACACGGTGGCGGCGCTGCAGCTTCGCAATCCCATGCACGGCTCCCACGCCTACCTGGCCTGGATCGCCATCGAGGTCTGCGACGGCGTGTACATCCACCAGCTCGTGGGCAAGCTGAAGCCCGGTGACATACCCGCCGACGTCCGGGTGAAGGCGATCGACGCCCTGATCAACAAGTACTTCCGCAAGGAGCGCGTGGCCATGGCCGGCTACCCGCTCGACATGCGCTACGCGGGTCCCCGCGAGGCGCTCCTGCACGCGGTCTTCCGCCAGAACTACGGCTGCAGCCACCTGATCGTCGGCCGCGACCACGCGGGCGTCGGCGACTACTACGGGCCGTTCGACGCGCAGAAGATCTTCCTCGAGATCCCGCAGGACGCCCTCCTGCTGAAGCCGTTGTGCATGGATTGGACCTTCTACTGCTACGAGTGCGGCACCATGGCCTCCATGAAGACCTGCCCGCACGAGAGCAAGGCCGTCATCGACGACAACGGGAACTACAAAGGCGGCGCCCGTCTCCTGCTCTCGGGCACGCTCCTCCGCAAGCTCATGAGCGAGGGGAAGCCGGTGCCTCCGGAATTCTCCAAGCCCGAGGTGATCAAGGTCCTGAACGAGTACTACGACAAGCTGGAGGAGAAGGTGGAGGTCAAGCTCCACGGCGCGGCTACGGGCGACGTGAAGAAGAAATGAACGTGTGACTGCTCACTCGCACCCCCGGGGCCTTCCGGCTCCGGGGGTCTTTTCATGTCTGGTTTGAAAAACGAGTCGACATCGTACGACGGAAACCTGAAACAAGACACGTTTCACAATTGGAACACTGTCTGGAGAATAGCTGCTCGTTCAATCCGAGGTACGCCCTTAATTTCGTTGAAATTTACTATTTCAACCGGTTGTTTCAATCATTGGATTATTGTTGTTTCATGCAAATGCGTGTGATAGGATTTGGCTGATGATGAACCCGGTCCAGGACAAGCAGTTTCTCGAAACGATATTAAGCTCGATCGCCGACGGCGTCTTCACGGTCGACCAGGAATGGCGCATCACGTCCTTCAATCGCGCGGCCGAGCGCATCACGGGCGTCCCTTCCTCCGAGGCGATCGGGAAGCGGTGCTCCGAGGTCTTTCACGCCGACATCTGCGAACGAAGGTGCGCCCTGCGCCAGACGATGGAAAGCGGGCGTGAGCTCATCGACTATCCGGCGAAGATTTTAAACTTCCGCGGCCGCTCCGTTCCCATCACCGTGAGCACCGCCGTGCTGCGCGACGCCGAGGGGACGCTGCTGGGGGCCGTGGAAACGTTTCGCGATTTGTCGGCACTCGAGCAGCTCCGGCGCGAGATCCAGCATCAGTACACGTTCGAGGACATGGTCGGCAAGAGCAAGGCGTTCCGCAAGATCTTCGCTATCATGCCGGATGTCGCGGAGAGCGATTCGACCGTGCTCATCGAGGGGCCCAGCGGCTCGGGAAAAGAACTGCTGGCCCGTGCGGTCCATAACTTGAGCTCGCGGAGCAAGAAGCCCTACGTGGTGGTGAATTGCGGGACACTCCCCGCCAATCTGTTCGAGTCCGAGCTGTTCGGGTACCTCCAGGGGGCTTTTACCGACGCCAAGCGCGACAAGCCGGGGCGCATGGCACGGGCGGAAGGGGGGACGATATTTTTTGACGAGGTGAGCGAACTGCCGCCGTCGACCCAGGTCAAACTTCTGCGGTTACTCCAGGAGCGCGAGTACGAGCCGCTCGGCGGTACCAAGACCGTGCAGGCGAACGTGCGCATCGTGGCGGCCACCAACCGGAAGCTGGCCGAGCTCGTCAGCGACGGGAAGTTCCGGGACGACCTGTACTTCCGCCTGGCGGTCGTCCGTTTGACCCTCCCCCCGCTCAGGGACCGGCGCGAGGACATCCCCTTTCTGGTCGAGCATTTCATCCACCGTTTCAGCGTGAAGAGGGGGAAGGAGATCACCGGAGTCACCCCCGCGGTGATGGAGATCCTCATGCGCCACGACTTTCCGGGGAACGTCCGGGAGCTGGAGAACGTCATCGAGTACGGATTCGTCCTGTGCCACGGCCGGCTGATCGATGTGCCCCACCTCCCCGAGGACCTCCAGCAGGGGAGCCAGCGCGCCTTTGCGACGAAGCAGCCGCACGACGGATCGCAGCTCAAGCTCGCGGAGGCCGACGTCATCCGTTTCGCCCTCAAGCACAACGGAGGGCACCTGGGAAAGACGGTACAGGAGCTGGGAATAAGCCGCGCCACGCTGTGGCGGAAGATGAAGAAGTACTCCATTTCAACCCAGGAATGAGAGGATCTCCTCACACCATCGCCGCACTCGAAGACCACCGTTCATGCCGAGCATTCCGGCACAATGACCTGAGGTACGGTCGGGGGCAGAAAGTGCTGTCGCAATACTGAATACTTGAAACAGGGTTGTGTTTCATTTCTGCAAAACATCTCGCCGGATCTGTCCACCAGACAATCTGATAAATCCTTTTACCGGGACCAGTTGCCGGCCTTCCGATGATGTTGGCCTGAGAGTTGCTGATTACTATAGCCGTCGGAGGCACGAGGTGAAGGTGGCCATACCGCGATTCGAAGAGGAAGTCGCCCCGTGTTTCGAATACTCCGCGGACATCGCCATCTTCACCATCAGGGGCAGGAAGGTGGTCGCGCGGAAAGGTTTCCCGCTGCAGAGCCGGGATGTTTTCGATCGGTTCAGGCTGCTGCGCGACCAACAGGTGAAGACGCTGATCTGCGGCGGGGTGCAGGATTTCTTCGAGGACCTGCTCCGCGCGAACGGAATACATGTGATCTCCTGGGTGACGGGGAGCGTGGACGAGCTGCTCGATCTGTTCATCCGGGGCAGGCTTTCTCCCGGGGGGAGATCCAGGCATGCCGGTCACGCGTCGCCGGCCCCGGACAAGTGAGGAGAGTGTCCATCCATGAAGAAGGGAAAGTACAGCTACTTCGTCGAGAAAAAGGCGCTGGAGACGACCGAGCGGCCACGGAAGTTCCTGGAGGCCTTCTCCGCGGTCCTCGAGCATTCCAACTACGGCCTGCCGCTCGAGGTCTACGCGCGAATCAGCACGAAGTGCAGCCGCTGCGCCTCCGTCTGCCCGCTTTACGAGGTGACCGGCGAGGACAGGGACATCCCCTGCCACCGCTCCGAGCTGCTGCTGCGGGTCTACCGCCGGTATTTCACGGCCGCGGGCATCATGAAGGCGCGGATGTTCGGCGGATTCACGCTGACCGACGAGTACCTCGACCGCATGGCGGAGGATTACTACCGCTGCACCGCCTGCCGGCGCTGCAAGGCCACCTGCCCGATGGGCGTCGAGCACGGCCTCATCACGCACCTGTCGCGCTGGCTCCTCGCCGAGATCAACGTCATCCCGAAGGCCCTGCTCGTGTCGGTCCGCGAACAGCTCGAGGGCGTGGGCAACACCTCGGCGATCCCGGTCCTCGCGCTCAAGGACACCTGCGGATTTCTCGAGGAGGAATTCCGGGACAACTTCAATGTGGACGTGAAGTTCCCCGTCGACGTGGAGGGGGCGGAGTACGTCTTCTTCCCCGCGGTCTCCGACTACCTGCTGGAGCCGGACACCCTCATGGGCAACGCCGCGGTCATGCACGTCACCGGCGGGTCCTGGACCATCGGCACGGGGGACTACGACGGGATCAACTACGGCCTGTTCTACTCCGACCGGATGATGGAGCGCATCGTGCACAACGTGGTCGCCGAGGTGCGCCGGTTGAAGGGGAGGAAGGTGCTGGTCGGCGAGTGCGGGCACGCCACGCGGAGCGCCTGGTTCATCCCCACATTCTGCGGCCCCGATGCACCGGAGGTCGTGAACATCATGCAGTACACATACCGGCAGATGCGCGCAGGGAAGATCCCGCTGAAGGGCAAGATAGAGGAGCGGGTGACCTACCACGATCCGTGCAACATCGCCCGCTCCGGACGGATCACCGAGGAGCCGCGCGAGATATTGAAGGCCATCTGCGGGGACTTCGTCGAGATGACGCCGAATCGCACCGAGAACTACTGCTGTGGCGGCGGCAGCGGGTTGGTTTCGATCGATGAGATCCGCGCCTTCCGCACCGGGCCGATGGGCAAGCGGAAGGCCGATCAGCTGCGGGCCACGGGGGCGAAATACCTGGTCTCCCCCTGCGCCAACTGCAAGAAGCAGCTCAGGGAGGTCGTCGAGGACAACGGCCTCGAGGGTATGGAGGTCGTCGGCCTGCACGATCTGCTGCTCAAGGTCATCGACTTCGGCGACGGGCCGGCGGCGCAAGGGCAAGAGAAGGAGGAGAAATGATGGAGTCCTGGCTGGCGTTGGCGAGGGGGCCCGTCTTCATCGCGGCGTTCAGCTTCATGGTGCTGGGGCTGCCGCGGCAGGTGGGGATCACCGTGTGGGAAGTGGTCCGGGCCGTGCACCGCGCGGGGGACAAGAATATCCCGTACCGCAAGCTGATCGTGGCGACCATCGGGTGGCTGATTCCCGTGGGGAAGCTCTGGAACCAGGTCCTGTTCAGCCTCACCTCGTTTCTGTTTCACGTGGCCATCCTGATCGTGCCGATCTTCCTCGGCGGTCATATCGCCCTGTGGGCCCGGGGCCTCGGCGTCTCGTGGCCCGCGATATCGAACCCGGCGGCCGACGTCCTGACCATCGTCGCCATCGTGACGGCCGTCGCGCTGGTCGTCCAGCGCATCGCGTCGAGGCCCACCAGGGCCCTGTCGCGTTTCCAGGACTACGCGATCCCCCTGGTCGTGGCCCTGCCCTTTGCGTCCGGGTTCCTGCTGATGCACCCATCGGTCAACCCCTTCTCGTATAACGCGACGTTTCTCGTCCACGTCATGAGCGGCAACCTGCTGTTCGTGCTGATCCCGATCACCAAGCTGAGCCACATGGTCCTGCTGCCGGGCGTCCAGATCGTCTCCGAAGTGGCGTGGCACTGGCCGCCCGACGCAGGCAGCAAGGTGGCGGTGGCGCTCGGAAAGGAAAACGAGCCGATATGACCGCGAAAGCCATTCTCACCGACACGACGCTCTGCATCGGCTGCGAACTGTGCGTCGAGGCATGCAGGCGGGAGTACAAGCTCGGAGAGGACAAGGCCCGGCCCTGGAAGATGCGCATCGACGACCTCTCCGCCACCCGGTACACGACCATCGTCCGCCGGCCCGGCAACCGCTTCGTCCGCCTGCAATGCCGGCACTGCCGGCAGCCCGCCTGCGTCTCGGTCTGCCTGGTCGGGGCCATGCAGAAGACCCCGGAGGGCCCGGTCGTCTACGACCCCGACCGGTGCATCGGGTGCCGGTACTGCATGATGGCCTGCCCCTACGGGATCCCGCGCTACGACTGGGACAAGCCGGTGCCCTTCGTGCGCAAGTGCACCCTGTGCTACGCGCGTCTGGGACAGGGCCGGGAGCCGGCGTGCGTGGAGGCCTGCCCGACGAAGGCGACCATCTTCGGCGCGCGGGACGACCTGGTCGCGGAGGCGCACCGCCGGATCAGGGAAAACCCCGGAAAGTACATCGACAAGGTGGTAGGAGAGACCGAGATCGGCGGCACGTCGGTGATCTACATCTCCGATATCCCGCTCGACTTCCTCGCCTGGAGGCCGGATCTCGATCGCACGCCGCTGCCGGATCTCACCTGGGTCGCGCTCTCGAAGGTCCCCCCCATGGTCCTCGGGGTGGGCGGCGTGATGGCGGGGCTCTGGTGGATCATCGATCGCCGGATGAAGCTCGCGGAGCACAAGGAGCCGGAGAAGAAGACATGAGCACGAGACGACATGTGCTGAAGACGATTCTATGGGCGATCATGGGTGTTCTGGCCGTCGTGACCGTGGCCCGCTTCATGCGCGGACTCGGCGCGACCACGGCGTTGACCGATGTCACGCCATGGGGGTTCTGGATCGCCTTCGACGTGATGTCGGGGGTCGCGCTCGCGGCGGGCGGCTTCGTCCTCGCGGCGACCTTCTATATCTTCCACATGGAGGCGTACCACCCCTTCACCAGGCCGGCGATCCTGACGGCCTTCCTCGGCTACATCGCGGTGGCCGTCGGCATCATGTACGACCTGGGCCTGCCGTGGAACATCTGGCACACGATTTTCTTCCCCCAGTTCCGCTCCGTGCTGTTCGAGGTGGCGATGTGCGTCATGCTGTACCTCACCGTCCTCGCCCTCGAGTTCAGCCCCGTCGTCCTGGAGCACCGTTGGTTCAACCGTCCTCCGTTCACGTCGATCTACGCCCTGCTCAGGAAGGCCACGATCCCGCTGGTGATCACCGGGATCGTGCTGTCCTCGCTCCACCAGTCTTCGCTCGGATCCCTGTTCCTCATCGCGCCGTACCGGCTGCACCCGCTGTGGTACAGCCCGATCATCTGGATCCTGTTCCTCGTCTCGGCGATCGGCCTGGGGCTGATGATGGTGACCGCCGAGTCCTTCTTCTCCGCGTGGATGTTCGGCCACCGGCTCCGCATGAACCAGTTGGCCGGTCTCGGAAAGGCCGCGTCGGTCGTGCTGTTCCTGTACGCCATCCTGCGGCTCGGGGACCTGGCCGTGCGCGGGACACTCGGGTCCGCGTTCGACGGCTCCTGGCAGGGGAATCTCTTCCTCTTCGAACTCGTGCTCGGTGCGCTGCTGCCGGCGACGCTCCTGGCCTTCCGCGGCGTGCGCAACAGCCCCGCGGGCCTCGCCGCGAGCGCGGCGATGACCGTCCTCGGCACGATCGGCTACCGGTTCGACGTCTGCATCGTGGCGTTTTACCGCCCCGAGGGGATGTCCTACTTCCCGAGCTGGATGGAGATCGCGGTCAGCCTCGGGATCGTGGCGGGCGCCGTGCTCGTGTTCATCTTCTTTGTCGAGAGGCTCAGGGTGTATCCGGAGGAGCATGAATCCGGGGAGCACGGGGAGGATCCCCGCCCTTCGCCGGGTCCCGTCTTCAATCCGGGCACGGTTCGGGCGCTTCTTCCCCTCTCGCTTGCGGCGCCCAGGTTCTACTCGATCGCCTTCGTCGGCGCCGCGGCCGCCGCGATCGGCATCATCTCCGGCAACGTGCTGCACGCCGACCCGGCCGTGCACACCCCCGTCTCGGCTGCGCGCACGCTGGACGGCGTCGTCGGGCCGCCCACCGGCGGACACCTTCGCGACGTGCGCGTGCTGCAGAAAGACATACCCGTTCCAGGCGGGTATAAGGCCATGCCGCTGTTGATGATCAACGGCAACCGCGACGATCGGCTGGTCCTCTTCTCGCACGATCTCCACATCACGAAGTTCGGAGGGCTTCTATCCTGCGTCAAATGCCACCACGAGAACCTGCCCTTCGACAAGAACACGACGTGTGACAAGTGCCACCGCGACATGTACAACACCACGGACACCTTCCGCCACGCCTCCCACGTGGCGAAACTCGGCGGCGAAAAGGGGTGCGTTCGCTGCCACCGGGACACGAAACAGGTAAAGGATCGAGCCACCGCGACGGCCTGTTCCAAGTGTCACGCGGACGTGCCGCCGGAGGAAACCGTCGTCAAGCCGAAGGAAGGGACGAAGAAGGGGGTTGCCGCCGGGTACATGGACGCCATGCACGGCCTGTGCATCACGTGTCACCGGCAGATGGTGCAACAATCCCCGAAGGAGTACGGCCCCGATTTCGCGAGGTGCGCAAACTGCCATCGCGATTTCGATGCCGGGCAGCTGCTCCGCATGGGGCCATACGTCGAGGCGGCGCGGGGGGAATGAAGAGAAGGGGAGGCAGGGGATCGTGCAGAGCGGGATAATTTCCGAAGAGATACGCACCTGGGTTCGGTCGGAGCTGTGGAACCAGGTCCCGGTCAGCATCAGCGTCATCGACCGTCAATTCCGGATCGTCGAAGCCAACAGGATGTTCGCCCAGAACTACGGGAGCTGGCAGGATCGCCCGTGTTACAGCGTCTACAAGGGAAGGACGGAGCACTGCGAACGGTGTGCGGCGGACATGACGTTTTCCGACGGGCAGATCAGGGTCAGGGAGGAGAAGGGAGTTTTCCGTGACGGGCAGCAGACCTACTATGTCGTCCAGATGGTCCCGCTGGTGCGGCCCGACGGTGAGATCCCCTACATCATCGAGGCCTCCACCGACATCACCGCCACCAAGAAACTCGAGCAGGAGAAGCTGGTTGCCGAGAGGCTCGCGGCGGTCGGTCAGACGGTGGCCGGCCTGGCGCACGGCATAAAGAACGTGCTGATGGGGCTGGAAGGGGGGATGTACGTCGTTCGATCAGGCATGGAGAGGGGCGATGGCGAGCGCATCTTCCAAGGCTGGCAGATGCTCGAGGAGAACATCTCCCGGATCACGACGTTCGTGAAGGGGTTCCTCGAGTTCGCCAAGGGGAAAACGCCGAAGGTCCAGCTGGTCGATCCCAACCGCGTCGCAAGGAAGGTGGTGGAGTTGTTTCAGGACACGGCCAGGATCGCGGGCATCGAGCTTCGGGCGGACCTCGAGGAGGGCATCCCCTTTGCGTTGATGGACGAGGAGGGCGTGCACACGTGCCTGGTCAATCTGGTGTCCAATGCGCTGGATGCCTGCGAGATCAGCGACAAGGGCAGCCATCACGTGACGCTTTCCACGCTCGAGACGGAGGGGTCACTGTTTTTCGAGGTCGCCGACGACGGCGCCGGCATGGACTACGAGGTCAAGAAGAAGATCTTCACCACCTTCTTCAGCACCAAGGGGTCCGGCAAAGGCACGGGCCTGGGACTGCTGACCACGAGGAAGATCGTGCAGGAACATGGCGGGAAGGTCTCCTTCGAGTCGGGCGAGGGGTCCGGCTCCGTGTTCCGCCTGGAGTTCCCCCGGGACAGGCTTCCGCGGACGGGGAATGACGCTGGAAAAGGCGTATAATTTAGCGGGCCAAGACGAGGAGGGGCGAGGATGCAGAAGCCCGAACAGAAGATCATCCTGGTCGTCGACGACGAGCCGAACGTCCGCGAATACCTCAAGACGATCCTCATGGACTCCGGGTTCAACGTGGTCACCGCCGGCGACGGCGTCGAGGCGCTGGAGGTCATCCGGAAGCGGAAACCGGACTTCATCTCGCTGGACCTGGTCATGCCGCGGAAGTCGGGGCAGAAGCTGCTCTACGAGCTCAGGCACGACGTGGAGCTGTCCCGCATCCCGGTGCTCATCGTGACCGCCCACGCGCAGGACGAGCTGGGGAAAGGCGAGCTCGAGGATGTCATGAAGAACATGGTCATCTCCGGGCCCGGAACCTATCTTGAGAAGCCGGTCGATCCATTGTCGTACGTGCGGAGCATCCAGAGGGCGCTGGGCATCGAGGAATCCGAAGAGGCGGTGAACAAGCTGAATCTCAGGGAGCAGCTGCAGAAGAGCATCCAGGGCGCCAGTCCGGATGCGTTACGCAAGGCGCTGGAGGCGTTGAAAAAGGCGGGCAAAACTGATTTGTAAACAGAAAGGAGGCAGGAGCGATGTCCCAGCCGACGGGAACGGCAAAGAAGAAGATTTTGATCGTCGACGACGAGAAGCACGTCGTGACGTACCTTGAGACGCTGCTGCAGGATAACGGGTATGACACGATCTCGGCGAGCGACGGAAAGGTGGCGATGGAGAAGGTGAAGAGCGAGAGGCCCGACCTCGTGTGTTTGGACATCACCATGCCGGTGCAGTCGGGCATCCGGTTCTACCGTGACCTCAAGGAGAACCCCCGGTTCACCTCCATCCCCGTGATCGTCGTCACGGCCGTCACCGGGTTCGGTGGGGACCCTGAGCCGTTCGAGAAGTTTCTCGGCTCCCGGAAGCAGGTTCCCCCTCCGGAAGGGTTCTTCTCGAAGCCCATCGACAGGGACGTGTTCCTGGAGACCGTGAAAAAGATCCTGTCCTGACCCCATGGTCGCGGGGCCGAAGCCCCCAAGACCTCGCAAGCCCCTTCCCGCGGGCCCGGACGAGTACCCGTCGACGGATTCGTCGCTCCGTCGCGTGGGGCCGTCGCCGGGACCGCGGCGGTTGTGGTAGCCTGAGGTGGACATGAACCGCGAAGAACTCCTGCCGGAAGACCCCGCTTTGTGGAACCGCCCTGGAGAGCCGGAGGGATTCCACCAGGCGATGGTGCATCTCTACCGGGGAGAGATGCAGAGGATGACCGTGTGGAGGAGCCGGTTGGATACGACGAGCAATTGGGCGATTTTCCTGAGCACAGGTATGACGACGTTCGCCTTGGGATCGCCGGGCATACCGCATTTCATCCTGCTGCTCGGTCTTGCCCTCATCGGCATCTGCATCTTCATCGAGGCCCGGCGGTTCCGCCACCTGCTCCACTCCAAGTGGCGGCTCCATGTGCTGGAAGCGCACTATTTCAGTGGGCGGCTGGGGGCACCCTCGTCCGACGGGAAGGCTTCCTGGAGAGAGGAGCTTGCGAAGGACTTGGAGCGGCCGTGTCTCACGACCGGGACGTTCATGGCGCTGCGGATGCGCCTGCGGAGCAACTACCTGCTACTGGTCTACTTCGTGAGCGCCGTCTGGCTTGCCAAGATGTTCGTGCACCCGCGGAGCGCTGCCGACATCTACGAGTTCTACGCGCGGATGGCTGTCGGCGAGCTGCTCCCGAGCTGGTTCGTTGCCGCCACGGCCGGCGTGTTCGTGCTGGCCGCCACCGTCCTTGTCATCCGCACGCCCAGCGAGGAAACGGTCGGTCGGATGACCATGCGGGAGCGGAGAGGATCCCCATAGGCGGAGCCGGTCAGCCTCTTTGACCGCCAGATGGAGGTCTTCCAGCGTCGATGGGTCTCCAGCCTTTTTCGAGCGCAAACGGCCAGGTGACGATCCCGCCGTCCAGGAAGCTTGCCTTCCCGAACCCGGCCCCCTTGAGGATCCGCATCGCCTCGTACCCCCGAAGGGCCGTCTTGCAATACGCCACGACCTCCTTGTCCTTGGGCAATTCGCCGGCCCGCTCCCGCAGTTCCTCCAAGGGAATGAAGCGGTGTCGCGGGTCCGCGATCCGTTCGGCCATGTGCTCTGCCGGGGTCCGCACATCGAGAAGGACGAAATCCTCTCCCTCGTCGATCATCCGCCGGATCGCCAGAGGCGATCGGCCCACCGCGAGACCCGTTACCTTGTTCTCAAGGGTGGTGGCGAGGTGGACCAGATTGTCCATTGCCCCGGAGTAGGGGGGAGCGTAGCAGAAATCCGCTGACGCGATCTCGCCGAGGGGCATCCGCTGCGCGATGGCGAGGGCCGCCGTGTCGATCCGCTTGGACGCTTCGCCGGGGCCGACCGCCTGCATTCCCAGCAGCGTGCCGGTCTTCCTGTCCGCCACCCCCTTGAGCACGAGGAGCTTCGCCCCGGGATAGTAGTGGGCCTGGTCCGGCCCGGGGGTCAGCGAAGTGGCCACGTCGTAGCCGCGCTCCCTTGCGTCGCGTTCGCTGAGCCCTGTCGCACCCACATTGTAGTCGAAGATCTTGAGGATGGTCGAACCGAGGACGCCGGGGTATCGCGTGCTGCCTCCGGTCAGGTTGTCGCCGATCACGCGGCCGTGCTTGTTCGAAGTGGATCCCCTCGGGGCGTAGACAAGCTCACCGGTGAGGATGTGACGGTTTTCCACGCAGTCGCCGCCGGCGAAGATGTCCGGGTTCGAGGTCCGCAGGTGCTCGTCGACGACGATCCCTCCCCGGCGTCCAATGGCAAGCCCCGCCGCCGCCGCCAGCGTCACGTTCGGCTTGACTCCTACCGCGATGAGGACAAGGTCGGCCGGGATGTCGCCGTGGTTGGTGACCACCCGGGTGACCCGACCCTGGTCGTCGCCGGACAGTCCCTGGACGGCAACACCGGTCTGAACGGTCACCTTCTTTGCCGCAAGATACTTTTCCACGAGGTTCGCCATCTCCCAGTCGAGGAAGCCTGGCAGAACCTGGTCCTTCAACTCCACCATCGTGATCCCGGCTCCCCGGGCGGCGAAGGCCTCGGCCATCTCCATCCCGATCAGTCCCGCCCCGACGATGACGACTCGCCGCCTGCCTGCTTCCATCTCCTCGCGGATCGCGATGGCCTCCTCCAGGTTGCTCAGCACGTGCACGCCTGGGAGATCGATCCCGGGCAGGGAGGGACGAACCGGCGTGGATCCGGTGGCGATGACAAGCTGGTCGTAGGGGAATTCGAGACGCTCCCCGGTGTCCACATTCACCGCCCGGACGACCTTCCCCCGGGGGTCGATCTCTTCGGCCATCGTCTTGTTGTGCACGTCGACTGCCTTGACGTTCCTGAAGAAGTCCGTATCCATGACGACCCCGGCGGGAGTCATCATGAGTTCTTCGTAG
>Ga0315270_10000547_pt1 | contig 20917 bp, 19 predicted proteins | sample C1_bottom_MG_FD_204932 | JGI IMG/M metagenome (GOLD analysis project Ga0315270, IMG submission 204932) | Sediment microbial communities from Yellowstone Lake, YNP, Wyoming, USA - C1_bottom | ecosystem: Environmental > Aquatic > Freshwater > Lake > Sediment | place: USA: Wyoming | collected...
TTAAGACTCGTGATGCAAGTTCCGGAGATGCCAGAATTGTTGGAGTGGGTGCGCTGATGTCGTTAAACGCGGTAACCAAATCTGTTTGAGCAGTAGTGGCGACGGCGTCGGCTATGTGCTGAGCGCCGGAGGCTGTCACTGTCGTGCTACCCGTGAATGCAGACCCCGGAGCAAGTCCGATGTCTCCGCCAGCAGTTCCGCTGATGGTTGTCGGACCGGTATTCGTGATGGTGGTTGCGGCTAAGACGCCGAAACTGGTGGTGGTTCCTTGGTTAATTGTTGGCCCAGCTGCATTAGATGAGGCTGGATAGAGGAAAATTGCTAACAATGGCAATGTTGCGATTGCGGTAAATGCTTTGATTTTATTTACTTTCTTCATGCTATTTCGATTCTGTTATGTATCAAACGTGCGCCATATTGGCTTCGAGCTCTTGCCTGCCTGGACGCCGACGTAATGGGCGCACTAGACGGTTCGCGAGTTGATGGCTCGGCAAGATCGATATGTTGAAACCCTCTTTTGTGAATCTAGTTCTTAGTGAATCGAACTATGTCGATGAGGGAAATAGGTGTTACGCAAGGTATTGAGGATTCTCAATACCTGTGACTGTACACCTTATAAAGCAGCCGGAATGACCGCTTTTCGGTGGATTCTCTGTGAACTGAGCCTGCCGTTTTCTCACTAAATAGGGCTTTTCGGCTAGATTTGCCCGGTGGCGTACTCAAAGCGACTTCAGGATCATGCAACAACATTAGGACGTGATGTTCGCGTTGCCCTTGTTGGAGCAGGGCAGATGGGTCGTGGTTTTGGATATCAAATTTTCCGGATGCCGGGACTGTCCCTGGCTCTTGTAGTAGATGTCGATCCTGACCGTATTCGAAGCCTTTTCAGCGATATCGGCATCAAAGATGTCGTTATAAGCACCGATCATAAAGTCCTATCAGATGCGATTTTGGCAGGGAAAGCCACTGGGACAACGACGACTGAGTTCATCGCCGAATTACCTTACGACATCGTCGTGGAAGCAACTGGTGTTCCAGATGTCGGTGCCCAAGTCACCTATTCATGTTTGCAGGCTAAGAAAGATGTTGCGGTTCTCAATGTTGAAATGGATGTGACCATCGGGCCATTGCTTCATAACATTGCAGTAAGTGGCGGTGCCGTTTATACGGTCTGTCACGGAGATGAACCTATTGAAGCAAAGGTGCTTGTTGATTTTGCTCGAGATTTGCAGTTTGAGATTGTTGCGGCAGGTAAAGGAAAAAATAATCCCTTTGAACCCCTGAGCACGCCAGATACGGTACGAGAGCGCGCATTGTCAAAGCGCATGAATCCGAAAATGCTCTGCTCTTTTACCGATGGTTCGAAGACGATGACGGAGATGGTCGCTCTTGCCAATGCGACAGGTTTGGAATTATCTAAAAGAGGTATGTACGGACCCAACGCCACGGTGAAGACACTTACAAATGTTTTTGCTCTTCAAAGTGACGGGGGAGTTCTCGATCGACCGGGGGTTGTGGACTATTGCATGGGTGATGTTGCTCCTGGAGTTTTTGTGATCGTTCGTTCGGATGCTCCGTATATCAACCATGAGATGAGTTATCTTGCGATGGGTCCTGGCCCGTACTTTGCTCTGTATCGGCCGTTTCATTTGGCCTCTATCGAGGCGCCGTTATCGATAGCGCGCGCAGTTCTTGATCGTGATGCTTCACTATTTGCACCGAGTCTGATGGCCGAAGTTTGCACGATGGCCAAAAAGGATCTGAACCCAGGAGACACAATTGACGGTATCGGTGGTTACACCGTCCGGGGTTATGCAGATATTGCCAAAGACGCCAAACGAGACAACTTGGTTCCGATTGGGTTAATTCAAGGTGCGATCGTTCAGAAACCAATCAAAGTCGGCGACTTGATTTCATACGATCAAGTCGAGTTGGATGAATCGAGTTTGATCGTGCAACTTCGCCGCAAACAAGACAGCCTCGGTCTCACATACGCATGATGCGCATTGCAGTCGTCGTCCTTGCTGCTGGTAGCGGGACGCGATTTGGTCACAGCACAAATAAGGTCTGGCTTCCTCTGAATGAACGCCGAATCATCTCTCATTCCCTCATCAACGCGGTCAAAAGTTTTCCGGGTTGCCGCGCTGTCCTTGTGATTGATCCCGCGGATGCCGAGATGGCACAGGAAGTCCTTGCCCAAGAGGTTCCGCAAATAAAGGTGGAAATCGTTAATGGGGGACGCACGCGTCATGATTCTGAGTTCAATGCACTCAAGCATCTATCTTCAGATATTTTGTCTGGGAGCATCGATGTCGTGTTAATTCATGATGGTGCGCGCCCGCTTGCAAGTAGCCGACTTTTCAACGAAATTGCCATCGCGGCACAACTTCACGGGGGAGCGCTGCCGGCCATTGACATCAATCCACTGGAAATAGATATCGTCACTAGCGAACGAATTGCGAGAGTTCAGACCCCGCAGGCGTTTCGAGCCAAGGAGGTATTGGACGCTTACACCCAGGCTGAAAAGGATGGGTTCGTTGGCACGGACACGGCTGCATGTATGGAGCAATATTTCCCGGATACCGAAAGTGTTGCCGTGTCGGGGGAAGTAACCAATATCAAGATCACTTATCCGCACGATCTGGTAATGGCGGAGAAAATAATGGCGATACGAGAGACGACCGAGATTTAAATCTGATGTAGCTCCATTAGATCGCGGTCAGCAGTTGTATTGATTCTCAATCCTTCGGGGCTTCCCTCGGTGTGCGTTGTCCGCGCCCCCTTCTTAAGGGGAAGGAACCAGCCGGCATCCGAGCCACTTGTTTCGATTGCGGATACGCGTATCAACTCGGGAGTGGAGATTCTCAGAACCGATGATCGATCGAGTGTTTCTCTAATTATTGAATCTTGCCCCAATATCTTCAGCGTCTCAGTAAATGGCACCGAGGGTCGAACCGCGTCGATGTCGTCGTCGAATGCTGTTAGTACGCGTTCGAATTGCTCCTTGCTAGTTAGCGGACGTGAAGCATCGTGGATGAGGACCGCTTCAAAGTTCAGGAAAAAGGGTTCTAGTGCCAGCGAGAAAGGCGCTGGCTCTAGGGATCGGGAGATGAGAAATTCATAATTGGCCGCCCTCTTATCTAGTACTTCGTGAACATTGGGGACGTCTGCGGGTGAGACCGCAATAAGGACAGTTTGATAAGGGAAGAAGGTAATGAGGAAATCGAAAGCTCGAATGAGATTTGGGACGCCCTGCAGGTCCAGGAATGCCGTATCCGAGGTCACTGCAAGAACCACGCATATTGAAGGGTTGGTCGCACTCATAAGACCAAAACCATATCGCTGCTCTTGCCTAAAATCGACTCGCGAATAAGTCGCTCTGAGTTATCGTTTCACCGTGAACAATTGGCTTGTGGTTCAGGAAATGATCGATACCCCTCGACTTGAACTTCACCATATCTGTGCTGAAGACCTGATAACCCTTTTCGAAAATCCCGAAGATTTATCAATATATGAGGGCAAGCCGTATTCGAACCCCCATCGCCAACTGATGGACGATAAAGGACCACTCGCGTGGAGGGTTCCGCAGGTTAAGGAGAATCCCGAACTCAATCGCTGGTTTGTGAGATGGATAATGTTGAAGACAACCGGAGAAATCATTGGAAGTACAAGTTTTCATGGTGCTCCGGATCTAGAAGGGATGGTTGAAATCGGTCTGGGAATCCAAGAATCTTTCCGCAACAAGGGCTTTGCAAAGGAGACTCTTCTGGGAATGTGGCGCTGGGCGTTTGAGGATTCGCAAGTAAAGATATTGAGATACACGGTGAGCGTAGAAAATGCGCCGTCGATTCGAGTGATCGAATCTTTTGGATTTTATTATCAGGGAGAGCAAATTGATGAAGAGGATGGCCCGGAGAACATTTATGAAATGTCGAGAGAGGCATTCATGGAGAGGTTCGGATCGTCTGCGGGAACGCAGGATGAGAAACTATGATTTCGCCTCACGCCCCGGACATCAAAATATATCCAAGCAATGACGAACTTGCGATGGAAGTTGCGAATTTGGTCACTTTAAGGGTCATTCAGGGACTAGATGCCACTGGAATATTCCATCTCGCATTGACCGGAGGCTCACTTGGAATTCTGATCTCTGAGTTACTTGTTTCGCATTGGAATGAAGAGCCTGAAAAGTTTGCCGGCCTGCATGTCTGGTGGGGAGACGAGCGTTTTGTCCCAGAGTTGAGCGAGGAGCGAAATGCACGACCGGTGCTTATGGGATTGAGTGAAGATTCGCCGATCCATCTTCACCAAGTATTGCCCTCAGATTCAAACGTCGAAGTTGATGTAGCAGCAAGGCGCTACAGTGCCGACCTTTTTGGCATTGACATGGATCTGACGCTATTGGGATTGGGTCCTGATGGACATGTGGCCTCGCTGTTTCCAGGCCAATGGGAAGAGAATGAGGAGCGCAACGCAATCTCTGTAATCGATTCCCCAAAGCCGCCTCCGCAGCGCGTTTCATTTTCGATATCGAAAATCAACTCCTCGCAGGCTGTTTGGTTCGTTGTCAGCGGGCGAGAAAAGCGTGAGGCGGTAGCAAAAATCATTGCTAGAGATCCTTTAATTCCTGCCACGTACGTTCACGGCAAGATCGAAACCCTTCTCTTCGCGGATCACGTTGTGCTTGCAACTGAGTAGGATTTATTCATAACTGGAGCGGAGAATCAGATGTTGGAGAGTGCAACTATCAATTTTGGCATGGTGGGCCTTGGCAGGATGGGCGCCAATATCGTGCGAAGACTGCAGAAGCATGACATCAAGTCCGTGGTTTATGACCTCCAGCCATCTGCCGTTGCCGAACTGGCAAGTGAAGGAGCGATAGCTTCGGGAGATTTCGCTGACCTAGCGACCAAGCTCTCCGCGCCCCGCGTTGTGTGGGTGATGGTTCCGTCAAGTGTTACCGACTCGACTATCGAAGCGTTGGCAGAGCATTTGAGCCCAGGCGACACGATCATTGATGGCGGAAACAGCTATTACAGAAATGATTTGATCAACGCGCAAAAATTGTCAACCAAGGGAATCAATTTCGTCGATGTCGGTACAAGCGGAGGGATCTACGGACTTGAACGTGGATACAGCTTGATGATCGGCGGCGATAAAGAGGTTGTTTCCAAACTGGAACCCATCTTCCGCGCATTGGCTCCAGGTTTTGACAGCGCCACTCGCACTCCTGGTCGCATCGGCAAACCAAGTACCAGCGAAATCGGATTCCTGCATTGTGGCCCCGTCGGTGCGGGTCACTATGTGAAGATGGTTCACAACGGAATTGAGTACGGCATGATGGCATCGTTTGCCGAAGGCTTGGGAATTTTCGAAGCGGCAAAAAATGCAACACCTGCCTACGATCTGGATATTCCTGAAATTACAGAAGTGTGGCGACGTGGAAGCGTTGTCGCATCATGGTTGCTAGATCTTACGGCGCAGGCACTGCAGGAGAATCCCTCTCTTGGTGACTACTCCACGGAAGTTAGCGATAGTGGCGAGGGCCGATGGACTGTGCAAGCGGCCCTCGAAACCGGAGTTCCTGCTCCCGTCTTAAGCGCCTCACTATTTTCAAGGTTTGCGTCTCGGGGCAACGATGCTTACTCCAATCGAGTGTTGAGTGCGATGCGATACAAATTCGGCGGCCACAACGAGTCACCGAAGAAAAAGTAAGCTAGTTATGCGCGCAGATGCACTAGTCCTCTTTGGTGGCACCGGAGATTTGGCTAAGAAGAAACTCTTCCCAGCACTTTACGAAATGGAAGAGGCCGACGAACTTGAGATTCCGGTTATTGCCGTCGCGTCATCAAGGTGGACCCAAGTCGAGTTTCGCGCCAATGCCGAAAAGGCCATCCGTGACCGCATTAAGGACGTAAATGAGGCTATTTTAAAGCGCTTATTGGACGAACTCCACCTGATCGTCGGAGATTATCGAAGCCCAGATACCTTTGCGCTTCTTCGTGACAAACTGGCAGATTTCAAACTACCGGTCATCTACTTGGCAATTTCACCAGACATGTTCGAGCCCGTTACCCAAGGTCTTGCTGAAGTCGGGATTACAAAAAATGCCAGGGTCGTTGTTGAAAAGCCTTTCGGCCGCGACTTGCAAAGTGCGATCGAACTCGATGAGTCGCTTAAGAAGATCCTCCCTGAAGATCAGATCTATCGAATTGATCACTACCTGGGGAAGGAGTCGGTCGAAGATCTTTTGGTTTTCCGATTCGCCAACACGTTGTTTGAACCGGTGTGGAATCGCAATTACGTCTCCAATGTTCAAATAACAATGTCGGAAGATTTCGGAATTGAGGGACGCGGAAAGTTCTACGACGGTGTCGGTGCGACTCGAGATGTACTCCAGAACCATTTGCTACAAGTCCTAACAATGCTCACGATGGAACCGCCGATTGATCTGTCGTCTCGGTCCATGCAAGACGAGAAGATCAAGGTCCTATCGGCAGTAAGGAACTTGGAATGTGAAGATGTAATTCGGGGGCAGTACGTTGGCTACCTAAATGAAGATGGCGTAGCGCCGCATTCAGATACCGAGACTTTTGTCGCGCTGAGACTCTTCATCGACAACTGGAGGTGGGAGGGCGTGCCCTTCTATCTGCGCACGGGCAAAAAGATGGCAGAGACGACGTTGGAGGCGGTCATCGAATTCAAACAGCCTCCACGATTGTTGTTTACAGATGCAGGTGCGCCCAAGCCTCTGCCGAATATCGTGCGTTTCCGATTGGGTGCACGAGACGGAGTAGACATGTCCCTGCAGGCAAAGGCGCCTGGTGCCCACCTCGTGACTTATCCCGTGGATCTCACAGTCGAATTCGCCGCAGCGCTCGGGGAGCGCAAAGAAGCGTACGAGCGTTTACTGGATGCGGCTTTGCAGGGGGATCACTTTAGATTTACGCGTATTGATGCCGTACTCCAGTCTTGGCAAGTCCTTGACCCGATCTTGAAGAATCCGACGAAATTGCTCCCGTATTTCACTCATAGTTGGGGGCCAGACGAAGCTTTGGATTTAGTGCCCGGCGGTTGGAATCCAGTGGGGCTCGACCTGAATCCTCGCTGATTCAGTGCGGACCAACCTTTTTAACTTTGTACCGTCCTAGGAATTCGGCCTTCAAATCTGCGAAGGTCTCATCGATGAGGGCTTGGCGCATCTGATCTACTAGTCGGACGATGAAGCGCTCGTTATGGATTGTTGCAAGCGTCGCAGCCAAGATCTCCTTGCTTCGGAATAGATGGTGCAAGTAGGCACGTGTGTAATTAGCGCATGTGTAGCAATCGCACTCTTCGTCGATTGGTTCGAATGCACGTCGATACGGGGCATTGGAAACATTGAATCGCCCTTGCATTGTGTAGACCGAACTCGTGCGAGCAATTCGTGATGGCAGCACACAGTCAAATGTGTCGATGCCGCTCTCAACGCCAACGAAGAGATCCTCTGGTGCGCCGATTCCGAGAAGGTGCTTGGGCTTATCTTCCGGCAACTCTTCGTTGACCCACGAAACGATTGTGCCCAGAGCATCTTTATCGAGGGCACCGCCGATTCCGAAACCGTCAAAAGAAATGCCTGAGGAGGACATACTCCCTAAATCTTTTGCCGCTGCGCGTCGAAGGTCTTCGTATTGCGCGCCTTGAATAACTCCAAAAAGTGCTTGGTAGGGGCTCTCTTTTCGCAGGTCCGTGAGGCGTTTATGCTCATCCAGACATCTGAGTGCCCAAGCAGAAGTTCGATCTATCGCACCCTCTTGGTATCTGCGAGTGTTGTGAAGTGTGGTGCATTCATCGAAAGCGAAAATTATGTCTGCCCCGATTTGGTGTTGGACTTGCATTGAGATTTCGGGAGTAAAGCGATGCATAGAACCGTCTATGTGTGACTTGAAAGTGACGCCATCATCGTCAACATGTGCAAGACGATCTTTCTTGTGTGCAACTACATCGTCGGCCCGGAATGTTGTCGCATCCATAGCAAGGACTTTCTTGAAACCCACTCCTAATGAGAGAACTTGGAATCCGCCGCTGTCGGTAACGGTGGGCCCCGGCCAATTCATGAATTTGCTAAGTCCGCCAGCCTCATCCAAGACGTCAGCGCCCGGCTGGAGATACAAGTGATATGCATTTGCAAGGAGTGCTTGCGAGCCAAGGCTTTTCATGGTCTCGGGCAGCACGGATTTCACGGTCGCCTTGGTTCCAACTGGGATAAAGCAAGGTGTCTGGATCGCTCCGTGGGGAGTTGTAATAGTTCCGGCGCGTGCTAGGCCTTGCCCCGTGTGAGAAATCTCAAAAGAGAAATTGCTTTTTTCCACCTCGGTATTGAACCACCTATCGCTAAAGACAATTTCCCTGAGTTAGAGTGCAGTATGAGTCAATTTCTTCTTCGCGATGGGCGCACGCTGGATTTGCTCGATAATCACCACAAATCTGATTCAGCAGTTCTATTTCATCACGGCACACCAGGTAATTCGACGTCATGGCGGGCGTGGATCGATGAATTGGCAGATGGCGAAATGCGTGCAATCGCAGCTAGCAGACCAGGCTATGCACTAAGCGATCGCAAACTAGGGCGCAGAGTCGTCGATGTCGTCGATGACCTTTCGCAAGTCCTTGATCAATATGAAATCAAACGCTTTGTTTCTGTGGGTTGGTCGGGTGGAGGTCCACATGCACTAGCCATGAGCCTTGATAAGCGCTGCGCTGGTGTAATTACATTGGCAGGCGTGGGTCAGTACGGACAACCAGATCTGAATTTCTTAGAAGGCATGGGACCGGAGAACATTGAGGAGTTCGGAATCTCCTTAAAAGGGGAGGTGCCGCTTCGGGATTGGATGAACGCCAATGCTGTGGGAATGCAACACGTTACGGGTGCGGGGCTGCGTGAGGCCTTTGGAGGCTTGATTGGAAAGGCTGACAAGGACGTACTAGCAGGGGACTTTGCCGAAGATATGGCTGCAGAGATGCGCCGTGCTTTATCTCACGGGTTTGATGGCTGGATTGACGATGATTTGGCCTTCGTTCAAGAGTGGGGCTTTGATTTGGGTGGTATAAATATCCCCGTGCTTCTTTGGCAAGGCGATGACGATTTCATGGTCCCGCATTCGCATTCGCGTTGGTTGGCTTCGAAGATTCCTACTGCACAACTAAACTTCATACCAGAAACCGGACACATTTCCTTGATTGTCAAGCATCGTGACAAGATCGTTACCCAATTGCAACAGTTGATTGCGTAATATTGCCTTCCATGGGACTAAAAGCCTCAAAAGGTACGAATGGGGTTTCCATTTATTGGGATTTTGGCTACCGTTCGATACTAATTCGTCTCCACTCAACGGGGAGTGGCAGTAGGCGCGCGCAGATTGGAGCACCTAGGTGTCACAGTTAGCCGTAGGCGAAGAAGTTTTAATCGACGCGCCTATCATCCAACGGACGCAACGCCAGATTGCTTGGGGACGTTTTAAGCGAAATAAAGTTGGCGTTTTCTCAGCGTATGTAGCTTTATTCTTTGTCTTAGCAGCACTTCTCGCTCCAGTCATAACGCGTCTTTTAGGACTCAGTAGCACTAAGACTTACCCAGAAGCGCTTAACCCGTATGCGATGCCTATCGGACGATGGGGCGGCATAAGTATGGCTCATCCACTGGGCGTGGAACCTGGTGCTGGGCGCGACCTGCTTTCACTGATGCTCTACGGTTCGCGGTTGTCTTTCTCCATTGGAGTGATATCTAGTGTGGCCACGATCGGTATTGGCATGTTGATTGGGATAACAACGGGATATTTCCGCGGCAAAATCGACGCCGTCGTTGGTCGAATTATCGATTTCCTTCTCTCATTTCCAAGTGTTTTCATGATCATTGCTCTGAGTCTTCCGTTGACCCAACGGATCGAGGCGACGGGAATTGCCAGAGATAACAACGCCAGAGTTATCGTCTTGGTTATTTTCTTCACTTTTTTCGGGTGGCCTTACTACTCCCGCCTTTTTCGGTCGCAAACTTTCAGTTTGCGCGAACGCGATTTTGTTATGGCGGCCCAGGCTCTGGGGGCATCAAGTTGGCGGATCATTATTAAAGAGTTGCTTCCCAATTTGTGGCCAACGGCAATTGTATTTACCTCGCTCGCGTTGCCTGTATTTTTGAGTGCCGAAGCCGCCTACTCCTTCTTGGGGGTTGGCGTACAAGCTCCCGCATCGGACTTTGGTCTCGTGTTGTCAGATTCAATCAACTATTGGCGAAGTGACACTGCGTATCTCTTGATCCCCACAATTTATTTGGTAGTAATTGTCTTGGCTCTCAATCTCCTGGGTGATGCGATTCGCGATGCTCTTGATCCGAAAGCGGTGCCAGCATGAGCGTGAATATCACCACAAACATAGATTTCCGTAGCAGATACGGGAAAAAGCCAGTGTTTACCGCTGCGAAATAGTTCGCGAACTTCGCAGTTATTGGCTCAAGATCCGACCCGCGGCCGCGAGTTGGAATGAACTATCTACAAGGAGGACATATGTCCGGTTCAAAAATGGCAAGGCGCCATTTAAGCCGTCGCCTTATAGCTACGACCGCAGCTACTGCACTCATGGCTGCTGGCGCGCTAGTAGGGATGGCAAGCAGTGCAAACGCTGCCAGCGTGCAAACTGGTGGAACTTTGTACTTTATTACGAATCAAACGCAGTTTGACCACATTGACCCAGCCCGCGTTTATACGGGCCGCGACATTGCGTTCTTCAACTCTTATGTTTATCGCAACTTGGTTTCATACAAACCAGTTAAGGGGAGTGCAGGCTCGTCTCTAGTGCCAGACCTCGCGACCAACACAGGCGTTCCAAGTAACAATGCCAAAACCTGGACGTTTACATTGCGCGCCGGTATCACTTGGCAGGATGGCTCTGCTATCACTTGCGCCGATGTTCAATACGGAGTTTCACGTCCGTTTGCGACAGATGTGATCACCGACGGTCCCCAGTACCTAGTTGGTGCATTGAATATTCCAGTAGCTAAAGATGGAAGTTCCATGTACAAGGGTCCCTACAAGAAGACTGGTCAGGCGCTATTTAACAAAGCAGTTACTTGTAAGGGAAACACTGTCACCTTCCGCTTGAACCGCTCATTTGCTGACTTCAACTATGCATTGACTTACCCAGCAGGTGCTCCAGTCAAGAAGTCAAAGGACACCGGCGACAAGTACGACCTGAAGCCATTCGCTAACGGCCCATACAAGATCGCGAACTACAAAATCGGCGACGAAATGCACTTGGTCCGAAATACCGCTTGGAAGAAGTCCAGCGACACCGTGCGTACTCCATATCCAGACGATATCGTCGTGCGATTTGGTCTCCCACAAGACGTTGCCGACCAGATCATGTTGGATAACAGCATTCCAAACACTGTTGACCTAGATGCTCTTCAGCCAGCGAACTTGCGTGCATTCTTTGCTGATTCATCCAAGGCAAGTCAGCGACTAAACGTCTTTGACCCATATGTCCGTTACGCAGCGATGAACGTCTCTGCTGGACACATGGACTGCTTGGACATCCGCAAGGCGGTCTTCTATGCCTACAACACACAGGCCTTGATCGACCTCTCTGGTGGTTCTGAATTCTACGGTCAGCCTGGAGATAACCCTGTTAAGCCAGTTCTTGGTCTTGACTACGCTCCAACAACTGGAAATATTCACGATTCTGCTTACAAGATCGGTGGAAACCCAGATAAGGCAAAGGCGCTTATGGCACAAGCCAAGACAGATTGCCCTGCCGCATACGAAAGGGCCACAAACCCTGACAAGGGTCTCTTCTACGACCTACCTAACACAACCACTCAGCAGAAGGCTTCAGTGCTGATCAAGACTGCTATGGATGCTGCGGGAATCGTGATGAAGTTCAACCTCATTCCTTCAGGTCAGTACTACTCCACAGTTCAGAACCCAGACAAGCAGGGAGACATTTCTCGTGCTGGCTGGGGTGCTGACTGGGCAAATGCTTCCACCGTTATCTATCCTCTCTTTGTAAAAGAAGGCGGATTCGACTTGTCCGAGACTTGGGCTGATCCTGGCTATGCGTCATTCAAGGCAAAGGTTCTCGCAACTCTAGCCATGACAAATCGCACACAGCAGGCAGCTTCTTGGAAGAAACTGTCACAGATTGCGATGGACAACTACTGGATCGTTGCACCAATCTTCAGCAAGGGCCAAGAAGTTTGGGGCTCGAAGGTTGGCGGCGTTTACTTCTGGGAGCCACAAGGAACCTTTGGTTTCGGACAGCTCTACGTAAAGGCCTAATCAAAGACAGAAGTTAGATGGAGCTAGTTGAGGGTGGCTCGTAAAACAGCCGCCCTCAATTACGCTGGCGTTCTTGATCATGTAAGTTAAAGTGAATTTGGGAAAGGAAGAAAATGCTGAAGTTTCTTGCAAAGCGCGTGAGTGCAACCATCATTGTAATCACGTTGATCAGCATTTCTGTCTTCATGATTTTTTCCTTTCTTCCTATGGATCCTGCCGCCCTCACGTGTGGCAAGGCATGTTCCCCAGTCATTATTGAAGCAAATCGTCACCGTTTGGGTTTGGATGTATCGGTTCCCGTTCAGTATGGTCGATTTGTCAAAGGCCTTTTTGTCGATCGGAGTTGGGGGGAAGGTGCCGCTCAATTTTCGTGCCCGGCCCCTGGATTTGGCTATTCCTTTAATCGCCACCAGTGTGTTACCGAGCTAATTGCTGAAGCGTTTCCGGTGACCTTTAGCTTGGCAGTCGGTTCTTTCATACTTTGGATGCTGCTCGGAATTTCACTTGGCATTGTGGCGGCCAAGAAACAGGGTAAATGGCAGGACAAATTTGCCACCGGCTTTGTCGTTGCTGGCGTATCCCTGCCCGTTTTTGTAACCGCACTCTTGACTTTTATTTTCGGGATAAAACTTAAACTAATCAATCCGATTGAAATGGGAAGATGGGTGTCGCCATTTACCGATCCAGTCGGTTGGCTAAAGACCTATTACCTTCCATGGATCGTTCTGGCACTTTTCTCATCCGCTGCCTATACGCGATTTACTCGGTCCAATGTCATTGAAACATCTAGCGAAGACTACATTCGTACGGCGCGGGCAAAGGGCTTGAGCGAAAAAGTAATATTGCGCAAGCACACTCTGCGAGCCGCGCTGGCCCCGCTTCTAACAATTGCTGGTATAGATTTTGCGGTTCTCCTCGGAGGTGCCATCTTTACCGAAACGATCTTCAATTTGCCCGGCCTTGGCCGCCTGTCGATCCGTGCTGTTCAAATTGATTACGATCTGCCCGTTATTCTTGCCACGACCATGTTGGCCGCCACTTTTGTCGTCGTCATGAATTTAATCGTGGACATTTTGTATGCCTACCTCGATCCAAGGGTGCGTGTTGGGTGAAACCATTTCTAGAAGTTAAGAACCTTTCAGTTTCTTTCCCCACCGAGGATGGCCTTGTAAGAGCCTCAGATGGTATTTCGTTTACCGTCTCACGAGGCGAAACACTGGCAGTTGTTGGCGAATCTGGATCAGGCAAGTCGGTAACCTCCTTGGCGGTGATGGGCCTGCACAATCGGAAGAGCACCAATATTTCCGGGGAGGCGATTTTGAATCTCCCGACTGGACCGGTCGACACGATTTCGGCGCCATCGGAAGTTGTTCGCAAACTCCGTGGCAAGTCGATGGCAATGATTTTCCAGGACCCTATGTCTGCGCTACATCCTTATTACACTATCGGGAACCAGATGGGTGAGGCTTGGGGACTGTATAACGAAGGGTCTAAAGCTGATGGGATCAAACGTGCAGTCGAATTGTTGGATCTCGTTGGTATTCCAGATGCGGCCAAACGAGTAAAAGAATACCCTCATCAATTTTCCGGTGGTATGCGCCAACGCGTCATGATTGCAATGGCCCTGATGAACAATCCCTCACTCCTTATAGCCGATGAGCCGACCACTGCCCTTGACGTGACGATTCAATCTCAGATTCTGCAATTGCTACGCGACATGCAGAAGGAATTCAACATGGCAGTAATCTTGATCACCCACGATCTTGGCGTGGTGGCAGAAGTTGCCGACCGTGTCTGCGTTATGTATGCCGGAAAGATTGTCGAACAGTCCAATATCGATGATGTCTATTATCAACCGGATCACCCGTACACAATTGGGTTACTCAACTCGATTCCTAGAGTCGATCGACTTGGGGATCATCGCTTACAAGCCATTCCAGGCCAACCTCCTTCATTGATTTCTCTACCACCCGGGTGCTCTTTCAGACCTCGATGTGCGCACGCAAGGTTGGTCCCGAATAATCGGTGTGCGACAGACGTCCCAAACCTCGATGAAAAGTTGCCTGCTCATTTTTCACGTTGCCATTTGACGGAATCGCAACTGGTACAAGTGCGAACTCCCACTGGAGGCCTAATATGACCGAACCAGTTCTAAAACTCGAGGGGCTCAAGAAGTATTTCGAGTCGACAGCGGGAGGTGCCTTCAGTAAGAGGAAGGTAGTTGTTCGAGCAGTTGATGGAGTTGATCTTGAGATACTCCCCGGCCAGACGGTGGGCCTAGTTGGCGAGTCAGGGTGTGGCAAAACCACGGTGGGTCGCACGATTTTGAAATTGTACGAGCCCACTGGCGGGAAGATCATTTTCCAAGGTCAAGACATCACGCATTTGAGTCGCAAGCGGATGAAACCCTTGCGATCTCAGATGCAGATGATTTTTCAGGATCCTTTCGCCTCTCTTAACCCGCGCCAGACTGTGGGAGCTTTGATCGGTGCCACCTTTGACATTCAAGGCATTACCCCTGAAGGAGGGGTAATGAAAGAAGTTCAGCGGTTGATGGAACGGGTTGGACTTAATCCCGAACATTACAATCGCTATCCTCACGAATTCTCTGGCGGCCAGCGGCAAAGAATCGGTGTCGCACGCGCGATTGCGTTGAAGCCCAAACTTATTGTTGCTGACGAACCAGTTTCGGCTCTTGATGTTTCGATTCAGGCACAAGTAGTCAACCTATTGGATGACTTGCAGCAGGAATTCAACATGGCCTATTTATTCGTGGCTCACGATCTATCTGTTGTGCAGCACATTTCTGACCGAGTTGTCGTTATGTACCTCGGTAAGGTGATGGAAGAAGCCGACAAGACTGACCTATTCGCAAGCCCTCGCCATCCATACACCAAGGCACTTCTGTCTGCGGTTCCCGTCCCAGATCCAATCAAGGGTCGAGCGCGCGAACGAATTATGTTGCAAGGTGACCTCCCAAGTCCGGCGAACCCACCTGCTGGTTGCGTATTTCATACTCGTTGTTGGAAGGTGCAAGACAAATGCCGCACCGAAGTACCTGAACTCCTTCAGATATCGACGCGGCATCGAACTGCCTGCCACTTCCCTGAACCCGCGTAAAACCCAGACGTTTTAACCTTCAGTGCAGTGGCGATTCAAGTCAGTGGGTTCTAAGCGATCTTTCCGTCGATTGATGCAGTCGATGTTCCAACTGTGATGTCGAAGTGAAGCGGTGCGCCGGCTTTAGCATCGCATCCGATAGCAAACTTGAAAGTTGACGTTGCACCAGCGGCGATTGGGTCGGTTGGAGCCCCGCTGACACCGTTATCTCCGTCAAGAACATCTGTGCATGTGTTAGCGCCCGAACTGGCTGCAAGTGAGATGGTCGTTGGGTCAATCGCGGCGGTTCCACCATTTTTCAACGTCACATCAAAGACGTTGGCGGCTTGCCCTGGAAGATAATTGGAGGCGAATGTTCCTGGCTTAAATGAAGTAGGAGCAGAAATTGTCAGAGCAATTCCGCTGCCAAGAGCGACAGGGGACCCGAAGCCTCCACTGGCTGTTGGAGCAGCTGTGGCTGTGGCTGTCTCTTTGGGTGAACTTGAGGCAGTATCACTTTTCTTACCGCAACCAGTGAGGACCAAAGCACCAATTACCAATACGACTGTCAGACTCTTTTTCACTAAAGTTCCTTTCGATTCTTTTGAGCGCTGCGAATAGTGAGCGACGCTTGAATGGTCAAATCCTAACAGCGCTCTTTGTGAAGATTCTGCGAAGGGCTACCAGATGACAACCCTTTCTTTAGGCTCCAAATAGAGCCCGTCACTGGCTTTGACCTCAAAAGCCGTATAGAAGGCATCCATGTTCCTGACCACTTGGTTGGTCCTGAATTCATCCGGTGAATGAGGATCGGTTGCTATCTGTCGGCGAAGAGCCTCGGGTCGCATCTTGCTGCGCCACGACTGTGCCCAGGCGTAGAAGAAACGCTGATCTCCCGTTAAAGAATCAATTATTGGTGCAGGAGTGCCGCCTAGAGCCAGTTGATAGGCCTTATAAGCGATGCTAAGCCCGCCTAGGTCACCAATGTTCTCTCCAACGGTGAGAGCGCCGTTAACGGTGATTTCTGGGGCTTCGTGCGGAACCAATGCGTCGTACTGCGCGATAAGAACACGTGCGCGCTCGTCAAACTCATCGCGATCAGCCTGCGTCCACCAGTCATTGAGGTTTCCATCCCCGTCGTACTTGGAACCTTGGTCGTCAAAGCCGTGACCAATCTCATGTCCGATAACCGCGCCTATAGCCCCGTAATTGGCAGCATCGTCAGCATCGATATCGAAAAAGGGCGGCTGCAGGATTGCAGCTGGAAAGACAATCTCATTCATCCCGGGGTTGTAGTACGCATTGACCGTCTGAGGCGTCATGTACCACTCAGTTCGATCGACGGGCGCACCGATCTTGGCCAACTCGAAATCCCGAGAGAACTTTGCAATTCGCGCCATATTTCCCATGAGATCCAGTGGATTGATGAGAAGGGCGGAGTAGTCGCGCCATTTGTTGGGATAGCCGATCTTCGGTGTGAACTTATCCAACTTTTCCAATGCTTTTTGCTTTGTAGGTTGGCTCATCCATTCGAGATTGGAGATGCTGTGGCGGTAAGCCTCCACCAAGTTGCTTACCAACTTCGTCATTGCAGCCTTTGATGCGGCAGGGAAGTGTCTTTCGACGTAGACGCGTCCCACTGCCTCACCGATGGCGCTTTCCACGACCGACACAGCCCTTTTCCATCTGTCGCGGAGTTGTGGAGTCCCGTTTAAAGTGGTGCCGTAGAAGTTGAAATTCTGTTGCACGATCGCATCGTTTAGATACGGTGCTGCACCGCTGATCACCTGCCAACGAAGCCATGAGCGCCATTCATCGCCATCGAATTGAGAAAGTAGTTTGCCTATCCCTGAGAAGAAATCCGGCTCACGCACGATAGTGGTTTCAAAACCAAGATCTGGGAGTTCGCCAGCGGTAAGCCATGTTGCCCAGTCGAAACCAGGAGTGAGCTCCTCTAGTTGAGTCCGAGTGAATTTGTTATACGTAAGAGTTGCATCTCGATCTTTGACTTGATCCCAGTGGTAGGTGGCGATCGCTGTCTCTAAGGAGAGGAGTCGTTGGGCTTCCGCTGCCCCATCTTCGATTCCAACTAGTCCGAGCATCTTTTCCACGTGAACGAGAAATGCCTCGCGTATGGGTTGGTACTGCTCTTCGCGGTAGTACGCCTCATCGGGAAGGCTAAGGCCACCCTGGCTTAGGTAGACGATATTGGAGAGGGAGTCCATGTGGTCTGTCGAGATGAAGGCCGAAAAGATTCCGCCAAATCCATCCAGTTCCAGCTGCCCGAGGACTTTCAAGAAATCTTCTACATTGGTGACCGCATCGACTTTCTCCAAGTATGTGACGATTGGCGTGTACCCCAGATTCTCAATTCGACTGGTGTCCATAAAACTCTTGTAAAGATTGCCGATTTTCAAGCCTTCATCGGTGGGTGGAGCGCCTTCGATGATCTCTCGAACCTGGCGCTCGGCCTGCTCATGGAGTTTGTAACCGACACCATCGGATGCCCTATCGGCAGGAATCTCATGCGTATCTAGCCATCTGCCGTTGAAGTGGCGAAAGAGGTCATCTTGAACCCGCACAGCCTGGTCTATATAAGAGGTGTCGATTCCGCTCTTCATGGGTATCCAATCTCTCTCTAAATCTTGGGGCAAAACTAGTTGAACTTTCAACTTATCGCCTACAATAGGGTTATGGCACAAAACGCTACCTCACAAGCCCCAAAGTGGCTCAATCCCACTGAGATGAAGGCATGGCGGGGATATATCGTCTCCAGCCGGCGACTGCTGGAGGCATTGGACATTGACCTAGCAGGTCATGATCTATCAATGGCGGACTACGAAATCTTGGCTCAACTCAGCGATGCCCCAGATCGACGGATGAGGATGAGCGAGTTGGCAGATGTTGCGATGCTCTCGCGCTCGCGCCTGTCTCACCGCATGAAGGTTATGGAGAAGGCCGGATGGATCAAACGTGAGTCATGCCCAAGTGACAAGCGCGGAAGTTTCGCAGTGATGACGGCCAAAGGATGGAAGGCCATCGTTGCTGCTGCCCCTGATCATGTCGAGAGCGTTCGCAACCGTTTTATTGACCATTTATCTAAGGCCGACCAGGTGGCTCTGGCTGCGATTTTTGAAAAGGTGGGTAGTGCATTGAGAGAAGACTCTCCAGAGGAGTAAATCCAGACTGTCAGTACTGTGCCGAATAAAAAAAGACCCGCCACTTTCGTGGCGGGTCTTTTTAATGTCGTTACTTGGCAACAACTGCCTTCTTGCGACGACGCTTCTTTGGCGCAGCTGCAGGAGCAGCAACAGCCTTCTTAGCGGCGGCCTTCTTGCGACGCTTTGGCGCTGCCTTCTTGGCAACAGCCTTCTTGCGACGCTTTGGCGCTGCCTTCTTGGCAACAGCCTTCTTAGCGGCCTTCTTGCGCTTTGGCGCTGCTTTCTTAGCAGCGGCCTTCTTGCGCTTTGGTGCTGCCTTCTTGGCAACAACCTTCTTTGCAGCGGCCTTCTTGCGCTTTGGAGCTGCCTTCTTAACGGCGGCCTTCTTGCGCTTTGGAGCTACTGCTTTCTTAGCAGCGGCCTTCTTGCGACGCTTTGGCGCTACTGCTTTTTTAGCAGCGGCCTTCTTGCGCTTTGGAGCAGATTTCTTAGCTGCAGCCACGTACTTCTCCAATCGGAATGGTCCGATCCGTCACCGGACCTGTTCATGGATAAGCGTGTCAGTAATTGGTGAACAATGCCAGCATTGTGTGACAAATATTTGAGTGCGTGTCGCGAAATAGTTTTTCATCAAATCTGTGCTGTTACGAAAATATTCTGGTTTCAAAATCGTATGAAATGAAGTTCTAGGTAATTATTTTCCGAATCCGTCGTTGTTCAACAGCGAACTCGTTGGTGTCAACGTCGTACTTTCGAAGTTTTGGAAGAAAACTGGCCAGTAAGACAACTGCAAAAACGCAGATGAGTCCTCCAGAAGTTACCGAAAAGGACAAAGAGGTAACGGATGCCACTGATGCAGCCCGAAGTTGCCCCGCAAGGGGACCAACTGAGTAAGAAAGCAACTCAATCCCGGCCAATCTTCCTCGAAGTTCATCTGGGATCGTCTGATTCCAGATCGCAGATCGAAACAGACCGCTGACCATGTCGGATGCTCCCGCGAGGGCGAGGAAGAGTAGGACCATCAGTAGTGAATGCATCAGACCAGCAAAGGCGATTGCCAGGCCCCAACCGACCGCGGCGAAGATTATCGCGCGACCATGGAATCGGTAGGTGTTGATCCACCTGCTTGTCACTGTGACGAAGAAGGCACCGATAACTCCTGCTGAGTAGAAGAAGCCGAGAGCCCAAGGTGCGTGTAAGTGATCTGCCCAAAACGGAAATAGGGCACTTGGCATTGCGAAGAACATGGCGGCTAGATCGATGAGATATGTGCCCAGCAAATCTTGTCGACTTAGTGCATACCGGAGACCCTCAAATAATCCAGCCAGAGATGGCTTTTCTTGCTTATCAGAAACAGGCACGGACCCAACGCGGGATAGAAAAATCAAAGAGATGACGAAACTAATAATGTCGACGGTGAATCCGGTTGAGACACTGAAACTTGAAATGATGACGCCGCCAATTGTGGGTCCGATGATGACGCCAAATTGGAATCGAAGACTCATCAACGCACTTGCTGATGGGAGGTCTTGGTGGCCCACGATCCTCGGCAAGATCGCTCCGGCACTCGGTTTTTGCAACCCGTCGACGGCAGCAAATAGACCCGTGACTACATAGATCAGAATCAGGCTCGGCGCTTTCTGGAGCGAGTTGATCAAAAGTGTCGCCGTCAACACCATCAGCCCGGCCTCTGTCGCCCAGAGCATCTTCTTGCGATCCACCGCATCCGCGAGAACTCCGCCGTATAGGCCAAAGATGATGAGAGGCGCCAATTCGATGGCGCCGCTGATGCCCACCGCAATGTAGGAGTGAGTCATATTCTTGATCTGAAATGGGATGGCGACGTAGGTGATCATCGTGCCGAGATAGGAGACCATCCCAGATGCCCAGAGATTGCGAAAGTCTTTATATTTCCTGAGCGGTGACAGGTCGATGGTGACCTGCTTGATGAACTTAGAAGCCATCAGTGGAAGGTTTGCTCCGGTCCTGGGAACGTTCCATGGAGGACATCCTTAGCCCACTCTTCGGTGGCCGCAAGCATTTCGGCACGCAAGTTTCGGTAAGCCTTTGCCAGTTTGGGGGGATTCTTGGTGATCCCCATCAGGTCCGTCCAAACAAGTACCTGGGCATCACACGAATTGCCGGCACCTATTCCAATCGTCGGAATTGTGAGAGCTCTTGTGATTCGGTCTGCTAGTTCGGCCGGAACAAGCTCCAAAACGATTGAGAAAGCTCCGGCTTCTTGGAGAGCCAGGGCGGCATCGAAGATAACTTCGGAATCTTCGCGGCCTTGAACGCGGTAACCGCTCAATTGATGGATAGATTGTGGAGTCAGACCTAGATGGCCCA
>Ga0315270_10000550_pt1 | contig 20694 bp, 25 predicted proteins | sample C1_bottom_MG_FD_204932 | JGI IMG/M metagenome (GOLD analysis project Ga0315270, IMG submission 204932) | Sediment microbial communities from Yellowstone Lake, YNP, Wyoming, USA - C1_bottom | ecosystem: Environmental > Aquatic > Freshwater > Lake > Sediment | place: USA: Wyoming | collected...
CGACCATGGCGCCTTGCGCACGCTGGGCAAGTACCTGGAGGTACTGCTCTTCGCCAAAGGCTTCGACGAAGCGGTCGGCAGTCGGGTAAGACGTATAGCGGGGCCCTGGAACATCAAAGCGGCGAAGTGCCTCTTCGGTAATGAAGTCGGGGACTAAGTCCGGTGTTGTTCCGGAAACAATGGGAGGAGTAGCTTGCATAGTGCGGTGACTTTGCCCTAGTTTGGGGAGAATCAAATTGACTCGTATCAAGAACGATTCAGAGGCTCGCGCCAACGAAGTTTTCGCTTTTGAGGTATATCATGCTCACGAACGACGCCCGTCAGCCCGATCTTCCATGGGTACGAAGCGCAGAGCCTCAAGTCATACTTTCAGTACCATGTCCATCAGCACACCCATCATGCTTGAACCCTTCAAGGTGGCCTGCTCGAGCTGCAATTTGCGCGAGTTGTGCCTCCCTTTGGGCCTGAACAAATCCGATCTCGACCATTTGGATACCCTGGTGGATACCCGCCGGTCGGTGGCGCGCGGCGAAACGCTGTTTCGAAGTGGCGATGTCTTTCAGTCGCTGTTTGCCGTACGCACAGGTTTCTTCAAGACCTGTATTTCGTCGGAGGACGGGCGCGACCAAGTGACGGGTTTTCAGATGGCCGGTGAATTGCTGGGGCTTGATGGCATCAGCGCGGAGCGCCATGCCTGCGACGCGGTGGCACTGGAAGACTCCCAGGTATGCGTGATTCCCTTCACCGAGCTTGAAGCGCTGTCGCGCGAGTTCGGTGACCTGCAACGTCAGTTTCACAAGATCATGAGTCGCGAGATTGTTCGCGACCATGGCGTGATGTTGTTGTTGGGCAGCATGCGCGCCGAAGAGCGTCTGGCCGCTTTTCTGCTGAACCTGACCCAGCGCTTGCAGACGCGCGGGTTCTCTGCGTCCGCCCTGGTGCTGCGCATGACCCGCGAAGAAATCGGCAGCTACCTTGGTTTGAAACTCGAAACCGTGAGTCGCGCGTTTTCCAAGTTTCAAGAGTTGGAACTGATGGAAGTCAAACAACGTCAGATCCGCATACTCGATCAGCCTGGCTTGGAGCGACTCGTCAATAGCAGCAATCCTTCCTGACGATTGCTCGACTCGTAGGTCGGCTCTATTTGACAAGCGCCGAGCTCAAGCGGGCGGTCGCGCCTCTGGGGTGTTGACCAGCAAGGCAGTCAGCGCACCGGCCAAGCTGATGACCAGCCAGAAGACGAAAAACGCCAGGCTGTAAATCGCCAGGTTCGAGAGGCCAAGACTTGCGCCGCCAAACCAGCGCAGGTCTGCAGGATCGACCAGCGCGAAGACAAGCACTTCCAGCACGCCCGCCATCAGGAATGCGGGCCAAACAATGCTCTGCGTCCAGCGGCCAAGCCCCGGACCAGACGCTGGCGCATGAAGCTCGTTCATTGCCCGCTCGTGGCGGCGTGATTGCGCGCCTTCATGGCTGGCATCATCGGTGCCGGATTTTTTCCGGATTCTGTCTCAATGTTTTGACTCGGATGATCAAGCACCGGATCCGGGTAGCGCAGCGCCAGCGTCAAGGTCAGCATGCTGGCAATCACCACCACCACAGGCCCCCCCACAACCAGCCACATCATCGGATATCTCCACCAAACCTGCTTGGATTCCTGACTGTCTTCGGATTGCTTGGCGTGCATGGCGACCTCCTGTCTTGTGCGTTGAAAACAGTTCCGTCAGCGCGGAATGACAAAGGTCGATTTCTCAACCAATGTATGTGCTTGATCAAGCAGCAGCGCGCCTTGCCCTTCGATACTGAACTGCATCGCATGGACGCCCGGCCCGGCTGCTGCGGCTGCCTCAGGTGACACCTTCACGGCAACAGACACCCAGCGCGATTCCGTCGAAGCCACCGTCAGTTCGACGGGAGTGCTGAGTTGCAAGCCGGACAAACCAAGCGCTGTCACGTGAAAGCGCAGCTCGGCCTCGGTTCCGTTCATGATCTGCAGACGATATACGTTTTCAATGTAGCCGTCGTCGATCAAGCGTGCCATGGTGCCCCGGTCGCGCACCACATCCACGCGGAAGGGATTGCGCCACGCCAGACTCAGCGCCAAGCCGGCGCACAGCAGCAGCAATATGGTGGTGTAGATCAGTACGCGTGGCCTCAGCACCCGCTTGAACATTTGTCGACGCGACCAATGTCCGTCTATGCCATTTTGCGTCGCGTAGCGAATCAGACCGCGTGGATAGCTCATCTTGTCCATCACACTGTCACACACGTCGATGCAGGCAGCGCAACCTATACATTCATATTGCAGGCCCTTGCGTATGTCGATGCCCGTGGGGCAGACCTGCACACACAGACTGCAGTCGATGCAGGCGCCCAGTCCCATTTGCGTCGGATCGGCCTTGCGACCACGCGCGCCGCGTGGCTCACCGCGTTCGCTGTCGTACCCGATGATCAAGGTGTCCTTGTCGAACATGGCGCTCTGGAACCGCGCATACGGACACATGTACTTGCAGACCTGCTCACGCAGAAACCCTGCATTGCCATAGGTGGCGAAACCGTAGAACAAGACCCAGAACCATTCCCACGGCCCGAAGGCCAGCTGTGCGGCCTCGGCCGCCAGCAAGTTGATCGGGGTGAAATAGCCGACAAAGGTAAACCCGGTCCAAAGACTGAGGGTCAGCCAGGCAATTTGCTTACCCCCTTTGCGGACCACCTTGGCCATAGACCAAGACGCAGCGTCCAAGCGCATGCGGGCAATCCGGTCGCCTTCGAACCGACGTTCCAACCAGAGAAATATTTCGGTATAGACCGTTTGCGGGCAGGCGAATCCACACCACAAGCGCCCCGCGACCGTGGTGAACAAGAACAGCGCATACGCGCTGACAAGCAGCAAGCCGGTCAGGTAGATGAAATCCTGCGGATGCAGCACCAGATCGAAGATGTAGAAGCGCCGGTTGCTCAAGTCGAACAGCACCGCCTGGCGCCCGTTCCACGGCAGCCATGGCAGGCTGTAGAAGAGCAACTGCGTCAGCCACACCAAGCCCCAGCGCCAGCGGGCGAACCAGCCACTCACCGAGCGCGGATAAATCTTCCGCTCGGACACATACATCGCCACGATTTCAATGGTGGCGGAGCCCGCAGCCGAACTGGACGCAACCACGCGCCCCGGGACGGGCGGCGGCTTCGACTTTTTGACCTTCGTTTCGTTCAAGTGAGACGCTTACTTCGATGCCGCAGCGGCGCCGGCCTGGGACAAGCCCCACACATAGGCGGCCAATACATGAATCTGCTCGGCGCTGAGCCGCTCGCCATGCGCCGGCATGACGTTGGTCTTGCCTTTGTTGACCATGGCCACAATCGCATCTTCACCCCAACCATGCAGCCAGACCTTGTCGGTCAGGTTCGCAGAACCGAGCGCTTGATTGCCCTTGCCATCCATGCCGTGGCAGGCCGCGCAAGCAACAAACTTGGACTTGCCCAGTTGCGCAGCAATCGAGTTGTGCGGACTGCCCGACAGGCTCAACACATAGTTGGCAACATTGCGCACATCTTCAGGCCCGCCTATCGCGGCGGCCATCGGCGGCATCATGCCGTTACGGCCGTTCGTGATGGTCTGTTCAATCGTCTCGGGATTGCCACCCCACAGCCAGTCCTGATCGGTCAGGTTCGGAAATCCCTTGCTGCCCTTCGCGTCCGAGCCGTGGCACGGCGCACAGTTGTTGGCAAACAGCCGCTCGCCAATCGCCATCGCCTGCGGATCCTGATGCAGGTCCTGAGCCGATTGCTTATTGAACTTGGCATAGATCGGCGCCATGGCAGCAGAGGCCTTGTCTTGCTCGGCCTGGTATTGCCCGATGCTGCTCCATCCCAGGCCACCCGGCACGCTGCCCAGCCCCGGATACAAGCCCAGATAGATGCCTGCGAAGACCACCGTCAAAACAAACAAGCCCATCCACCAGCGCGGCAGCGGATTGTTCAGTTCGCGCAGGTCCTCGTCCCATACATGGCCGGTGCTGTTGTCGTTCGGGTCGGCGCTCATCACCGTGCGGCGGCTGGCAATGATCAGCAACGCCAAACAAAGCAGCAGCCCGAGAATCGTGCCGACAATGATAAATACCGACCAGCCCGAGGAGAAAAAGTCGCTCATGCGGACCTCCCTGCGCTTGCGTCGTCGCCTGCCTGAGCCGGGTCGTCATCGACCAGCGGCAACGCGGCAATCGCGTCGAAGGCGTGACGATTGCGCTTGGAATACGTCCAGGCAACGATGGCCAGAAACACCAGCATGGAAAGCACGGTGACGAAAGCCCTCAGATCATTGATGTCCATATTGTTCTGCCCTATTTCACCGAAGTACCCAAGACCTGCAAATAGGCGATCACGGCATCGAGCTCGGTCTTGCCCTTGACATCCTCACCGGCGCTGGCCACCTCGGCATCGCTGTAGGGAGCACCCAGGGTGCGCAAGACGCGCAGCTTGGGCGCCATGTCGGCCGGGTCAACCATAGCTTTCGCCAGCCAGGAATAAGCCGGCATATTCGACTCAGGCACGAGGTCCCGCGGGTTGTTCAGATGGACGCGATGCCATTCATCGCTGTATTTGCCGCCCACTCGCTGCAGGTCAGGCCCGGTACGTTTGCTGCCCCATTGAAACGGGCGGTCGTAGACGAACTCACCAGCGACCGAGTAATGGCCATAGCGCAGTGTTTCTGAACGGAAGGGACGAATCATTTGCGAGTGGCAGTTGTAGCAACCTTCGCGTACATAGATATCGCGTCCTGCGAGTTGCAGTGATGTGTAGGGCTTGAGTCCCGGCACCGCCTGCGTCGTCGAGCGTTGAAAGAACAGCGGCACGATTTCGACGATGCCGCCAATGGCCACCGTCAGCAGGATCAAGACAATCATCAAGAAGTTGCTGGTCTCGATTCGCTCGTGCCCGGTGGGTGGATTTGTTGTCGCCATGGTTTGCTCCAAAGTTCAGGCGTGAGCCAGCGTAGGCCCCGCCACAGCGGGAATGGCAACTGGTGTGATCCGACCAACACGAACCGTCATGATGACGTTCCAGGCCATGATCAGCATGCCGCTCAAATAAAGCAGACCGCCGGACAAGCGCACCACGTAGAAGGGATAAGTCGCCTTGACACTCTCCACGAAGGTATAGACCAGCGTGCCATCGGGGTTGACCGCGCGCCACATCAGACCTTGCATCACCCCGGCAATCCACATCGCTGCGATGTAGAGCACGACACCCAGCGTGGCAATCCAGAAGTGCAATTCAATTGCCGATTTGCTGTGCATCTGGGTGCGCCCGTACATGCGCGGAATCAGGTGATAAAGAGCGCCCATCGAGACGAAACCCACCCAGCCCAGCGCGCCTGAGTGCACGTGCCCAATCGTCCAGTCGGTGTAGTGGCTGAGCGCATTCACCGTCTTGATCGACATCATCGGTCCCTCGAACGTGGACATGCCATAAAAGGACAGTGACACGATCAGGAACTTCAGAATCGGGTCATCGCGCAATTTGTGCCACGCGCCCGACAAGGTCATGATGCCGTTGATCATGCCGCCCCAGCTGGGTGCCAACAGCACCAGCGAAAACACCATGCCCACCGATTGCACCCAGTCGGGCAGCGCGGTGTAGTGCAAGTGGTGCGGCCCCGCCCACATATAGGTGAAGATCAGCGCCCAGAAGTGGACGATGGACAATCGGTATGAATAGATAGGCCGCTGCGCCTGTTTGGGAATGTAGTAATACATCATTCCCAAGAATCCGGCGGTCAGGAAGAAGCCCACGGCATTGTGTCCATACCACCATTGCACCATCGCATCTTGCACGCCTGCATAGGCCGAATAGCTCTTGGTCAAGCTCACCGGTATCGCTGCGCTGTTCACCAGATGCAGCAGCGCCACGGCAATGATGAAGGCGCCGAAGAACCAGTTCGCCACGAAGATGTGTTTGATCTTGCGCCGTCCCACCGTGCCGAAGAACACGATCGCATAGGACACCCAGACCAAGGTGATCAAGATGTCAATCGGCCACTCGAGCTCGGCGTATTCCTTGCCGCTTGTGAAACCCATGGGCAGCGAGATAGCCGCCGAAACGATGACCAGTTGCCAACCCCAGAACACGAACTTGGCAAGGGCTGGAGCAAACAGTCGCGTCTGGCCCGTGCGCTGCACGACATGCAGCGAGGTGGCCATCAGCGCGCAGCCGCCAAATGCAAAAATCACCGCGTTCGTGTGCAGCGGCCGCAAGCGGCCGTAGCTCAACCAGGGAATACCCAGATTCAGCTCGGGCCAAGCGAGTTGCGAGGCGATGATGACGCCCACCAACATACCCACGACGCCCCATAGCACCGCGGCCAAAGCAAACAGGCGCACGACGCCATCCTCATACATGAGCCCCTGCGGGTCCCGCTTGCTTGAAACAAGACTTGCCATTGTTACGCTCCTCGTACCCTCTGTACATTCCCGCCGATTATCAGGGTGCGGGGGTTCTGGAAGGTTGATGTGAATCAAGTTGAAAATCGTCTGTCGCCAAGATGCGCGCGCCTTCGCTTTCCAAGTCGTCGAGTTGGCCGTCATTCAAGGCCCAACCGAAAACTCCCAGCACAAGCAAGACCAGAAGCACCGAGATCGGGATCAGCAGATACAAGATGTCCATCGCATTCAGTCCCGTCTCAGATTCATATCACGCCCAAGACGCAAGCTGTTGAGCACCACCACCAGCGAACTCGTCGCCATGCCCAAGCCCGCCGCCCAGGGCGGTAGCCACCCCACAAGCGCCAGTGGGACGCAGGCTGCGTTGTAGAACACCGCCCATGTCAGATTCTGACGCACGACTTGGCGCGTCAACAAGGCCAGCGTGCGGGCATCCGCAATGTCTGTCAAGCGTTCGGACACGACGATAGCATCCGCCTGTGCCTTGGCAAGCAGCGCGCCCTGCCCCATCGCCATCGACGCGTCGGCGAGCGCCAGCACCGGCGCATCATTGATGCCATCGCCCACCATCAACACTTTGTGTCCATCGGCTTGCAAAGCTTTGATGCAAGCCAGCTTCTGCTCCGGGCTGGCCCCGCCATAAGCAGTCTCGATGCCGACACGCTCAGCCAGCTGAGACACGCGTTCGGGCGCATCGCCGGACAACAGGATCAGCTCCAGCCCCTGTTTGCGCAAGCGCGACACGGCAAGCATCGCATCTGCACGCAATGCTTCCTGGAACTGAAGTCCAAGCAACACTGAACCGGGTTGACCGAAAGCCAGTTGAATGTCCTGCGTGTCTTGCGAAACCGGCAACAGGGTTGCGTCCAAGGCGTCCATCACCCAGGCGTGCGAGCCCAGACGCCAGACCTGACCATGCTCATCTTGCGCCTGCAGCCCGCGCCCCGGCACCTCGACAACGCCATGCCAACGCGCGGCTTCGGCTGGCGTGACGGCGCAGGCCCGAACCAAGGCTCTGGACATCGGGTGACGCGATTCCTGAGCCAGCGCGCTGGCCCGCCGCAGCATGGCGCCCTGCGCGCCCGAAGACAGCGTCGCGGCATGCAGCAACTCCATGCTGTCCTCGGTCAGGGTGCCGGTCTTGTCCAGCACGACATGGGTGATATCGCTCAGGCTGTCAAGCACTTGCAAGCGTTGCAGCAAGACGCCACGACGCGCCAAGGCTCCCGTCGCTGCGAGCCAGGCCGATGGCGTGGCTAGTGCCAGCGCGCACGGACAGGTCACGATCAGCACGCTCACCGCCACCCACACCGCCCGGCTCGGGTCGATGAAGCTCCAGGCCAGCGCGCCCAAGCCCGCAAGCGCCAGCACCCCCCACAAGAACAGCGGGGCCACCCGGTCGGCCAAGCCGAGTTGCTCGGGCCGGCGCGTGAGTGCGCTGTGCATCAGCGCCTTGATGCTTTCGTAGCGTGTGTCGGCGCCGACTCGCTGTACCTGCACCGTGACCGGGGCTGCCAAGTTGATGCTGCCAGCCACCACGCGGTCGCCCACGGCCTTGGGAACAGGTCTTGACTCGCCGGTGAGCAAAGCCTCGTCAACTTCGGTAAGACCATGCAAAACCACGCCGTCCGCCGGAAACCCCTGACCCGCAAACACGCGCAGCTGGTCGCCCTGACTCAATTCCCTGGCGTTGACCTGACTCAGCGTGCCGTCAGCATTCAGGCGTTCGGCGATTTCAGGTACCTGCGACAGCGCTGATTCGAGCGCCGCCGCCACCTTGTGACGCGCTTGCAGTTCCAGATAACGCCCGGTCAGCAGGAAGCTCACGAACATGGCCATCGAGTCGAAATACACCTCGTGGCCGAAGATGCCGCCGGGGTCGAAGGTGGCGCCGGTGCTGGCCGCGAAACTGACCGCCAATCCCAGACTCACCGGCATATCCATGCCCAGCCTGCGCTGGCGCAGTTGCAACCAGGCCGATTGAAAGAAGGGTCCGGCGGCGAACAGCAAGACAGGCAGCGTCAGCACCCAAGCGCCCCATTGCATCAGGCTCAGCATGTCGGGGGCCAGGTCGCCGGGAGCGGCAAAATACGCAGGCGCGGCCAGCATCATCACCTGCATCATCAAGAACCAGGCGACGAACAGACGCCAGATTGCCTTGCGGTGTTCAGCTTTGCGCAAGGCCCGCGCCGGCGCTGCTGCGTCGGGCGCGGCGCCATAGCCGGCCTTCTCAACTGCATGCAGCAATGACGACGCGTGCGTCAGGGCGGGGTTCCAGTGCAGCAGCAGGCGCTGGCTGGCTGCGTTGACCTGTGCAAGCTCGACGCCCGGCACGGCCTCCAATGCAGCTTCGATGATGCCGGCACAGGCAGCGCAATAAAGGCCGCTGAGCACCAGTTGCGAGCACGCGATGCGCTGGCCTTGGTCTCCGGTTTTCCATTGCGTACAGTCGATCAGCACATCCAGCGCAAGGCGTGACTGCTCGGCGTCTGCTGGTGGCGCGTTGTGCGTGACGTCCTGCGTTGCAGGCGCGTCCTGAATAGAGGTGTCGGAAAGCATAAGCGGCAATCGATCGATTCAGCCTGCGGCCATAATCCAAGTCACACTAGCACCGCGTTCATGACTGATATCAAACCAACCCTCTTGTTCCGTCCACTCTTGACGGCCCTCGCCAGCAGCTTCTGCTTTGTCTTCGCAGTCCCGGCTCAAGCACAGGACGGCGCCCAGACGCTGCCTTCCGTGACCTTGAGTGTGGGCATGCACAACATCCGTGTTGAAGTGGCCCAATCGCCCGATGAGCGCGCCATCGGCCTGATGCACCGCACGACCCTGGGCATCAGCCAGGGCATGTTGTTTGTCTTCGAACAGCCTGCCGTGCAGTGCTTCTGGATGAAGAACACCTTGCTGCCCTTGGCCATCGCCTTCTTGGACGATGCCGGCAGCATTGTCAATATTGATGAGATGAAACCCCAGTCGCTTGACTCGCATTGCTCGACCAAGCCGGCGCGCTATGTGTTGGAGATGAACACGCATTGGTTCGACAAGCGCGGCATCAAGGTCGGCACCAAGCTTCACGGCGGACCCTTCCCGCCCTGAATGGAAACGAGCGCCAGGCGCTCGTTTCACGATCAGCTTCGACAAGCGCCGACCCGTGCTCAGCCCTTGCCTCTTTGTTTGAAGCTCAGGCGAAATTGGCTTCGGCAAAGTCCCAGTTCACCAGATTGCTGAGGAAGGTCTCGACATACTTCGGGCGCATATTGCGGAAGTCGATGTAGTAGGCATGTTCCCAGACGTCAACGGTCAGCAAGGCCTTGTCGGCAGTCGTCAACGGTGTGCCGGCTGCACCCATATTGACGATATCGACCGAGCCGTCTGACTTCTTCACGAACCAAGTCCAGCCCGATCCGAAATTGCCCACGGCGCTCTTGGTGAAGGCTTCCTTGAAGGCGTCGTAGCTGCCCCACTTGGCATTGATAGCGGCTGCCAACGCACCCTTGGGCGCACCGCCGCCCTGGGGCTTCATGCAGTTCCAGAAGAAGGTGTGATTCCAGATCTGAGCCGCGTTGTTGTAAACGCCGCCATTCGCCTTCTTGACGATTTGCTCCAGCGTCAACGCCTCGAATTCGGTGCCCTTCTGCAAATTGTTCAGGTTCACCACATAAGCGTTGTGATGCTTGCCATGGTGGTACTCGAGCGTCTCCTGGCTGAGGTGGGGTGCGAGCGCGTCCTTGGCATAAGGCAGTGCGGGTAGGGTGTGTTCCATATCAGTTCCTTGGCTTGAGAGAGTTGAGACAGCAGGGTCTGACGGGCATTGTAGGCAGCTTGATGCGGGCCCCGGTACGGCCGCACGCAAATCCCTGCGCCGCATAGTGTCTGGCGGGCTCGTTGCCGCGCCAGGTTCAAGTCGGTGTGTCGGGCAGCACCGCATTCACCTGCATTTGGGCCTTGCCATCGGCCAGCACCGCATGCAAGACCTGACCCTTGTGCAGTTGAGACACTGAGCTCAGCGCCCGCCCCTGACCATCGTCAAGCCAGGCAAAGCCACGCGTCAGCACTTGGCGCGGGTCCAGGCTGTGCAGTCGCCCTTCCAAGGCATCCAAGTGCATGTCTTGGGTCAGGCGCCGCTTGGGGCTCGTCAAGAGCAAGCGCCGCGCCACCTTGTTGGCCCGATCAGTGTGATGCTGTTGCGCGCGCTGCACCGCCAGGCTGAGCCGGTGCGAAAGCCAAGCCATGCGCTGGTGCTGGCTGACCAGAGCGTCAGCCGGGCGCGCCAGCCGCGACGCCACGCGGTCCAAGCGTTGCGCTGCAGTTTCCAGGGTTTGATCGACGCGACGCATCAGTGCCGCCGCATAAACAGCCAACTCGTCCAGACACGCCTGGCGCGAAGGTGACACGAGTTCGGCGGCAGCCGTGGGCGTGGGTGCCCGCAGGTCGGCGGCCAAATCGGCTAAGGTGATGTCGGTTTCATGACCGACACCACAAGCAATCACGAGTTTCGAGTCGGCAATCGCGCGCACCACGCGCTCGTCGTTGAAGGCCCACAGATCTTCCAGCGAACCGCCACCTCGACACACCAGCAGTACGTCCACTTCGGCGCGCGCATTCGCGGTCTGGATAGCGCGCACCAGCGCTTCGGGCGCCTCAACGCCCTGTACCAAACTGGGATAGACGATCACGCTCACATGCGGCGCGCGACGTTTGAGCGCCGTCAGCACATCGGCCAAGGCAGCAGCGCCCTTGGAAGTGATCACGCCGATGCGCTGCGGAAAAGCCGGCAGCGCACGCTTGGTCGACGCGTCAAACAGGCCTTGTGCTTCCAGCTTGGCCTTGAGTCGCAGGAACTGTTCGTACAAGGCGCCGACGCCAGCGCGCCGCATGGCCTCAACCACCAGTTGCAGTTCGCCGCGCGGCTCGTAAAGCGACAGCCGGCCGCGCAACTCGACACGCTGACCGTCGCTGGGCGCAAAGTCGAGCAGCGTGGCGGCTCGCCTGAACATGGCACAGCGCACCAAAGCCGCGGCGCCATCGGCATCTTTCAGCGTGAAGTAGCAGTGCCCGCTACTGGCGCGACTGAAGCCCGACAGCTCACCCTCTACCGTGCAACTGGCAAAGCGCGCTTGCAACGCGTCGCTCACCGCCGCCACCAAGGCGCCCACGCTCCAAGTGACGCGTTGCAGGCCCATGCCTGGGCTTTCAGCCATGCGCCGCTCCCAAGCTGACGGTTGGCCAGACTTCCACCGCAGCAGCAAGCCTGGGTCCGCCCCTCCGGATACCGGTTGCACGCCTGAAACTATCGTGTAGGTGGTTGATTTTCAAATGTTTTTTCATGCCTAATTATTGAGCAATCTGTCCCAGGCCCCGTGTTCTTGCGGTCTGGCAGGCATTCCAGACAGCTTACTCACAAAGTTGTCCACAGGCGCGGTGGATTGTCGGGCGGCTCCCCGCAGCTTGAAGTGCCTCTGCTCATGCACCTCAGCTGCAGGTAGCTTGCTTCAGGCCATAATCGAGCGTTGCAAGCTGCACCGGTGCTGTACAGGCATCGAATTGCCGAGCTTGGTCTGCCTGAGGAGTAAGCCATTGTTTTCGATCATACAAGCCGCTGGTTGGCCGATTTGGCCCTTGCTCCTGTGCTCGGTAGTGGCGCTGACGCTGGTTATCGAGCGCATGTCCAGTCTGCGCGCGGCGCGCGTCGCGCCGCCTGAGTTGCTGGACGAAGTGCTGTCGGTCACGCGCGCCACTCTGCCCTCGCCCGACGTGGTCAACCAGCTCGAGCAGAACTCCGTGCTGGGACAGTTGATGGCCACCGGCCTGCGCGCCGTGATTGCCGACGCCCGTATCAACGAAGACGGCCTGCGCCAAGTGTTCGAGTCGGCCGGCCGCGCCGCCGTGCACCGGATGGAGCGCTACCTGAACACACTGGGCACGATTGCGTCAGCCGCACCGCTGCTCGGTCTGTTCGGTACGGTGGTGGGCATGATTGAAATTTTCGGCTCACAAACACCCGGCGGAGGCAACCCGGCGTTGTTGGCACACGGTATTTCGATCGCGCTGTACAACACCGCCTTCGGTCTCATCGTGGCGATCCCGTCGCTCATGTTCTACCGCTATTTCCGTGGTTTGATCGACGGATTCACGCTCGACATGGAACAGGCCGCCGAGCGCCTGGTGCCGCATCTGATGCGTTTTTCGGTGCGCACGCCCCCCACCGTACCGGCCTCGACAGCGCCTCCAGGCGCGCCAGGTTCAGGGAAGTGATGGCATGAAGTTTCGCCGTCACGTTCGGGACGAACCCGAGATCAATTTGATCCCCTTCATCGACGTGTTGCTGGTGGTGTTGATCTTTCTGATGTTGTCCACCACCTATTCGAAGTTCACCGAGTTGCAGATCGATCTGCCCGTGGCTGATGCCGAGCGTGCACGCGACCGGCCCCGGGAAATCATTGTCTCGGTGTCGTCCGATGGCCACTATGCAGTGAACCGGCAAGCCGTTGATGGTCGTTCGCCGGAGTTGCTGGCACAGGCCTTGACGGCAGCCAGCGGCGGTGCCACCGACGTCATGGTGATCGTCTCTGCCGACGCCGCTTCGGCTCACCAGTCCGTCATCAATGTGATGGACGCAGCACGCCGCGCCGGACTGTCCAAGTTGACGTTCGCGGCCCAGGCCGGCAATGGCAATGGGCGCTGAGTCCGCACAAGGCGGCGGTCTGCCGCTTCACGCCCGGCAGCATGTCACTCAGCCAGCGCATTGAAGCATCGTGGCAGCGCGGCGGGCTGCTGACATGGCTGCTGTGGCCGGTCTCGGTTCTTTATGCTGCGATAAGCGGTCTCTACCGACTCGCCTACGCCAGTGGTCTGCGCAAATGTCGGGATTTGCCCGTGCCGGTGATCGTCGTCGGCAATCTGATCGTCGGTGGTGCAGGCAAGACACCCACGGTGCTTGCGTTGCTTCAACTGCTGGCCGAGCAGGGCCTGCGCGCTGGCGTGATCTCGCGCGGTTACGGTCGTCAAGGCAAGGCCGTGACGGTGCTGAGTTCGACCAGCACCGCTGCACAAGTCGGTGACGAACCCTTGCTGATCCAGCGGCGCAGTGGCGCACCTGTGGCCGTGGGTCGAGACCGCGTGGCCGCGGCGCGTGCGTTGTTGGCGGCGCATCCCCAGTTGCAGCTCATCATCAGCGACGACGGACTCCAACATCTGGCGCTGCCACGCGCGCTCAGTGTGTGGGTATTCGACGAACGCGGCGTGGGCAACGGTTATTTGCTGCCCGCGGGTCCCTTGCGCCAAGCCTTGCCCGCTCGCACTCCGCCGGCTTGCCTTGTGCTTTACAACGCCCCAGTTCCGAGCACCGCGCTGCCCGGCTATGTGAGCCGGCGTCAGCTGTCCGGAGCGCTGAGTCTGCTTGACTGGTGGCAAGGTCACGCGGCCAGTCCAGAGCAATTGCAGGGCCTGCGTGGTCGCCCTTTGCTGGCCACGGCAGGCATGGCCCAGCCACAGCGTTTTTTCGACATGCTCGAGGAGGCCGGGTTGAACATCTCGGCACTGCCCCTGACTGATCACCACGACTTCACCACCTTGCCCTGGCCGACCGGTACACCAGACGTCGTGCTGACCGAAAAAGACGCCATCAAGATCGACCCCGACCGTGTTCGAGAGACACGTATCTGGGTGGTGGCGCTAGACTTCCAGCCCGAGCCTGCATTTGCGCGGGATTTGCTGCACGCGTTGCGGCCCCACCTTCACACCGGGCCTGTTTGAGCCCCGCTACAAAATATGGATCATCGATTGCTGGAACTGCTGGTCTGCCCTGTCTGCAAAGGCCCGTTGGAGGCCCTGCGTGGCGCAGACGCAGGACCGATACAGGAACTGGCGTGCCATGCCGACCGCCTGGCCTATCCGATACGCGACGGCATTCCCGTGATGCTGGAACACGAAGCCCGCGTGCTGCCTGCCTTGGGATCAGATCCAGTCGCATGAGTTTTACGGTCCTCATTCCGGCCCGCCTGGCCTCGACCCGCTTGCCCGACAAGCCGCTCGCCGACATCCATGGTCTGCCCATGATCGTGCGCGTGGCCCAGCGCGCGGCGCGCTCATGCGCGAGTCGGGTGGTGGTGGCCACCGACGCCATGCAGGTGCAGGACGCCTGTCTGACGCATGGCGTGCAAGCCATACTGACGCGCGCCGACCATGCCAGCGGCAGCGACCGTCTCGCCGAGGCCTGTGAGTTGCTGGGCTTGGATGGCAAGGATGTGGTGGTCAATGTCCAGGGCGACGAACCATTGATCGCGCCGGCGCTGATCGAATCTTGCGCGGCCTTGCTGCAAGCAAGGCCAGAATGCGTCATGAGCACCGTCGCGCACGCTATAGCGAACCCTGCTGACTTCAGCAACCCGAACGTCGTCAAGGTGGTCCTCGATGCCGCAGGCCGAGCGCTGTATTTTTCGCGCGCGCCGATTCCGTGGTGGCGCGACGGTTCAAGCGCGGGCGTGGCGCGTCCACACGCGATAAGCCCGCTGCGTCACGTCGGGTTGTATGCCTATCACGCCGGTTTCTTGCGACGTTTTCCAAGCCTTGCCGCGAGCCCGCTGGAGCAAATCGAATCGCTTGAACAGCTGCGCGTGCTGTGGCATGGCGAGCATATTGCTGTCCACGTGAGCAACGACTTGCCGGGGCCCGGGGTCGACACGCCGGAGGATCTCGAACGCGTGCGCGCCCTATGGGCCAACAGCCCATAGCATGATCTAAGGTAAGGTCCGTGGCGGCTTGTCCATGCTATCCTCAGCGTCGAATTTGAGGCGCAGAAAAGCACCCTCACACTGCATCGAGGAGACCTGTGAGATTGATATTGTTGGGCGCACCCGGCGCCGGTAAAGGCACCCAAGCAGCCTTCATCTGCAAGAAGTTCGGCATTCCCCAGATCTCCACTGGCGACATGCTGCGGGCAGCGGTCAAGGCGGGTACGGCAATGGGTCTGGCCGTCAAGAAGGTGATTGATGCCGGGGCACTGGTCGGCGACGACATCATCATCGGTCTGGTCAAGCAGAGAATTGTCCAGGCGGACTGCGCCAACGGTTTTCTGTTCGATGGTTTTCCGCGCACGATACCGCAAGCTGATGCGCTGAAACAGGCCGGCGTGAAGTTGGACTACGTGCTGGAAATTGACGTACCCGACTCGACCATCATCAATCGCATGGCTGGACGCCGCGTGCACCTTGCTTCCGGCCGCTCCTACCACTTGCAGTTCAACCCACCCAAAGTGGCTGACAAGGACGACCTGACCGGCGAAGCACTGATACAGCGTGAAGACGACAAGGAAGCCACGGTCAAGCATCGCCTGACCGTCTATCAGGCACAAACCCGACCGCTGGTGGCCTATTACATGCGCTGGGCCGAGACTGGCGATGTGCTCGCGCCTCTTTACCGCCGCATCTCGGGCATCGGCAGCGTGGATGAGATCACGCAGCGTGCGATAGCGGCCTTGAACTGATCTCGCGTCGAATCCTTTCCAAAGCCGCTTTCAGCGGCATTATTTTTGCCCGACAATTGACGTTTACGTCAACGTAACTCGCAGCACTTCATCAGGAGATTTTTATGGACATCGCAGGCAAGGTTTTCATTGTCACGGGCGGCGCCTCGGGACTTGGCGAAGGCACGGCCCGCATGCTGGTGCGCGAAGGCGCAATCGTCGTGCTTGCCGACTTGGCCGAAGAGCGTGGACAGGCGCTCGCCGCCGAGTTGGGCAGTCAATCGGCGGCGTTCGTGCGCTGCGATGTGAGCCAGGAGGCCGATGGTCAAGCGGTTGTCGCCAAAGCCACTTCGATGGGCAAATTGATGGGCCTGGTGAACTGCGCCGGCATCGCCATCGGCGTCAAGACGGTGGGCAAGGAAGGCGCACATCCACTGGCTCAGTTCGCCAAGGTCATCAACGTGAATCTGCTGGGCAGCTTCAATATGATCCGCCTGGCTGCGACGGCAATGTGCAAGAACGAACCCGAGGCCACCGGCGAGCGCGGTGTGCTGATATCGACCGCGTCGGTCGCTGCCTACGACGGCCAGATTGGCCAGGCCGCTTACGCCGCATCCAAGGGCGGCATCGTCGGCATGACGCTGCCCATCGCGCGCGATCTGGCGCGCAACGGCATACGCAATATGACGATTGCGCCGGGCATCTTCGGCACGCCAATGCTGTTTGGCATGCCGCAAGAGGTCCAGGACGCGCTGGCTGCCGGCGTGCCGTTTCCGCCGCGCCTGGGTCGCCCCGACGACTACGCCAAGCTGGTACACCAGATCATCACCAACGACATGCTCAACGGCGAAGTGATCAGGTTGGATGGGGCGATACGCTTGGCGCCCAAGTAATGTCGTTGAGGACAGACCAAACAAAACGGACCCCGCAGGGTCCGTCTTTCATGCCGGAACCAACGCCCTAGTGCTTTGCGTTGCGCGACTGAATGATCCACAAACGGGCCAAGTCGGCAGCGCCGTCAGTGCCGCGCACCGATTGCCAGGCATGCTGCGCCTTGCCTGCGTCGCCTGCCTGCAGATACGCCAGACCCAGATGCAACTTGGCATCTTCCGCACGTTTGAGCTTGTCCTTGGCAATCCCTTGCTCGATCAGCTTTGCACCCTTCGCGGCCTGATTGCTGAACGCGTAGTTCATTCCCAGCGCGACCAAGGCGTTGCCGTCCGTGTCGGATTTGGCTTGAGCCTCGTTGGCCGCCGCAGCGGCTTTGGACTCGGCCAGGCGTTTCACGATCAGGTCGTCCAAACGCTTGTGGCGACTCGCCTCGGCGCCCTTGCCCAGCATGCCCGCGGCAAAACCCTTGTCCACGACCATCTTGCCCTCGGCCGGGGAACCAGCCTGCAGGGCTAGCTGAGCCATTTCCATGTAGTCGTTGGTCGACTTCATATTGTCGGTGGCCAATTGCAGTCGATAGACATCGAGTGCAAGACGGTCCGAGAAACCGGACTTGCGCTGAACCCGATTCAGTACATCGGCCCAGTACTCTTTCTTGGGGTAGTAGGCCAGCAGTTTTTCCAACGCGAACGCTTCGGCGTTGCCGTCCTTGGCGCGACTCGCAGCAGAGAACAAGAGGTTGATCTTGTCGGCCGGCGGCGCGTGGCCAGCCTTCTCATCGGCACTGATTTCCTGGGTCAAATTTCGGATGGTGCCCGCCATATCGCCCGACAGGAACTGCGCGTTTTGCTGCACCTGCTTCATGGTGGCGCTATTGCCGCCTTCCTTGAAATAGCGTTGCGCCCAGTTCAGCGCCTGAGTGTTGTCCTTGTTGCGCAGATAGGTGGAAGCAATCGACTCGATGATGCGCAGTTGCTCTGCTTGAGCGACGCGGCCCGTGGCCTTCATGCCCTCGAATGCCTTGGCCATGGTATCGGCCTCGCCCGCGCCCGATGCGGCCGCTACACGCATGTTCTCGAGCATGTAGTTCTCATAGGCAGTGCGATTCGCGACGCCCTCGACCTCGTGCAGTTTGGCCAAGGCGTCCTTGTACTTGCCAGCCTTCATCAAGGCCACGGCGGCCTGCAAGGGCTTGCCCACCTCGGCTCGTACCGATTCGGCCTGGGCACTTGCCGCAGCGATACCCAAACTGCCGTCAGGACCGGCTCCAAAACAAAAAGCCACGGCGCCAATGACGGCCGTGGCCACTGCATTAAATTTCATGCTCATGCTTCCTATAGGAACGCGCAGCCGGCGGATTCGACGGTTGCGCGCAAGCCATGCTTACTTGATGAACTGTTCGCTGCCGATGATCCCCAGCTTCTTGACGCCCAGACGCTGAGCAGCAGCCATCACTTTGGCAACCGCCTTGTACTCGACCAGCTTGTTGGGGCGCAAGTGCACTTCAGCCTGATCGGCTTCGGCGGCCACCTGGGTCAGGCGCTGTTCAACCACAGCCTCGTTGGCCAAGGCCTCGCCGTTCCACAACACCGTGCCGTCAAAGTCGACATCGATGGTCACCACCACCGGCGGCTTGAGTGGCGGCGGCGGATTGCCGACTGGCATATTCAGGTTGACAGCGTGCAACTGGATGGGGATGGTGATGATCAACATCACCAGCAGCACCAGCATCACATCGATGAGCGGCGTCGTGTTGACGTCCATCATCACTTCAGGGTCACCGGACGAGCTCGAACTGCCTACATTCATTGACATGTTGGCTCCTATGCTTCAACCGCCACGAGCCGGCGGCTCGGTGACAAAACTGATCTTCAAGATGCTCGCCCGCTGACACGTGTACACAACACGTCCGATCGATTCGTAGCGCGCGTGTTCGTCGCCACGGATATGCACTTCGGGCTGCGGCACCATGACGGCAATCTTCGTCAAACGCTCGAACAGCGCATTGTTGTCAGGCACCAAAATCGCATTCCAATAGACGTCGCCGTCCTTGTTCACTGCGATCTCGATATTTTCCGGTTTGGTTTCACGCGCGATATTCGTCTCTTTGGGAAGAGACAAAGCCACCGATTGCGTCACCACCGGAATGGTGATGAGAAAGATGATCAGGAGCACCAGCATCACGTCCACGAGGGGCGTGGTGTTGATGGTCGAAACCACCTCGTCATCGCCGGAGCTTGATCCGACGTTCATTGCCATAATGGGTTCTCCGTCTGGCCGGTTTAGCGGCCGACACTGGAAACATTACGGTTGCCCATCAGGACACCGTGCAAGTCAGCGCCAAAGGCGCGCACATTGCCAACCACAGCCTTGTTGCGATTCACGAGCCAGTTGTAACCCAGCACGGCGGGCACGGCCACGGCCAGACCCAGGGCCGTCATGATGAGCGCCTCACCCACCGGGCCGGCGACCTTGTCGATCGATGCCTGGCCTGCCACACCGATGGCGGTCAAGGCCTGCAAAATGCCCCACACCGTGCCGAACAGGCCGATGAAGGGAGAGGTCGAACCGACAGTCGCCAGAAAGCCCAAACCACCTTGCAGACGCGAGCTGACTTCGCCGACAGAGCGATCGAGGCTCATCGTGACCCACGAATTGAGATCGATGTTTTCGGTCAAAGCGCCTTCGTGGTGGTCGCTGGCCTCCATGCCGGACTCGGCGATATAACGGAACGCGCTGCCGGCTTTGAGCCCCTTGACGCCTTCAGCCAGGCTGGCCTTCTTGAAGAAGGTCGCACGCACAGCCTTCGCTTCGGAACCGATCTTCTGCGTATCCCACAGCTTGGTGATGATGATGTACCAGCTGCCCATCGACATCAGCGCCAGCAAGGCCAGCACGCCCTTGGAGACAAAGTCGCCGTGTTGCAGCATCGCCTTCAGGCCGTAGGGATTGTCAACAGCGGCAACCGGTTCTGCTGCGACCGCAGCCGCAGGCGCTGCAACATCGGCAACCGCGGCCGACGCAGCGTCTGCAGGTTTTTGATCTTGTGCGAAGACCGGCGATACGGCCAACGAAGCGGCCATCAGGACGGCGGCGATCACCGCGGTGAAACGAGAAGTCATGGAGGGATCTCCTACAAAAAAGAAAGCAAACTTGTGGTTTGAGGAAAATCGAGGCGCCGCACTATCCGCATCGCTTCGCTGGGTCAATAAAAACAAGGGCCGGAACTACTGAATCCGGAAAACAAATTCCTGCTGAATCTCGATGTCGTTGCCGGTGCATTCATATCCCGACATGGCCGACTCGATCGCGCCGATCAAAGCGCGCTGTGCCTTGCGGTCATTGCCGCCACGCATATTGGCACTCACAACCTCAACGGGCGTGACCACCCTGCCGTTCTTCAAGGTCGCCTTGACATTGAAGGTCGCCTCTCCTGACCAATTCACACCGGGCACTTCAGGTATCGGCATCTTGGTACAAGCCACAGCGGCCTTGACAGGTCCGGCCGGTCGGGGAGGTGGCGGCGCATGCACGACGGGCGCTGGCTTCATCTCCGCCTTGGGCGGCGGGGTTGTCGTGGTTTGCGTGATCGTCGGTGCCATCGACACCGGCGCCGTGATCTGAATTTCCGGCGGCGGGATGAAAGGCGGCGGCGGCGCCTTCAAAGGCGGCGGCGGCGGCGGCAGATCATCGGGCGGCAACTCCTTCTTGACCTCTTCGATCACCTTGGTCTCGATCGGACCCACCACTTTTTCAAAGGCCTTGCGCGCCAGGCCGGTGGCAAGCGCCCAGACAAACACGACATGGATAAGCACAACAATCGCAAATCCGACGACGCGTGTTGAGTTGTTCTGCTGCTGCGCAAAGTTCATGCGCGCTCCTTCAATTGACTGCACATCTCGT
>Ga0315270_10000551_pt1 | contig 20675 bp, 22 predicted proteins | sample C1_bottom_MG_FD_204932 | JGI IMG/M metagenome (GOLD analysis project Ga0315270, IMG submission 204932) | Sediment microbial communities from Yellowstone Lake, YNP, Wyoming, USA - C1_bottom | ecosystem: Environmental > Aquatic > Freshwater > Lake > Sediment | place: USA: Wyoming | collected...
GGAGGCGGGCAGCCGGTAAAGGGTAAATTCGCCCAGGCGTTCGAGGCGGAGCTGGCTGAATTGGCAAAAGAAGAGCGCTTCCGGGTGCTGGAGTGGCTCAAGGAGCCGATGGATAAGCTCCATAACGGCTACTTCGCCCAGGACAAGAGAGGTGTGCTCAAAGACACACGGGGCGATACTCAGGCCGATGACGAGGTCTACAACCTGATCATGAAGGAGAAGGAGCGCCTGCTGTCAATGGATGAGCCGCTGCGCTTCATCTTCAGCCATTCGGCGCTGCGTGAGGGCTGGGATAACCCTAACATTTTCCAGATTTGCACCCTCAACGAGACGAAAAGCACGATCAAGAAGAGACAGGAGATCGGGCGAGGCTTGCGCCTGCCCGTTGACCAGAACGGTCTGCGTGTCTTCGATGAGTCGGTGAACAGGCTTTACGTGATGGCCAACGAGAGCTACGAGGACTTCGCCCGAGCGCTGCAGACCGAGTACGAGGAAGACTGCGGTGTAACCTTCGGCAAAGTGCCGCTCACTGCTCTGGCAAAGCTAACCCGGGTGGTGGATGGCAATGAGCAACCTATAGGTCGCGATTGGGCCGAGGTGGTTTTTGCGGCACTGGTAGAACAGAAAATGCTCGACGCGGAAGGCCGCATCCAGACGGCGTTCGATCCGAAGCGCCAGGACTTCAAGCTGGAACTGCCCGAGGCCCAGCGGGAGTTGGCGCCGGCCGTGATCGACCTACTGTCGACCTACCAGATCGAGCGGCACATCCGCCGGGACCGGGACGAGAGGCCAAATCGGCTCAAGAAGGAGGTCACGCTCAGCCCGGAGTTCCAAGCACTCTGGGATTGCATCAAACCCAGGACAACTTATAGGGTGGAGTTTGAAACCGACAAACTGGTTGACCGTGCTGTGGATGAAATAAAGCGGATGGAGAGGGTTGAGGTTCCCAAGATCCAGGTCACTGCAGGTCAGGTTGGGGTTACCAAAGGCGGTGTCGTTACGACGGCCGTGGGTGCTGCAGAGGAACAGGTGAAATATTCTTCCCGGGCGGTGCCGGACCTGCTGGCCTACCTGCAGAACGAGACTGAGCTCACCCGTTCCACCCTGGTGCGCATCCTAAAGGCTTCCGGCCGGCTCGATGAGTTCTTCAACAACCCGCAGCGCTTCATGGACGCCGTGGCTACCATCCTTAAACATGAGCTGCACCGTCTTCTGGTGGACGGCATCAAGTATGAGCGGATCGACGGCACAGGTTCGGAGGCCGAATGGGAGATGCTGCTTTTCAAGAACGAAGAGCTAATTAATTACCTAACGGCCCTCCAGGTGAACAAGTCAGTCTACGAGTATGTACAGTATGACTCAGAAGTGGAGCGAGAGTTTGCTAAGCGTCTGGACGAGCGGGAAGACATCAAGCTCTTTGTCAAGCTGCCCGGCTGGTTTGTGATTGATACCCCCGTCGGAACCTACAACCCCGACTGGGCGATCCTCAAGCACGACGGCCAGGCGCTCTATCTGGTGCGAGAAACCAAGGGGACGAAAGACTTTATGAAGCTGCGGAACAGCGAGGCGGACAAAGTAAGGTGTGGAAAGAAGCACTTCGAGACGCTGGGTGTTCCGTTTGCAGTGGTGGTCACCGCGGATGAGGTGTAAGAATGGGGTGACCACCGACGCCTGTGGCCCCCAGGACCGTTGACGCTCAGGTACGCCTGCGCTCTGAGCGCGATAACCGTGGAACTTCACAACCCCCCACTATCATGGCACATCGGAAGCCAAAAAACGGCGGCGGAGCCAGTCTGTCACCAAATTGCATATATGGTTTGGGTATCAAAGCATTTTGGCAAGCCCCAAAGCAGCGGAAAGAGGGCAGCTATCTTCTATTTTCTGTCGGTAATATGCGTCAGACTTAGCCACGGTTATTCAGGATTAGAGCGAGGGGTATGCTTTCAGGTGGGGTATTGCGGCCCTCCCCTGCTTGTAGCTTACTTGAGTCTGTTTGGAGCATTGTTTCTCATTTTGTCTAACCTGCTGGTTGCTGTGGGCTGGGCCTGTCGGTGATCAATAAGGTCGTCATTGACCACCAGGGAACCCTTGAAGTAAAAAGCTCTCCTGGGGAAGGAGCATTTTTACGGTAAAATTGCCCAAGTTATGATCAATATATCGGCAAGGCCCAAAAGTTGATTAATCGCGATCCTAAGAATATTTCTTCTAATCAAGATGTAATACCGCGGAAAAGCTGTTGAACATGGCCCAGACTGGATCATTTTCTTTGAGGTCAAGACGGCGACTGCTTTCACTGGTCACCAGGGAACATAATTCCGTCCCATCTGTGATACGCACTACATACTCAGTAGCGACCTGACCCACATTGATGCGGGCGATCGTTCCCTGGAACTTGTTTTCCGCAGTGCAGTTCGGTTCCTCAGCCCCTTTCTGCAAGACCACCCAGGGAGCTTTGACTTCGGCTGAGATTAGCATTCCTGGCCTGAGACCAAGTCTTGCCAAGCTGTCATTGGTGATCAGGGCGGTTACCTGATCTCCGCCGATGGTAACCAGTTCCACTTTTGCCTGGACATCACCCTTTTGTATGTCGCTAATTTTACCGAAAAACGTGTTACGGGCACTGGTCTTGCGGCGCGATTCCTTTTCCAGAAAAAATTTTTCCGCTTTCCGAATATCGTCATCAGAAAACGACACAAATGCTGCGGTTAAATTGGGAGTGGAATGCCCCAGGATCCTTTGCACGACTGGCAAGGGCATGTTGTTTTGCATCAGTTCCACCGCCCGGGATTTCCGAATCGCATCCGGACCTCCCAAGCCTTGGGGAAAGCCACAAGCTATGGCACGTTCATAGAACTTGCGGCGGACGTGGGCGGAGTCCACGTTAAACAAACCGTCCCGAGATTTCTGGAAAGTGGCATCACCCAACGCCGCCTGAATCTCTTGCGAGAGCGTTTCCGGGATCTGGACTTCCCGCTGAGTGGTATCTGATTTCCCGAAAACAACCGATTGCCTATCAAATTTGATGTCCTTAAATGGATTGAGAGCCAACACTTCGTTCAACTTGGCGCCGGTGTAGCGAATCAATAGAAAGATTAGCAAGATGCGCTTACGAGATAATCGCACATCCGCTCTCGGCGCGCCCTGAGCCCACTCGCGGAATGCTTGTTCAAGCTGGTTGAGCTGAACCGGGTCCAGGTACCGGCTATTCTTCGGCACAGAAACGATGCGTCCATGGCTGGTGCGTTCCTGCATCGGCACAGGCTGACCATCCCTCTTCGAGTCCATATCGTATTTCTTCCTATCCATATCACCTCTCCGGTCTTCCTGGAACATTTCCCTCTGTATCTTTAAATATATTCTGATTTTTTGGCAAGCCACCAAAAATCATATTGACAGCCATATTAGCATGAATTATATAATAATCATGTCAGTAATTTGATTAAATTATTATGCGCCGAGGTCGAGTGAAAACGCCTTGGTTGCCGGAAACGCTGAAACCCTGGAACCACTTTTCTCGCCGGAGGATCCAGAAATGGAAAGGTTATCTTGATGGATGCGCAAAAGGAAGCCGCGATGGGCGAAGGGCCGCGAGTAAAACTTTGGCATATCGCCCGCACCTTTCTTGGTATCGGGCTGGCGTCTTTCAGCCTTGCTGCCCTGGGAGAGGCCAAGAACTGGATGACCAAAAAGAGGAGGTGGTTCAGCGACGAGGAATACATGCAGGGCCTGGGGTTAGCTCAATTGATGCCGGGTGCGCCTACGGTGAACCTTTCTTGTTACCTGGGTTTCCGGCTGCGTGGCTTGCCCGGGGCGGCGGCAGCCACGGTTTGTTTTTTGATTCCATGCTTTCTGCTCATGCTACTGCTTTCCCACCTTTACCTGAATTATGGCGATCTACCTGTGGTCTCTGGCCTTTTTCGCGGCCTGGGAGCCCTGGTCGTTGGTCTGGTTTTTAATACCATCCTCAACCTCTGGAGATCCGGGGTCAAGACTACCTTCAATTGGACCATGGCGATCATCGGCTTTGCCATGGTCTTCTGGTTCAAGATGGGAGTGATCAAAATCCTGCTCATCGCCGGAGGTGCCAGTCTGATCATGGTGTTGCTGAATCACCGTTTTCCAGCTTCGACCCGCTGGACGGGGGCTTGGAGCGGCCTCTGGAGAAAGGGGGCGCACCTATCAGGCAACCCCGGCAGCGTAGCAGTCAAACCACAAGTCAGCCAATCCAGCTCACAGCAGTCCAAACCCGGCAGGATCAAGAAGTTGTGGAAGACCAAAAGCCAGCAAGCCGCGGCCACTGTTGGCACCGAATACATCTCCGCCTGCAGTCAAATGCCCTTGCCCTTGCACTGGCGCAAAATCACGATGCTTGTCGTCTGGTTATCCTTAATTCTGGCCGCAAACCTGCTCTTGATCCGCCTCAGGCCCGAGTTATGGGACATGGGCAGCAAATTTCTGGAGATCGGCGCGCTGGTCTTCGGCAGCGGCTACGCCATGCTGCCCTTCATCCAGGACATCGTGGTCAATCAGTTCAACTGGCTTACCAACCAGCAGTTTGCTGTGGCGTTGGCATTAAGTTTGATTACACCCGGCCCCGTGACCATTATCGGCACCTTTATCGGCTACAAGGTGGCCGGCGTCGTCGGCGCCTTGGTGGGTATGGTGAACATGTACTTCCCTGCCTGGGCCATGACCACCATAGTGGCCGCCCCCTATGCCAAAGCCGGCCAGGTGGGCTACGTGAAACAGGTGATCGGGGGCATTGTGGCCGCTTTCATCGGCACCCTCGTGGTGGTGTTGATTAAACTGGCCGGGGACACCCTGGTCGATATCCCGGCAATTTCGATGGCCGCCGCCGCCTTCGTGGTGCAGCGGTTCATAAAAATTGACACTATCTGGATTGTACTGGGCGGCGCGGCGTTGTCGCTGCTGGTGTTCCGGTGATTTGTAGCCGGAAGTGAACATTGCATAGACTGATGCGATGTCCACTGCAGACATGAGGAGAACGATATGGATGCTCAGGTATGCCCGATGGAGAGAATGGAGAGGTTGCTGGTGGCTACGGACTGGTCCGAATCCAGCCGGAGCGCGGTGGAAGAAGCCATCCAGCTTGCCAAGGCATGTTCCAGTAAATTGATCGCCATGACAACGGTAATAACCAACATGGGATACGAAGATGCCATGCCGTGGGTTGTCGAACAGGCGGAAAAAGAGATGCAGGAGAAGCTCGAATCCATCAGGAGGATGGCCTCGGAGCAAGGTATTGACTGCGAGACTTTCGTTTATCGAGGTGAAGATCCCTATATGGACATTGTCAACGCAGCGGTAATGAAGCATGTCGATATGATTGTGATGGGCACCCGCGGCAGAACGGGAATCAAGAAGCTCATCATGGGAAGCGTTACCGGGAATGTCATAGGGCATGCGCCCTGTAAGGTCCTGGTTGTTCCCCCGGGTGCAAAAACTGACTTCAGGACCATCCTCATTGCCACGGACGGCTCCATACATAGTGCCGCAGCCGCTTCCGAAGCAGCCGCCATTGCGAAGAGATATGGAAGCTCCCTGGTCATTGTATCCGTTGCTCCTTCGACCACAGAAGTTCCACTTGCGGAAGAGAATATCAAGCAGGTCATGGAGCTATCTGAAAAAGAAGACCTGAAAAAGGACGGAATGGTTTTACAGGGCAAGCCGCATGAAGTCATCCTGGAGATTGCAAGACAGAAGCATGCCGGCTTGATAGTCGTTGGCAGTCATGGAAGAACAGGTCTTACGAGTCTTTTCATGGGCAGCGTGACCGAACGGGTCATTAGCCTGACGGAATCTGCTGTTCTGGTCGCCAAAGCTTCATGACTTCGCTGGAAGGACAGCTGCTATTCTTGAAAATCTTTTCTCATTTAACAAGGATTACAATGTTTAGCTCTCCAAGCCAATGATTAATTCGTCTGAGGAGTGTCCCTCGATTGAATTAACCTTAGGATATAACTCATTTTCGACAGTTGTGAGCCCAGATAGAGGTATAACTCATTGAAATTGTTAGGTGGCATTGCCTCCCTGGTGGACTGGCAATTCCTCAAACACAAAGGAGATAGTACCATCACCGTCAGCCGGCAATGGGTGCATCGAAGCTCTCGAGATTAATCAAGAGCCCAACGAGATACAGCATGGGAAATGCCAAGTCGCTTGCCACCTTCGACAATTATCACCTCCCCCGGAAAAATGCCATATATCATTTTGTTATCTTCACCGACATCTGTGGGGAGGAAGATTTCAGATGCCGGGGGTAGGGGAACGCCTGGGTACCGGCAGGGAATGGCAGGAATCCTTCGCGGGAAGTATGTCGGCTCTAAGTAGCAGGGAAAATTTACTTTTCCATTGAAATTGTACTATCATGCTTCCCGCAATACAAATTGGCTACAAAAAGATGAACCTTCTCGGGGTTAAACTCGGATAGGAGGTGTATCATGGCAGATAAATTTCGGTGGGGTAACGTTACCGGAACCGCAGTGACGGCAGGGTGCTGAGGGGAAAACGCCCGGCCGGGAAAGCCGGCAGAATTGTCAAAATGTCGATCCCGTGACGTAACCCTTCTGGATGGCATATTTAACCAGGTCGGACGTTTTCTTAAAGTTCAATTTTCTCAAAATGTTGGCCCGGTGGTGTTGCACCGTCCGACTGCTGATAAAGAGAAGTTCGCTGATCTCCTTGCTGGATTTTCCTTCGGCGATGAGCTTGACGATTTGCCGTTCCCGGAGGGTGAGGGGTTCCTTCGGCGCCGGCAGGGTCTCGCCCCCGGCCCGTAATTTGTCCACGAAAATATCGGACATCTGGGCGGACAGCAGGGGTGAGATGAAGGTGCCGCCTTTGCGCAACGTCTCGATGGCCGAAATCAATTCCCCGTCCGAATCTTCCTTGAGCAGATAGCCCTTTGCGCCGGCCGTCAAGGCGTGGTAGAGGTATTCCCGATCCTTGTGCATGGTCAGGATTAAGACCTTGACACCGGGGTTGACGATTTTTATCTCCCGGATGGCTTCCAGACCCTGTAGGTTAGGCATGGAGATATCCATAATTACCAGGTGGGGGTGTATATCCCTCAAGAGTCGCAGGAGTTCGAGGCCGATCACACCGGCTTCTCCCACCACTTCCACGTTTTGCATCCCCTGAATAAGACTCCTGAGGCCCCGGCGAAACATCACATGGTAATCAGCCAACAAAATCTTGAAAGATTTCTCTATCGCAATCCTCCATCATCAACCTGAGCCGAGATTATGCCGCATACATAGCTATTTCTGTCCCAACGGGGTTTTGGATGTGAGCCAGAACATCCAGCCGATAGGGCCAGTTGGTAAAAACTTAGAGTGGAAAGAGAAATGGATGGATGCCAGCTTACTTGCCACTGTACGTAATAAAAAGATGATTGACGGAAGATAGGTTTCAAGGTCATCATCTACCTGTTTTTTCTGAGGAAAAGGAGGTAGTGATGGCCATTGAGCATGTTCTTCAAGAGAAATTTAAAGACCACCAGCCGTTCAACCCACCTGAGAGTCCGGATCAAGAGACGGACGCGTTAATCCCCAGGAAGAATCCCCTCATTGAAAAGTGGTTAGGGCAGTTGGCCGAAAAGGGGCTGTTTGGGCGGTCGTACGGTAAGGACTATTTGTACGGTCTGAAGCGCCGCAATTGCCGGCCCAGCACCATACGCAGCTACGGTTCGACGCTGCTGCTCTTTTTATCCTACCTGAAGGAGAGGGGCCGGGTTTCCCTGGAAACCACTACCAGAGATGATTTGAGCAGCTTTATCGAATACGAGCAGGACCGGGGCATGCAGCCCACCACCGTGTCCACCCGGTTGAGGCTCCTCTATGCCTTTCTCCGGTATCTGGTGGATCGGGAGGTGGCGCATCCCGATCTCCTGAAGCGCACGCTGCGGGTCAAGGTGCCGGAGGCGCTGCCCCGGGCCATAGACCCGGAGGATGTTCAGCAGTTCCTGGCGGTAATTGAAAAACCTCGTGACCGGGCCATGATCCTGGTGTTGCTCCGGGCCGGCATGCGCATCGGTGAACTGTTGGCCACCAGGATGAGTGAGCTGAAGATCAGGGAGAAGCAGATCATCATTATGGAAGCCCAGAAAACCCGGGTGGGCCGGGTGGCCTACTTAAGTGAGGACGCCTGTCAGGCCTTAACGGTGTGGTTGAGCATGAGAGACCCGGTGAAGGAACGTCTATTCTACGGGCAGGGACGGCAGCGCTTGAGCTACACCGCGGTCCGGGTGAGGTTTGCCAAATATCTTGAGGCGGCAGGCCTGGCGCATAAAGGCTACAGTCTGCATTGTCTCAGGCACACCTGTGCCACCGAGCTGTTGAACGCCGGCATGCGTCTGGAGTGTCTGCAGCAACTCCTGGGCCACAGCAGCATTGAGATGACCCGGCGCTACGCCAGGTTGACGGACAACACCCGCCGGGAAGAATACTTCCGGGCCATGGCGATCATCGAAAAGGGAGAACCCTATGGCCATTACCACCGCCATCTTGAATTACCGCCGGTTCTTGAAGAGACGGAACTACTCCGGCCACACCCTTAAAAACTATATGGCCACGCTAAAGCAGTTTGTGATATGGGTGGATGTGCCCATTGAGGTGGTGAATCATAAAAAGCTCCTGGCTTACCTCGATCACCTGCTGGATAGAGGGCTGCAGCCCAAGACCATCAACTGCCATCTGGACAGCATCCGGGGGTTTTACCACTACCTCATTGAAGAAGAGCAGGTGGCCATGGTCAACCCGGTGAAGCGCGGTTATGCCTTGCGGCTGTCCCGGCCACTGCCCCGCCATCTGCGGGATGAAGAGGTGGGCAAGCTCCTCAAGGTCGTCCACCACCAGCGGGATCGAGCCATGGTTATGCTGATGCTCCGGTGCGGGTTGCGGGTAGAGGAAGTGGCCCGGCTAAAGCTTGCCGCCCTGGACCTGCGGCGTAGCCAGGTGTTCGTCCATCAGGGTAAGGGCGCCAAGGATCGGGTGGTTTACTTGAGCGACGATGCCTATGAGGCCCTGGTGCAGTATCTCCGGGTAAGGCCGGCCAGCCGAATCAAAGAAGTCTTCCTGGTGGATAAGGGGAGATGGAGAGGCAAGGCTATCTCGGTGCGGGGTATCCAAAAACGCCTGGAGCATTACGCCCGCCAGGCGAGGCTCAAAGTGTCGTGCCACCAGCTCCGACACACCATGGCTACTCAACTCCTCAACGCCGACGCCGCCCTGGTGACCATCCAGGATCTCCTGGGGCATACCCGGATCAAAACCACGCAACGGTACTGCCGGGTGTCCAATCTCAAGGTGCAACGGGATTATCACCAGGCCATGACGGTGGTTCTGCAGAGGACTGGATGAGCCCGGCTGAAAACATGACGGCAGCAGGTTTTATGCATCGAACCCGGCAGGGGGCGCCTGCTCCAACGAGCTCTTGAGGGCTCGTCTTCCGCAGGCACCCCCTGCCTCGACTATCCCGGAAAGGAGGGCTATGTCAAAAACTGCTTGACAGCAAGGAAATGATGCGAGAAAAAGGTAGCATCTAACCCACCACAATCTATAGAAAAAACAGACTTTATTACGTACAGCTCCTATGTGCAAAGTCAAGCAGGCAGGGTGCCCCGGTGTTTTTTAGAATCCAAACCAAGCTCCTATTCGTGGTTCCCCACTTAGGTGGGACCGCAAGTAAGTAATCCGGGGTATTCAACAGGGCTGACATACTTGCCAACGTGGTTGTCGGCTGACCGACACTCACAGCTGTACGTTCGCCATGCCCTAAACCGGTTTCTCGTGTTCAAGCTGCCAGCTGTAGCGCATATGCTTGTTTATCAAGCAACATCCGTCTCATGCGTAGCAACAGGGTGCGGGCAATGGCCACAATGGCCCGCTTGCCTCCTGAACGGATTTTGATTCTGGCATACTTCTCGCGCATCGCCTGATCCTTGGTAATCAGTTTCCATGAGGCTTCTACTAAGATGGCCCGTAGGGTATTCTTGCCGATGCCGGTGATGCGGCCCATGCGCACCTTATCTGCACTGGAGTATTGGGATGGGGTTAAACCCACGTAAGCTGCCAGTTGCTCTGCCTTCCGGAAACGGGATACGTCCTGCAGTTCCAGCAACAGTTCCATGGCGGAGATAACCCCGATCCCCGGGGTGCTCTGCAAAATCTTTACCCGCTCCTGGTACAGCTCAGTCTCGGATAATTCCCGCAGCAGTTGGGTTTGTTTGTCGATCTGGGCACTTAAAAATTCATATTGCTCCAGCAGACGGTTGAAGCTTTCCTGCATCCAGCGGTTGCCGAAGTTGACGCGTCGCAGATTTTCAAAGTATATCTGGGTCCATTTGCCTCTTGGTTCTTCTATAAGAACCCCGTAAAATCTCAGCTCCGCCTTGATGCGGCTCTGGGTCCGTACCCGGTCTCTGACCAGTTGCCGACGCCGGCGAACTACCTGGCGATGGTAGAGTTCCTCTTCACTGGGCACCCAGACTCTCTTCAGCATCCCCTTGGCCAATAGATGCGCCAGTTTACTGCTGTCCCGTCGATCAGTCTTGACCCGGTTGCCGTACTCCTGCGGAATCAGACTTGGAGGAGTAACTATGCAGGGTATGCCATGGGCCACCAGGCGGTCATGAAGCCGGAATCCAAAATATCCGGCTTCATAGACCGCCTGCAGGGAATGACCGGGATAGCGAACTAAAATTCGCTGCAAAGATTCCCAGGTCCCTGGAATGCTGGCGCTGAACAATTCTACGTCAAAAGTCCGGATGGTTACATGCCACTTTTGCTTATGCAGATCAATCCCGACAAATAAATCCTCTCCGCTTGTCACCTGATGCTTAGGGCGTCTCATTTTCAACCTCCTATCCTTTGTGATTAGGCTGGACTGGAACCCCAGGATACCACCGACCGATAGGGAAGACAGAGCTTTCCTTTGCATCATAGTTACTTGCCACAATAGACACTTATCGGTGGGCCGGGAAAAATTCCAGATATGATCTGGATAGCGAAATGGGCAGCCTGGGGTGAAGGGAATTTCTGCAGCTGGCTGACAAATTTCTATTTAGACATATCAACCTTTCGTTGGTTTGTTTAAGGAAGGCCATGAATCTGGTGGTGGGGAGAAGCCAAGGCTATAGGCGTAAGGTAGCTTTATAAGCTCTTTCCACCCGTGCAAATACCGCCGACCAGGAATAATAGCCCAGGACTTCTTGGAACTCCGTGAGAGCGAATTCCGGCTGACGTTGGGTCGCCTGGACCTGAGTTTCCAAGGCCCTGGTTAACTCCCAAACGAAAACCTCTTCATCTTCTGCATAAGGCTGATCCTGGCTCTTAAGGCGCGGCCGAGGGACGAGACTAACCGTCTCACTCTGAAAGCCATCCAGCATTTCCATCACGCCAGGCAACGCCGTGGCCACTACCCGGCAGCCCGCTGCAAGGGCCTCCAGGACCACGAGGGGGAGTCCCTCGAAAAAGGAAGGGAGCACCGCCAGGTGGGCCTTTCGCAGGATAGCGGCCATTTCCTCTTGGGGCAAGGGACCGTGGATCATAACCCTGGTACCCAATGGCCGAGTAAGGGCCAATACTTCCTCCTTTTCTTCGCCGGTGCCCCCTCCCACCAAGTGAAGAAACCAAGACTGATGGAGCAATCGACCTAAAGCCTTAAGAAGCCAGGGTACTCCTTTAGCCCGGCTGAGCTTACCTACATAGACAATCTTTACCGGATTGGGGCTGGCCTTGGCTTCGGGATAGAAAAGGCGATGGTTATATCCGGCCCCCACAACTTCGACCATCTCCTCAGGGACTCCAAAAAGGCGGAGGATATCTGACTTCTGGGCATAGCTTAAAGCCATAATCCGATGAAGCCGGCGACAGTCGGCCAGCACCCGGTCCCTGAGGTGCTCGCAGAAATGAAACTGCCGTAAGTCAGAGCCATGGCAAGTGGCTACCACTGGCAGCTCAGGAAAGATTCGGCGGGTCAGGGCGGTGAGAATCCATAGGTGGTGGCTGTGGATGAGGTCGGGCTGTATGTCCTGCACCAGTGACACGAGCTTGGCGCCAAAGGCATTTTCATAGCTCTCCACTTCCAAGGCGGTCAGATCTCGCCACCTTTGACTGGGGTAAGGCATCACATCGCTCATCCCCACAATTTCAAAAGGCAGGTCTCCACCTTGGAAACGCACGAAATGGCCCCCCTCCGGCCTGAGGCCGTTCAGATGCGGGGTTTTCCCCGCGGGTAGGCCGGCAAGGAGAAAATTTTTGTACCCCTGCTTTGCTCCCTCCCTTAGCATGGCCTGTAAATAGATTCCGCTGCCGGTGGAATCCGGTCGCTGGCTTAAAAGGTGGAGAATTTTCATAGTATAAGTTTAGATTCGCATCAAAGAGTTGCCAAGGGTGGTTTGGAATTTGCGAAGGAAAAATGTGTGGAAACGAAAAAGGCTTCCGCAGGACGCCTCATCATCAGGCTTAGCAGTAGGGATATGATTCAGGTAGGTTGAATTTTTAGCGGTTTAATAGGGAAAATTTTTTCTATAGAAATTGAACGCTTGATTGATTTCAGATAGTCGTGGCGGGGGTGGCGATCTTGAGACGAGGCTAACGAAATTGCTTGACGTGCTTAGAACCGATCAGGTCCCTATCTATGGATGATCAGGTTTCCATTGACTTCAGGGGCAAGGTGAAATAGAAAGTCGTGCCTTTATCGGGACCGGTATCCACCCAAACCCGGCCGCCATGGGCCTCGATGATGCTTTTGACGATGGCCAACCCGAGACCCAATCCGGTCTCCTTGCCGGCGCTTTTCCCTCGATACATTAATTCAAATAGGTGCGGCAGGTCTTGGGGGGCAATACCGGGGCCCTGATCCGTCACGGAAAACTTTATCTGGTCTTCCTTTTCCTGCACTTCCAGAATTACCTGGCTATTGGGCGGGGAATACTTGATGGCGTTTTCCAGGAGATTCCCCAGGGCCCGCTGCAACAGCAGGGGGTCGGCCTGGATCACAATGATTTCTTTCGGAAACTTTGCTTTCAACTCGATCCCCTTGGCCGTAGCCAAGGGTTGAAACCGCTCTATGACCTCCAGGCATTCCTTTTCCACGTACAATGCGCTGGGCAGAGGCGTGATGAGATGGAGGTCCAATCGGACAAAATCTAAAAAATTACCAATGAGTTTTTCCAGCCGAGTCATTTCCCGGTAGATAGTATCTACATATGCAGCCTGGCCTTCGCTCAGTTCTCCCTGCTTTCCCTGGCGCAGGCGGTCCAGCAGTCCGGCCATCGCCACTACCGGGGATTTGAGATCGTGGGCGAACATACCCACCAGGTAGCGGCGCTCATTCTCCATCCTTTTGAAAGGTCCGATATCCCGGAACGCCTCCACCCCGCCCAGGAGTCTCCCCTGGTCATCCAGGAGCGCCGACGCCGAGAGTAGCACCTCGACCTTCTCTCCCCGGTGGTTTTGTAGAACGGCTTCTCGGGCGACTATCTCTTCGTTGTTCATGGCCTTTCTCAGGGGGCACTCCCGGCTACACAGGCTGCTCTGCAACACTTCCCTGCAGAAGCGACCCAGGGCCTCTTCCCGCCTGTAGCCGGTCAGCTTTTCGGCCTCCCGGTTGAGGTCTGTGATGCGCATCTCCTCATCCACCGTTATGACCCCGACGGCCATGCTCTGGATAATAAAATGCGACCAGTCGTGCGATTTTAGGGCCACCGAACTTTTTCTTTTCATTTTTTGCCTCCATGAATAGATGGGATGCAGCAAAATCCCCTTGTAACCTGAGAATGCAGATCGATGGTCTTGACCTGGGTGCCGCTCTTAGGCGGTCGGCCCGCCGGTCGGTTCAGGTGCGGCCCCACCAGCTTATCCAGGTTCTCGTTGGCTGGTAACCGGATGAAGTAGGTGATATGTTGTTCCTCGCAATACTCGTAGATTTCAGGTTTGGCAAAGGCGGCGGCGCCCCGAAACCAGAAAAGCTTGAACCAGTCCCGGTAGCGTTCCACCATGGGCTTGATGAACTCCAGAACGCCGTCGGCGGAATGGACGTTCCCCGGTCTCAGCTTGGCCCCCAGACAGTCGCCCTCGCTGGTGAAGCCAAAAAGCGGATGGAAACAGTTTTTGGCAAAATGGCCATTGTAGGCCACCCCCTCCTGCTTGCCATGGGCCGGGTCCTCGGTGGAATCCAGATCAATGATGAGCCGCTTTTTGTTCTTCCTCTTTAACAAGATACCCGTTGACCGGGTCAGGGTGGCCTCCAAAGCTTGCAGCCCAACCGCGTTGCCCAGGATGTCGTTCTCCAGCCTGGAGAGCCTGGATTGGCCGGCGCCTACCTGCTGATCTTTACCAATCGCCAGCCTGAGAGCTGGATCTATGCGGAGAAAATCTGCGTCATTGCAATCTTCGTAGCCGGCGGCAATCTGATAGACCCTTTGACGAACCATCTTCGTATGACTTGGTGACCTCAAATCATCTAAGCAATCTTGCATGGGGTCGATAATTTTTAAACGGTGATCGATCTCTCGAAGCAGGAAAAATCCAACGTCTGAGGTGATCTTGGCGCCCTGAAAATCGATCATGATGGCTCGGTTAAAATCAGGCCGGATTACCTCTTTTTGGCTTTCACCACTATCGAGCATCTTGGAAACCCCCGAACTGCTAATATATTCTATTTATATCAATTAGTTATACCGCCTATGCGTAATTCAATCGTGTTTCATGACGTTGTCCACCACCTGGCGAACGTCGGCAAGGCATCAGCGACCCTTGGGGTTCTTGGTAGCACACAGACATGCACCAGCTTTTTTTTCAGACATGATTCTATCCATAATGGTGGACTTTCCATTCGCCAAGACATCCCGCTCGATGTCGGAGGCGGTGTAACCGAAGCAATAACATATCAAAGTTTCTATCATTTTCTCCTCCAAATGCTCTTGATCCGGTGTCCTACTAACATGGTAAGATATCACGAATTGTCCAGTTCTACAAAGACAGCGCTCGTTAACTTTCATAAAGAAGTTAATAAACCCCAGATTTGCACTTTAAGTCACTTGCCTGCCAAAACAGAATCTTCTCAAGAATTCCAAAAAGTTGTCGATCTGCATATCTTGCGTAAGCAGTCGTGGGGAGGAAGATTTCAGATGGCGGGGATGGAAGAAAGCACTGCTGTCCGGCACGCTAATTGAATAGCAAGGGTTGTCGGTTGTCTGGTGGACGAAGACCAAGCAAGGCCCACAAATCCATACGTTCCAGGAGCATGGTTTGAGCCAGGCGAGTGAGTTCCAGAAGTCCCCAGCCCGCCTTGGTCTTGAACTTGACCCACACCAGCAGCAGGTAAGCGATCAAGGCAGTCCAGATTTGGATCAGCACCGCATTCTTGGAGGTCCCGTAAAAGGCCTTAATTTTCAGGTTTTGCTTGATCCACTTGAAAAAGAGTTCTACCTGCCAGCGGCGGCGGTAGAGCTCAGCTACCTCCAGGGCAGACAGGTCCAGGCGGTTGGTTAAAAAGACATATTCCTTGCCGGTCTCCGGTCCCGGTAGTGCACCCGGCGCATTGGCTCAGGGTAGCAGGCCTGGCCCTTGGGAGAACTCAAGCGGATGACCTGATCGGCCAGGACTGGCCCGGAAGCCGTCTGCTCCTGGATAACCTCATAGCAAGAGTTGCTTTTGAGCCGGGTCACAAACCAGACGGTGTCTTGGTGCAATTGGTAAAGCCAGGCATAATCCAGGTAGGCCCGGTCAAAGATCAACAGATCGCCCGGCTTAAAGCGCAGGCCTTGCACGGCCTGGAGGTCATGGGTCTTACCGTCCGTGACCAGGACACACTGGGGCAGCAAGCCGCTGAGGACGGTATGCAGCTTGATGGCCCCCCCTTGCGGGTCCGAAATTTGGCCCAGGGAAACACCGCAGCGCACAGGTCAATGGTGGTGGCATCGATGATTTTGATCTGCGGAGCCTTTTGGGGCTGGGGCGCTAACTCGGCGGAGAGCCGCTCATACAGCTTATAATAGGTCTTTTCGAAGATGATAGCAGGGCGCTGCTGATTGGCGTCGGCCAGGGTGGAACGCTTCAACCTGGAAAGGCCCAGGTGATAAAGCTTGTGAGCTTGCCGGTTGACGCTGAAGACTACGTCCCGGAGACTTTTGCGGGCGCTCCACTGGCCGAAGAGCATGGCCACCAGATGCGACCAATAGGTGAACTTTCGAGGATTAGGCCCCTGCCAGGCATGGCTGTCCACCAGGTGATCGAAAACATGTCTCGGGATGAGTTGTAGTAATTGACCCATGAGTGTGCTACAATGCGCCATAAGCCCCATAACTCCTTTCAATGCTTGTATTTTTCGCTGAAATATTATAGCACTGATTGGCTGTTTTGGGGCTGTTTTACTTGCTATCTCAAGTAATTTCTACCGGACAGCAGTGGGAAGAAAGCCAGATTACCGATGGGAATGGCAGGAATCCTTCAGGCCAAGAAGGCTGGAAATGCTCTGGATATAAAAGGTTTTTGGATAAGTAATAAGTTTCGATCAGCGTCAATCTAAAAAAGCAGTTCGTCTGCCACCCCTTCTCGCCCATATATTTTGGAAAAAATTTTTGATTGGGTACTTGCATTCCCAATTAAAATAATTATTACTGACCAGTAAGAATTATCTAATTATCGTGAGTCTAATCAGAGACCATTTCCAGGGATGCGCCTGCGTATGTCACGGCGTCGAAATGTTGAGGCAAAAAAATGCAGGAGATGGATACCCTTTTTCTGGGCCAGAACTCTTTGGGGATCGGCCTGAGCGCATTAAGGGGGACGGCGTCCTTAACCACCCATCTCCCCCTACTCCCTAAAACTGATATCTGGCTCAACCTTCCCCACCCAGTGAAATTAATCCTAAACGGGGAATTATCCAGGAGGATGTGATGTCAAAACCGGAAGAGATGTGGCAGTGCCAGTTTACCAACTGCGGTTATATCTATGACCCGGCCCGCGGGGATAAAAAAGGTAAGATCCCCCCGGGGACCCGTTTTGAGGACCTCCCTGAGGATTGGAAGTGCCCATGCTGCGGTTCATCCAAGAAGATGTTCCGACCTCTGGCGGGTCCCGGGTCGGTGGCCGAACAGGCGAGCCACTGCGCCAAGTGATCGTAAGTTACAGCAGGCTGCCGGGACATGTCCGTAATTTTTTGATGGTGATCTATTTGATCGATTGGCAAGGCGTCCCGGGCAAATGAAGGAGCGTGAGGAGCGATGTCCTGCAAGGTGAGGGACTCTGAAGACAAAGCGCATAACGCCCATATGGACAAGGGCACGCACACCGTCACAATTTTTCGACCTTATCCGTTGCAGCCGGGCCACAAGATCCACATTGATGGCGGTCCGAGGGGCGGCGATTGGGAAGTAATGGAGGTGGGGGCGCACAAGATCAAATTGAGGTGCCCGGTATCTTTGCGGGTGATTGATTGTGATCATTTCTGCGGCTTCATTGAGGAGGCCACAGGAGTGCCGTGGCCCCGACATGATTAGGACCGCCTTCTTGTTTCGTTCATGCCCAGCTGCTATTGGCCGGCTTATGAGATCTTCTGCCAGCCACCACGCGGCGCCGACTAATCGGTGCACGAAGTCGGGCGAGATCCGGCATCCAGGACCAAAAAGCTGGCCATGGCTGAGCGCGAAGCGCACGTCAAGAAAAACCGTTGGGAAAATTTAGATTAAAGGAGAAGTTGATGCAAGACTACCAGTGTGGAATTTGCGGTTATCTCTACGAACCAGCTAACGGAGACCCCGCGGGGAATATTCCCCCTAACACCGCGTTTGAAAATCTCCCTGACGATTGGGTTTGCCCTATCTGCGGGGCCGGGAAAGACCAGTTCACGGCTGTTGCCTGATTTGCGTTACCCGGGAGAATCTGTAACACCCTTGAAACGGGTAACCTTGATAAAACCAACCTCAAATAAATCATTACCATCGCGAACAGGAGGACAGCATGACCAAATCCGAACAATACCTGCTGGAAGCGTTTGCCGGTGAATCTCAAGCCAACCGCAAGTATCTGGCTTTTGCCAAGCAGGCGGAGAAAGAAGGCTATCCCCAGGTAGCCAAACTGTTTAGGGCCGCCGCGGAAGCGGAAACCGTGCACGCCCACGCCCATCTGCGGGTCGCTGGTGGTATCAAGTCCACCGCGGAAAACCTGAAGGCGGCCATCTCCGGGGAAACCAATGAGTTTGAGCACATGTATCCGGAGATGATCGCCGCGGCCCAGGCCGAAGGCAACAAAGCCGCGGAACGGAGCTTCAACTACGCCAACGAGGTGGAAAAGATCCACGCCGGGTTGTACGAGAAAGCCCTGGCCAACCTGGACCAAAAACAGGAAAACGTGGACTACTACGTGTGTTCCGTGTGCGGTTATACCTGTGAAAACGAGCCCCCCGAAAAGTGCCCGGTGTGCAACAGCGGTGCCAAGGCATTTCACAAAGTGATGTAAGCCCGCAGCGAATAATTTCAGGAGGATATGGAAATGACGGAGAAATTGCAAATCTATAAGTGTGCAGTATGTGGAAATATCGCTGAGATGGTGCATGCCGGGGCCGGCCAGATGGTGTGCTGCGGCCAACCCATGACCCTCTTCAAGGAAAACACCACGGACGCCGCCAAGGAAAAGCATGTGCCGGTGGTCGAAAAAACCGCCGAGGGCTTAAAAGTGAAGGTGGGAAGCGTCCCCCATCCCATGGACCAAAATCATTACATCGAATGGATCGAGGTCATTGCCGATGGCAAAGCCTACCGCCAATTTCTGAATCCGGGAGAATCACCGGAAGCCAGTTTTGCCATTAAGGCCGAAAAGGCGGTAGCGCGGGAATACTGTAATCTGCACGGTCTATGGAAGGCCTAACCATTAAATGTGGCCTGAATAAAGCCTCCTTGAATTCCAGATTCCAGTGACAGGTGCAAAGTTTTGCGCCATGATCCCGCTCAGGGGAACGCTACTACATAAGGGAAGTTTCTGCCATAGGACCTGTCTATGGCAAGCCAGCAATCTTGTGGACGCTTGATAAATTAACATCCTAAGAGGAGACCCACTATGAAGGTATTGATTGCGTACGATAGCAGAACTGGCCACACTGAAAAGATGGCCGAATACATGTCAGAAGGAGTCCGTTTCTCCGGGCACGAAGTCGAAACCAAGAAAATTTCCGAGATCAAAAATGAGGCAGCCTTACAGGGTTATGATGCCTATATTTTCGGCTCCCCCACCTACCACCGGGATATGACCCAAGGGATGAAAACCTTCCTTTTCCTGGCGCAAAAAGCCAACCTGGAGGGTAAGGTCGGGGGGGCCTTCGGGTCTTATACCCATAGCGGCGATGCGCCCAAACTGATTTTTGACACTATGGAGTTCGTCTTCAAGATGAACATGGTAGACCTGGGATCTTTCAATTTTTTAGAAGCGCGGATTTCTTCGAATGAAGGGGTCAAGGCCTGTCAGGACTATGGCCGGAGCGTGGGGGAAAGGCTGTCCAAATAGGTTCCCTCACCAGGTTTCCCTCCAATGCCAGAGGATTTAAAATTCCCATTCCATCCGGCGAGTTAGAAGGCCACCAAATGCGCCTCCTCATTTGGAGGGAAACCCATTAATAAATCTTTCAAAGAAGGGATAGATTATGAGCCCGGATTTCGACCGCAGGGCTTTCCGCGATTTAAGCTACGGTCTTTATATCGTTACTTCGCGTGATGGTAACCGGCTGAACGGCCAGATTGTAAACACCGTGATCCAGGTAACTTCCGACCCGGCCAGAGTGGCGGTAATCGTCAATAAGCAAAATCTGACCCATGAATTTATTTCCAGAAGTGGACTTTTTGGTGTCTCCGTGCTGGATGAGTCGGCGCCCATGACCTTCCTGGGACTTTTCGGTTTCCGGTCGGGCAGGGATGTGGACAAGCTCAGCCAAGTGCAATTCAAAATCGGGGTTACCGGCTGCCCGTTGGTGCTGGAACATGCTTTGTCGGTTCTGGAGGCAAAGGTAATCGATCAGATTGATTTGGGCACCCATAACATCTTTATCGGGGATACGGTCAATGCCGAGGTCTTGAAAGAGGGGCGCCCTCTTACCTACCGGTATTACCAGGAATCCCTCAAAGGAAAAGCACCGGCAACCGCCCCTACCTATAATCCGGTCAAATGATCGGTCACCATATAATCTTGTTCGCTTCTGGTAGGAAGTGGAGGGTGAGATTCCGGCTGCCTAAGTGCTAAGGGTCGCACGGATCTCCCCCTACGCCCTTCCAGAAGTGGACATGAATCTTTCTTCTGACCGGCCCTCTCGATCAACCTACTCAATATTTGCTTGGTGCCAGCTCACTTGCCACTATCAACAATTATCACCTTTGCCGGAAAAATGCCATATATCATTTTGTTATCTTCACCGACATCTGTGGGGAGGAAGATTTCAGATGGCGGGGGTAGGGGAACGCCAGGTTACCAGCGAGAATAGCAAGTGCTCAGGCAGGCAGGGTGCCTCCAGGCCAAGTGGCTGGATCCCTTCGGAATTTTCTCGCCGTCCCCCCGTTTAATTTCTGATTACCCCCCCCCACCCGCTTCAACGCAAGATTTCCCTCCTGATACCCCGTTCAAAAAACTTCATTGCACCAGGTGCAAGGTCGCTCAGGAAACCTG
>Ga0315270_10000553_pt1 | contig 20657 bp, 17 predicted proteins | sample C1_bottom_MG_FD_204932 | JGI IMG/M metagenome (GOLD analysis project Ga0315270, IMG submission 204932) | Sediment microbial communities from Yellowstone Lake, YNP, Wyoming, USA - C1_bottom | ecosystem: Environmental > Aquatic > Freshwater > Lake > Sediment | place: USA: Wyoming | collected...
CGAGGTTCGCCGCGTGATAAGCGCCGAAGCTCGCGCCGACCGTGACGACGTTGCCGCCGGCTCGGCTCTCGATGTACGGGAGCATCTCGTCGCGCAGGTAGCGGTCGTAGTCGTCGTGGCGCCGGGCGCGGTCGCGCGGATGCACCTTCTTGTCGTACCAGCTCTCCTCGTCCACCGAGTCCACGCAGACCAGCTGGAGAAAGCCGGCGTCGACCTTGTCCGCGAGCGCGCCCGTGAGGCCGAAATCCTCGTTCTGGTAGAAGCGCCCCATCGAGGTCGGGAACATGAGGACGGGGCGCCCGCGGTCCCCGAACCAGAGGTATTCCATCGGGCGCGAGAGCGCGGAGCTTCTCCACGAGCCGTATTCGCGTTTCATGGAAGTCGAGTCTAGCGCGGCGCGTTTGCGGCCCGTCGCGCGCGTCCGCTAGGATGCGTCGCGCGACGCGAGGGGGCACTCATGGCACGCAAGAGGATCGGCGTTCTGTTCGGGATGGAAGACACCTTCCCCTGGGCGCTCATGAACGAGATCAACGAGATGGCCGCGAATAGCGGCGACGACATCGAAGCGGGGCCCGTCAAGATCTCGGTCCTCGTCCAGGAGCAGTCCTTCGAGGACGCCGTGATCCTCGACCGCATCAGCCACGAGGTCCCGTTCTACCGGACGTTCCTGAAGTGCGCGGTCGCGCGCGGGGCCCAGGTCGTGAACAACCCGATCTGGTGGTGCGCCGATGACAAGTATTTTGACAACATCGTCGCGCTCGCGGCGGGCGTCGCGGTGCCGAAGACGGTCCTCCTCCCGCACAAGGAGAACCCGCCGAACACGACCGCGACGTCCTTCCGCAACCTCGACTTCGTGGACTGGGACCGCGTGTTCGCGTACCTCGGCTTCCCGATCTTCATGAAGCCGGCGAACGGGGGCGGGTGGAAGGACGTCTACAAGTGCGACACGCCCGAGGACTTCTTCGCGGCGTACGACAAGACGCGGGACCTCGAGATGATGGCGCAGGAGGCCATCGAGTTCACGGACTACTACCGCTGCTACGTCGTCGGGCGCTCGCGCGTGAAGATCATGCCGTACGCGCCGAAAGAGCCGCACGCGATGCGGTACGCCGCGGTGCTGGGCAAGCCGGTCCCGGCTGCCATGGCCGAGCGGGTGACGAACGACGCGCTCGCGCTCTGCAACGCTCTCGGCTACGACCTCAACACGGTGGAGTTCGCCGTGAAGGGCGGAGTGCCTTACGCGATCGACTTCATGAACTGCGCGCCCGACGCGGACCGTGCGTCGGTCGGCGAGGAGAACTTCCGGTGGATCGTGAAGGCGATGGCGGAGTACCTCGTCGACCGCGCGAAGAACCCGCGGCCGTTCGAAGCGACCGGCACGTGGCCGGCCCTCCTCGGCCTCGTGAAGTGAGACGGGGAGCCACGCCATGGGCGCGCCCCGCCCGTCTTTCACCCTCGGAATCGAGGAAGAGTTCCAGATCGTCGACCCCGAGACGCGCGCGCTGAAGGCCCACATCCAGGAGCTCTTCGCGGAGGGCGAGTCGCGCCTCAAGGACAAGATCAAGCGCGAGTTCCATCAGTCCGTCATCGAGGTCGGAACGGGGATCTGCCGGAACATCGCCGAGGCGCGCACGGACGTCACGCACCTCCGCAGGGAGCTCGTCCGCCTCACCGGCGAAGCGGGGCTCGCGATCGGCGCGGCGGGGACGCACCCGTTCACGCACTGGTCCGAGGTGCCCGTGACGCCGAGCCCGCGCTACGAGCGGATCCTCTACGACCTCGGCACGGTGGCGCGCGGCAACCTCATCTTCGGCCTGCACGTCCACGTGGCGGTCGAGCACGACGAGACGCGGATCGCGCTCCAGAATGCCGCGCGCTACTTCCTCCCGCACGTCTTTGCGCTCTCGACGAACTCCCCGTTCTGGTGCGGGCGCGACACGGGCTGGAAGAGCTACCGCGCGAAGGTGTTCGACCGGTTCCCGCGCACGGGCATCCCGGACCAGTTCGCCTCGTGGGCCGACTACACGAGCTACGTCGAGACGCTCGTGAAGACGAACTGCATCGACAACCCGAAGAAGATCTGGTGGGACGTGCGCCCGCACCCGTTCTTCCCGACGCTGGAGTACCGGATCTGTGACATTCCGATGCGCGTGGACGAGACGATCTGCCTCGCCGCGCTCTTCCAGGCCATCACGGTCAAGCTCTGGAAGCTCCACGACAGGAACCTCTCGTACCGCCTCTACTCGCGAGCCCTCATCAGCGAGAACAAGTACCGCGCGGCGCGCTTCGGGATCGACGACAAGCTCATCGACTTCGGCAAGAAGGAGGAAGTGCCGTTCACGGACCTCCTTGGCGAGCTCCTCGAGTTCGTGGACGATGTCGTCGACGAGCTCGGCTCCCGGAAAGAAGTCGAGTACGTCCACACGATCGTGGAGCGCAAGACGGGCGCGGACCGCCAGCGCGAGGTGTTCGAGAGGACGAAGAGCCTCCCGGCCGTCGTCGACTACATCCTCGAGGAGACGCGCTACGGCCTCGACTGAGCCTCTCTTCTCCGCAGCGGACGTCGCGCGGGCGGCGGGCGCGGCGACGCCCGCCGGCGCGCCGGCGGCGTTTCCGTCCGTCTCCACGGACACGCGCGCGATCCCCGCCGGAGCCCTCTTCGTCGCGCTGAAGGGCGAGCGCTTCGACGCCCACGCGTTCCTCGCGGAGGCGAAGGCGAAGGGCGCCGGCGCCGCCGTCGTCCGGAAGGGGACGCTGGCCATGCCGGGCCTTCCGCTCTTCGAGGTGGACGACACGCTCTTCGCCCTCGGCGCGCTCGCGGCTTTCCACCGCCGGCGGTTTGCGATCCCCGTTGCGGCGGTCGCGGGCTCCAACGGCAAGACGACGACGAAGGAGATGCTCGCGTCGATCCTCCGGACGCGCGGACCGGCGCTCGCGACCGAGGGCAACCTCAACAACGAGATCGGCGTCCCGCTGACGGTTTTCCGGATGGCGCCGGAGCACCGCGCGGCCGTCCTCGAGCTCGGGATGTCGGCCCCGGGCGAGCTCGCCCGCCTCACGGCGATCGCGCGGCCGGACGCGGGGGTCGTCACGCTCGTCGCGGCCGAGCACCTCGAGTTCCTGAAGGACCTCGACGGCGTGGCGAACGCGGAAGGGGAGCTCTACCGCGGGCTCCTGCCGGGCTCCTTTGCCGTCGTCAATGCGGACGACGCGCGCTGTGTGGCGCAGGCGGAGCGGGCTGCGGCCGGCGTGAAGAGGATTTTCTTTGGTCGGAGTCCTCTGGCGGACGTTCGGCTCGTCGAGTCGACTTCCCTCGGAGTCGAGGGTCAGAAGATTTTCTTAGAAGGGGAAGAGTGGGATGGCCGCTCGCGGGGTGGGCGCCTCGGCGGGAACCTACAGCGCAGCAGATGTGAGGTGAAGCTGGGGTTCGTGGGGGAGCACAACGCCATGAATGCGGCCGCGGCAGCTGCCACGGCACGGGCCCTCTCTTACTCATTCGAAGAAATATCTTCCGGTCTGTCCTCGGCTCGGCCTTACTCGCACCGTTCCCGGGTCGTCTCTGGTGCCGGGGGCATCACGATCCTCGACGACTGCTACAACGCCTCGCCCGCTTCCATGGAAGCCGCGCTCGCGACGCTGGCGTCGCTCGTCGCGGGAGAAAAAGGGCGCGCGGTCGCGGTGCTGGGCGACATGCTGGAACTGGGATCGTTCGAAGAGGAGGCCCACCGGGCCCTGGGCCGCCGCGCCCGCGAATCGGGCGTCGCGATCGCCGCCTTCTTCGGTCCCCGTTCCCCTCTTACCTTCAAAGAATTCTTCTCTTCTTCGTCTTCTTCCGCGCACTTCACCGAGATAAAGCCGCTGCTTGCGTGGCTTCGCCCGCGCCTCGCGCCAGGAGACGTGCTCCTCGTGAAGGGGAGCCGGGGCATGAAGCTCGAGCGCGTCGTCGACGCGCTCGCCGCCGCCACGGGAGCCTGAGCTACTTCACGCCCTTCGCGGCCGCCGCGGGTTCCTGGTCCATCACGCGCAGGGCAGCCTTCTCCATCGCGGAGCTGGAAAGCCCGGCCTTCTTGCCCTCGGCGATCGCCTCGTCCTTCGAGCGCCCGCGGCGGTACTCGATCACCGCGAGGGCGGCGCCGACACGGTTGCTGCTGGCGCAGAAGAGAAAGACGGGCGCCGCATCCTGGTCCTTCAGAACCGCTTCGATCTTCTTCGCGTCCTCGAGCGTGAACGTGTCGGGCGAGACGGGAACGGAGACGAACTTCAGGCCCTGGGCCTCGACGGACTCTTTTGCCGACGTGACGCCCTCGGCCGGCTGGCGGAGGTCGATCGCGGTCTTGAAGCCGGCGGCCTTGAGCGACGCGAGCGCCTCTTTCGAGGGCTTGCCGGCGATGGCGAGGCTCGGCGAGAGACGCTTGTAGTTTGTCGCGTCGAGCTTCTCGGGGATGCCCGCGGCCGCGGCGAGGCCGGAGCCAAGAAGGAGAGCGAGGGCGAGAGTCTTCGGTTTCGTCATGGCGGGGAGAATTTAGCGCAGGAGAGAGGCGCGCGCCTCGAGGACGCGCCGGCGCGCCTCCTGCGGCGTCGGGGCGAGGGCCGTCAAGTGGCCCATCTTCCGGCCGGGACGCGGCTCCTTCTTGCCGTAGAGGTGGAGGGCGACGCCCGGCACGGCGCAGGCGTTCTCCCAGCGCGGGGGGCCGCCGGCCCAGAGGTCGCCGAGCAAGTTCGCCATCGCGGCGGGGCGCAGCAGCTCCGTCGAGCCGAGCGGCAGGCCGCAAACGGCGCGCAGCTGCTGCTCGAACTGGCTCGTGACGCAGGCGTCGATCGTGAGGTGCCCGGAGTTGTGCGGGCGCGGCGCGATCTCGTTCACCAGGAGCCGCCCGTCGGAGGTGTGGAAGAGCTCAATGCAAAGGACGCCCACGTAAGAGAGCGCGTCGAGAATCGTTCGAGTTATCTCGCAGGCTTGTTTTTCTTCGAATGGTGAAAGAAGGGCTGGGGCACGGGTCACGTCGAGGACATGCCGGGAATGTTCGTTCTCGAAGATCGGGAAGAAGGCCACATTCCCGTCGGAGCCCCGCGCGGCGATGACCGAGACTTCTCTCTGGAATTCGACGAAGGACTCGAAAACGCATGGGACCCGGCCGAGCGCCTCCCAGGCTCTCTCGGCGGCCGATATTTCGTTCAAAGAAATCTTCTCTTGTCCTTTCCCGTCGTACCCGAACGCGGCCGTCTTGAGGACGGCAGGGGCGCCGACGGAGGAGAGGGCCGAAGCGAGATCCTCGCTCGTTCGCACCATGGCCCACGGCGCGACGGGGACATTCACTTCTCCAAGAAACTCTTTTTCTCTCTCTCTATTCTGAGAAACAAAAAGAGCTTCCGCCCCTGGCCGAATGGGAACGAGAGTGTCCAGCGCATCCAGCGCCGCGCGCGGGACGTTTTCGAACTCGAACGTGAGGACGTCGACACCCTGCGCGAACGCGCGGAGCGCGTCGAGGTCGTCGTACGGCGCCGAGACCTCCACGTCCGCGACGTGGCCGGTCGGGGAGTCCTCCTCGGGCGAGTACGTGTGGACGCGGTAGCCCATGGCCCGGGCCGACAACGCGAACATGCGGCCGAGCTGGCCGCTCCCGAGGACGCCGACCGTTGAGCCGGGTGGGGTGACCTTCACGGGAGGCGGGACTGCAAGACCTTCCTGGTCTGTTTTGATCGGAAGGCCGTGAGCGCCCTCCGGAGCTCGGGCCGGCTGTTCGAGAGGATCGCGACGGCGAGGAGGCCCGCGTTCGTCGCGCCGGCCTTTCCGATCGCGAGCGTGCCGACGGGGACGCCCGCGGGCATCTGGGCGATCGAGAGGAGGGAGTCGAGGCCCTTCAGCGCGCGGCTCTCGACGGGGACGCCGAGAACGGGCACGGCCGTCTGCGCGGCGAGCATGCCGGGCAGGTGCGCGGCGCCGCCCGCGCCGGCGACGATGACCTCGAGGCCTCGGGCCTCGGCGTCGGCGGCGTACGACGCGAGGAGCTTCGGCGTCCGGTGAGCCGAGACGACGCGCTTTTCGTACGGGACGCCGAAACGCTCCAGCGTCTCGGCGGCGTGCCGCATCGTCTCCCAGTCCGATGTGGAGCCCATGACGAGCCCGACGAGGGGGCTCGCCGTCCGTCCGCCCTTCTTCATGGGCGCGATCCACCCATGAAGCTCAGGCGCTCCAGGCGCGGGCGGTCTCCGCGGCGAACTCGTCGAAGCGACGGGGCGCGTGGCCGAGGAGGGCCGTGAGACGGGCGACGTCATCGGGAGCCGCCTTGAGGCCCTTCTCCTGGAAGAACGCATACATGAGCCGGAAGTCGAACACCATGAAGGCGGGCATGTACGCGAGCGACTGCTTTTCCCAGGCGTCGAGGTCGTTCCCGCCGTACGCGATTTTGCGGCCGAGGACGCCGCCCCAGGTCGCGGCCGTGGCGGTCGCCGTCAGGACGTCGGGACCGACGAGGTTGACCGTCTCGTTCTTCGCCGCGTCCGTCGTGAGCGCGACGGCGGCCGCCTCCGCGATGTCGCGCACGTCCACGCGCGAGAGCCCGACGTCGCCGAACGGCTGCGGATAGACGTCGTACCCGAGCATCGCGTCCCTGTACCAGGCGTCGTTCTGATAGAAATTGTTGGGCCTCAGGATCGTGAACGGAATCCCGGAGCTCTTGATGGCCGTTTCGACCGGGAGCTTCGCGCCGAAGTGCGGAAGGTGCGGCGCCTTGTCGGCGTCCTGCACCGAGAGGTAGACGACCTTCTTCACGCCGCCGAGGCGGCAGCCGTTCACGGCCATGAGCCCCTCGTGGCACTCCGTGGCGCTCACGGCGTTCAGGAGAAAGACGGCGCCATAGCCCGCGAACGCCGAGCGGATCGTGGACGGATCGAGGAGATCGCCCGCGACCGGCCGGACGCCGGCCGCGAGCGCTTTTTTCACGTCGCGGGTCAGGACCGAAACGTCCGCGCCCCTCCCGAGAAGCTCCCGGACGACCTGGGATCCGACGGTGCCGGTGCCTCCGAGGACGAGGACGTTCATGTGGCGGTCTCCTAGCCCATGTGGGCGATGATGGCGTCTCCGAACTTGCTGCACGAGACCTCGGTGGCGCCTTCCATCTGGCGGGCGAAGTCGTACGTGACGGTCCTGGCCTGGATCGCGCCGTCCATCCCCTTGAGGATGAGGTCGGCCGCCTCGGTCCAGCCCATGTACCGCAGCATCATCTCACCGGAGAGGATGACCGAGCCCGGGTTGACCTTGTCGAGGTCCGCGTACTTCGGCGCCGTGCCGTGCGTCGCCTCGAAGACGGCGTGGCCCGTCACGTAGTTCACGTTGCCGCCCGGCGCGATGCCGATACCGCCGACCTGCGCCGCGAGGGCGTCCGAGAGGTAGTCGCCGTTGAGGTTCAGCGTCGCGATGACGTCGAACTCGTCGGGGCGCGTCAGGACCTGCTGGAGCGTGATGTCGGCGATGGCGTCCTTGATCAGGATCTTGCCCTTCGCGAGCTCGGCCTTCTGCTCGGCGTTCGCGGCGGCCTCGCCTTTGTCCTTCTTCGTGCGCTCCCACTGGTCCCACGTGTACGTCTGGCCGGCGAATTCCTTCTCCGCGAGGGCGTAGCCGTAATTCCGGAACGCGCCTTCGGTGAACTTCATGATGTTGCCTTTGTGGACGAACGTGACGCTCTTCGACTTGCTCTTCACCGCGAACTCGATCGCGGCGCGGATGAGGCGCTCGCTGCCTTCCTGCGAGACGGGCTTCACGCCGAAGCCGGTCGTCGCCGGGAAGCGGAGCTTCTTGTACTGGGCCGGGAAGTTCGTCTTGAGGAACTCGGCGAACTTCTTCGCCTCGTCGGTGCCCGCGGCGAACTCGATGCCCGCGTAGATGTCCTCGGTGTTCTCCCGGAAGATGACCATGTTCACCTTCTCGGGGTGCTTCACGGGCGAGGGGACGCCCTGGAACCAGCGCACGGGGCGGAGGCATACGTAGAGGTCGAGGAGCTGGCGGAGCGCGACGTTCAGCGAGCGGATGCCGCCGCCGATCGGCGTGGTCAGGGGTCCCTTGATGCCGACGAGGAACTCGCGGAACGCGTCGATCGTCTCGTCCGGGAGCCAGGTCTGGAGGTGGTCGAAGGACTTCTGGCCCGCGTAGACCTCCATCCACTTGATCTGCTTCCTGCCGCCGTAGGCCTTCGCGACCGCGGCGTCGAGCACGCGCACCGAGGAGCGCCAGATGTCCGGGCCGATCCCGTCGCCCTCGATGAAGGGGATGACCGGGTGGTCGGGAACCTGGAGCTTCCCGCCGGAGATCGTGATTTTCTGGCCGCCTTCGGGAACCGTGGGCTTGGCGCTGGGCATGAGAATCCTCCTTCGTTCGGGCGCGGATCATAGGGGCCGCCCCGGGGTCCGGGCAACGAAGCGGTTGAATCATCCCGGGGTTTCGCGCCTAGACTGGAGGCCATGGGCGACCCCCGTCCGCCGCGGACGTACAGCGTCGTGATCCCCGCCTTCAACGCCGGGCGGACCCTCGGCGAGGCCGTCCGGAGCGCTCTCGCTCAGGTCCCCGGGCCGCTCGAGGTCGTCGTCGTGGACGACGGCTCGGTGGACGCGACCCGGGCGGTCGCCGAGGGGTTCGGGGCGGCCGTCCGCGTCTTCACGGGCCCGAACGCCGGCCCGTCGGCCGCCCGAAACCGCGGCGTCCGCGAGGCGCGCGGGTCCTGGATCGCGTTTCTCGACGCGGACGACCTCTTCGAGCCTGGCTACCTCGCGGCGGCCGAGGAGCACCTCGCGGCGAACCCGGGCGTCGGCCTCCTGTGCTTCGGCGTCCGCGTCTACGAGGACGGGCAGCGGACGGCGCACGTCATCCACAAGAAGACGCCCGGCCCTTCCTACACGACGGAGGGGCTGCTCGAGGGAGACGTGGGGACGATCTGCACGCCGCTCGTCGCGCGCGACGCCTTCCTCGCCGCCGGCGGGTTCGACGAGACGCTCCGCGGGAACGAGGACTGCCACCTGTGGCTTCGGCTGTCCCGTGTGACCGCTCTCCACCAGGACCCTCGAGTGCTTCTCCTCTACCGGCGCCACGCGGGCAACTCCAGCGGAGACGTCCTCGCGAACGCGCGCGAGTCCGTCAGGTCCCTTGAGCTCCTCGAGGCGTCACACCCGGAGTTCGCCGGGGAGTTCCGCCGCCCGATGCGCCGGCTCATGGGCAAGGAGAACCTCCGGCTGGGCCGCGAGCTCCTCGTCCGGGGAGAGGATCTCCCGGGCGCACGCGCGGCGCTGCGCAGGGCCGTGACGCAGCGCCCGGGGCGCCTGCGCGGGTGGTACTACCTCGCCTTCGCCTCCGTGCCGGGCGGGCCGCGCCTCGTCGCGGCGCTCCGGCGTCGCGAGCTCGCGTTCAGCCGCTGGTGGCGGGCGGGCTCTTTCGCGGCGGCGTTCCGGAGCCTCAAGCGTCGCCTCAGGGCCGCTCGCGCGTGACGGCCGCGATGGCCCCGAAGTCCGTCGCCGTCGTCATCCCGTCCTACCAGCACGCGCGCTGGGTCGGCGAGGCCGTGGAGAGCGCGCTCGCGCAGACGCGGCCGCCCGACGAGGTCGTCGTCGTGGACGACGGCTCGACGGACGGAACCCTCGAGGTACTCCGGCGCTTCGGAAGCCGCATCCGCGTCCTTGAGAACGCACGCGGCGGAATCGGCTCGACGTACAACTTGGGCGTCGCGGCCGTGAAGTCGGACCTCGTGGCGTTCCTCGAGTCGGACGATGCGCTGGAGAAGAGCTATTTGGAGGAGACCGGGGATTTCTTAGAAGGTAATAGAGAGACTCACTGGGTTTCGACCGCCCGTCTTCTCATCGATGCGTCTGGCGCCCCCACCGGAGAGATCTCGCGCCGCCGTCTTCACGGTGCCGAATTCACCTTCGAAGGATTTCTCTCTTCCGAGCTCGGGGCCAGCTCTACGCCCGTCGTCCGCCGCACGGCCCTCGCGGACGTCGGCCTCTGGTCCGAGGAGAGCTATGCGGCGGACACGGACATGGCGCTGCGGTTCTCGCTGACCCATCGCATGGGCTACCTCGACCGGCCGCTCTACCGGTACCGCCGCCACGGGAAGAACGCGTCGACGAGCCTCCTTACGAGCGTGCGGCTGAACGTGCCGATCCTCGAGCGCCTTCTCGACCCGCCGCACCCCGCGCTCGCCGGCCGCGAGGCGCCCGTGAAGAAGGCGCTCGCGAAGATGCTCGGGATGCAGGCGGCTCTCGCGATGGAGGCGGGAGCCGGCGCAGAGCGCGAGGACGTCCTGCCGCTCCTGAAGCGCGCGGCGGCTCTCCACCCGTCGCCGAAGCACCTGCGCCGCCTCGCGCTCGTGAGCCTCTTCGGCCCGCGCGCGTACGGCGCGTGGCGGCGCGCCCGCGCCCGCTGACCGTTCAGTCGGGCCGGAGGCGCGCCTCGAGCGGGTACGGGTAGACGTCGACAATCTCGCCCGCGCGCTCTCTGCGCTGCGCGTCCAGCCAGAAACGGACGCCGAGGAGGTCCGCGTGGCGCTCGAGGAACGCCTCGCGCGCGGCCCCCCGGAGGCCCATGAACAGGAGGAACTCCTCGGGGAAGACGTCGTGCTCGCCGACGAAGAACGACGCGTCGTCCCCGCCCGCCTCCTCGTCGGCGCCCGCCGGCAGCTCGCGAAAGTTGACGTCCGTCAGGAAGTCGATCTCGTCGTAGTCGTAGAAGACGACGCGGCCGTGCCGCGTGAGGCCGAAGTTTTTCGGCAGGAGGTCGCCGGGAAAGACGTTCGCCTTGGCGAGGTCGCGGATCGCCTCGCCGAAGTCGAAGATCGCGGCGCGCGCCTTCTCCGGAGCCGCGTCCCTGAGCGCGATGTCGAGGGGTGTCAGGCGCCGTTCCGTGAAGAGGTGCTTGAGGACGACTTCGTCCCCGTGCACCTCCACCGTTTCGGAGGCGCCCGCGAGGAGGATTTCGAGAAGCGCGGGGTCGAAGCGGGCGACCGGGAAGGAGAGGTGCTCGAACTCCTGGACGTCGGCAAGGCGGCCGGCGCGCGTGTGCCGGAAGACGAGGCGGTACTTGTCGAGGACGTCCTTGCGGCTGGCCGTCTTCGGGGGCGCGAAGGAATCGCGGATGACCTTGAAGACGACGTCGTAGGACGGCAGCGTGAAGACGAGCATGACCATCCCGCGCGTTCCCGGCGCCTCTCTGAACCGGTCATCCGAGGCGGCGAGGTGCCGCAGGAGGTCGCGGTAGAGCTCCGTCTTGCCGTGCTTGTTGAAGCCGAGGGCGTTGTAGAGCTCGCCGACGGGCTTCTTCGGCATGACCGTCTTGAGGAATCCGACGAGAGCGGCGGGGTGCTCGGCATCCACGTGGAAGTACGAGCGCGTGAAGCTGAAGACGATGGAGGCCTCGTCCTCGTCGCAGAGCACGGCGTCGAGCTCGACGCGGCCCGTGCGGTTCAGGAGCGCGAAGACGACGGGCCGCTGCCGGCCCTCCCGGCGGACGCGCCCGACGAGATACGCGCCTTTGCCCCGAAAGAACGCGGGCCTGAGCACGTCCAGCGCATCGAACGCCGGGGAGCCCCAGGTCTCGCGAAGGATCTTCTCGAGCGCGCGCGTCGCGAGCACCGCGTCGCGCGAAAGGTCTTCCCAGCCCGCGGCGAACGGGAACGCGGAGAGCGCGCCCCTGACCGCGCCCTCGCGCCCCGGCCTCCCGTCGAACGACGCGAGAAAGCGCCCTGCCGCCTCGAGGGGCAGGGGCGTCGGCTCGCGGTGGACGAACTCGGCGCGGTCGTCGACTCCGACGGTGTGGAAGATGCGGCGCGACGCCGAGTTGAAGAACGTCTCGACGAGCTCGACGTCCCGCCGGCCGGCGGCGAGCGCCGCGAAGCGCTCCTTCATCCCGGACCAGACGGCCGGGTCCCCGACGCCGGCGCCGAGGATGCGGCCGAGGTCCTCGACGGCCGGATCGAGGGTCCGCCGGTAGACCTCGAGGCGCTCGAGCGCGTCCGCGCGCACGCCCCTCCAGTCGCGCGCCGAGAAGCGCAAGGGCGCCCGGCGCGTGATCGCGGCGAACTCCCGCGCGTACGCGTCCCAGGCGGCAAGGAGCCGCTCGGCGCCCGCGCGGCCGGCATCGCCCGGGGTCAGGCGGCCTTCCTCAGGGCGGCCGCGTCGATCTTCCGGATGCCACCGTCCGGGTGGCCGCCCTTCGTCCCGCACGAGCCGTCGGCCGGGTGCGTGAAGTGGATGAGATCCTTGCCGTTGTCCGGGGCGACGTACTCGCCGCGGATCTCGGCCGCGTCGCCCCGCGCGAGGACGAGGCGCGCGCCGCCACACGAGAGGTCGTGGACGACGTGGATCTGCCGGTCCTGCCGGATCGGGAGGGCCGGGTCGGCAGCCGCGTCGCCCTTCACGCGCTCGAACGACACGATCGTGACGTAGAACTCGAGGAACGTCCGATTGTTGTTCTTGTGCAGCTTCTCCGCGGGCGCCGTCTCGACGCGGCACACCGCGACGATCTGCGTGTGAGGACTCTTCTTCGACGGGGGTTTGGCGGCGTGAACCGGCGCGTCGGAGAGGAAAAGGAGGGCGAGACCGAGGGCGGAAACGAGAGAGAGATGCGAGAGCCGCTTCGTCTTCATGAGACGGAATCCTAGCGCGAGGCCTGCGCGCTAGGATCATTCAGCGTGTTCGTGCTTCTGACGCTCCTTGTCGAGGCGTCACGCCTGTTCGTGCCGCCCGGAACGCTGCCGAAGGATTCGCGCGTGGCGGCCGTGCACATCGAGACCGGCTGGAGTGAGGCGCGAGTGGTCGGGGAGGGCGCCGGTGCCGCGCCAGACTTCAGGACTAGGGCGGGGACGTTTGTCGTCTCGGTGTTCGGCCCGGACGGCCGGGCGCGTGGCTTCACGCGGATTGCTGCGAAGAAGGGCGAAGAGATCGCGCTCTTCGCGCCGGCGTCGCCGGCGCGCGGCCGCGGGCAGCTTTCGGTGGAGATTGCGTTTCCGAAAGACGCGAAACCCGACCCGAAGGACGTTGCGCTTCTTCTGGTCGGACACGAGAAGAGACTCGTTCCTGACGTGTTCGTCTTCACGGGCAAAACGCGCGCGCAAGCGTTCTGGCTCGACGTTCCGGCCGGGCCGGGCGCGATCGCGCTGACGTCGAGGGATTGGACGCTGGCAAAGCCCTTGAGCCCCGACGTCCCGGAGAGCGGCGCGGTCGCCGTGTCCGGGGAGGCCGTCGAAAAACCGTCGCTGCGGCTGCTCTTCGACGTCGCGGAGAGCGTCGGTCACGGGAACGTCGAGGTGGACGTCCTGAACTGCGAGAAGGAGCGGAATTTCCCCGGACCGACTCCGATCGAGAGGTGCGTTCCCGTCGCCTCGCAGAAGGGGCGCTCGGACACGGAGCTTTTCTTTGGAGGACTCGACCCTGTTCTTTTCGCGTGCCGCTGGAGACTCGGGAAGTGGGCGGACACGGCAATGGTCGACCTGGAGAACGCGCGGCCGGTCGAGAAGCGCATCGCCATCCGCCCCTTCGAGGTTTCGGGTCGCGTCACGGCGGGGGGCGCTCCGACGGCCGCAAAGCTACGTTTCTGGGCCGTGAACACGAGCCACACCTTCGAGACCGAAGCCGCGGAGGACGGGATCTACCGACTCGCTCTCATCCGGCGCGGGTGGTACACGGTCGGGATCCGGCGGCCAGGCGCTGCGCCCTTCGGGGCGGAGATGAAGCTCGAGGGCGACGAATTGCGCGACGAGCACGCGGATTTCGACGTGCCCGTGAACCGGGTTGTCGTGAGAATCCTCGATGCGAAGGCCGGCCAGCCGATCCCTGGCGCGATGGCCTTCGTCGAGGACGGTCGGGGAAACTTCTCGGAGAATGCCGACTCCGAGGGAAACGCCACTCTTCCGCCGCTGGAGAAGGGTTCGTACGAGATCACGGGCCAGGCTAAGGGGTATCAACGCAGTAAGCCGCAGAGAATCCTCGTTGACGAGAGCACGGGGGAAAGGGAGATCGAGATCCGTCTCCAGCCGAGCGCCGATATCCGCCTCCGAGTCCTCAACGTAAGCGGCGCGCCCGTGGAGGGCGCTTTCGTTTGCGCCCTGAACGGTGGTGAGGGGTTCTCCGGTGGGCGGACCGACAGCTCGGGCTTGGCCGTATTGCCGGATCCCTTCCCGAAGGGACAGCCCCTCGTCGCATGGGACGCCAGTGGGCACCTCGGGTTCTTTCGCTGGACGGGCGAGGAACAGCAGGACCTCGTCATCCCGCCGTCCGGTCCTCCGGTCGTCGTCCGTTTCGCGGCGCCCGACGGCCAACCGCGGCCCCGATGGGCCACGCTCTTTGGCGTCGACGGAATTGCCTTTACAGATGGCTCGACCCGCATGGCTGCCTGCGGCGGAGATCAGCAGTCGCGGCCCGACGGGACGTTCCGCATTTGCGGCCTGCCCGCGACGGGTACGCTCCGAATCTGGCCCTTCGGCAAGCCCGAGCTCGCGGTCACTCGGCAGCTGCCGGTGGCCGAGGTGCTGGTGTTCACGGTTCCGGCGCGCTGAATGCGGTCCTGCTAACCTCTGCGCCCCCGGCGCCCGCGTCCGCGCGGCGCCTCACCCCGAAAGGACCCCCATGCTCCGAGCCGGCATCGTCGGCCTCCCGAACGTCGGGAAGTCGACGCTCTTCAACGCCCTCACGAAGACCCGCAAGGCCGAGGCGGCCAACTATCCGTTCTGCACGATCGAGCCGAACGTCGGCATCGTGACGGTGCCCGACGCACGCCTCGCGCCGCTCGCAAGGATCGCGAAGACGCCCGTCCAGATCCCGGCGACGTTCGAGTTCGTCGACATCGCCGGCCTCGTCAAGGGCGCGAGCAAGGGAGAGGGCCTCGGCAACAAGTTTCTCTCGCACATCCGCGAGGTCGACGCCGTCGTCCAGGTCGTCCGTTGCTTCGACGACAAGGACGTCGTCCACGTTTCCGAGACGCTCGACCCCGTCGCCGACATCGAGACGATCGCGACGGAACTCGTCCTCGCGGACCTCGAGTCCGTCGGCAAGCAGAAGGAGCGTCTCGAAAAGCTGGCCCGGGGCGGCCAGAAGGAGGCGAAAGCCCAGCTCGCGGTCGCCGAGAAGCTGATCCCGCACCTCGACTCCGGGAAGCCCGCCCTCACGCTCGACCTGACGGAAGAAGAGAAGGCCGCCGCGCGCGGCTTCTTTCTCCTCACGATGAAGCCCACGCTCTTCGCCTGCAACGTGGCCGAAGCCGACCTCGCGAACGCGGACGACCTCCCGCTCGTCAAGCGGGTGGGCGACTGGGCGGCGGCGCACAGCGGGTCGGAGGCCGTCGCGATCTCCGCGAAGATCGAGGCCGAGCTCGGCGAGCTGTCGCCTGAGGACGCAAAGGAGTACCTCGCGTCGCACGGCGTCGACGAGTCCGGCGTCGGCCGGCTCATCCGCGCGGCGTACCACCTCCTCGGCCTTCGGACGTACTTCACGGCCGGCGAGAAGGAAGCGCGCGCCTGGACGATTCACGCGGGCGACACGGCTCCGCAGGCGGCCGGCGTCATCCACTCGGACTTCGAGAAGGGCTTCATCAAGGCCGAGACGGTCGCGTACGACGACCTCGTCAGGCACGGCTCGATGGCCGCGGCGCGCGAGGCGGGCGTCGTGCGCCAGGAAGGGCGCGACTATGTCGTCCAGGACGGCGACGTCATGCTCTTCAAGTTCAACGTGTAGGCCGCGCGAGGGTAAACTCCGCGCCCATGCATCCGGGCCACCGCCGCGCGTTCAACGCGGCCTTCACTCCCGAGCTCGCGGCGGACTACGCGAACGACCTCGCGCGCCGCGCCGGCCGCGCGCCGGGCTTCCGCCTCGCGGAAACGCCGGTCTTTCTGACGCCGGAGCTAGACGCGGCTCTCGCGCAGGCGGCCCGCGAGATCGTCGCGCAGCTCTCCGCGCCGGAGCTCCTTGCGCGGGCGAAGAGCGCGATCCCGGCGCGCTGGGCGACGCCGGGGATGGACGCGCTCCCGTCCCTCACGCAGGTGGATTTCGCCGTCGTGCGGCACGAGGGGCGGCTCGTGCCCCGCCTCATCGAGCTGCAGGGCTTCCCGTCGCTCTCCGCGTTCGAGGTCCTCCAGGCGGACGCCTGGAACGCGGCGCTCGAGCGCGTGCCCGGCCTCCCGAAGGGAGCGTGGAGCCCCTACTTCTCAGGCCTCGACCGCGCGGGCTTCGTCGACCTCCTCCGCGGCACGATCGTCGGTGGCGAGGACCCCGCCGAGGTCGTCCTCCTCGACCTCGAGCCCGACAAGCAGAAGACGGCAATCGACTTCGCGGCGACGCGGGCGCTCCTCGGCGTCGACAGCGTCGACCCGCGCGCCCTCGTGAAGGACGGCCGCCGCCTCTTCCGTGACGTGAACGGCCGGCGCGTCCCGGTGAAGCGCATCTACAACCGCATCGTCTTCGACGAGCTCATCCAGACCGGCGCCTCTCTCCCGTTCGACTTCCGCGAGGAGCTCGACGTCCGCTGGGTCCCGCACCCGAACTGGTACTGGGCGTGGTCGAAGGCCTGTCTCCCTCTCCTCGCGCACGAAACCGCCCCGAAGGCGACGGTCCTCTCCGCGTTCGGGCCGGTGCCGGACGACATCGGGGAACGCTTCGTCCTGAAGCCGCTCTTCTCGTTCGCGGGCGCCGGGGTGAACGTGGACCCGACGCCCGCGGACGTCGCGCGGATCCCGGAGGCCGAACGGGCGCACTGGGTCCTGATGGAGAAGATCGCGTACGACCCGTGCCTGACGGCAGTCGACGGCGGCGGCGTGAAGGTCGAGGTCCGCATGATGTTCTTCCGGCCCGACGGCGAGGCCGTGCCCACGCTCGCGTTGAACCTCTGCCGCCTCTCGCGCGGGAAGATGCTCGGCGTCGACTTCAACAAGGATTTCACGTGGGTCGGGTCGTCCGTAGCCCTCAGGCTGCCTTCCTGACAGCGCGGCTGCGAGGCGAACCTAGACGACCGCGAGCCCCGCGCCCCAGTGCAGGCCGGCGCCGAGCGCCGCGAACGCGACGAGGCTACCCGTCTTCGCCTTCCCGGCCTCACGTGCCTCGTGCCACACCATCGGGAGCGTCGCGGCGGTCGTGTTGCCGTACTTCTGGATGTTGTTGAAGACCTTGCCGTCCGGCAACCCGAGAGCTTTCTGCGCGGCCTCGTTGATGCGGAGGTTCGCCTGGTGCATGAGGAGGAGGTCGAGGTCGACGAGCGTCTTTCCGTGCGCGACGAGCACGTCCTGTACGGCCGCGGGCATGAGCTGCGTCGCGAGGCGGAAGACCTGCCGTCCCTCCACGATCGGGATCGTTCCCTGGTTCTCGAACATCTCGGGCGTGAAGAACGGCCGCGACTTGCAGCCGCCGCCCGGCACGTAGAGCTTGTCGAAGTGCTCGCCGTCCGTATACATGGCAAAGCCGAGAAAACCGCGGCCGTCGCCAGACGTGTTCGCCTCGAGGACCATCGCGCCGGCGCCGTCACCGAAGAGGACTCCACGGTCGCGCATGCTCGTCGCGCGCTCGAACCAGAACGGGTCGCACGGCCCGGCCGTCTTCCCGAGCATGACATCCCACACGGACTCCGGCCACGGCATGAGGCCGCTGTGGACCTCCGACCCGACGAGGAGGACGCGGTCGTACATCCCGGACCGGATGAACGCGTCGGCCGTCTGGAGGCCGGAAAGGAACCCCGCGCACTGCATGCGGATGTCGAGCGCGTGCGTCGTCTTGAGGCCGAGGCGCGTCCCGAGGAGCCCCCCGTTGCCGGGAAAGTAGTGGTCCGGGGTCATCGTCGCGAAGACGATGAGGTCGATGTCCGACGCGGCGAGGCCGGCGTCGAGGAGGGCCGCCTCGGCGGCCTTCGCGCCGATCTCGGCGGAGCCGACTCCGGCGGTCACGTACCGGCGCTCCTTGATGCCCGTGCGCGGGACGATCCATTCGTCCGTCGTGTCCATGATCCGGCCCAGCATCTGGTTCGTGACGACCTGCGGGGGCACGTACATCCCCGATCCCCGGATCACGGTCATGCGGTCTTTTTTCGCCGGGGGTGTCAGATTTTTCACGCGGCGGAGTCTACCGGAAGGCCCATCGTCCTAGAATGGCGTTTCCGAACCCAACGAGGTGAAACGATGAAGCGACTCATCCCGGCCCTCTCCCTGCTCGCCCTCCTTTCGGCCCCGGCCTTCGCGCAGGGCTCGAAGCCGCGCGTGGCCATCCTCGAGTTCAAGAACAAGGCGTCCCACTACACGTGGACGTGGTACGAGGCGGGGCGCGGCGCGCAGGACATGCTCGTGACCGAGCTCGTCAAGTCCGGCAAGTACCGCGTGATCGAGCGCGAGCAGCTAGCCGCGATCATGCGGGAGAAGAACCTTTCGATGTCCGGCGACATGGATCCGAGGACGGCCATCCAGTTCGGCAAGATGCTCGGCGTCGAGTACCTGATCGCGGGCGCCGTGACCGAGCTCGGCGTGACGGACCGCGGCGCGAGCGTCCCCGGCGGGCTGCTGCGCGGCCTCCCGTCCGTGAACGTCCGGTCGCAGAAGGCCGAGGCGGCGCTCGACGCGCGCGCCTTCTCGACCTCGACCGGCGAGATCGTCTGGGCGGACACGGCGCGCGACGAGACGTCCGACGCGAGCGTGTACGTCATGGGCGCCGGCGGCGGCGCGTCGGACCACGGCAAGGTCGACAAGCTCATGCGTCCCGTCGTCCAGAAGCTCGCGGCGTCGTTCGCGAAGGCCGACATCAAGTCGTCCGGGATGGGCGGCAAGGGCGACGCGTCCGGCCTCGTCGGAAAGATCGCGAACGTGGACGGCGGCACGCTGTATCTCAACGCCGGCTCCGAGGGAGGCGTGAAGGAAGGCGACGAGTTCACGGTTTACCGCGTCGGCAAGCAGATCAAGGACCCGGACACCGGCGAGGTCCTCGGAGCGGACGAGGTAAAGGTGGGGCGCGTGAAGGTCACGGCCGTGAAGGGGCCGCGCCTCTCGACGGCCACCGCCGTCTCCGGCAGCGGCTTCAAGGCCGGGGACACCGTCAAGAACTAGTCAGCGGTTGGCGATTTCCCGCGCTTCCCGCACCCGCGGGGAGCGCGGGGCGCGTTGCTGCGCCCTGTCGAGCTCGGCGACGAGCTCGCCGCGCGCGTCCCCGAAGGCGAGGCCCATCACCCATTCGGAGTCCGGGCCGGGGTTCGGGCCCATCGCGTGGACCTCGTCGGCGACGAAGCGCATGACGCGCGTCGAGGCCGCGGGACCGGAGTCCCGGAGAGCCAGCGTGAGGAGCTGCCACGCCTCGGCGTTCCTGCCGTCCGCGTAGGCGACGCCAGCGCGGGCGTACTGATCCAGGAACCGCACCTCGGCTGTCGGCCGACGCGCGAGGACCGCGCGCGCGGCGCCCATCGCGTCGACGAAGTCCTCGCGCGTGAGGCGGGCCCGCCCGTGCGTGTCCAGCGCCTCCCATGCGGCGGAAAGCTGCGTGTCACCCGAGAAGCCGGCGCCGGAGAGGAGGGGAGGGAAAGCGGTCTGCTTCGGACGCGCCGGGGCGGCGTCGGGACGCGTCGAGTTCCCGGCGATGCGTGATGCAGGGGTTGGTTTTGCGGATTTTTCTTTGAGGGTTGAGTGGGGCGTCGGCTCGCCCGCCGCAGGAGCGGTGCCGGGGGCGGCGGAGTTCGCCCCATTCACCTTCGAAGCATCCGAAATCTCCGACGTCGAGGGCGCTGCGGCATCAGTCGAAGCGGTGGCCGCGGCGGCAGCCGGGGTTTCCTTCTTACTCAAAGAAATCCCGGGCGTTGGTTTCGCGTCGGCTTCGCTCGACGCGCCCGGGCGTCCCATCCCGCGCAGCAGCAGCCATGCCCCGCCCCCCGCGCTCAGGAGGAGGATCGCCGCGAGCACCCATTTCGTCCGGTGTGTCGGGTCGACGCCCGGAACGGGCACGGACGCGGGAGCCGCGAGCGGCGGGGCGCTGAAGTCTTTCGAGACGACGGTCCGGAGCTGCGACTCGCCGCCGCCGGCCGCCGCCTGCGGCACGGTCGCCGCCGTGCTCGGCACGCCGAGCGCTTCGCCGAGCGCGCGCACGAACGCGCCGCACGAGATGTAGCGCTCCTCGGCCTTCTTCGCGAGCGCCTTCGCCAGGACGGCGTCTGCCGCGGCCGGGCTGCCGGGAAGGACCGTCGAGAGCGGCGGGGGCGGTGCCGTGACCTGCTGGTGCAGGACGGCGAGCGGCGAATCGGCGATGAAGGGCACGCGGCCCGACAGCAGCTCGAACGCGACGACGGCGAGCGCGTACTCGTCCGCGCGGCCGTCCAGCGCGCCGCCCGTGGCCTGCTCGGGCGCCATGTAGAGCGGCGTCCCCATGACGGTGCCCGTCGCGGTGAGGCCGGACGTCGCGTCCGAGCTGCGCGCAAGGCCGAAATCCGCGAGGAGCGGGCGGCCCTGCGAGTCCATGAGGACGTTCGCGGGCTTGATGTCGCGGTGGAGGATGCCCTTGGCGTGCGCGTGGTCGAGCGCGCTCGCGATCGCGGCGAGCCACGAGACGGCGAGAGGCGACGGGACGGGGCCCGCGATGCGGCCCTTGAGCGAGCCGCCCGCGACGAGCGGCATGACGAGGTACGAAACGTCTTCGCCGTCCACGGTCGAAGAGCCGTAGTCGTAGACGGG
>Ga0315270_10000555_pt1 | contig 20652 bp, 16 predicted proteins | sample C1_bottom_MG_FD_204932 | JGI IMG/M metagenome (GOLD analysis project Ga0315270, IMG submission 204932) | Sediment microbial communities from Yellowstone Lake, YNP, Wyoming, USA - C1_bottom | ecosystem: Environmental > Aquatic > Freshwater > Lake > Sediment | place: USA: Wyoming | collected...
CGACAAGTCGCCGGTGGGCACGACGTCGGTGTGGCCGGCGAAGACCAGTACCGGGCCGTCCGAGACGGCGCCGCGTTTGATCGCCCACAGATTGCTGACGCGAAAGTCCGCGGGCCCGCTGTCCATGCGCTCCAACTCGAAGCCGGCAGCGTTCAGCTGCTCGCCCAACAGGGTCAGGCAACCCGCATCATCGGGTGTGAGCGACGGGCGTGCCAGCAAAGCCTCGACAAGGCTCAAGGTGCTGGACAAGTCGAGGTTCGGTCTGCGATTCACAAGTGCGCGCTGCTGGTGGTTTCGCCGCTGCGAACCTCCAGCATGATCTCGGTAAAGCTGGCGCCTTCCTGTGCCACAGGCTCTTTCTTCGCGGTCAGCTTGCTGGTCGGTGCCGTATCGTTTTGCAGACGCCACAGCAAATTGGTCGGCGAATCGGCAAAGGCCAGGCCCTCGTCGCGCGTGATGATGCCGTCGTTGATGAGGCGCGCGAAGTGTTCTTCAAAACTCTGCGAACCTTCGGCAATCGACTTGATCATGGCTTCCTTGACGCCGGTGAAGTCGCCTTGCTCGATCAGCTCGGACACGAGCTTGGTGTTTTGCAGCACCTCGACCACCGGCACGCGCCCGCCGGCGATGGCGCGCACCAGGCGCTGCGAGACCACGGCCTTCAGTCCTGCCGACAAATCGTTCAGCAAGGCCGGGCGAGATTCCGAAGGGTAGAAGGACAGAATGCGGTTCAGCGCGTGGTACGAGTTGTTGCCGTGCAGGGTGGCCAACACCAAGTGGCCTGACAGCGCATAGGAAATGGCCGCCGTCATGGTGTCACGGTCGCGGATCTCACCGATCAGAATGCAGTCGGGCGACTGGCGCAAGGCGTTGCGCAAGGCCACTTGCAGCGAGGCCGTGTCGCGTCCGATCTCGCGCTGGTTCACCACCGAACGCTTGTTCGTGAACAGGTATTCGATCGGGTCCTCGATGGTCAGGATATGACCGGTCAGGTTCTGGTTGCGTTGCTCCAGCATGGCGGCCAGCGTCGTGCTCTTGCCCGTGCCGGTGGCGCCCACCATCAGGATCAAGCCGCGTTTTTCCAGCACCAGTTTGCCCAGCGCGGCCGGCAGATTCAGGCTGTTCAACGAGGGGATGGTGTGCGGGATGTGGCGGAACACCGCCGCAATCGAGCCACGCTGCCTGAAACCCGACAGCCGAAAACTGCCGATCTTGTCCACCGCCACGGCGATATTGAGCTCGCCCGAGCTTTCCAGTTCTGCGAGTTCACGCTCGCTGAGCATTTCGGCAATCAACTGCTTGGGCTGGCTCGGAGTCAGCACTTGATCGGACATGGGCAGCGTCTGTCCATTGATGCGGATCAGCACCGGCATATTGGCCGACAGGTAGACGTCGGACGCCCCTTTGTCGGCCATCAGGCGCAGGATGCGCTCCATATTTCCGCTCATGACTGATCTCCGATGCTCAAGGTGTTCAGGCCCGCAACAAATCGTTGATGCTGGTCTTGGAACGCGTCTGCGCGTCAACGTGTTTCACGATCACTGCGCAATACAGGCTGTATTTGCCACCGGCCTTGGGCAGGTTGCCGCTCACCACGACCGAACCGCTGGGCACACGGCCATAAGACACCTGGTCGGTCTCGCGGTCATAGATCGGGGTGCTCTGGCCGATGTAGACGCCCATGCCCAACACCGAGTTCTCCTCGACGATCACGCCTTCGACCACTTCGGAGCGCGCGCCGATAAAGCAGTTGTCTTCGATGATGGTCGGATTGGCCTGCATCGGCTCGAGCACGCCGCCGATGCCGACACCGCCCGACAGATGCACGTTCTTGCCGATCTGCGCGCAAGAGCCCACTGCTGCCCAGGTGTCGACCATCGTGCCTTCATCGACATAAGCGCCGATGTTGACGAAGCTGGGCATCAGCACCACATTCTTGCCAATGAAGCTGCCGCGCCGCGCCACGGCGGGCGGCACCACGCGCACTCCGGTGGCGCGCATGTCGGCGTCGCTCATATGCGAGAACTTGGTTTGCACTTTGTCGAAGAAGGCCAGTTCGCCGGCATGCATCAGCTGGTTGTCCTTCAAGCGAAAGCTCAGCAGCACCGCTTTCTTGACCCACTGATTCACTGTCCATTGGCCGACGCCTTGGCGCTCGGCCACGCGCACGCGGCCGGCATTCAGGTCGGCAATCACATGTTCGACCGCCTCGGCCACTGCGGGCGCAGAGACGGCGTTGATCTGGGCGCGGCCTTCCCAGGCGAGGTCGATGATGTCTTGCAGTTGTTGGGTCATGAAAAAAACTCGCAGAATGAAAAGTTGAGTGACTTAGAGATTGCGTTGGTAATCGGCAGTGAAGGCGACAATACGCTGCGCTGCTTCCATGCATTCGGCAGTTTCGGCGACCAGCGCCAAGCGTATGCGGCCCGCTCCCGGATTCACGCCATGTGCTTCGCGCGCCAACAAGCTGCCTGGCAGCACCGCCACATTGTATTGAGCCAGCAAAGCCATGGCGAAATCAATGTCCTTGCCGCCGGGTACACCGCACCACAGATAAAAGCTCGCGTCAGGCAGGGCCACGTCGAGCGCCTCGCTGAGCATCGGTGTGATTCTGGCGAACTTGGCACGGTACAGCTCGCGATTCGCCACCACATGCACCTCGTCGTTCCAGGCCGCCAGACTGGCCGCTTGCACGATCGGGCTCATCGCGCTGCCGTGGTAGGTGCGGTACAGGAGAAAGCTCTTGATGATGGACGCGTCGCCTGCGACAAAGCCCGAACGCATGCCCGGCACATTGGATCGCTTGGACAGGCTGGTCAGCGCGATCAGATTGCGATAGTCGCTGCGGCCCAGTTTCACTGCGGCTTCGAGTCCACCGAGCGGCGCTTCGTCGCGGAAATAGATTTCGGAATAGCACTCGTCGCTGGCGATCACGAAGCCGTAGCGGTCGCTCAGTTCGAACAATTGGCGCCATTCATCGAGAGGCATCACCGCGCCGGTCGGATTGCCCGGCGAGCAGACGTAAAGCAACTGGGTGCGCGCCCAGGTGGTTGCGTCGATCTGGCTCCAGTCGGCGGCGAAATTGCGGCTCGGGTCGCTATTGGCAAATGCGGTCTGTGCGCCGGCCAGCAGTGCCGCGCCTTCATAGATCTGATAGAAGGGATTGGGGCAGACCACGGTGGCGCCGGGCTTTGTTGGATCAATCACGGTCTGCGCCAATGAGAACAGCGCTTCGCGCGAACCGTTCACCGGCAGGATCTGCGTGACGGGATCGACGGCAATGCCATAGCGCCGCTGCAGCCAGGCGCTCATGGCGGCGCGCAGGCTTGGCTCGCCGGCAGTGGCGGGGTAGCTCGACAAGCCCTTCAGATTGCCCAGCAGGGCCTGCTCGATCAGCTTTGGTGCCGGATGCTTGGGTTCGCCCAGCCCCAGGCTGATGTGCTGGTAGTCCGGGTTGGGCGTGATGTCCTTGCTCAGCGCACGCAGGCGCTCGAACGGATAGGGCTGGAGTTTGGCCAGCAGCGGGTTGCGCGGTGAGTTGACAGCCATCTTGTTCAATCCAGCAAGCCGGTGGCGCGCTCATGCGTGGGCAGGTCCACGCGTGGCGCGGGCTTCCAGCCCTTCTTGCGGTGTTCGGCCACGACATTGGTGTAGATGCCGCCGCGCACAAACCATTTGGCGGTGATGCGTATGAAGCGTGGCTTGCTGACCTTGACGATGTCGCTCAGGATCGTGTTGGTGACCGCCTCGTGGAACGCGCCTTCGTCGCGGTAGCTCCACATATACATCTTCAAGCTCTTGAGTTCGACGCAAAGCTTGTCGGCAATCATGTCGATGGTGAAGTGCGCGAAGTCGGGTTGCTGGGTGAGCGGACAATGGCAGGTGAACTCGGGCACCTGGAACTGGATCACATAGTCGCGTTCGGGCGCCGGATTGGGGAACACATGCAGTTCCTTGCTCGGCCTCGAGGGCGGATTCGGGGGCAGTTCGCGCTGCTTGGGCGCGGCGGCTGGGTTGGGGGTCTTGGCCATGGGTCTTGGGAATTGCGCTCGACATCCTTTCGGTGCCGACGCCTACACTGTTCGTGAAAACCGCAATGGTATCATCGAGCCCATTCAGGGCGCCTTTGTGAGGCGCTTTTCTTCAAGTAAATCAATAACTTAGATGCTCTCAAGGCAATCGCGTCCATGCGCCTGAATTCGATCAAACTTGCGGGTTTCAAGTCTTTCGCAGATCCCACCAACTTCCAGTTGCCCGGCCAATTGGTGGGCGTGGTGGGTCCGAACGGCTGCGGCAAGTCCAACATCATGGACGCGGTGCGCTGGGTGCTGGGCGAATCGAAGGCGTCCGAGCTGCGCGGCGAGTCGATGCAGGACGTGATCTTCAACGGCTCGGGCTTGCGCAAGCCGGCCAGCCGCGCGAGTGTCGAACTGGCCTTCAGCAATGAGGACGGTCGCGCCGGCGGGCAGTGGAATCAGTTCACCGAGATCGCCGTCAAGCGCGTGCTGACGCGCGACGGCACCAGCAGCTACTTCATCAACAACCAGCCGGTGCGCCGGCGCGATGTGCAGGACGTGTTCCTGGGCACGGGCCTCGGGCCGCGTGCCTACGCCATCATCGGCCAGGGCACCATCAGCCGCATCATCGAGAGCAAGCCCGAAGAGCTGCGCATGTTCCTGGAAGAGGCCGCCGGCGTCTCCAAGTACAAGGAGCGCCGCCGCGAGACCGAGAACCGGCTCAAGGACACGCGCGAAAACATGACACGCGTCGACGACATCCTGCGTGAGCTGAACAACAACCTCGAAAAACTCGAAAAGCAGGCCGAGGTGGCGACCACCTATCGCGGCCTGCAAGACACCGGCACGCTCAAGCTGCATCAGCTGTGGTACTTGAAGCACCGCGACGCATCGAGCGAACAGGCGCGCGTCAAGACCGGCGTGCTCGAGGCGACGAATGCGCTGGAAGCGCGCATGGCCGAGTTGCGCCAGGTCGAGGCCGAGCTCGAGACCTTGCGCCAGACGCATTACGCGTCCGGCGACGAGCTGCACGACGCCCAGGGCCGCATGGCCGAGGCGTCGCTCGAAGTCAGTCGCCTGGAAGAACGCATTCGCTACGTGGTCGAAGGCCGCCAGCGCGTCGAGCAACGCCTGCTCGATCTGCAGACGCAGACCGAGAGCTGGGATGAGCGCCAGGCCAAGGGCCGCGACGAATTGGAGGAAATCGCCGAGCAAATCGTCACGGCCGAGGAGCAAAGCGAAATCATGGCGGCGCAGGCCGAAGAGCAGTCGATGCAACTGCCCAACCATGAGGACGCCGTGCGCGCCGCGCAAGGACTGGCCAATCAGCAACGTGCGCTGGTGGCGCAGGTGCAGCAGCAGATCCAGGTGCTGGCCGCGGACAGACGCAACGTCGACGAGCAATCGCGCCAGCTGCTTGCGCGCCGCGAGCGCCTGGGCGCCGAGCGCCGGGGCCTGGCAACGCCGGACATGGCGCTGCTGGCTGATCTGCAACAGCAGACGACTGCCGCCAACGAAGCGAATGAGCTGGCCGAAGCGCGTTTGCATGAGCTGAGCGAGGAAGTGCCGGCACTCGACGAAGCGCGCAGGCAAAGACAGCTCGATGCGAATACCCAGCTGGGCCGCCAGTCAGACCTCAGCGCAAGGCTCGAGGCATTGCGCGCGCTGCAGGAAAAAGTGCAGACCGAGGGCAAGCTCCAACCCTGGCTGGCCAAGCATGGGCTCGATGGTTTGCAGGGACTGTGGACCAAGCTGCACATAGAAACAGGCTGGGAGAACGCGTTGGAGGCGGCGCTGCGCGAACGCATGCTGGCGCTGTCGGTGGGGCGCCTGGAGACCGTGCGCGCGTTTGCAGCTGATGCGCCTCCGGCGCGACTCGCTTTCTACACCGCGCCTGCCGGGCAAATCGCCAACACGCACGAGACCTTGTCGCGCCTGAGCGACTTGCTGCGCCTGAACGATGCCGGCCTCCAGGCTTTGCTGAACGACTGGCTGGAAGGCGTCTATACCGCTGCCGATATCGACGAGGCCTTGGCGAATCGGGGCAAGCTGACCCACGGCGAAGTGATCATGACGCGCGACGGTCATGCGGTGAGCCAGTTTGCCGTGAGTTTTTATGCACCCGACTCCGAGCAGGCGGGCCTGTTGGCGCGCGCCCAGGAAATCGAAAACCTCGAGCGTGAAGTGCGCGCGCAAGGCTTGATTGCCGAAGACGCCAAGTCGGCGCTGATTCGCTCCGAAGCGGCTTATACCGAAGCGGCGCAGCGCTTGATGAGCGTACGCCGCGAAGCCGCCGAGGTGCAGACGCGAGCGCACCAGTTGCAGGTCGAATGGCTGCGCCTGAGTCAGCAGGCCGAAGCCAGCAGCGCCAGGCACAAGCAGCTCGAAGAAGAGCTGTTCGAGATCGATGCGCAAGCCGAGGGCTTGAGCGAGCGACGCGAAACCGGCGAGGCGCGCTTTGAAGAGCTCGACATCGAACTGGCCAATACCCAGGAGCGCCATGCCGAACTGGAAGACGGTGTGATCAGCGCCGAGCGGCGTTTGAGCGATGCGCGCGAGCAGCAACGCTCGCTCGAGCGCCAGGCGCAAGAGGCGCAGTTCAGCGCGCGCGCGCTCGCGGCACGACGCGACGAGTTGCAGCGCGCCCTCGAGACGGCTGAGCAGCAACTGGTCGCCAACGAGCAAAGCGCCCAGCAGCTGCAGCAGGAGCTGGTCGTGCTGAACGACGCGGCCGCGCAGTCGGGTCTGCAGGGTGCGTTGGCAGTCAAGCTTGAGCGCGAGAAGGAATTGGCGGCGACGCGCTCAAGCTATGACGACCTGACCTTGCGCCTCAAGCGTGCCGATGAGCAGCGCATGGAATTCGAGCGCAGTCTCGACCCCTTGCGCGAACGCATCACCAAGCTGCAGCTCGAAGAGCAGGCGGCGCAACTGGGCGGCGCGCAATACCTGGAGCAGCTCACAGCGGCCGAGGTCGATCTGGAGGCCTTGGCCCAATCGATAGCAGACGGAACCGTCAAGCTCCATGGCCTGCAAGGCGACATCGACCGCATCAACCGCGAGATCGCCGCCTTGGGCGCAGTGAATCTGGCCGCGCTCGACGAGCTCACGGCATCGCGCGAACGCAAGACTTTCCTGGATTCGCAGGTCGGCGACCTGACGCTGGCCATGAATACGCTGGAAGACGCGATCCACAAGATCGACCTGGAAACGCGCGATCTGCTGGGCAATACCTTCCGACAGGTCAATGAGCATTTCGGCCGCATGTTCCCGATATTGTTCGGTGGCGGCAATGCCAATCTGCAGATGACCGGCGACGAGATTCTGGACGCAGGCGTGCAGGTGATCGCCCAGCCGCCGGGCAAGAAGAACAGCAGCATCCATTTGTTGTCGGGTGGCGAAAAGGCGCTCACTGCGATCGCCTTGGTGTTTGCCATCTTCCAGCTCAACCCGGCGCCGTTTTGCCTGCTTGACGAAGTCGATGCGCCGCTGGACGACGCCAACACCGAACGCTATGCGAAGCTGGTGACGCAGATGAGCGAGGGCACCCAGTTCCTGTTCATCTCGCACAACAAGATCGCCATGGAAATGGCCAAGCAACTGATAGGCGTGACCATGCAGGAGCAAGGTGTGTCGCGCATTGTTGCGGTCGACATGGACGCGGCGTTGACGCTGGCCGAAGTGGCTTGAGCGTCACGCTGCAGCTACACAGGGGACAGGCCAGATGACATTGACGATAGCCTTGATCATTGTGGGTGGCTTGCTGCTTGTTGCCGTGTTGGCGCATGGCGTCTGGACCGCGCGCAAAGCCGGACCGCGCCGCGCCGAAGCGCAGATCGAACCGCGTTTGACCGAACCCGGTCTGAACGAGGGCGACGCCAGCGCGCATGGCGCAAAGCGCGACCCGAGTCTGGACGCGATCGAAGGCGGTGATCTGGCGTCGCGGCTGGCATTGAAACCGCATGCGCGCAAGGCTTCACCGCGGCTCGATGCCTTGATCGATGCGATTGCGTCATTGACCGTGGACGCGCCACTCAGCGCAGAAGTGGCGCTGGCGCATTACCCGCCGACCCGCCGCGCCGGCACCAAGCCGTTTCAGATCGAGGGTTTGAACACGGTCAACGGCGAGTGGGAATTGCCGCTGCCTGGCCAGCATTACAGCGAATTCCAGGCCGGCGTGCAGCTCGCGAATCGCAGCGGTGCGCTGAACCAGATCGAATACTCGGAGTTCGTTCAGAAAGTGCAGGACTTTGCCGATGGCCTGGGTGCTTTCGCCCAGTTTCCCGACATGCTCGACGTGGTGGCAAGGGCGCGCGAACTCGATGGCTTTGCCAGCGAGCATGACGCACAACTCGCCGTCGTGCTGCGCTCGCGCGGCGCGGCCTGGTCGGTCGGCTATGTGCAGCAAATGGCAGCGCGCAACGGGCTGGTACCCGGTGCGGTGCCGGGGCGGCTGGTCATGCCGTCCGACGAGGAGGGCGCTCCGCCCATCCTGGTGTTGAGCTTCGATGCGCAGGCTGCGCTGGCCGAAGATCCCCAGCAATCGGCGGTGCGCGAGCTGAGTTTGAGTCTGGATGTGCCTCAGACGCCCGAGTCGGCCGAGCCCTTTGCAGCCTGGCAGCAGGCGGCGCGCGCGATTGCCGCCGACATCGAAGCCGAGATCACCGACGATCGTTCGCAAGTCGTCAACCTGCATGCTTTCGCGTCGATCGGCCAGGAGTTGAACACGCTGTACCTGGCGCTGGCCTCGCACGATCTGGCCGCAGGCTCAATGGCGGCGCGCCGCCTGTTCAGCTGACGGCCCATCAGGGCCACAATCGCGTCCATGTCCCAGCCTGACTTGTTTGGCGATGCACCCGATGCGGCCAGCCCTGCGGCGCGCCGCGTGCAAGCCTTGCGCGAGCAGATCGAGCATCACGCCCAGCTCTATTACACGCTGGATGCGCCGGTGCTGCCCGACGCCGAGTACGACAAGCTGTTCCTTGAGCTGCAGGCACTCGAGGCTGCGCACCCCGAGCTGGTGACGCCCGATTCGCCCACACAGCGCGTGCTGGGTCGCGTGCTGGATGGATTCAAGCCGGTACGGCACGCCCTGCCGATGCTCAGCATCCGCACCGAAACCGACACTGAGGCGAGCGGCGCCGAGAGTTTTGATGCCCGCGTGCGTCGCGAACTCGAGTCGGGCGAGAACGCAGCAGCCATCGAATACGCGACCGAGCTGAAATTCGACGGCCTGGCGATGAATCTGCGCTACGAGCACGGTGTGCTGGTGCAAGCCGCGACGCGCGGCGACGGCGAGACCGGCGAGGACGTGACGCAGAACATCCGCACCATCCGACAGATCCCGCTGCGCTTGCAAGGCTGCGCAGCAGCCGTACTGGAGGTGCGTGGCGAGGTCTATATGCGGCGCGACGATTTCGAAGCGCTCAATGAGCGCCAGCGCGAGCTGATCGCCGCTGGCGCCAAGAACGAGAAGACCTTTGTGAACCCGCGCAATGCGGCGGCTGGCGCGGTGCGCCAGCTCGACCCTTTGATTGCGGCCAGACGTCCCTTGAGCTTCTTTGCTTACGGACTGGGCAACGTGAAGGGCTGGGAGCTGCCGGCCACGCACAGCGCGGTGCTCGATGCGATTGAGCGCCTCGGATTGCCGGTGTGCGAGCACCGCGCCGTGGCGCTTGGCGCGGCGGGTCTGGTGCAGTTCCACCAGCGCATCGCCTCGCTGCGCGACAGTCTGCCCTTCGATATCGACGGCGTCGTCTACAAGGTCAACAGCATGGCCTTGCAGCAGCGGCTCGGCTTTGTCAGCCGCGAACCGCGCTGGGCGGTGGCGCACAAGTATCCGGCCCAGGAGCAGATGACGACGGTGTTGGGCATAGACATCCAGGTGGGGCGCACCGGCAAGCTCACGCCCGTGGCAAGACTTGACCCCGTGTTCGTGGGCGGCACCACGGTATCGAATGCGACGCTGCACAACGAGGACGAGACACGCCGCAAGGACGTGCGCATCGGCGACACCGTGGTGGTGCGCCGCGCCGGCGACGTGATCCCCGAAGTGGTGAGCGTCGTGTTCGAGCAGCGCCCCGCCAATGTGGGCGAACCCTTTGATCTGGTCCAGCGACTGAACGGCCAATGCCCGGCCTGCGGAAGCGCCATCACGCGCGAAGAGGGCGAGGTCGACTGGCGTTGCAGCGGCGGCCTGTTCTGCCCGGCGCAGCGCAAGCAGGCGATTGTGCATTTCGCCAGCCGTCGCGCGATGGACATCGAAGGCCTCGGCGACAAGCTGGTCGATCAGCTCGTCGACAGCGGATTGATACGCACCCTGCCCGAGCTCTACACGCTGGGCCTGGCCAAGCTTACGGCGCTGGAACGCATGGGCGAAAAAAGCGCACAGAATCTGATCGATGGTTTGCACAAATCCAGGGAAACCACCCTCGGTCGGTTTCTTTTTTCGCTGGGCATACGCCATGTCGGCGAGACCACGGCGAAGGACTTGGCCAAGCACTTCGGCACGCTCGATCGTTTGATGGACGCCAGCGTCGAGTCTTTGCTTGAGGTGAATGACGTCGGCCCGGTGGTAGCGCAAAGCGTGCGCACCTTCTTCGATCAGCAACACAACCGCGAGGTGGTTGAGCAATTGCGCGCTGCTGGCATCCATTGGGACGAACATGCCGGCGTTGCGCAGGACACTGCGCCCAAGCCGCTCGCCGGCAAGACGCTGGTGCTGACCGGTTCGCTGCCGACCTTGTCGCGCGACGCTGCCAAGGATTTGATCGAGGCCGCAGGCGGCAAGGTGAGCGGCTCCGTGTCCAAGAAGACGCATTACGTCGTGGCGGGCGAAGAAGCCGGCTCCAAGTTGGACAAGGCCAGAGAGTTGGGACTCGCCGTGCTGGACGAAGCCGGCTTGCTGGCCATGCTGAACACCGCTGAATAAGCGCTCGGGAGCGGGTCCCGGTGTGGCATGCCGCTACCATTGCGCCATGCGCCCACGCAACATCACTGGTGACTCGTTCTATGCCTGGGATGGCGACACGCTGGTCGTGAATATCCTTGGCAAGCCAAGTGCCAAGCGCGATGCCATCGGCAAACCGATGGGCACGCAGCTCAAGGTCAGCGTCACGGCCAGCCCCGACGGTGGTCGGGCCACCGACCATATGGTGCGTTTTCTGGCGCCGCTGTTTGGCGTGGCGGTGGCGCAGATCGAGGTCGTGTTCGGTCAGACCAATGTGAACAAGCAGTTGCGCATCAAGGCGCCACAAAAATTGCCCACCGTGTTCGGCCCGCTGACCCCAAGGGCGTGATCTTAGATCGCGCAGCAAGGCCAACATCGTCTAAGCTGCTGTCATATTTCAGGAGAACCTTGATGCGACCCAATCGCCTGCGTGAACTTTCAGCCGCCAAGCAGACCGCGGTGGTCGGCTGGATGATGATTTCGAGTCCCTTCGCCGCCGAGCTGCTCGGGCATGCCGGCTTCGACGCGGTCTTGATCGATCTCCAGCATGGCCCGTTCTATATCGACGCCGCCGTGCCCATGCTGCAGGCGCTTTCGGCCACGCCGGCCATGCCGATGGTGCGCTGCTCGGCGAACAACTTTTTCGAAATTGGCAAGTTGCTCGATGCGGGCGCCTATTCGATCATCTGTCCGCTGATCCAGGACGCCGATGATGCCCGGCGCCTTGTTGACGCCTGCCGCTATCCGCCGATGGGATCCAGATCGTATGGGCCGGCGCGCGGATTTCTCTACGGCGGGCCTGACTATTTCGAACAGGCCAACGACACCATCGTGGTCTGGGCGATGATAGAAACACCTCAATCGATACGCGAACTGGAAGCGATCTGTGCAGTCGATGGGCTCGACGGCGTGTTCATCGGCCCGACCGACCTCAGCATCTCGCTCGGCGTGAAGCCACCGCTGAAATGGCGCGAGGCGCCGGTCGCGACCGAGATCGCCCGCATTCTCGACACGGCGCGCGCAGCGGGCAAGATGGCTGGCATTTATTGCACTACGCCCGAGATGGCGGTCGACATGCGCCGCGCCGGTTTCGACATGATCGTGCTGGCCAATGACGCGGTGATGCTGAACGCCGCCGCAAGGCAATGGATCAGCACGGTGCGCGAGGGCTGAAGAGAGTCGCTGGCCGCTTACCCGTCGTTGCGTACAGGCTCGGCGGCGCTACGCTCGACCACGCTGAACACGCCACTGGCACGCAGCACGACACGCTCGCCCACCTGCAGCAGGCACTCGCCAAAGGACAGGCGGCGCCCCAGCTTGCGCACGCTGACATGCGCTTCGAGCCAGTCGCCGACTTTCACCGACGAAAGAAAATCGGCGCTCATGCTCACCGTCACATGGCGCTGCGGCGGCTGGCGCTGCTGTCCCAGATTGATGCCCAGCGCACCGTCGGCCAGCGTCAACAGCATGCCGCCATGCGCAAAGCCCTGGATGTTCAGATGTGCCTCTGTCAGGCGCAGCGCCATGCACAGCGTGCCGCCAGCGCCAGGGCGCTGATAGATCGGGCCCAGCGCGTTGAAGTAGGGGCCGAAGGGGCCGGGCAGTGGCGTGAATCCTTCAGGAACAGCTGCATTCATGGGTCAGAATCCCTTGTCGCGCTTTACAAGCAATTGGCATCATTTCTTTTGCAGAATACAAAGCTGCACAGCAGTACGCAATTTGAACAGACCCGAAGCCGATGCGGCATCGCGGTTTCTCTTTCTTGATTCTCGACTGGACTCGCCACTATGGATGCACTTGCCTACGCCACGCACGGATCGACCGCCGTGCTGACCATGAACAACCCGCCGGTCAACGGCCTCGGACATGCGCTGCGCAGCGCGATTCTCAGTGGGCTCGATCGCGCCCTGGCAGACGCCGCCGTGCGCGCCATCGTGCTGACCGGCGGCGAAACAATTTTTTCCGGTGGCGCCGATGTGCGCGAGTTCGGCACATCGAAGTCGGGCGCCGCGCCGACGCTGTCGGACGTGATCGGCGCGCTCGAGAACTCGACCAAACCGGTGATTGCGGCAATGGCCGGCCATGCGCTGGGCGGCGGCTTGGAGCTGGCGCTTGGTTGCCATTTCCGTGTTGCCAAAAAGGACGCCACGCTGGGCTTGCCCGAAGTGAAGCTGGGCCTGTTGCCGGGTGCTGGCGGCACGCAGCGCTTGCCGCGCGCCATCGGTCTGGAGCCGGCCCTGAACATGATTGTTTCGGGTGAGCCGCAAAAGGCCGCGGCGTTCGCTGGCACGGCACTGGTCGATGAAGTGGTCGACGCTGACGTGGTGGAGGCAGCGATCGCCTTTGCCGCGCGCGTGGTGAGTGAAGCGCGCCCGCTGCGCCGCCTGCGCGACGTGAAGATAGACCCGGCTGGTACTGATGCCTATCTGCAATTCGCACGCAACAACGTCAAGGCCGCCGCGCGCGGCATGCCAGCACCGCTGCAATGCGTCGAGTGCGTGGCAGATGCCGCCAAGCTGCCTTTCGACGAAGGACTCAAGCGCGAGCGCGCCGCTTTCATCGCGCTGATGAACACTGCTGAGTCGCGCGCGCTGCGTCATGTGTTTGCAGCCGAGCGCGCGGCATCGAAGATCCCCGATCTGCCCGAAGGCACGCCGACACGCACGATTGCCAAGGTGGGCGTGATCGGCGCGGGCACGATGGGCGGCGGCATCACGATGAACTTCCTGAACATCGGCATCCCGGTGGTGCTGCTGGAAACCGCACAGGAAGCGCTGGATCGGGGACTGGCAACCATCAGGCGCAATTATGAAAACAGCGCCAAGAAGGGCAAGCTGACGAGCGAACAAGTCGAGCAGCGCATGGGGTCGATCACGCCGACGCTCGACTACGCAGCGTTCGCTGATGTCGATCTGGTCATCGAAGCCGTGTTCGAGAACATGGAAGTCAAGGAGAAGGTGTTCCGCCAGCTCGACGCGGTGTGCAAGCCCGGCTGCATCCTTGCGTCCAACACCTCGTATCTCGACATCAACCGCATCGCCGCTTTCACGCAGCGCCCGGGCGATGTGCTGGGCCTGCATTTCTTCAGCCCGGCCAATGTGATGCGCTTGCTCGAAGTCGTGCGTGGCGCGCAAACCGCGCCTGATGTGCTGGCCACCGCGATGGCGCTGGGCAAGAAAATCAAGAAGATCGCTGTCGTCTCGGGCGTTTGCGACGGCTTCATCGGCAACCGCATGCTGGCGCGCTACGGCCCGTCGGCTTACGGACTGATCAACGCCGGCGCGACGCCGCAGCAGGTCGACAAGGCGCTCGAGCGTTTCGGCTTTGCGATGGGGCCGTTCCGTGTTGGCGACCTGGCGGGTCTGGACATCGGCTGGGCCACGCGCAAGCGCAAGGCTCTAGAGGCCGGCATACCCCACGATCCGGTGGTGGCCGACAAGCTCTGCGAGTTGGGCCGCTTCGGTCAGAAGGCCGGCGCGGGCTGGTATCGCTACGAGCCTGGCGTGCGCGAGCCGCAGACCGATGCGGTGGTCGAGCAACTGATCGCCGACTATCGCGCCGCCAAGGGTTTCACGCCGCGCAAAGTCAGCGACGAGGAAGTGGTCGAGCGCTGCGTCTATGCCTTGATCAACGAGGGTGCGCGCATCTTGGCCGAAGGCATCGCGGTGCGTGCCTCGGACATCGATCTGGTCTACCTGAATGGCTACGGTTTTCCGCGCCATCGCGGCGGTCCGATGCGCTATGCCGACGAGGTCGGCTTGGCCAATATCGTGCGTGCGCTGCGGCGCTTTGCCCTTGAGCCCGGCGCCGATGCCAGCTGGCAACCCGCGCCGCTGCTGGTCGAACTGGCCGAAGCCGGCAAGACCTTCAACTGAGTCGCCATTCAGGAATCGGCATGAGCGTCAAACAACTGTTTCAACTCGATGGTCAGGTGGCCTTGATCACCGGCGGTTCGCGCGGCCTGGGTCTGCAGATGGCGTCGGCACTCGGCGAGATGGGATGCAAGATTGCCATCAGCGCGCGCAAGATGGATGAACTGGCGCAAGCCAAGGCGCAACTCGAGGCTGAGGGCGTCGAAGTGTTCACACAGGTCTGCGATCTGCAGCACAGCGAGCAGATCCCGGTGCTGGTCGACGCAGTCACCGGTGCGCTCGGGCCCATCGACATCCTCGTCAACAACGCCGGCGCCACCTGGGGCGCGCCCGCCGAGGATTATCCGGACGCGGCTTGGCACAAAGTCATGAACCTGAACGTCAACGCGCCGTTCTTCCTGGCCCGCGAAGTGGCCAAGCGCTGCATGATCCCGCGGAGCCGAGGCAAGATCATCAATATCGCGTCGGTCGCCGGGCTCAAAGGCATGGCGCCGGGCGTGCACACGGTGGCCTACAACACTTCGAAGGCCGCGGCCATCAACATGACGCGCGCGCTGGCCAGCGAATGGGGACACTTCAATATCAATGTGAATGCGATCTGCCCGGGCTTCTTCCCGTCCAAGATGTCGGCTGGATTGCTCGACCAGATTGGCGACACCGTGATCGCCCGCTCACCGCTGCGCCGCATCGGCGGCGACGAAGACCTGAAGGGCGCGGTGGTGTTTCTCGCCAGCGAGGCCTCGCGCCACATCACCGGCCAATACCTGCCGGTGGACGGCGGCACGTCGGCGCTATGAGCGAGTCGCTCGAAGACTTGTTCACCGGCACGCGAGCGGTTGCGCTACAGCACGCTTTCGACGTGGCTCGGCTGCAGGAGTGGCTCGCGCCGCGCATGTCGGGGCTGATCACTGCGCCGCTGCAGATCGAGCAATTCAAGGGCGGGCAATCGAATCCGACTTTTCTGCTCACATCGGGCCAGCAGCGCTTCGTGATGCGGCGCAAGCCGCCCGGTGTGCTGCTGCCTTCGGCGCATGCGGTCGATCGTGAATTTCGCGTCATCAGCGCCTTGGCGCAGACCGATGTGCCAGTGGCGCGCGCGCATCTGCTGTGCGAGGACCTGGAGGTCATCGGCTCGATGTTCTACCTGATGGACCATGTCGAGGGCCGGATATTGTGGAACCCGGAACTGCCGGGCCTGAGCAATACCGAACGCGGCGCGCTGTACGACGAACTGAATCGCGTGATGGCCGCGCTGCACCGCGTCGACCCCGCTGCCATTGGCCTGGCCGACTACGGCAAGCCGGGCCATTACATCGAGCGCCAGGTGGCGCGCTGGACCCGGCAATACCAGGCCTCCGAAACCGAGAAGATCGCCGCGGCCGACGCCTTGATGGCGTGGCTGCCGCAGCATCTGCCGGCGCAGGGCGAGACGCGCATCGTGCACGGCGACTACCGGCTCGACAACGTCATCTTCCATCCGACCGAGCCGCGCATTCTCGCGGTGCTCGACTGGGAGCTTTCGACGTTGGGTGATCCGCTGGTCGACTTCGCCTACCACTGCATGAGCTGGCGCATGCCGACCGGCACTTCGCGTGGATTGGCAGGCGTCGACCTTGCCGCTTTAGGCATTCCGTCCGAAGAGACTTATGTGCGCCGCTACCTCGAGCGCACCGGCCGCAGCACCGGTGTGAGCAAGGCCGAATGGACCTACTACCTTGTGTTCAATATGTTCCGCCTGGTCGGCATTCTGCAAGGCATTGCCAAACGCGCCCAGCAGGGCAACGCCGCCAGCGCGCGCGCGGTCGAGGCCGGCAAGCGTGCGCGGCCGCTGGCCGAACAGGCGTGGGCCTTGGCGCAGACTTTGTAAATTGAAAACGTCGATGAAAACACCTGCGCACTGGCCACCCGGCCTGCCTCAACACCTGACCCTGCCCGAGACCAACCTCTATGTGAACGCCGAGGTCTCGGCCAAGCGCTATCCGGACAAGCCCTTTGTCGTGTTCTATGACAGCAAGCTGAGCTTTGGCGAATTTCATCGCCAAGCCGAAGCACTGGCCGGCTATCTGCAGCAGGACTGCGGTGTGCAGAGCGGCGACCGGGTGCTGCTGGACATGCAGAACAGTCCGCAATGGGTGCTGGCCTATTACGCCATCCTGCGCGCCAACGCCGTCGTCGTGCCGGTCAATCCGATGAACCGCAGCGAGGAGCTGCGCCACTACTGCGCCGACAGCGGTGCGCGTGTCGCCTTTGTCGCGCAGGACCTGCTGCCGCAGATGCAGCCGCTGCTGAGCGATGCGCCAGGCGTTGGCACGCTGCAGCACATCGTGGTCGCGAGCTATAGCGATTACCTCGATACGCCCACCGACCTGGTCGTGCCCGACTTCGTTCGCGCGCCGCGCGTGGTGCTGGATCAGAACGGGCTGGTCGCCTGGATGGACGCGATGGCGGCGCAGCGCGCGCCGGGTCCGCTGACGATGGGTGCCGATGACTTGTGCGTGATGCCCTATACCTCGGGCACCACCGGCCAGCCCAAGGGTTGCATGCACACGCATCGCAGCGTGATGAGCACCTGTGTCGGCGGCATGAACTGGTTCAACCGCAACCAGGACGCGGTGCTCTTGTCGGTGCTGCCCTTCTTCCATGTCACCGGCATGGCCAGCGGTATGAACGGTCCCTTGTACATGGGCGCCACCATCGTCGTGTTGCCGCGCTGGGACCGTGAGGCCGCCGCCGAATGCATGCAGCGCTATCGCGCCACCGGCTGGCAGGCGATCTCGACGATGGTGATCGACTTCGTGGCGAACCCGCGCATTGGTGAATACGATTTGTCGAGCCTGACCGGCATCCGTGGCGGCGGCGCGGCCATGCCCGAAGCCGTGTGCGCCAAGCTCAAGGCCTTGACCGGCTTGGACTATGTCGAAGGCTACGGCATGTCAGAGACGATGGCCGCCACGCATATCAATCCGCCGCAGCGGCCCAAGCCGCAATGCCTGGGCATACCGGTGTTCGATGTCGATTCGCGCATCATCGACCCGAGCACCTTGCAGGAGTTGCCGCAAGGCGAGCCGGGCGAGATCATCATCCACGGCCCGCAAGTGATGCAGGGCTACTGGCGCCAGGTGGACGCCACGCGCGAGGCCTTCATTGAGATCGCCGGCAAGCGTTTTCTGCGCACCGGCGATCTGGGCCGCATCGACGCCGACGGCTACTTCTTCATGACCGACCGCTTGAAGCGAATGATCAACGCCAGCGGCTTCAAGGTCTGGCCTGCCGAGGTCGAGGCCACCATGTATCACCACCCGGCGATCCAGGAAGCCTGCGTGATCGGCGCCAAGGATGCAAAGCGCGGCGAGACCGTCAAGGCGCTGGTGGTGCTCAAGGCCGGCTTGAGCGGGTCGCCCAGCGCCCAGGACATCAGCGACTGGTGTCACGCGCACATGGCGGCGTACAAGGTGCCGCGCGTGGTTGAATTCGTGGACGCGCTGCCCAAGTCGGGCAGCGGCAAGGTGATGTGGCGCGAGCTGCAAGAACAGCAGACTGCGCGCGACGCACAAACTTCAAACAAGGAGCAGATATGACACGCCAAGCCAAAGCCGTGGTTGCCCGCACATTGGGTGGGACGGTGACAGTGGAAACCATCCAGGTGCAGCCGCCCAAGCGTGGCGAAGTCACGCTGCGCATGCACGCTTGCGGCGTGTGCCATAGCGACCTCTCGGCGGTGAACGGCACGATTCCGTTCAAGCTGCCCATCGTGCTGGGCCACGAGGGCGCCGGCACGGTGGTCGAAGTGGGCGAGGGCGTGACCGAGTTCGCCGTGGGCGACCGCGTCGTCAGCTCCTTTGTCAGCATGTGCGGCCACTGCCGTTACTGCACGACCGGCCGCCCGCAGTTGTGCGATCAGGCCGCCAAGGCTGGCGCCACGCTGCCCGACGGCACGGTGCGCACGTTCGACGCCGCTGGCGAACCCTTGAGCGTGTTCTCGGGCTGCGGCGTGATGGCCGAGTACGCCACGCTGAATGTCGGCAATGTCGTCATGGCAGCACCCGATGTGGCGATGGAATGCTGCGCGCTGATCAGCTGCGGCGTGATGACCGGCGTCGGCGCTGTCGTCAACACCGCCAAGGTGGCGCCGGGCGATGTGACGATTGTGTTCGGCGCGGGCGGTGTTGGACTCAACGCGATTCAAGGTTGCGCGTTGGCCGGTGCGGCGATGATTGTCGCGGTCGACATGGTTGACTCGAAGTTGGAGATCGCGAAGCTGTTCGGCGCCACGCACACCGTCAACGCCAACGACGAGAACCTGGTGAAGACGCTCAAAAAACTCACTGGTGGCGGCGCCGACTATGCGTTCGAATGCGTTGGCTTGGGCAGCGTGGTCGCGCAGGCCTATGGCGCGCTGCGCAAGGGCGGCACCGCGGTGGTGGTGGGTGTGGCCGGCATGAAGGACATGACCAGCATCCGCACCGCCAGCCTGACCTTCGAAGAGAAGACGCTGACCGGCAGCTACTTCGGTTCAGCCCGCCCGCGCGAGGATTTTCCGCGCCTGATGTCTCTGTACCGCGCGGGCCGGCTCAAGCTTGATGAGCTGATCACGCATCGCTACCGCATCGACGAGGCGCCGCAAGCGTTCGACGATCTGGCCGCCGGACGCAATGCGCGCGGCATGATTGTGTTTGATGGAGTCTGAGATGACCGCCACCGTCTATCGCTTGGCGCAACTGCCCGAACTGGTCGGCAAGCGGCTGGGGACCAGCGAATGGGTGCTGGTCGATCAAGCGCGCATTGATGCCTTCGCGCAAGCCACCGGCGACCATCAGTGGATTCACGTCGACCCCGAGCGTGCCGCCGCCGGCCCGTTCGGCACCACCGTCGCGCATGGTTTTCTGACGCTGTCGTTGCTGCCGATGTTCTTCGCTCAGACCTTCACGATCGAAGGCGGGCGCATGAGCGTGAACTACGGCTTGAACAAAGTGCGCTTCCCGGCGCCGGTGCCGGTAGGTAGCCGCTTGCGCGCCGAGATCACCTTGCTGGCCTGCGACGCGCTGGACCAGAACGCCTGGCAGTTCACGATGAGCGCCACGATAGCGCGCGAAGGCAGCGCCAAACCGGTGTGCGTTGCCGAGTTCTTGTCGCGCCGCTACCTCTGACGGTGGGGGCGACCGGCTTGATGCCGGAGCAGAAATCTGGCGGGATGCGCAATGTCTGCTTGTTGGCTGTTGGCGTGATATTGGGCGAGGACAGGCGGTTCGAACGCCCGTTTTCTTGCCCAAGAGGCTACCTTGCTTCACGCTTTCTGTGAGCGCCCTCCATCGGTTTCACACCATGCACTCAGCGGCTTCGTACTGGCGTAAACCCGCTGTCGAAAAACTTTACAACTTCTGCGGCTAACAACGCGCCACGACAGCTTCTTGACTGTTCTTCCCAGGGAAATCGCAAGTTGGCATGCTTATTGCGAATTCGCTTCGGTGAGTCTGACAACCTTTCATCCCTTCTGATCTTGAGGTTCCCATGAAACGACTTCTGCTTGCCGCGGCGCTGTGCCTCGCCGGCGTGTCCCACGCCAACATCGTGTCCGGGTTCAATGGCGCCTACGCTGTGGGAAACTGGACGCCGAGCCTAGGAACGGGCTCGATCAGCACGGCAGGCGCACCGAACTCGATCAGCCTGACCAGTGGCGACGATCCCACTGCCACGGCCCCGGGTAGCACATCGTTCACCAACTTCTATATCCAGTTCCTGGTCGACGCCACGGTGAACTTCAGCTGGGTCTACAAAACCACCGACGCGGACCCCTTTTTCGATCCATTCGGCTATGAGC
>Ga0315270_10000556_pt1 | contig 20637 bp, 10 predicted proteins | sample C1_bottom_MG_FD_204932 | JGI IMG/M metagenome (GOLD analysis project Ga0315270, IMG submission 204932) | Sediment microbial communities from Yellowstone Lake, YNP, Wyoming, USA - C1_bottom | ecosystem: Environmental > Aquatic > Freshwater > Lake > Sediment | place: USA: Wyoming | collected...
TGCTTGCGGTCAGTCACTCGGAAACGGGCGCCCATGCTACATCTGATGCGTCAAACTCGCCTTAGGTTCAATACTGGCGCGGGTTTGATTCACAAATTTGATGTCGCCAGGTTGTGCGACAGGCTCAGAGGTGAATTCTTTCCTTGAAGAGGTCCTCGAAAGGAAGGAGGCTTCCGGTCGATAGGGCATCCATAACAACCTCGGAGAGTGGCTGCAGTTCACGAGAGATTAAGGAATTGGATCGTCGATGAGACATCCCATCGCAATTCGGCATGGGAAACCAAGTCGCCCATGAAGCCTATGGTTTCGGCCAAGAAAATCAAGATCTTGATTATTCATGGATCGCCTTTATGGCAAACGCCCAGGCCACTCCCTGAACCCGACCTTTGCATCGCTCGAATCCACTTTGAACTAGTTGTTCCGCAGTCGCTTGCGGTTCATGGCCGCCACGTCGGCGGGAAGGGGATAGAGCGAGGATTGGGCCACCGCCTGCTGTCCCTCGCGGGAGAGCGCATAGTGCAGGAACTCCATCAGCAGGGGCGGAATGGGCTTGCCCGGGGCCCGGTTCACGTACAGGAAGTAGGCCTTGGACATGGGATACCGCGCGGATGTCACATCTTCCTGGGTGGGCATGATGGCCTCCTTGCTCTGGAGGGGCGTGACAGCCAGGGTCCGGTTGCGGGTGTACCAGGTGGCCAGGGTGCCGATGGCCAAGCCGTTGGCATCCGTCATCACGGCGTCGGCGATGCTCGGGTAGTCCGGTTTGTCGATGATCGTGGACTTGAACGTGCCTTTCTGGAGGACCATATCCTTGACCACGGCCCGCGAGGCCGTCCCCTCGGCGCGGAAATAGACATGGATGGCCCGCTTGGCCCACTCGCCGCGTCCACCCATGTCCCCCCAGGTGGTGATGTCCTTCTGGTAGCCAGCTTTGCGCGTGGTGGACAGGAGCGCATCCAACTGGTCCATGCCGATCTCCTTGATCGGATTGGTCCCATTCACGAAGACGATGAAGGCGTCAAAGCAGATCAGCACCTTGGTGGGCGGGTAGCCCCACTTCTTCTCGAAGGCCTGGTATTCCGGAACCGTCATCTCCCGGGCCATGTGGATGAGGGGAACGGTGCCCGCCATCAGGGCGTCGAAGGCGGTCTTGGAGAGGGTCTGGACCACCTTGAACTGGACCTTGGGATGCTGAGCCTTGAATCCCAGCGACCATTCATCCCAAACATCCCCGAGGGAATCGGCGCCAATGCTTTCGATGACGCCAGTCATGGCTTCGGTGCGGACATAGGAGGGAATGGCCGGATCCACCCTGGGCGCCCGCTGGACTTGAGTCTGGGCAAATACGAGACAAGTCGCGAAGAAAGCTAGGACGAGTCGACGCATGGCAGCCCCCTGGATTCCGGATACGTGGGTTGTAAAACGAAAAAAACGATATATCAAAAACTTCAAGACACCCTCTCCAAGGCGAAACGGGCCCAGGGGGGTCACAAACGCGGGAATTTGTCTGTCAGGAGACCTGTCTCACGTTGGCTCAGCATGGGACCTGCGTCAAGGCCAGCCCTCGTCTGTTTTCGGGTGGGTTCGGCACCCTGATGACGAGCCCAAGGTGCCCACCGCCGGTCGCCCCCCCCCGGACAGCCGCCGCCCGCCCTGATAGCAACCCGAAAAACCCGACCTCGCCAAATCCCGACTTATGCGGTAAACTAATCCCATCGTACTTGCAGGCGACCCCCGGTCTCCGCCTCTTCTCAGTTCGAACACCCCTTCTTTCCGCCCTGACCGGGCCCCCGGACATGCGTTCCGTGGGCGGGCCCCTTCAGGAGCGACCATGTCCTTCGAATCCCTCGGGCTGTTGCCCGAGCTGCTGCGCGCCGTACGCGAGCAGGGCTACGAACACCCCACCCCCATCCAGGCCCAGGCCATTCCCATCGTGCTGGAAGGCCGTGACCTCATGGGCCGCGCCCAGACGGGCACCGGCAAGACCGCCGGGTTCACCCTGCCCCTGCTGCAGCGTCTGGCGCCCAATGCCAGCACTTCGGCCTCGCCCGCGCGCCACCCCATCCGCGCCCTCATCCTGACTCCCACCCGCGAGCTGGCCATGCAGGTGGAGGAGAGCGTCCGCACCTACGGCAAGTACATCCCCCTGCGCTCCACCACCATCTTCGGCGGCGTGAACATCAACCCCCAGACCAAGGCCCTCCGTGCCGGCGCCGAGATCCTTGTCGCCACCCCCGGTCGCCTGCTGGACCACCAGGGCCAGGGCAACCTCAACTTCAGCCAGCTTGAGGTCCTCGTCCTGGACGAAGCTGACCGCATGCTCGACATGGGCTTCATCCGGGACATCCAGAAGATCCTGGCCCTGCTGCCCGCCAAGCGGCAGACCCTCCTCTTTTCGGCCACCTTCACGGACGAGATCAAGCAGCTGGCCTCCAAGTTCCTGCGGGATCCGGCCACCGTGCAGATCACACCGACCAACACCGCTGCCGAACTGGTCCGCCAGGTCGTGCATCCCGTGGACCGGGAGCGCAAGCGCGCCCTGCTGGCCCACCTGATCACCAGCCGTAAGCTCGAGCAGGTGCTGGTCTTCACCCGCACCAAGCACGGCGCCAATCGCCTGTCCGAGCAGCTGGACAAGGACGGCATCAGCTCCATGGCCATCCACGGCAACAAGAGCCAGCCCCAGCGCATCAAGGCGCTGGAGGACTTCAAGAAGGGCGCCGTCCGCGTCCTGGTGGCCACGGATATCGCCGCCCGCGGCCTGGACATCGACATGCTGCCCCACGTGGTGAACTACGAGCTGCCCCAGGTGCCCGAGGACTACATCCACCGCATCGGCCGCACAGGCCGGGCGGGCAGCGAGGGTGAGGCCCTGTCGCTGGTCTGCGTGGACGAGCACCGGCTGCTCAAGGACATCGAGAAGCTGCTCCGCAAGGAGCTGCCCAAGGACGTGATCCAGGGCTACGCCCCGGATCCCAGCATCCCCGCCGAGCCCATCCAGACCGGGCGCCAGGGCGGTGGCGGGGGGCGCAGTCGCGGCCCCGCCCGTTCGGCCCGCCCCAGTTCGGGCCAACCGCCCCGCGGTGAGCGCGGACGTCATCCGGCACGACCGAGCACCCGAGGAAAATAATCGGAGGGCTATACCCCTTGACACGAGGGTTAACCGGGCGCAGGCTTATTGCTTATGCAAGAACCTGTTCCCGACACCCTTCCTGACGCCGGCCTCGGAACCTTGGCTGCTGCGGTACGCCGCCTTCTCAAGCAGGTCGTCTGGGCTCGCCTGACCCCCTATGGCCTCAGTCCCCAGCAGTTCTGGGTGATGCTGGTTCTTTCCAAAAAGGGTCCCTCCTCGCTGCACCCCCTCGCCCGACAAGTGTGGATGGACGATCCCACCGCCAGCCGCGTGGTGAAGGCGATGGTGGGGCGTGGATGGCTGACCGCCCAACCGGATCCCCGCCACGGCCGCCGGATCCTCATTGACCTGGCCCCCGCCGCCCGGCCCCTGGCCGAAGAACTCCAGGCCCTGGCCACGGACATCAGCAAATCCATGACCGCCAGCCTGTCCCCCGAAGAACAACATGTGCTCAAGGGTGGCCTCCGGACGATGGTCGGCAATCTGGAATCCATGCTTACGGTCGTCCCTGCTCAGGGCGCCGGCGAGGACGAGGCCGTCGCGTCGTGACCCGGGCCCGAACCTGGGTGGGTACCATTGCCATGTCCTGCACTGGAGGATTCATGCGCGCCCTGACCGCTCTGGCCCCAGCTGCCCTCACTCTGGCCGTCTCCACGGCATTCCCCCTCGCTGCCCACAGCACCCATCGGGCCCCTGCGATGGAGCCCGCCAGAATCCACCGCGCGGAGAAGGTGGCCGAGAACGTCTACTGCATCTTCGGGCAGGGCGGGAACATCGGCCTCATCGTCACCACGGAACACGCGATCCTCATCGACGACCAGTTCGAGCGCTTGGTGCCGGGCCTGCTAGAGGCTGTGCGGTCCGTCACGGACAAGCCCATCAAGTACCTCATCAACACCCACGGCCACCCCGACCATGTGGGTGGCAACGTGGTGCTGGAGAAGCAGGTCAGCGCCATCATCGCCCATGCCAATGTCCGCAAGCGGATGGTGACGGAACAGGCCAAGCTCGATCCCGCGAAGCGCGGCGGCTTGCCTGAACTGGCCCTGGGTTCCGAGGACGCGAACGAGCGGGCCCGCCTGAACCTCCATCTCGACGGCACCGAAATCCACCTGCTTCACATGGGCCCTGGCCATACCGACGGCGATGTGATCGTGGGAACCCCAGCCGCCCTGGTCATGCACATGGGCGACCTGTTCTTCCTCGGCATGCTGCCGTACATCGACGCCGAATCCGGTGGCAGCTTTGATGGCCTGGCGTCGCAGGTGGCTTCGGTGGCCGCCTGGATTCCCGATGGCGCCCGCATCATCCCCGGCCACGGCCCCGTGTGCGGCAAGAAGGAACTGCTCCGCTACCGGGATTTCCTCAAAGCCGTACAGGCCCATGTGAAGGCCAACCCATCAAAGGATGCTGCCGCGCTGGCAGCCTCCTTCGATGGAGCCGCTTGGCCCGAGTGGACCCCCCGGCCTGAGTTCGTCACCTGGGAGACTCTCTTCGCCACCGCCAGCGGCAAGGGCTCCGGCCGAGTAAAACGACCCTAGGCCTTTCGTTCCCGCCGGCGCGAACCGCCCGGCTCCTCCGATCTACCCGTTCGAAAAGGCCTTGATTCCCGCATGGACACCACTGATCCCATCCTGTTCCACGAATCCGGCGCCGGGCGCCCCGCCCTGCTCCGCGGGTGGCGTCTTTGGGCCCTCCTCGGAGCCGGGGTGGTCCTCGGCATGGTTCTTTTCGCCCGCGGTGGAAAGAAGATTGATGCCCCCTCCGGCGGCCGGCCGGTTCCCGTGGTAGTGGCGATGGCCCGTCAGGGCGACATGGCCGTGAGCCTCACGGGCCTCGGCACCGTCACAGCCCTGAACACCGTCACCGTGAAGAGCCGCGTGGATGGCCAGCTGGTGCGAGTGGCTTTCACCGAGGGCCAGATGGTGCGCCAGGGCGACCTGCTGGCGGAAATCGATCCCAGGCCCTTCCAGGTCCAGCTCATGCAGGCGGAGGGCCAGCTGGCCAAGGACCGGGCGGCCTACCAGAACGCCCTGGCGGACCTGAACCGTCTACAGGGCCTGGTCCAACAGGGCATCATCTCCCGCCAGCAGCTCGATACCCAAAGCTCGTCCGTGGCGCAGTACGAAGCCACCCTCAAGGCCGACCAGGCCCAGGTGGAGAGCGCGAAGCTGAATCTCGTCTACAGTCGCATCACCGCGCCCATCTCGGGCCGGGTGGGGCTCCGCCAGGTGGACGCCGGCAACATGGTGCGCGCCAGCGATGCCAGCGGCCTCGCCGTCATCGCGCCGATCCAGCCCATCAATGTGGTGTTCTCGGTACCCGCAGACAACATCCAGACGGTGCTGGGACGGAACGCCAAGGGCGGGAAGCTGCCCGTCGAGGCCTGGGATCGCGACCTCAAGGCCCGCCTCGCCACAGGCTCCCTGGCTGCCATCGACAACCAGGTGGACCCGACCACCGGCACCGTGCGGCTCAAAGCCCTGTTCACCAACGACGACCGGAGCCTCTTCCCAAACCAGTTCGTGAACGCCCGCCTGCTGGTCGACACGCTCCGCCGCGTGGTGATCATGCCCACGGCCGCCATGCAGCGAAGCCCCCAGGGCTTCTTCGTCTACGTCGTAAAGGCCGACAGCACGGTGGAAATGCGCCCGGTCGAAGTGCTTGCCACCGACGGCGACGAGACCGCCGTGAAGAAGGGCCTCGCTGGCGGTGAAACCGTCGTCACGGACGGCCTAGAGAAGCTGCGGCCAGGCAGCAAGGTCGCCCTGCCCAAGCCCGCCGGCGCGAAGGGCTAGGTTTATGAATCCATCCCGGCCCTTCATCCTCCGGCCGATCGCGACGTCGCTGCTCATGGCGGGGCTGCTGCTGGTGGGCATCCTGGCCTTCCGCCAGCTGCCGGTTTCCGCGCTGCCCCAGGTGGACTACCCCACCATCCAGGTCGCCACCTTCTATCCCGGTGCAAGCCCCGACGTGATGGCCTCGGCCATCACCGCTCCCCTGGAGCGCCAGTTCGGCCAGCTACCTGGGCTGAACCGCATGTCCTCCACCAGCTCCGGCGGCAGTTCCATCATCACCCTCCAGTTCGTGCTGGACCTGAACATCGACGTGGCCGAACAGCAGGTGCAGGCCGCCGTGAACGCCGCCGGGACCTACCTCCCACGGGACCTTCCCAATCCACCCATCTACAGCAAGATCAACCCGGCCGATTCGCCGATCCTGACCCTAGCCCTCACCTCCAAGACCCTGCCCCTCTCGAAGGTGGAAGACTTCGCCGACACCCGTCTGGCCCAGAAGATCTCGCAGCTGCCGGGGGTGGGCCTCGTCAGCATCAGCGGCGGCCAGAAGCCCGCCGTCCGCATCCAGGCCAACCCCGCGGATCTGGCCGCCAAGGGCCTGACCCTCGGTGATATCCGCACCGCCGTGACCCAGAGCAACGTGAACCAGGCCAAGGGCAGTTTTGACGGACTGCGCCAGGCCTACGCCATCGGGGCCAACGACCAGCTGCTGTCCAGCGAGGACTATCGGCCCCTCATCATCGCCTACAAGAACGGCGCCCCTGTCACGTTGTCCGATGTGGCCCTCGTCCAGGACGATGTGGAGAACGCCCGCCTGGCCGCCTGGAAGGGGCAATCTCGCCAGGGGGGAGCCCAGGCGGAGCCTGGTCCGGATCTCACCCCCGCCGTCATCCTCAACATCCAGCGGCAGCCCGGCGCCAACATCATCGCCGTGGTGGACCGGGTAAAGGAACTGCTCCCCCAGCTGCGGGCCTCGCTACCCGCAGCCGTGGAACTGACCATCCTCACGGACCGCACCACCACCATCCGGGCCTCGGTGGCGGATGTGGAATTCACGCTGGTCCTCACCATCGCCCTGGTGGTCATGGTGATCTTCCTGTTCCTCCGGACCCTGGCCGCCACCATCATCCCCAGCGTGGCCGTGCCCCTCTCGCTGGTGGGCACCTTCGGGGTGATGTACCTGCTGGGCTACAGCCTGAACAACCTCACGCTCATGGCGCTCACCATCTCCACCGGCTTCGTGGTGGATGACGCCATCGTGATGATCGAGAACATCATGCGCTACATCGAGGAGGGCGAACCGCCCCTCCAGGCGGCGCTGAAGGGTTCAGGCCAGATCGGCTTCACCATCTTGTCGCTGACGGTCTCACTTATCGCGGTGCTCATTCCCCTGCTGTTCATGGGCGACATCGTGGGTCGCCTCTTCCGCGAATTCGCCATCACCCTCAGCGTCACCATCCTGGTATCCGCCGTGGTGTCCCTGACACTCACCCCGATGATGTGCGCCAAGCTGCTGAAGCATACGCCAGCCTCGGAACAGGGGCAGTTCTACCAGTCATCGGAACGGGTGTTCCAAAGGATCATCGCCTTCTACGGGCGCACCCTCACCTGGGTGCTCAAGCACCAGACCGGCACCCTGGTGGTGGCCATGGCCACCCTCGTCTCGACCGTCCTGCTCTACCTCGTCATCCCCAAGGGGTTCTTCCCGGTGCAGGACACGGGCGTGATCCTGGGCATCTCCGAGGCGCCCCAGACGGTGTCTTTCCCGGCCATGGCCGAGCGGCAGCAGGCCCTCGCCACCGAGATCCTCAAGGATCCGGCTGTGGAGAGCCTGTCCTCGTTCATCGGCATTGACGGCACCAACACCACACTCAACAGCGGACGCATCCAGATCAACCTGAAACCCCTGGAGGAGCGCGGCCTCAGCGCCAGCGAGATCATCCACCGCCTCCAACCCGAGCTGGCCAAGGTCGAGGGCATCCGCCTCTACCTCCAGCCCGTGCAGGATCTCACCGTGGAGGACCGGGTCAGCCGCACCCAGTACCAGTACACCTTGGAAGACGCCGATGCCAGGGAGCTGGGCGAATGGGTGCCCAGGTTCGTGGACAAGCTCTCCGCCCTGCCCGAACTGCGCGACGTGGCCAGCGACCAGCAGAATGCCGGCCTCCAGGTCCGCATCATCCTGGACCGCACCACGGCGTCGCGCCTGGGCATCACGCCCCAGATGCTGGACGACGCGCTCTATGACGCCTTCGGCCAGCGGCAAGTCTCCACGATGTTCACGCAGCTGAACCAGTACCGCGTCGTGCTGGAAGCCCGCCCCGGCCAGTACCAGCGGCCCGAGGATCTGCAGGGCATCTACGTGCGCTCAGCCTCCGGTGGATCGGTGCCCCTCAGCGCTTTCACCCGCATCGAGACCGTCACCGCCCCCCTGGCCGTGAACCACCAGGGCCAGTTCCCCACGGCCACGGTGTCCTTCAACCTGGCACCGGGCGCCTCCCTCGGCGATGCCGTGAAGGCCATCCAGAAGGCCCGGAACGAAATCGATCTGCCGCCCAGCATCAAGGCCGGCTTCCAGGGCACAGCCCAGGCCTTCGGCGCCTCGCTCACGAACACGCCCTTCCTCATCCTCGCCGCGGTACTGACCGTCTACATCCTGTTGGGCGTGCTGTACGAAAGCTACATCCACCCCATCACGATCCTGTCGACGCTGCCCTCGGCCGGTGTGGGCGCCCTGCTTTCGCTCATGCTTTGCCGGACGGATTTCAGCGTCATCGCGCTCATCGGCATCATCCTGCTCATCGGCATCGTGGAGAAGAACGCCATCATGATGATCGACTTCGCGCTGGAGGCCGAACGCAAGGACGGCAAGCCGCCGGAGGAAGCCATCTACCAGGCCTCCCTGCTCCGCTTCCGGCCCATCATCATGACCACCATGGCGGCCCTGCTGGGTGGCGTGCCCCTGGCCCTCGGCTCCGGCGTCGGCGCCGAACTGCGCCGGCCCCTGGGCATCGCTATCGTGGGCGGCCTCATCTTCAGCCAGGTGCTCACGCTCTACACCACGCCGGTGATCTACCTGGCGTTCGACCGGCTCGCGCGCCGCCTGCGCGGCGCGCGCATGGCTTCGCCAAAAGCGTCATAGCCATGTCTCTCACTTCACGCCCCTATTTCCGCTGCCGCCCCGGCGGCAGCCTTCTCCAGGCGGAACGCCTGGAGCCAGTGCCGTGAGCATCTCAACGCCATTCATCCATCGCCCGGTCGCCACCACGCTGCTGACGGTGGCCTTGGCCCTGCTGGGCGCCATCGCCTACCAGTTCCTGCCGGTATCGCCCCTGCCCCAGGTGGAGTTCCCCACCATCCAGGTCTCGGCGGGGCTGCCGGGCGCCAGTCCGGAGACCATGGCCTCCTCCGTGGCCACGCCCCTGGAGCGCCAGTTCGGACGCATCGCGGGCATCACGGAGATGACCTCGGCCAGTTCGCTGGGTTCCACCAACATCACCCTCCAGTTCGACCTGGGCCGGAACATCGACGCGGCGGCCCGCGACGTCCAAGCCGCCATCAACGCCGCCCGGGGCGACCTGCCCTCGAACCTTCCGAACAACCCCTCGTACCGGAAGGTGAACCCCGCCGATTCGCCCATCCTCATGCTGGCGCTCACCTCAAACCTGATCCCCCGGGAGCGCATGTATGACATCGCCTCCTCGGTGCTCCAGCAGAAGCTCTCCCAGGTCCAGGGCGTGGGACAGGTCTTCGTGTGGGGCGGCGCGCTGCCGGCCGTACGCCTGGATGTGAATCCCGCCGTGCTCAACGCCCAGGGCCTGGCCCTGGAAGATATCCGGATGACTGTCGCCGCGGCCAACATCAACCGGCCGAAGGGGGACATTTCCAACGGCACCACCACCTGGTCCCTGTCCACCACCGACCAGCTCATGAAGGCCGCGGACTACCAGCCGCTCATCGTGAGATACAAGAACGGCAACGCCCTGCGCCTCTCGGACGTGGCCCAGGTGACGGACTCGGTGGAGAACATCCGCAACCGCGGCCTCTCGAACGGCATCCCGGCCATCATCGTGCCCATCTTCCGCCAGCCGGACGCCAACATCATCGAGACCGTGGACCGGGTCCGGGCCATCCTCCCCCAACTCCAGGCTTCGCTACCTCCCACCATCGAACTGAAAGTGCTCATCGACGCCACCCGTACCATCCGGGCCTCGGTGAAGGACGTGCAGCGGGCGCTGAGCATCTCCATCGGGCTGGTGATCCTCGTGGTCTTCGTGTTCCTGCGCAGTGTGCGGTCCACGCTCATCCCTAGCGTGGCGGTGCCCATCTCACTCATCGGCACCTTCGGCGTCATGTACCTGCTGGGCTACACCATCGACAACCTGTCGCTAATGGCCCTCACCGTGGCCACCGGCTTCGTGGTGGATGACGCCATCGTGGTGGTGGAGAACATCACCCGCCACCTGGAAGGCGGCATGCAGCCCATGGAGGCGGCGCTCCACGGCGCCAAGGAGATCGGTTTCACGGTGGTCTCCATCAGCATCTCGCTCATCGCCGTGTTCATCCCCATCCTGCTCATGGGCGGCATCGTGGGCCGGCTCTTCCGCGAGTTCGCCGTCACCCTCTCCGTGGCCATCGTGGTGTCCATGGTGGTGTCCCTCACCACCACGCCCATGATGTGCGCTCGCCTGCTCCGGCCGCACAGCGAGGAACACCATGGCCGGGTCTTCCAGGCCACGGAACGCGCCTTCCAGTGGATCATGCGGCATTACGAGACGTCACTGACCTGGGTGCTGCGGCACCAGCGCTTCACCCTGACCGTGGCCCTGGGCACCATGCTCGCCACGGTGGGCCTTTACGTGGTGATCCCCAAGGGCTTCTTCCCCCAGCAGGACACGGGGCGCATCACCGGCTCCATCCAGGCCGCCCAGGACATCTCCTTCGTCGGCATGGAAAAGTTGATGACCGGGTATGTAGCCATCGTGCAGACCGATCCCGCCGTGGAGAACGTCACAGCCTTCATCGGCGGAGGCAACACGGGCCGCATGTTCGCCTCCCTGAAACCCAACGATCAACGGAAGGAAACTGCGGACCAGGTCATCGCCCGCCTCCGGGGGAAGACCGCCCACCTCCCCGGCGGCACCCTCTATATGCAGCCCGTCCAGGACATCCGCATCGGCGGACGGCCCTCCAGCTCCCAGTACCAGTACACCCTTCAAGGCGACGATGCCCGCGAGTTGTTCGACTGGGCGCCAAAGGTGCTCCAAAAGCTCCGCACAGTCCCCCAGTTGGCGGATGTCAACACCGACCTGCAGAACAAGGGCCTCGAAGCATCCCTGACCATCGACCGCATCACCGCCTCACGGCTGGGCATCACCCCCCAGGCCATCGACAGCACGCTCTACGACGCCTTTGGCCAGCGCTTCGTCTCCACCATCTACACCCCCCTAAACCAGTACCACGTGGTGATGGAAGTGGACACGCCCTTCATGCAGACCCCCGACGGCCTGCGCCACACCTATGTGCGCTCCACCAGTGGGGGCCTAGTTCCCCTGAGCGCCTTCACGCACCTGGAACGGCGGAACACGGCCCTCTCCGTGAACCACCAGGGCCAGCAACCGTCTGTCACCCTGTCCTTCAACCTGCCGGTGGGCGTGGCCCTGGGCGACGCCGTGGCGGCCATCGACAAGGCCCAGCAGGAGATCCGCATGCCCGGCACCATCCGCGGCAGCTTCATGGGCACGGCCCAGGCCTTCAAGGCGTCGCTGTCCAACCAGCCCCTCCTGCTGGCGGCGGCGCTCCTCGTGGTCTACATCGTGCTGGGCGTGCTGTACGAAAGCCTCATCCACCCGCTCACCATCCTCTCCACCCTGCCCTCTGCGGGCGTGGGGGCCCTGCTGGCCCTGCTGGCTTTCCGCACGGAATTGAGCGTCATCGCCTTCATCGGCATCATCCTGCTCATCGGCATCGTGAAGAAGAACGCCATCCTCATGATCGACTTCGCCATCGAGGTGGAGCGCCGGGAGGGCAAGACCCCCGAGGAATCCATCTTCCAGGCCTGCCTGCTGCGCTTCCGGCCCATCACCATGACCACCCTGGCGGCCATGCTGGGGGGCCTACCCCTGGCCATCGGCATGGGCACCGGCTCCGAGTTGCGCCGCCCCCTGGGCATCGCCATCGTGGGAGGCCTGCTCTTCAGCCAGCTCCTGACCCTCTACACCACCCCCGTGATCTACCTCTACATGGACCGGGCCAGGCTGCGGTGGGAGCGGTACCGGGCCAGGGGGAGGGGCGCTGCATTGCTGGAAAAAGCCCTCCACGAATGACACGCGGGAGGGGACCCTGCCCTCCCGCTTGAGCCAGCCCTCACAGGATGCGATCCTGTAAGGCTATGAAACTCGATCGGCTCGGCGACTTCCAACGCACTCACCGCAACGGCGACCTGCGCCTCGACCACGCGGGCCAGACCGTGCGCCTGCTGGGCTGGTGCCGCCGGGTGCGCAACCTGGGCTCCCTGGTTTTCCTGGACCTGCGCGACCGCTGGGGCCTGGTGCAGTTGGTGGCCAACGAGGAGACCGCCGATCCCGAGCTGCTGGCCAAGCTCAAGGCCGTGCGCAGCGAGTTCGTGCTGGCGGTCGAGGGCGTGGTGGCCGAGCGGGAGAGCAAGAACCCCAACATGGCCACGGGCGACATCGAAGTGCGCCTGACGGGCCTGCGGATCCTCAATACCTCAGCCCCGCTGCCCTTCCCCCTGGAGGACGAAGGCGTGGGCGAGGACCTGCGCCTCACCTACCGCTTTCTGGACCTGCGCCGCGAGCAGCTCCAGCGCAACATGATCCTCCGCAGCGAAGTGGCGAACCTCACCCGGAACCACTTCCGCGAGCTCGACTTCATCGAGTTCGAGACACCCATCCTCACCAAGTCCACGCCCGAAGGCGCCCGCGACTACCTGGTGCCCAGCCGGGTCCATCCCGGTGAGTTCTTCGCGTTGCCCCAGAGCCCCCAGCTCTTCAAGCAGCTGCTCCAGGTGAGCGGCTTTGAGAAGTACATCCAGATCTGTCGCTGCTTCCGGGACGAGGACCTGCGCGCCGACCGCCAGCCCGAGTTCACCCAGGTGGATGTGGAGATGAGCTTCGTGCGCCAGGAGGACGTGCAGGGTGTCATCGAGCCGCTGATGGTGAAGCTGGTGGACTTGACCCTAAGGACTGAACACGAACAATTCTTTTCCGGCCAACCCTATCCAACGCCGCATCCCTCGCTTCCCTCGGCGCCCTTCCCCCGCCTGCCCTACCGGGACGCCATGGAATGGTACGGCTCGGACAAGCCCGACCTCCGTTGCGGCCTCAAGATCCAGGACGCCACCAGCCTCTTCGCCACCAGTGGTTTCAACCTCTTCCGGGCCGCCGCCGAAAGCGAAGGCCAGCGCCGTGTGCGCGCCCTCTTTTTCCCCGGCGAGGCCGCGGGTTCGCTCAGCCGCAAGGTGCTGGACGGCTACCAGGAGCAGGCCAAGCAGATGGGCGCCGGCGGCCTCCCCTACGCCAAGTGGGGCAAGGACGGGCTCTCCAGCAGCTTCAAGAAGTTCCTCGACCCGGGCGCGGAAGCGGCCCTGAAGGACCACTTCCGCGCCAATGGTGAAGGACTGGCCATCTTCGCCGTGGGGACTGACGCCCAGACGTCCAAGATCCTTGGAGACCTCCGCACCAAAATCGCGACCGACCTCTCCGCCACCGAGAAAGACCCGGCCCTTTCCAATCTTTTCCATGACAAAAACGCGTACGCGTTTTTGTGGGTCGTGGACTTCCCATTGCTGGAGTGGAGCGAAGAAAATCAGCGCTTCGTCGCCTGCCACCATCCCTTCACCAGCCCGCACCCGGACGACCTCGATCTGCTGGACACCGATCCCGGCCGGTGCCGCGCCGTGGCCTACGACCTGGTGCTCAACGGCTTCGAGGTGGGCGGCGGCAGCATCCGCATCCATGACGCGGAAACGCAGAGCCGCATGTTCCGCGTCATCGGCATCGGCGAGGAGGAGGCGCGCGCCAAGTTCGGCTTCCTGCTGGACGCCCTCAGCTACGGCGCCCCGCCCCACGGCGGGCTGGCCCTGGGCCTGGACCGCCTCGTCATGCTGCTGGCGGGCGTGGACAACATCCGCGAGGTCATCGCCTTCCCCAAGACCTCCCAGGCCCGCTGCCTCATGACGGACGCCCCCAGCCCCGTGGACGAGCGCCAGCTCCGCGAACTGCACCTGATGCAGGACGCCAAGCAAACCTACCGCGTGGGCGCCGTGTTCTTCGAATCCGCCGAGGGCGGCAGCCCCGAACTCCGTGGCCAGGCCCTCCAGCAGATCGGCCAACTCACCCCCCGCCAAGCCCAGGGCCTCGTCACCCTCGACCCCCACGGCCAGATCCTCGACGCCCAGACCCTGAGCGGCCCCACCTTCGAGTTCTGAGAAGAAGGTTCAGGGCTGAAGAGCAGTCCGGCGCTTCCCTTCCCCGCCCGGCCATGAGCCCCATCCCTTTGCGGGGGGCTCACGACCGGGACAAACGGCAGGGTGAAAATCAGAAAGGGGCCGCGAGGCCCCTTTCTTGAATTGCCGAAGGAGGAGGGGTCTTCTCTCGAACTCCGGCAGTGACGTTTGTGGAATGAATCCTAGAGTTCAATGAATGTTGGGTCTTGGTGGTAGTTGCAGACAGTCATGTTCCGCAGCCTCACCGATGTTTTGGCACTCAAGGAGGTATTTCAATACCGCTGCTTTTCCCGCGATGGCCACGGCCTTGTCCCACCACTCCCAGGCCTTGGTTGCATCCTTCCGTAATTTCTTTTGTCCTTCTGGACTCCAATCCCATCTCGGATGTATTGAATGTGGCCAGGAACCATATGCATAGGCGGCTCCGATATCAGCCATCGTTGGCCAATGTCCCATCTGAACCAACTTCATCGAGAGTTCCCAACCTTCTTTCTGTGCCATTTCGTGTGCTTCCCTAGAATCTCCGGTGGCTCCCATTCGCAACCGCTCAGATAGCTCAATCATTGCCTCAATGGATCCACGGGAAACCGCCTTCCTGAGCCAGGATTCACCTTCTTCGTTTGTTACCAATATTTTCCCTGGCGTCTTTGTCTCGCCAATGAGTTGAGGAACATGGGCCAACTCAATCATGGCGTCAGCATCTCCGGCCTCAGCCTGTGGCCGTAATGTCTCATAGGCTCGTGTAACCCATTGATTTCGCTCTTCCCGATTTGCAACCTGGGACACCATGCTGAGCATGGCTGGAGCGTGCCCACCCTCAGCGGCACGTCGGATCCAAGTTTTCCCTTGTTCCTCTTCGCTTCCTGGGCCAGGAGTCGAATGACGCAACTTGGATATTCCTAAAGAATGCATGGCTCTATAGTTACCAGCTTGTGCCAAAGGTAGCAGTTGCTTCTGAACCTCATCTGTTTTGAATGGTGCCATCGCCCCCCAACGTTCACATGCGCGGTTTGCTTTTACCATCGCAAGCGCATCGCCATTGTGTCCGCCCTCTATCATCTGCTTCGCAGACTGAGGCAATCGAAAGATATCTTCATCTTTCTTTCCCTGGGCATTCGACATCAACACACAAGTGCAAATCATCCATAACCACTTGATTCGATTCATGACACAGCCTCCAGTAGTTATTGCGCATTTTGACTTTTATTTGTTAAGGAAAAGATGCAAATGATGAGTATGGCTGGCATCGCTTAATGCCGAGAATCTTGATTGAAAATTCAACAAGGTTTCGCCGAGCCCTAAATTCAATCCTGCACCTGCAATAGAATCAAAGGCCGGATTCCCCGACAAATTTTCAAACTCATATGGATCACACCTGCCATGAAGCAGTAGTTGGTAGATCTGATTTCCATCATTAATTATCACTTTGTTTGAAATCGTCGTACTTGTATCTGAGCCGGTTGCTTGTACATCAGCATCATTCACAGTAGATACCATATAAATAGCACAGCGTGGCCGATATCCAGTCGTGGTTGGAATCACATCGAACAGTGATTGAATGTTCGCCCGTGCGGCAGTAATCCATGCCGCTAATCGAGCCTGGGCAGCCGCATTACCATCTCTTGCAGCGCGAAGGTCACTGTATAGGTGTGAGTTGCGGAAGTCGGTCCCACTGCCAGGCAAATATACATCCACATAGGAACGGTACCCAGGATGGAACATGTCAACCATGGTCCCATCCACATGCCCCTTATGGGGTGGTGCGACTTCCCCGTGTTCCAAAGAAATATCGTTTACTGGTCCGACCAACTGATGATTGGCGGAGATCCATTGGAAGGTCTGGTAATCGCACCATTTGTCATTGTCCCAATCACTTATACGAGGATAGTAGTGATTCTGGAACCATTGAGCTACCGACCAAAGCCCGGTAGTTTTTACTGTTATCGACGAGCTGAACATTTGGGACGAGGACTTAATCACGGCATTGGGGTCTGTGGCACCAAATACCTGGAAGTCATAAGCGATTTGGCTACCAGGTGGGAGTGTCACCCCTTGATTAGTGTCCAACCCGTAGGGGACGGAAGACATGTTGATTAGGTCCGGCGAAAAAGTCACCTGGACCGCATAAAATTCAACCCTGCCTCTGGTCGATTCGTTAGCATCGGCCCGTTGTTGAATTGTGTTTATCCAATTTACTGCCCACGCGCTATTGGCCGGGAGCGTCGTAGCGTTGATTTGATGGAACACACCTGTGGTCGTCGGCACAGTATCGGTTCGCAACTGATGAGTGATTACGCGCTGCCTAGTCGTCCCTACAACCAAATCGACATTAATATCCGTGATTTTGAAATCTCGTGTGGGTTTCCAAACCGCCAGGATGAATGATCGTTGATTGCTGTTCACAAAAGTTGGTAATGGCGGAGCGCCAGCATCTGCCAACCCAAAACCAAATGGAAGAGGAATGCTGATAAAGGAATTCTGAGGAACTGGAGGTACGGCTGTATTCAACTGAGCCGTTGTCACTTCGTTCAGAGGATAGGCCGCAAATATATTTGATGCTGGCGTTGCAATCGTTCCAAATAGCGATGACCCGGTAAGCCAGCTAAGGCCCGATAGGTTTGCGGCCCCAAGTTTGTTTGTCTTCATCGCAGCCTGTGCGACCGGAGCCTCCATGGGAGCCTGAATCTGGCCAGCGACAAACACACTGCCATCAGGAAGCAATGCAAGCTGCGGTTCACTCAATCCGTAGTCGAGGTGATCCATGACGGACCAAGTCCCAGTATCCGGGTCAAAGGTCTCAACATCAGCGCAATACCATTGGGCGCCACCTGAATCCATCTGCGCCCATCCGCCCACCACCATCACCTGGCCTGTGGGCAGCAGGATTGCTGCGTGGTCGGTTCGGGGCGTTTGCATGCTCCCCGTGGCGGTGAAGGTTCCTGCCACTGGATCATAGATTTCCGCCGTGGCGGCAGGCACGTACAGAGACTGCCTGGAGATATCCCCGTAGGCTTTTTCATTGTGGCTAATACCCCCCACGAGCAGCACCCTTCCGTCGGGCAGCACGGTCGCCGTGTGTCCCATGCGCTTGCTGGTCATGATCCCGGCAGAAGCTGTGGCGCCACTCGCGGGATTATAGGTCCACGCCAGATTCATGATCGGCCAATCCGGGTCGAGGTTTCCTTCTGGCCGCGGATTCCCGTTGTAGCCCCCCGTGTAGAGCACTCGCCCATCCAGCAGCTGCAACATGGGGAACCATTTCCCCCACCAGAGTTGCTGCCAACTGATGGAGGTGAAACCACTCGCCGGACTGAAGAGACCCGCGTTGGACACCCAGCGCCCCGCGGCAGTATCGCCACCCAGGATCAGCGCCCGTCCGTCCGCAAGTGCAAGGCTTGTGCCTTCCATGTTCACATCCCATTGGATGGAGCCGTTGGCATCCAGGCTGGTCATCATGGGCAGACCCGTCCAGGTCCCAGTTGCGGGATCGTAGATCTCCGAATGGGGCAAGTACCCCATGCCGTGGAGCAGCGGATCGTTCAGCTGGTCCAGGTTCCCGTATCCCTGGCTCACCAGCACGCGCCCGTCCGAGAGCAGCACGGCTTTGTGCCCCGAGCGGGGGATTGTCATGGATCCTGTTTCGATGAACGCTTTCGTGTCGGGGTCAAAGAGGTAGCAGGTTCCCAGCACGTTGGCCCCGTCGGATCCCCCAGCAATGAGGATCTTGCCGGTCTTCAGGGCTATCACGGAATACTGTTCCCGGGTCAGTGCTACCGGGGAGGTGAAAAGCCGTTGGATGGCTGATTCCACCTGGATAACAGTCGTGCCAAACAGTGCGCCGTTCACTTGGCTGGTGGCCCGCACCACGTAGATGCCCGCCATCCCTGCAGTGAACACTCCCTGGTCGTCCACCCGTCCCATGGGCTGGCCCGAGGTGGTGTGGATGATGTTCTGAGGGACATCCCAGGTCACACCCTGATCTTCCACACCGAAGACCGTGGCGTTGAAGGCCTGGTAGGTGCCTGACGGCATCTGAAGCAGTGGCGGGTTCACGCTCACACCCCCGAGGATGGGCGTGGGCGAACCGCCCCCACCTGTGCCGCCCCCGCTGGACAACCCGCCATCCTGCACGACCACGGTGGCCGTGGCGCTGGTACCAGGTTGCAGGGTGCTGGTGGCGGCCACGCTGTAGGTGCCATCCACACCCGGTGCGGTGTATAGCCCATCCGGCGTGATGCTGCCACCCCCGACCGCGGACCAGGCCACACTGCCGGCGCTGACCAGGGCCATGAAGCGGTAGGTGCCGTTCTTGGCAAGGGTGATCTTCTGAGGAGAAACGAGCATCGAAATAGGCTTCACCACCACTGTCGCCGTGCTGCTCACGCTCGGATCTATCGCGCTTCTTGCCGTGACCCCATAGGTGCCAGCCAAGGTGGGGGCAGTGTACATCCCGTTGTTCACAATGGTTCCCCCCGTGCAGGACCATGCGAAGCCGCCGCAGTTGGCTGATCCCTGGAAGGGGAAGACCGACCCTGGGTTCAGCTCCAGATAGAGGGGGGTCAGGTTGATCTGGATTGGATCCACGGTGATGGTGATGGTTCCGGAGACCCCTGAGAAAATGAGGCTCTCAACGCGGACATGGTAGGTTCCCGGCTGGACAGGAGACGTGTATATCCCCTGGGCCGTCACGGTCCCCCCGGCGTCCCCTTCGAGCACCTGCCATTGGAAGAGCTGCTGATCGGTGTGGCTGAGGTAGGCCTCCAATTGGAGAGAGGAACCTGGGCAGGCGTTCAGAGTTGGCACTGCCACTATCAATTCCGGTAATGGCAGCACCAAGGCCGACGCGTGGGCGGTTCGGCCTTTGGAGGTGGTGGCCGTCACACGGTAGTTTCCGGGCTGCTGGGCGACGAAGATCCCATTCACAGGGTCGATGGTCCCTCCGCTGGCTGACCAGACCACGGAATCGCCATCCTTGACGGTGGCCTTGAAGGGGATGGGGTATCCGACGTTTCCATTGGTTTGCCAAGGCGTGATGGAAAGATCGTAGACAGGAGTAAGCAGATGCACCTTGCCGTGCGGGTAACTGTTGGTTGCCTCATCCCATTTGTTGATTCCTGGCCAGAAGACCCGCCCATCCCGCAAAAGGGCCGGGCGCTGCCCGTAAAACCACCCGAACTTGTTCCAATTCTCACTCCACATTCTGAAGGAATCATCCCAGGTCGGCATGACAAAGCAGGCATTCCTGTTGGTATCGAAGAACACAGGCTGGTCCGGTCGACCGATATCCCCGACGGACTCGATGATTCCGTTCGGAAGCACCTGCGGCCAATCCCAAGACAAGCCCATATACAAGGGCTGAGGGGTATTGCCTGGGCTCACTTCGTTCGTGCTGGGGTCGAAGCGTGCGGACCATTCGGAGGCCCCAATCCTAAAGATCACAGTGCCATCTGGAAGGGGCGTCGTGCCCTCGGAATTGGGGAACCAGCGGTAGGTGGGGTTGCCAAGCAAGCTCCTGAGTCCGCCGACCCAGGTGAATTGGTTGGTTTCTGGATCGAACAGTTCCAAGGTGTAATCAACGTCCGGATCCCCGCCGGAGCCAAGCAACCCATTGGCACCGCATACCAGAACTTTGCCCGTATGAAGCAGGAAGGCTTGGTGGCCATATCGCCCCTGCCTCATCGCAGCGGGCAAGGGCTTCCATAGGTCATTCGACGCTAAGGCGCCACCGAGGAAGCGAGTCAGATCTGAGGGGTCGATCGTGTGAGCAAAAATGGAATAGACGCCATCCGACCCCCTTCCCCCAACCAGGAGCACCCGCCCATCCGGCAACTGGGTCAAGGTGAACCCTGTCAAATAGGAGGCGGGGGATGGAATCGGGAAGGACCGCTCTCTCCGCGGGTCAAACAGATACCAGAGGGCTTGACCTTGCCATGTTCCGCCAAGCAGCACTCGGCCATCCGCCATGAGTAATGGAGGGTGTTCTAAATGCCCTGGGAAAATGCCGCCTGCAATGTTGCGAGAGAGGTCCGTCTTCAGATTGTATAAATTCCCGTCATAAAGCCCGGGTCTATCATCCCAAGCGCCGCTCCTATTTTGATTAAATGTAAGCACTTTTGAGCCTGTCGCACAACCTGGCGACATCAAATTTGTGAATCAAACCCGCGCCAGTATTGAACCTAAGGCGAGTTTGACGCATCAGATGTAGCATGGGCGCCCGTTTCCGAGTGACTGACCGCAAG
>Ga0315270_10000560_pt1 | contig 20556 bp, 20 predicted proteins | sample C1_bottom_MG_FD_204932 | JGI IMG/M metagenome (GOLD analysis project Ga0315270, IMG submission 204932) | Sediment microbial communities from Yellowstone Lake, YNP, Wyoming, USA - C1_bottom | ecosystem: Environmental > Aquatic > Freshwater > Lake > Sediment | place: USA: Wyoming | collected...
ACACCGGCATGGCCCGCCTCAGGGACACGACGAAGCGATTGCCTTGAAGCTGGCCTTGTTTGTACGCCGCATACTCGATATTGGCACCATAGCGCTCGCACAGTTCGCGACAAATATACAGCCCCAAGCCCGTGCCGCGGCTGCGAGTCGAGAAGAAGGGTTCGAACAAGTGCCTCTCCACGTCGGGCCTGATCGGTTCGCCCTCGCTGGCGACACACAACTCGACCGATGGCTCGGAGGCCTGCTCCAGCGTCACGGCCAAGGCACCGGCACGCTTGGGTGCATGGCGGAAGGCGTTGTCCAGAAGATTGACAATCACGCGTCGCAAATGTTCGGGTTCGAAATTGACCATCACGGCATGTGTCGGCACAGTCAGCTTGAGCATGCTTTGCGCGCCCGTCTCCACCTCATTGGCGCGCGCCCAGTCCTGGCAAACCTCTTGCACCAGCGCACCGGCGTCGATCGTCACGGACTCGACCGCAGCACCAGGCGCGAGCGCCATCACATCGTCGACAATGCGTTTGAGCCGCTGTACGTTGCTGCTCACCATGGCCGTCAAACGCTGCTGCCCTGGCTCGCGGCAGTCCTCGGCCAACAAGGCGTTGGCCTGGTCGATGGCCGCCAGCGGATTGCGTATTTCGTGCGCGATGCCGACCGAGACCCGCCCCATGGCGGCGAGTTTTTCCTGCCGGCTGCGCGCCTGCACATTGCGCAAGTCTTCGAGAAACAGGACGCACAACTCTTCGGTCGAGCGCGAGGCCCGGTGCCGCGTAAAACGCACCCGCACGCGCAGCGATCGCAAGTGCGCGGCATCAAACTGCAGGTTCACATCCGCGCCTTCTGCGGGCCACTGCCCTTGCGCGAATGCGTTCTCCACGCCCGCTACCAGTGGCTCCCAAACGCGTACACCGCGCATCTGGAAAGGCGGTGCGCGCACCATGCCAGCGGCGCTGAGCAAAGCACGCGCGGCCGGATTGGCGGCACGCACACGGCCGCGTCGATCGACCACCAGCACGCCCTCTTGCATCTCGTCTATCACCAGACGATTCAGCTGCGCCTGCTGGCGTGCCAAGTCCAGACTGCCGCGCGCACTGCGTTCTTCGCGCGCCAGGCGGTTGCCCAATTCGGCGGCCAGCAGTGTCGCCACAAACAATCCCGTGCCCGCCAGGCCTGACTGCGTCAAGCGCAGCGCAGGGTCCAAGCCCTGCAACACGCTGAGCCAGGCCGTCGCCAGCAGCGTCAGGGTCACGCCTGCCGTCGTGGCCAAGGCCATCGGACGCGGTGTCATCAACCCCGACATCAGCACCGGCAACACCAGCAAGGCAACGAAGTTCAGACTGCTGCTGCCGCTCAGCGCATGCAATATCGAGAAGACAGCCAAGTCCACGCCAATGCTGCCCAACCACTGCGGGCTGCGCAACTGGGCCATCGCCTTGGGGCTGGTGGCTCGCCGAAACTGCGGCAATAACCACCATGCCAGGGTCTGTACCGCATAGGCCGAGCAGATAGCCAGCACCCACGCGTCTGGCCGGAATCCCAAGTAACTCAATGCCACCTGCGTCGCGAGCAAGGCCAGGCCCAGCGCCACACGCGCGGCCAGAAACACCTTGTAGATGCGCTGGAAGCCAGATTCGCCTTGGCGCTCGGCACGCATTGCGCCGGGGCTCAGAGCTTGGGAGCCTGGTGCGGTCGCGTCGGATTCCTCATCCAGCTCTTGCGTCAGTCTGGCCTCAGCCTCCAGGTTCAACTCGGCATCGTCATCCGCCGCGCCTGTGGCACCAAACCAGGACGTGCGGTCCGCGCTTGGCGTCAAGGATAAGCGTGGGTCGGGGCGTCGCGTGTGTTTCTCGTCGCGGCGGCTCGCGTGACGACCGTTCTGCGCTGCGGCGTCGGCCGGCGTGGTATCGGTATGAGCCCCACGCAAGCTCATCGCAGGCTCATTGCCCGCCGCGCTGGCGGGCCTCAAAGCGGTCGCGGTGCGGGGCACTGCAGAACTGCCCGCCGCGCCCCGGCAGCGCCTCGAACTCGGGCAAATGCATGCCGCATTCGGCGCATTTGACCATCTCCAAGGGTGCCTTTGACGAAGCGCCAGACCCGGATTTCGGCGCTTTGGCCCGCCCCGAGCCACGACCCTTGAAACCGAGCAGAAACGCCACCAGACCGATCACCAACACAAGTATCAGGTATTTCATGTCAGCCATTCACTCGCTGCAGCAGCACTTCAACCACGAAACGTGAACCCACATAGGCCAGCAGTAAAAGACCCGCGCCCAGGTAGAGCCAGCGCGTGGCGCGCCGCCCTCGCCAGCCGAACGCCTGGCGCCCGGCCAGCAGACCTGTCAACACCAGCCAGCCCAACACCGACAACAAATTCTTGTGATCCCAGCGCCAGTGCGGCGTGAACCACCAGCCCAGTGCAATCGCCAGCGACAGCACGATCACGCCCGCGGCCACGAACTGGAACGTCAAGCGCTCAAGCCGCAACAAGGGCAAACCCATGGCGCCCGGCGCAGCGACTTTCTTCAACCGCATCTGGCGCTCTGCCGAATTCAATAGCGCCGCATGCAAGACCGCCACGCCAAACAAGCCATACGAGGCCAGACCCAACACCCAGTGCACCGGCGCCCAGGGCGAGGCCGCGAGTGGATGAGTTTCACCTGGGAACAGGCATGCGATCACCACCACCAGCAAGGCCAGCACCGAAAGCATGCGTCGCACGCCTGGCAGCGGGAAGAAGCTGCTCTCGACCATATAGACGCCCAACACCAGCCACAGCGTCATCGACAAGGCGGGGGCGAAACCGAAACGCGCGCCAGGCGCGCTATGGCCGAGGCCGGCAATGTCGACCAGCAAGGCCAGCGCCTGCGCAAGCCACGCCAGCAGCAAGACCAGTCGCACGCGGCGCGTCTGGGGCGCAGGCGCGACCGGGAAGAATGCCGCTGCAGCATAGGCAAGAGCGGCCACTGAGCTGGCCGTCCACAAGGCCAGCGTGTAAGGCGTGAGGGTGGCGAACGATAGAATCATGCTCACAGTGTACTTTTGCGCGCCAGCTTTTGGTTGGACGCGCTGCGCCCCATGGCTTCCACCTTGACAGATCGCCTGAGTCGCCTCGTAAAAACGATGCGCGGCCAGGCCCGTATTACCGAAGACAATGTTCAGGACATGTTGCGCGAAGTGCGCATGGCCCTGCTCGAAGCCGACGTCGCGCTGCCCGTGGTGCGCGACTTCATTGCGCGCGTCAAAGACAAGGCCTTGGGCGCCGAGGTGGTGGGCTCACTCTCACCGGGCCAGGCCCTGGTGTCGATCTTCCACAAGGAACTCGCGGCCACCATGGGCGAGGGGGTCAGCGACATCAATCTGGCGGCCCAGCCGCCGGCGGTGATTCTGATGGCCGGCTTGCAGGGCGCGGGCAAGACCACCACCACAGCCAAGATCGCCAAGCACCTGATCGACAAGCGCAAGAAGAAAGTGTTGACCGTATCGGCCGACGTCTATCGGCCGGCCGCCATCGAACAGCTCAAGACCGTCACGGCCCAGGCCGGCGCTGAATGGTTTGCGTCCGACCCCAGCCAGAAGCCACGCGACATCGCGCTGGCTGCGATTGACTATGCGAAGAAGCATTACTTCGACGTACTGATCGTCGACACCGCGGGTCGCCTCGCCATCGACGCTGCCTTGATGGCCGAAATCCGCGAATTGCACGCGCTGCTGAACCCGGTCGAAACCCTGTTCGTGGTCGATGCCATGCAAGGCCAGGATGCCATCAACACGGCGCGCGCGTTCAAGGAATCCTTGCCTTTGACCGGCATCGTACTGACCAAGCTCGACGGCGATTCACGCGGCGGCGCGGCGCTGTCAGTGCGCCAGGTCACCGGCGCGCCGATCAAGTTTGCCGGCGTGTCCGAAAAGATCGATGGCCTCGAAGTCTTTGATGCCGAGCGTCATGCGGGCCGCGTGCTGGGCATGGGCGACATCATGGCGCTGGTCGAGCAGGTGCAGCAGGGCGTCGACGTAGCGTCCGCGCAAAAGCTCGCCGAGAAGTTGCGTTCGGGCAGCGGTTTCGATCTGAACGACTTTCTGTCGCAGATCTCGCAGATGAAGAAGATGGGTGGCTTGAGCGGTCTGATGGACAAGTTGCCCAGTGCTATGACGGCCAAGGCAGGCGCCCCCGACATGGACCGCGCCGAGCGCGACATGCGCCGCATGGAAGGCATCATCAACAGCATGACACCGCTCGAGCGCCGCAAGCCCGACCTGCTCAAGGCCAGTCGCAAACGGCGCATCGCGCTGGGCGCCGGCGTGCATGTTCAAGAAGTCAACCGCGTGCTCAAACAGTTCGAGCAGATGCAGGGAATGATGAAGAAGATGAAGGGCGGCGGCCTGATGAAAATGATGAAGAAAATGGGCGGCATGAAGGGCATGGGAGGCATGGGCGGCATGGGTTGATGCCGCCCGGCCAGAAGCCTACTCCAGCAAGGCCTGCGCAAATTCCGCCGCGCTGAAGGTTTGCAGATCCTCCAGCTTTTCACCGACACCGATGAAATAAACAGGGATGGGCCGCTCGCGCGCAATCGCTGCCAGCACGCCGCCCTTGGCCGTGCCGTCGAGCTTGGTGACGATCAACCCCGTCAAGCCCAGCGCTTCGTCAAAAGCTTTCACCTGGGTCAGCGCGTTCTGGCCGGTATTGCCGTCCACCACCAGCAGCACCTCGTGCGGCGCATCGGGCTGAGCCTTCGCGATCACGCGACGAATCTTCTTGAGCTCTTCCATCAAATGAAGCTGCGTGGGCAAACGCCCCGCGGTGTCGGCAATCACCACATCGCAGCCGCGCGCGCGGCCTGCCGTGACCGCATCAAAGGTCACCGCCGATGGATCGCCCCCCTCCTGGCTGACGATGTCCACCTGGGTTCGATCAGCCCATGCCGAGAGCTGCTCGCGCGCGGCGGCGCGGAAGGTGTCAGCAGCGGCCAGCAGCACTTTCTGGTGCGAGTCGGCCAGGTGGCGCGTCAGCTTGCCAATGCTGGTGGTCTTGCCGGCGCCGTTCACGCCCACCACCATCATCACCGTGGGCTTGTGCTCGCCCACCGTGAGCGGCTTCTCCAGCGGCTTGAGCAAATCGGTCAAGGCATTGATCAGCAAGCCGCGCACGGCTGCCGGCTCGGTCGCCTTGCTGTCCTTCACGCGCCGCTTCAGATCGACCAGCAAGAACTCGGTGGCCCTGACACCGGCATCGGCCATCAAGAGCGCGGCCTCCAACTCTTCGTACAAGGCATCGTCGATCAGCGTGCCCGTGAACACCGTCGCAATGCTGGAACTTGTCTTGCGCAAACCCTGGCGCAGCTTGTCCATCCAACTGCGCCGCGGCAGTTCGGCAGGCGCCGCCGCCACTGCCGCCATGGTCGGTGGCAACACAGGAGTCGCCGCAGCGACCGGATGCTCAGACCCCTTGGGGGTGGCCTGAGGCGAGGCTTGGGGTGGGGATTTTTTTCGGAAGAAACTGAACATCGGATCGGGCCGGCAATGCCGGCAAAAAATGGGCGCCAACATCTGGCGCAATACGCATCATGCCCTGAGCCACGCTGGAACCCAGCGAACATCGCATATAATTTCGGGCTTAGGCGCTTTAGCTCAGCCGGTTAGAGCGACGGAATCATAATCCGCAGGTCCGGGGTTCGAATCCCTGAAGCGCCACCAGATCAAGTCTCGCATATCAGCCACCGACAAGAAATTGTCGGTGGCTTTTTTGTGTTGGCTCGGTGCACGATCATTGGGACTGCCCTTCTCGCAGTGACCATCTGCGTCAGAATGCATCATTGCATCCATCGAATTCTCCAGGGGCTCCCGTGACGACGCTAGACGAAATGCTGAGCCTTAGCCTGCTCACGCGGGAGCAGCATGACCAGATCAGTGCCTGGATCAGCTGGGCGAAAACGCCGGAAGCCATCATGAGCATGCCGGCGCCGCTGTGGCGCGCACTTGAACTTGCCAGTGTGCTGATGAACTTCGACGCCGACGTGATGCAGCCGCCCTGCCTCGACACCGGGGACTGATTGTCGCGCTTCTGACCAGCGCTTTCACACCGGGTCACTTGGGGAAATGCCGGCCAGCGTTCATGGGCGCTTGCCCGAATTTCGGTGTCGACCGACAAACTGGGCCCTAGCGCGCCGCGCCGGGCATCAGCCGCTCATTGACGGCCACATCTGTTTCGGGGTCAAGCTCGATGGCGACTTGGGTACATACGGCGCGGCACAGGACCGCGACACGTTCGCTCTGGAGGCGGTAGTAGATCTGTGTGCCTTCCCTGCGCTTGGACAACACACCGCTGCGATACAGCGTCGCCAGATGCTGCGACATATTGGGTTGTGTCGTCTCGATATCGCCTAACAGCTCGGATACATTCTTCTCGCCGTTGCACACCGCGCTGATGATCTTCAAGCGTATCGGGGTGGACAGAAGGGAAAAAAGTTCGGCGACCGAGTTGAAGACCTGATCTTCGTTCGATTGAGCTTCCATTGGCGTGATCCCTCCATTGCCCTATTTTTGATTCTATTCGGATGGAGCAATATAGGAGCCATGGTTTATGCCTATGGCGCACTTTGCATCACAGGCTGGCACGGTGGGGTCAGGCGTATTGCGAGACCGAGTCCATCTGTTCGTGCCAGTACTCGATGTCGGCCATGCCAATGGCGGCATTTTCGTCGCGAGCTTGGCGCACCAGCGGGCGCCAGCCGCGTCGCTGGTGCAGGCCGGGACCGATCGCAATCGCGCCCTCGATAGTGGCGTTGGCGAAATAGCTGCTCAAGGTCACCACCACCGGAACGCCTGCGGCCCGCGCTGCGGCAACCCCGCCTGGCGAATCCTCCAGAGCCACCGCTTCAAGCGGACTGATGCCCAGCACTTCCAGCGCGCGCAGATAGACCTCGGGATCGGGCTTCTTGGCCTGCACATCCTCGCCGCAAACCATGACCTGGAACCACTCGGCCCACTGATCGCCCAAATGCACGCCAAGCAATGCCTCGACATTGGACCGGCTCGTCGTGGTGGCGATGCCCATCAGCACGCCTTGCGAGCGACACTGCTGCAACAGCTCGAGCACCCCGTCGCGCAGCGGCAAGCGGGCGCTGCGCACCAAGTCAGCGTAGATCTCGTTCTTCTTGGCGTGCACGGCGCGGGCCAGCGCCTCTCGCTCGCCCGCCAGCACGGGCGCGTCGGTGCGCGCCGCCATGTCGCTCAGCAAGCGCTCACGTCCACCGGTGATGCGCAACAGTTCGCCATAGCGCGCTTCGTCCCAAACCCAAGGCAAACCGCAAGCTTGGAACGCCTGATTGAAAGCCACCCGGTGGCCGTCACGCTCGGTTTCGGCAAGCGTGCCATCGACGTCCCAGAGCAAGGCCTTCAGTCGTGCCATCGTGGGCGATCTAGGCAGCCACACCTGCAACTTCGGCCTGGACCAGATCGGCCAGCTTCGCCGCGGTCAGTCCGAAGTAGTCGTACAGCTGCGACGCGGGCGCAGACTCGCCGAACTGATCGACGCCGAGCGCGGCACTACAGCCGTACTGCCCCCACCAGCGGCTCACGCCGGCCTCGACACCGATGCGCGGGATGGATTTGCCCAGCACCGCATCGCGGTAGCTGCGATCCTGCCGGTCAAAGACAGTGGATGAGGGCATGGACACGACACGCACCGGGATGTTGCGTTCGTCGAGCAAGGCTTGCGCCTGCATGGCCAGCGACAGCTCGGAGCCGGTGGCAAGAATCACCGCTTGTGCGTCACTGCGATCACTCAGCACATAGGCGCCGCGGCTGATACCGAGCACTTGTGCTGCGTCGCGCTGCTGCGCCGGCAGGTTCTGCCTTGAGAGCAAGAGCGCGCTCGGCCGGTCGCCCTGCATCAATGCGTGCGTCCAGGCCACCGCAGTTTCTGCAGCGTCGCCCGGTCGCCAGACGTCCAGATTCGGAATCAGGCGCAGGCTTGCAGCATGCTCGACGGGTTGGTGCGTCGGGCCGTCTTCACCCAGGCCGATCGAGTCATGCGTGAAGACATGCACGACGCGCAACTTCATCAACGCCGCCATGCGAACCGCGTTGCGGCTGTAGTCGCTGAAGGTCAGGAAAGTACCCCCGTAGGGGATGAAGCCGCCGTGCAGGGCCAGGCCGTTCATGATGGCTGCCATGCCGAATTCGCGCACGCCGTAGTTGATGTGGCGACCGCCCTTCTGGCCGCCGCGCACCGCGCCACAGCCGGGGAAGTCGGTCAGGTTGGAACCGGTCAGGTCGGCGCTTCCACCCAGCATTTCGGGCACCTTGGGCGCCAGCAAGGCCAGCACCTTTTGTGAAGCCTTGCGGCTCGCGACAGCCTCGCTCGAGTGGCCGAACTCGGCCATCGTGGCATGCAATGTCTGCTCGAAGTCGCGCGGCAACTCACCCTTCACGCGCCGTTCGAACTCGGCAGCCAATGCCGGATGCTCGGCACGGTAGGCGTTGAAGCCTTGCTGCCACTCCGTCTCGCGCCGCGCGCCAGCGTCGCTGGCATTCCAGCGTGCCGCCACAGCGGCTGGAATCTCGAACGACGCATACGGCCAATGAATGGCCTCTCGGGTGCGTTGGATCTCGTCGACGCCGAACGGCTCGCCGTGCGCCTTGGCCGTGCCGGCGCGGCCAGGCGAGCCCTTGCCAATGGTGGTTCGGCAAACAATCAGGCTCGGGCCCTGCTGGCACTGTTTGGCCTGTGCGATTGCGTCGGCAAGCGCATCCACATCATGTCCATCGATCGGCCCGATGACGTTCCATCCGTAGGCGCGAAAACGCGTCGGCGTGTCGTCGACAAACCAGTCGCGCACCGGGCCGTCGATCGAGATGCCGTTGTCGTCGTAGAGGGCAATCAGCTTGTTGAGCTTCCAGGCGCCGGCCAGTCCGCAAGCCTCGTGACTGATGCCTTCCATCAAGCAGCCATCGCCCATGAAGACATAGGTATGGTGGTCGACGACGCGGTGGCCAGGCCGGTTGAACTCGTCGCCCAGCAGCTTCTCGGCCAGCGCAAAGCCGACTGCATTCGTGAGTCCCTGGCCGAGCGGGCCGGTCGTCGTTTCAACCCCGGGCGTCAAGCCATGCTCGGGATGACCAGGCGTCTTGCTGTGCAACTGGCGAAAGCGCTTCAGATCGTCGATGCTCAAGGCATAGCCGGTCAAATGCAGCAGCGCATAGAGCAGCATGGACGCATGGCCGTTGGAAAGCACGAAACGGTCGCGGTCGGCCCAGCTCGGATTGGCCGGGTTGTGGCGCAGGTGCCGGCCCCACAAGGCGACGGCCATTTCGGCCATGCCCATCGGTGCGCCGGGGTGTCCCGAGTTGGCCGCTTGCACGGCGTCCATGGCCAGCGCGCGCAAGGCGTTGGCGAGCTCGTCATTTTGGCCATTGTCAGGCCGCACGACGCGGTCAGTCGATTCGGAACTCATGGCATGCCTCTCGGTGAAATTACAGGACGCCGAGGGCACGCTTGCGCCGCTCGATCATGCGCCAGATGAAGGGCGTGAAAATCAGCTGCATGGCCAGATCCATCTTGCCGCCCGGCACCACGATCGTGTTGGCGCGCGACATCCACGAGTTGTCGATCATGTTCAGCAGGTACGGAAAGTCGATGCCCTTGGGGTTGGCAAAGCGGATCACGCAAATGCTCTCGTCGGGCGCCGGTATGTCGAGCGCAATGAACGGGTTGCTGGTGTCCACGCAGGGCACGCGCTGGAAGTTCACATGCGTGTGGGCGAACTGCGGGCAGATGTAATTCACATAGTCGGGCATGCGGCGCAGGATGGTGTCGGTCACCGCCTCGGTCGAATAGCCGCGCTTGGATTTGTCGCGCCAGAGTTTTTGTATCCACTCGAGGTTGATCACCGGCACGACGCCGATCAGCAGATCGGGGTGGCGCGCGATGTCGACCTCGGGCGTGACGACAGCGCCATGCAAGCCTTCGTAAAACAGCAGCTCAGTGCCTTCAGGCACGTCTTCCCAGGGTGTGAAGGTGCCGGGCTCCAGCTTGTAGGGCGCCGCTTCCTCTGCGTCGTGCAGGTATTTGCGGCGCTTGCCGGTACCGGATTCGCCGAAGTCCTTGAACAACTGCTCGAGCTCGGCAAACATATTGTTTTCCGGTCCGAAATGGCTGAAGTGCTGATCACCTCCCTGCTCGGCTTCGGCCTGACGCAGCTTCATTTCCTTGCGGTCATAGCGATGGAAGCTGTCGCCCTCGATGACCGCGGCTTTGACGCGCTCGCGTCGGAAGATATTTTCGAAGGTGCGCGTCACCGACGTGGTGCCCGCGCCGGACGAACCTGTGATGGAGATGATGGGATGGCGTTCTGACATGTGGAACTTCTCCTGGCTATCTTTTGGTGAAACGAGCCCGCGCGCCCCGCAACTGCGCCGGCGTCTTCAGTGCGAATTCAATCTCGAAACAAGCCCCGCTCGGCAAACAGCGGATTGGCAATATCCTTGGTCGCCGGATCATGGTGATAGCGCTCGATGCGCTCGACCTCGTGCTTCGAGCCGAACACCAATCCGATGCGCTGATGCAGCTCGGTCGGCGTCACGCCCAGCACCGGTTGGCGCCCCGTGCTGGCCCGTCCTCCGGCTTGCTCCATCAGAAAGCCGATCGGGTTCGCCTCGTAGAGCAGACGCAAGCGGCCCGGCTTGGATGGGTCCTTGGTGTCGCGGGGGTACAGGAACACGCCGCCGCGCATCAAGATGCGGTGCGCCTCGGCCACCATGCTGGCGATCCAGCGTGTGTTGAAGTCCTTGCCCCTCGGCCCGGTCTTGCCGGCCAGGCACTCGTCGACATAGCGCTTCACCGGCGGCTCCCAGAAGCGGCTGTTGGAGCTGTTGATGGCGAATTCATGCGTATCGGCAGGCACCTGGATGTCTGCGTGCGTCAACACAAACTCGCCGAGGTTCGGGTTCAGCGTGAAGCCGGCCACGCCATTGCCGACGCTCAGCACCAGCATCGTGGTCGGGCCGTAGAGCGCATAACCGGCCGCCACCTGCGTGCGGCCTGGCTGCATGAAGTCGGCCTCGGTCACGTCACGGCCGCTGTCGATCACGTCTTGCGGCGCACGCAGGATGGAGAAGATGCTGCCCACTGAAACGTTGACATCGATATTGCTCGACCCGTCGAGCGGATCGAACACGAGCAGATACTTGCCGCGCGAATACGCCGCCGGAATCTGGCGGGGAGCGTCCATCTCCTCCGATGCCATGCCCGCGAGGTGCCCGTTCCACTCGTTCATGCGGATGAAGATATCGTTGCTCAGCACATCGAGTGGCTTTTGCACCTCGCCTTGCACGTTCAGCTCGCCGCCCTGAGCCGGCGTGGCATTTCCCAACGAATCGCCGAGTTCGCCGAAAGCCACGATGCGGGCAATCGCCTTGCAGGCGAGCGACACATCGAGTAGCAGCGAGTTGAAGTCACCGATGGCCTGCGGAAAACGGCGTCGCTGCTCGATCAGGTAGCGTGTCAGCGTCCAGCGTTGCGAGAGTGGCATGGCGGTCTTCCTGTTGGGTCAGTCGGGGGAGGGGCTTGCAAAGACGCGGCTGGCCCGGATGTCAGACGGCATCAGTGTTGTCAGGTCTTCGCGTGTCAACACACGGTCGCGCTCGGTAAACAAACGGCTGGCCTGGCGCAGCCGCGCGCGGTCGAGCGCGTTGCGCACGCTGCGGGCATTGGCGAAGTGAGGCTGCCCAATGCGCAGACTCAGGTACTCGGCAAAGCTCTCGCGCCCATCGCCGCCGAAACGGTAGTTCATGGTGGCTAGCATCCGGTCGCCGATCTGCAGCAACTCGTCTCGGCTGTAGTCGGGGAAATCCAGATGATGGGCGATACGCGAGCTCAAGCCCGGGTTGGACTGGAAGAAGGTGTCCATGCGGTCCTTGTAGCCGGCCAGGATCACGACCAGATCATCGCGCTGGTTTTCCATCACCTGCAGCAGGATCTCGATCGCTTCTTGGCCATAATCGCGCTCATTTTCGGGGCGATACAGGTAGTAGGCCTCGTCGATGAAAAGCACGCCGCCCATCGCCTTCTTGAGCACTTCGCGCGTCTTCGGCGCGGTGTGGCCGATGTACTGGCCCACCAGGTCGTCGCGCGTCACCGCGACCAGATGGCCTTTGCGCACATAGCCCAGGCGATGCAGGATCTCGGCCATGCGCAAGGCCACCGTGGTCTTGCCGGTGCCGGGATTGCCGGTAAAGCTCATGTGCAGGCTCGGCGTCTGCGCGGTCAGGCCAAGATTGAGCCGCAGCTTGTCGATCACCAGCAGCGCAGCGATGTCGCGTATGCGGGTCTTTATCGGCGCCAAGCCGACCAGATCGCGATCGAGTTCATCGAGTACCGCTTCGACCTGACTCTGGGCCAGCACCTCGGCCACAGTGGTGGCCAGCGGCCCGGTATCGTCAGGCGCAACCGCTTCGGACGCAGACGCGGAGACACTACCGGGAATCGAGTATTGGGGAGTGTTCATCACGCCGCCTTGCGTTGGGCAGGATCCGCGAGTTGCGCGCGCATCGCGTCGATCACGCGCTTGTAATCGGGCTGGCCGAAGATCGCACTGCCGGCCACGAAGGTATCCGCACCCGCGTCGGCCACGCGGCGGATATTGTCTGCCTTGATGCCGCCGTCCACCTCCAACCGGATGTCGCGGCTGCTGGCTTCGATGATGCGCCGCGCCTGCTCGGTCTTGCGCAAGGCGCTGTCGATGAAGCTCTGCCCGCCAAAGCCCGGGTTCACGCTCATGATGAGCACGAGATCCACCTTGTCGATCACCCACTCCAGCACATCCAGCGGCGTGGCCGGGTTGAACACCAAGCCGGCTTTGCAGCCCTCGCCGCGGATCAACTGCAGCGTGCGATCGACATGCATGCTGGCGTCCGGGTGAAAGCTGATGAGGTCGGCGCCGGCCTTGGCAAACGCCAGCGCCAAGGCATCGACCGGCTGCACCATCAGGTGCACGTCGAGATCGACCTTGCTGCCGTCAGCGCGCACGCAATGCGGCTTGATTGCCTGCGCCACCGCCGGGCCTATGGTCAGGTTCGGCACGTAATGGTTGTCCATCACGTCGAAGTGAATCCAGTCGGCACCGGCATTGATGACGCTGCGGACCTCCTCGCCCAGACGGGCAAAGTCGGCCGACAGAATGGATGGCGCTATGCGGTAGGTAGTCATCGATGCCTCGTCAATTGTGGTCAGTCCGGCGCCGGGTGGCGCCATGCCAAACGATGCCCATCCAGGAACGGGAGCGCAGCAGTCAGTGTCAGTAGCGTTGCCCTTCGGGCTTGTCGGTCGCGTAGCTGTGCACCGTATAACGCATCGTCCGTCCATTCATTTCCTGACGCGCCAGACCGAAACCGGGTTCGTTCGCCGGCCGATTCACGATGAAGCTCATCACAATCGACTCGACGCCGCGCGTCGAGTCGAAGGCCATCATGCGGATGTAATGGCTCGGGAAAGTCTTGCGGCAGCTCTGCAATTCCATCATCACGCCGGCAGCGTCCTTCATGTCGAACATCGGCATGCCGAACATCTCCCAGTACGTGTTGCGCGGATGCGGGTCGTCTGTGTATTCAACGCTCCATGCGTAGCCCTTGGACAGACCGTACTCGATCTGCAAGGTGATTTCCGCGTCGGTCAGAGCGGGCAGAAAACTGAATTGGCCTTGGGTGATTTGGCCGGTCGGGTTGGTCATCATGATCGTGATTCCTTTGCGATATGTTCGTTCAAGCCAGCAGACATGCAGGCATGGTCTGACGCGAGCGCGTCAGGACGCCACCCCAGGCGTCACTGCATAGTCGCTGGTGTCCGTTGACGCATAGTTGAAGCTGATCTCGCCCCAGGTGTCCAGCGCTTGCTTCAACGGCGTGCAAGTCTGCGCCTGCTTGCGCAGAATCGCGGGGCCTTCTTCCAAGATGTTCTTGCCTTCATTGCGCGCCTTGACAATGCATTCAAGCGCCACGCGATTGGCTACCGCGCCGGCCTGTATGCCGGCAGGGTGACCGATGGTGCCGCCGCCGAACTGCAGAATCACATCGTCGCCGAACAGATCAATCAGCTGGTGCATCTGGCCCGCGTGGATGCCGCCCGAGGCGACCGGCATGACCTTGCGCATATCGGCCCAGTCCTGATCAAAGAACAGTCCGCGCTGCAGGTCTTGCTTGGTATAGCTGTCGCGGCACACGTTGTAGTAGCCCTGCACGGTCATCGGGTCGCCCTCGAGCTTGCCAACCGCCGTACCGGTGTGCAGGTGGTCGACCCCGGCCAGGCGCAACCACTTGGCCATCACGCGAAAGCTCACCCCGTGGTTCTTCTGGCGCGTGTAGGTGCCGTGACCGGCGCGGTGCATGTGAATGATCATGTCGTTCTTGCGCGCCCAATTGGCCATGCTCTGGATCGCGCTCCAGCCGATCACCAGGTCGAGCATGATCACCACCGAGCCCAGCTCCTTGGCAAACTCGGCGCGCTCGTAGATGTCTTCCATGGTCGCGCCGGTCACGTTCAAGTACGAGCCCTTGACCTCGCCAGTCGCTGCGCTGGCCTTGTTCACAGCGTCCATCACGTACAGGAAACGGTCGCGCCAGTGCATGAAGGGCTGCGAGTTGATGTTCTCGTCGTCCTTCATGAAGTCGAGGCCACCCTTCAGCCCCTCGTAGATGACACGGCCGTAATTGCGCCCCGACAGACCCAGCTTGGGCTTGGTGGTGGCGCCGAGCAAGGGACGGCCGAACTTGTCCAGGCGCTCGCGCTCGACCACCAGACCGGTCGGCGGTCCCTTGAAAGTCTTGACGAGTGCCACCGGCATACGGATGTCTTCCAGGCGCGCAGCCTTCAGCGGCTTGAAGCTGAAGACGTTGCCGATCAGGCTGGCCGTGATGTTGGCGATCGAACCCTCTTCAAAAAGGATGATGTCGTAGGCCACCCACGCGAAATACTGACCCGGCGTGCCGGGTACCGGCTCGACCTTGTAGGCCTTGGCGCGGTAGCTGTCGCAGGCGGTCAGGCGGTCGGTCCAGACCACCGTCCAGGTCGCTGTACTTGATTCGCCGGCCACTGCTGCAGCGGCCTCGATCGGGTCAACGCCTTCTTGTGGCGTGATGCGGAACAGGCACAACGTGTCGGTGTCCTTGGGGACGTAGTCCGCGTCCCAATAGCCCATTTGGCGGTATTTCAAGACGCCCGCGCTGTAGCGCTTCTTGGCGTCGGTGATAAGACCCAGATCCTCCGGCTTGCTCATTTGCGGCTCCTGCTTGTGCGTGCGACGACGCGGTTGAGCTCAATTTAGGACATCAGGTAAATAAATAAAATTCAGTTATTCTTATGTTTCAGTTAAGAAACCCTGAATGAAGAACATCACCTTCCGTCAATTGCGCATCTTCAGCGAGGTCGCCAAGCATTTGAGCTTCGCGCGTGCGGCCGAAAACCTGCACCTGACGCCACCCGCAGTGACAATGCAGGTCAAGGAGTTGGAGCTGCAACTCGGGCTGAAGTTGTTCGAGCGCCAGGGCCGCCAAGTCTCGCTCACCACAGTTGGCGAATACTTTCTCGTCTATGTGCGGCGTATGCTGGCCACGCTGAAGGACGCCGAAGACGCGATGGCGCGTTTTCTCAAACTCGAGTCCGGCGTGCTGAATCTGGGCATGGTGGGTACCGCCAAGTACTTCGTTCCTCGATTGCTGACGCGCTTCCGCGAAGAGCATCCAGGCATCGAGTTGCGGCTGCATCAAGGCGTCAATCGCGAGGAGTTGGTCACCTTGCTGCAGCGCGGCGAGGTCGATCTGGCGATCATGGGCCGGCCGCCGAAGGAGATGGCGACGCGCGCCGAACCGTTCGCAGCGCACCCGCATGTGTTCGTCGCTCCGCCCAAGCACCCCATCCTGAGCATCGACAGGCCGGTGGTTTCAACGCTCGCCGACTACCCGTTGATCGTTCGCGAGCCCGCCTCGGGAACACGCGCGCTGATGAACCGCTTCTTCCAAGATCATCGCTTCGAGCCGCGCATCGCGATGGAAATGCCCAGCAACGAGACCATCAAGCAGGCCGTCATGGCCGGCATGGGTCTGGGCTTTCTGTCGCTGCACACGATCGGGCTGGAACTGAGTTGCGGCCTGCTGGAGATCGTTCGCATAGAAGGCAGCCCGCTGGTGCGCGCATGGAACATCGTGCACATGCAGTCGAAAGTCTTGTCACCGGCCGCCGAAGCGCTGCGCTACTTCATCCTCGAACATGGCGAGAACCATCTGGCCGAGCATGACCGGCCATGGATGGCCGAGCTTCCAGGACTCGAAGGTTGAAACGGAGATGAGGCCATTGCCTCATCCGAGGCGCCACGCTGCTGCGTTCAGCCCACCAGTCCGTCAAAAAAGATACGCCATCGACCGTCTTGCTCGCGCCAATATTGGCGTTTGAGTTTGGGCTTGGCCTCGATCGGGCTGACTTCCCGGTAGGTCACGACGACCACCGCCTGCTTGTCCTGCCAAGGCAGTACGCTGAGCCGCTCAAGCGATTGCACCGGCAATTCGTGTTTGGTCATGCTCGCCAAGTTGTGCTTCAGCCGTTCGACTTCACTGTCTGAGCCGCGCTGCAAGCCTGGCTCGTAAAACCCTCCCAACACGGCGGCGTCCTGCTTCAGTCGGGCCTGCTCCCATTGGCCATAGGCCTTCTCAAAGCCGGCATTCAAGGCCGGTTTGGCGGCGCTCTTCTTGACCCATTCGACATGATTGGCGATCACCACCGGTGTCTCGTACGCTTCCACCTTATCGGCCAAGGCGCGCATTTCGTCGTTGCTCAGCACAATGCATCCGTCAGTGGACAAGGGTCCGCGGGCGTAGCTGCCTGCGCGCTCGCCGTGCAGCCAGATGCTGCTACCGCCGCGACCGATCGCGCGGTCATATTCGTTCGGGTAGTTCAGTGGTAGCACGGCCACGCCGTAGCGCTCAGCGGCCTCATCGCGGCGCGGGCCTACATGGTAGGTGCCGAGCGGCGTGCGCTGGTCGCCTTCGGCCAGCTTGCCAATGCCCAGTTTGCCGATCGACACATAAGTGTCGCTCAGCAACCGCATGCCCTTGCCGTTGTTCTCGAACAGATACAGCCTGGCACGTGTTGTGTCGACAACAATCGCGTGCCGGACCGTTGGAGACAGGTTCAGCAACTCCTTGGGCAGCGCGTCCTGGGGTGGTCGTTCGACCAAGGCTGCCAAGCGCAGTTTGGACTCGGCACGCAGAGTGGCACTGCGTTCGCCGATCTCCGTCCCGACGGCACTGAGGTCGGCGCCAAGCTTGGGCATCTGTCCACTGCGCGCCATCAGCAAGTCGCCATAGACCAGTTGGGCCAAGGCGAAATCAGGCCAAGCCTTGACCAATTGTTCAATGGTGGCCAGGGCCTGCGCTTCTTGCCCGCGCGCCAGTTGCTGGTAGGAGAGTATCAATTGGCCTTCGGGCGTTTTGCCGTCAAGTTGCGCCGTCAGCAAGCTCGACGTCGGCTCGGCTTGCTTGCCGCCTTGCGACGTCGGCGCGGGCAGACTGGGGCTGCTCAATTCGACACGCGCCGACACGAAGCCGACCGCGCCCAGGACGGCTGCGACCGCGCAGGCAATCAGCACGACCGGGTTCATTGCGCCGCGCAGTTCATGCACAGGCTGAGCACGCTGGCTCAACTTGGCGCTCGCTTCGCGCTTGAAATCAATAGGTGATGCGGACATGGAAGTACATAGGATGTGCCGTGATCGACGTCTGCAGAACTCAATGCTGGGTCCAGTTGAGTAACACTTTTCTAGTATCAACTGTAACCCGGCTCGGTCGGCCTGCCCAAATGCAGCATTGGCCCGATCGACCTAGCTGGACGATTCTGTCGTGATGCGCCAGTCACCGCTCTTGCTCTTGACCATTTCCATGCTCTTGCTGCTGCGAACGCTGAGCACGTCGGAGGTGTAGTTCTGACGGAAGCGTATTGACGCGCTGTCGCCGCTCACTTTGACGTGAATTTCCGACAAGGTCACCGAGATTTTTTTCTTGCCGACGATGCGGACGCGACGATCTGCTTCCCAAGCTTTGCGGCTGGAGGCCGTGCCCTTGAAGTCCGGCGCGTAGGCGGCGTAATAGGCAGACATGTCGCGCTGGCTCCATGCCTGAGCCCAGGTGCGCACGGCCTTTTCAATCAATTGCTGCTCCGTATCGGCAGCAATGGCGCGTACCGGTTCAGGCTTCACCAGAACCGCACTGGCTGCGACAGGCGCTGCCTTGGCGACAAGCGCCGCCGGTGCTGCCGTCGCAGGCTTTGCCGCCACTGGGGGCGCTGGTCTGGGTGTGGCGGCCGTGGGGACGGGTGCGGGCGAGGCAAGCGGAGCAGGTGCGGGAGCAGGCGCGGCAGCAGGTCTCGCTGCGTCTGCCTTCTTGCCCCGCGGGTCGACACTGGGTTCGAAGACGTTTTGCACCGCCGCCAGCCTCAGCGGCAGACTGGCACCCGACTTGTCCAGCGCCAGTGCCTTCTTGTAGGCCTGTCCGGCCAAGTGGGCATAGATGTCGCCGAGGTTCTGCGAGGCTGTGGCGTAGATGGGGTTGGTACGAATGGCCAACTCCAGCGCCCGCCTCGCCTTCTCGTACTCGCCCTGATTCGCATACAGCACCGCAAGATTGTTGTAGGGCCCAGGCAACTCGGGATGAGATTCGATCAGTTTTTGGAACACGATGATCGACTCAGACTGGCGATTCAGCAGCGACAGGGCAATGCCGCGCTGCAAACTCAGCTCGGGGTCATCGGGCTTGCCGCCCAGCAATTGATCGGCCCGCTTCAGCGCTTCGGTCGCTTTGCCCGCCGCAATCAATCCCTGCAAATCGGACACATTGTCGGCAAGCGCCAGACCAAGGCACATGGCAAGAGCCACGGCGGTGGAAATCGATCGCAGTCGGAATGGAGTCACAAGTTTGATGGCGAGCATGAACGCAGACGGATTTGAATGGCCGAGATTGTAGCGGCGGCAGGCAGTGCCAGCCAGGTGCACGGCTGTGTTGCCGGCCAAAGAATAAGCGGCGCGGACTCAGGCAGCTTGTACGGCCGCTCCCACGTCCGGGTTGACCTCTGCAAGGTCGGGCGTCTCGACCGCCTCGTGCCCCACTTGATGCAATAGACGTCCATTCACGTTCGACCCCTGATGGATCTCAATCACCTCGTAGTACACATCGCCGGTGATATGGGCGCTGGAACGGATCTCGATATAGTTGGCATGCACGGTGCCGTGAATCTTGCCCAGCACGACCACGCTGTAGCAGTTGACATCGCCGTTGATGCAAGCTTCTGGTCCGATGATCAGCATGCCGTTCTTCGCATTCGAGCCGGTGACGTTGCCGCGTACCTTGCCATCGATGCGCGCGCTCTTGTCGAAGCGGATCTGACCGTCGATTTGCACGGTCACATCGATCAGGGTGGCAAGTGTTTCGCTCTTGGCCGAGCGGTGTGGGGTCTTGTTGAAGAACATGCTAAGGGCTCCGCGAGGAAGTGGCGATCGGGATGATGCTGACTTCGGTCAGCGCCGGATCGTCGAACGGTATGACGGTCACGATGATGAAGTTCGATGCCCGGGAAGCAAGTCGGCCCTTGATGGCCTCCGCCATCAAGGGGGCCTTGATTTTGTGCTGCATGCTTCTGAACCGCAGGGTCGACTGGGCCAGGGCAAGTTCCGGATTCTGCGGGTCGAAGAGATCGATGCCGCGCACGGTGATGGCGATGTTGCCACGGAGCGTGCCTCCTCCCGGCCTCGGATTACCGATCAGGATCTCGTAGTCGATCTCCTCGTCGCCGACGCGTCGTGCCGAGAAAGTACGCAACCAGCCGTCCATGCGCGTGCTCTGAACCAGTTTCTCCAAGCTCTGGATGGTTGCCTGCATTTCCACGCGTTCAGTCTCGAAGATTCTGAGCTGTTCGTTCAGGCCATTGTCGTGGCCCAGGCCGAGATTCTTCTGGAATTGCCAATTGGCCGCCTGGGACACCATATTGCGCCACCAGCCCTCGGATTGGATATCCTGGCCGAAGTTGCGCAGCAAGGCGAGCCAGACCAACAAACTCAGAAAGATCAGGCCAGCCAGCAGCCAGAACGCGGTTCGAGCCCGTCGAAAGGTGCGTACCGGCGCCGCCACGAGCGGCTGGTCTATCAGCGGATTCTTCTTCGGCTCAAGCATCTCAAAGATTTCGGGCCAGCCGCAGCGTTTCGCTGACGGCAGTCTTGGGTGCCTGATCGAGGTGGGCCAGATAGGGCTTGGGGTTGACTGCCGTGCCGTCGAGAATGAGTTCGAAATGCAGATGCGACCCGGTGGCCCGCCCGGTCGCGCCGACCCGCGCGATGCGTTGCCCCGCGAGCACCGGCATGCCGGTAGTGACCTCGATGCCATCAAGGTGCGCATACCGGCTCACCAGGTGCGAGCTATGCCGGACTTCGACAACATTGCCGTAACCGGTCACAGGACCGATGAATCGGACCACCCCATCACCGACCACGGACACAGGAGTGCCGGTGGGCGCGAGAAAGTCGA
>Ga0315270_10000561_pt1 | contig 20556 bp, 15 predicted proteins | sample C1_bottom_MG_FD_204932 | JGI IMG/M metagenome (GOLD analysis project Ga0315270, IMG submission 204932) | Sediment microbial communities from Yellowstone Lake, YNP, Wyoming, USA - C1_bottom | ecosystem: Environmental > Aquatic > Freshwater > Lake > Sediment | place: USA: Wyoming | collected...
CGTGATTCATCTCAATTGCTGTCCCAATGCCGGGGGATAGAGAGGTGTGGGCAAGCTCAATGATCATTCCTTTCCAGGAACCGGCCTCCTTTACTTGTCCGGTAAATGTAATGGGGCGATCGGCCGATCCCTTCATTTGAACTGTCGCCAGATCGCCTCGTACGGTGAAAGAGGCGTCTGCGGAGAACTCGAACTGGGTCCCAGCGCCTATGTTTAAGTCCCTACCAATGGATATTGGGGTTTTGACGGTGTAAGGCACGCCCAATGCCCGCCACTCGATTGGGGGGGGTGGGTTGACGCTGAGTGTCGGAATGTCCGCCATATTATTGCCAGTGACCAAAACGTGCTGAGTGCCGTTGTCGGAGAATCCATTGTCGGTGTCAATGATGTGCAGTTCGGCGGCGTCTACGGCAATTCCAGCGTAACTGGTCGTGAGGGTAGAGGAAGCATTTTGTCGTATTAGATTTCGCGAAAGCTGCTTCAGAAGGCTGTTTCCGCCAATATATATACCGTTCGTTGGGCTGTGGCCTATATTACTGTTGACGACAGTCAATGATCGGGGAGGCGGGTCGGCGCGGTTGCCTGCTTGGATCCAGATATTGGCGCGTTCGGCGCGGGAATTATAACGGTCGCCCCCTCCGTATTGGACAATGACATTCTCAAGGCGACTAGTGCCTCTGCTTGTCGATGGAAACAGAAGTCCGGTCCAATATCCGTCGGTCTTGTCTTTGCCTGTGAATTCGATGGGTTGGGTAGCTGTGCCGACTGCGTTAAGCTCACCGTCAATGGACAAGGCCGCACCCGTGTCGAAAACAAGAATTGTGTTGGGTTTCAGTTCGAGTCTTGCATCTTTCGCGACCCTTATGAAGCCAGAGACAAAGTAGCAACCGGGCGTCAGGCTGGTGGCGGCGGGAATGTCTGCGCTGATTGTTGCTGTATAGGTTGAGCAGGATACCTGTGGGGAAGGTAATGCCGGCGCTGGCCCGGTAGGTTTGATCGGTCCAGTTTTTCCATCCCCCCCCGAATCCCCCAATCCACACCCCGCCAGCAGCGCGGCGAGGATGCTGATCATGGTGATCGGCTGGGTGGCTCGGGACATCATTTAACCTCGCGCTTGATCATCAGGGTTTGGCTGTGGGGTCATAGCTTCGACCGCTCGTCGCCTTATTTAGTTGACTATATACCTGTATCATTTTAACCGGGTCTTAAATTGCGACGGAGTCTAGGGGAATATGGGCGTTAATATCGATCCGCGTTTGAGTGCGTTACTGCGCGATGACGCTTCGTACCAGTATACCAGCGATGAGTTGGACGCTATCGAGGCGATTGACCCGGAGATGGCGTTGCGGCTGGATCGGGTTCAGTTCCTGGCTGGCCAGAACCGGGCGCCGGAGCATTCTGACTTGGCCGTGGACTCCGAGCAGGTGGCGTTGGCGGTGGACGAAGCGCGACGGATTCTCAGTCGTGACGGCGGTGACATCGAGCTGGTGGCGGTGGAGGGGCGCACGGTACGGGTGCGTATGAAAGGGGCGTGCGTGGGCTGCCCTAATTCCGTGATGGATTTGCGTAACGTGGTCGAGCGGCTCGTGCGGGCGCGGGCGCCCGGGGTGTCGGAAGTCGTCAATGTTTTCTAGGACGCGCTATGCCCGTTCTGCCTCCAGCACCACCTGGGTCATGGCCAGTACGCAATCGGGGTTGAGCGAAATCGACTCGATGCCCTGTTTGACGAGCCAGCGGGTGATTTCAGGGTAATCCGAGGGGGCTTGGCCGCAAATGCCGATGTATTTGTTGTGGCGGCGGCAGGCCGAGATCGCCATTTCCATTAGCTTCAGCACGGCTTCATTGCGTTCGTCGAAGCCCTTGACGAGTCCGGAATCACGATCGACGCCCAAGGTTAGCTGCGTGAGGTCATTTGAACCGATCGAGAACCCGTCGAAATATTCGAGGAACTGGTCGGCCAGTAAGGCATTGGCGGGAATCTCGCACATGAGGTGAATTTTCAGGCCATTTTCGCCGCGTGTAAGGCCATGCTGTGTCATGAGAGCTAGCACTTGTTTGGCTTCGGCAATTGTGCGGGTGAAGGGGATCATCAGGGCGACGTTATCTAAACCCATCACTTCGCGGACTTTCTTCATTGCCGCGCATTCCAGTGCGAAACAGGGGGCGAATTCTTCGGAGGGGTAACGTGAGGCGCCGCGGAATCCGATCATCGGGTTTTCTTCGGTGGGTTCAAATTGAGTGCCGCCGATGAGCGATGCGTATTCGTTAGACTTGAAATCGCTCATGCGCACGATAACCGGCTTTGGATAGAACGCTGCGGCGATGTTGCCGACGCCTTCGGCCAATTTATCGACGTAGAATGAGGTTCGGTTCGAATACCCGGCGGTTACGTCGTCGATCACTTTCTGCGTAGCCGTATCTAATTTTGCATAGTCAATGAGTGCGCGAGGGTGCACACGGATCGAATGGCTGATGATGAATTCCAGACGGGCAAGGCCGACTCCTTCCACGGGCAGCGTGGCCAAGGCAAATGCGTGTTCAGGGTTGCCCAGGTTAATCATCAGATGGGTGCGAGGCTTGGGCAGGGTTCGTAAGTCCACTCGATCGATGCTGAACGGCTGTGCGCCGTCATACACAAAGCCACTGTTACCTTCGGCGCAGGAAACCGTAACGACCTGGCCGGTGCGGATGCGGTCGGTGGCGTCACCGCAGCCGACGATGGCGGGTATGCCAATTTCACGGGCGACAATGGCTGCGTGGCAGGTGCGCCCACCGCGATTGGTGACGATGGCCGAGGCTATTTTCATGACCGGCTCCCAGTCGGGATCGGTGATGTCGGTGACTAACACTTCGCCGGGTTTGAGGCTGTTCATGTCTGCCGCTTCAAAGATTACGCGCGCAGGTCCGCTGGCGATTTTTTGGCCTACCGACTTTCCTGTCACTACGACAATGCCGGGCTTGGGTATTCGGTAGGTTTCGCGAACGCGCAGGTCTAACTGTACTTGTACCGTTTCGGGCCGCGCTTGTACTACGAATAGCTCGCCGGTTTCACCGTCCTTGGCCCACTCGATGTCCATGGGGCGCGCCTCGCCAGCGCGTTCGGTATAGTGTTGTTCGATGATGACGGCGTATCGTGCGAGTTGGAGAATCTCGTCGTCGTTTAAGGCGAATTTGCGGCGGTCCTCTTGGCGCACATTGACGTTGCGGGTGGACTGTCCAGCGGCGGCGTCTTGCGTGTAGATCATTTTGATGGCTTTTTCGCCGAGTTGGCGTTTGACAATAGGGCGGAAACCGCGCGCCAAGGTAGGCTTATAGACGTAATATTCGTCAGGGTTGACGGTGCCTTGCACTACGTTTTCGCCTAGCCCATAGGCGGCGGTGATGAGCACGACGTCGCGAAATCCGGTTTCCGTGTCTAGTGTGAAAATGACGCCGGAGGAACCGATGTCCGACCGCACCATCTTTTGCACCCCGACCGACAGCGCGATTTTAACGTGGTCGAAACCCTTGTCTACCCGGTAAGAAATGGCGCGATCGGTAAACAATGAGGCGAATACTTGTTGAGTTGTTTCAATCAGGTTTAGGCTGCCGCGTATATTGAGATAGGTTTCTTGTTGACCGGCAAAGGAGGCGCCGGGTAGGTCTTCGGCGGTGGCGGAGCTGCGCACGGCAACGTCGGGGTTGGGGCCGTACTGGGCTTCCAGCTTTTGATAGGCGGCGCGAATTTCCTCGGCCAGTTCGGCCGGCATATTTCCGGAGCGGACCCAGTGCCGCAATTGCGATCCAGCCCGGGCCAGTGCGTTGACGTCACTGACGTCAAGTTTGGCGAGCGTATCAGCTATTCGTTTTTCGAGATTATTGTGTTGTAAATACAGGTGAAAAGCATCTGACGTTGTGGCGAAGCCGTTAGGTACTTTTACGCCCTTGCTGGAAAGCGATCGAACCATCTCGCCGAGTGAGGCGTTTTTGCCGCCGACGATGGCGACGTCTTCCATGCCAAGTTCAGAAAAGAATTTGATATAACGCACGGCGTTTGCTCTCCAGCAGACTATTGAAGGGTCCATCATAGCAGGATGATTGGTGGGGTTGCGACGTTCGGTGCACCGGCACGGTGCGGTCGCCGTATCCGGCTATGACACAAAATTGCACTTATCTATGCGGCTAGGGCTTGCGAGTGATGCGCCGTGGAACTACAGTGGCCCCCATTAACTGGCAGCTAGCGTGACTGCCGCGAACGGAAAATTAATGGGGGACAGGATTATGACGAACACTGAAGGGACATCGAACTACGTTTGGCGGTTCTTCCGGTCGGGTGGGCTGGACCAAGTGCGCCTGGAAACAGGCGCCGACTTGAAAGCTTTGGACCAGCTGGACCAAAAGCTTTGGGCCGCGCTGAGTTGCCCGACGCGTGGCTTGGAATTCGACAATCGTACGCTGGATTTGATTGATACCGATCACGACGGGCGAATCCGATCGCCAGAGATTCTGGCCGCTGTACGCTGGGCATGCGCGATGGTCAAGGACGCTGACACCTTGGTTAAAGGTGCGTCGACGCTGGCGATTTCCCAGATAGAGGACTCGACGGCGGAAGGAATGCAGCTCGCCGCATCGGCGCGGCAGATTCTGAAGAATCTGGGTAAGTCGGAGGCCCTGGAAATTAGTCCTGACGACACGGCCGATCAGGTGAAAATTTTCGCGAAAACGCGTTTCAACGGCGACGGTATCGTGCCGCCTGAAGCGACCGACGATGGCGACATTGCGGCCGTGATGAACGACATTATCACCTGTTTCGGCGCCGAGACGGATCGTAGCGGCTTGCCGGGAATTACGTTGGCGAAGCTTGAGCAGTTTTGGGCCGCCGCAGCGGCCTTTGATGCCTGGTGGAAGAAGGCCGAGGGTGATGCGGCGGCGATTCTGCCGCTTGGTGAAAAGACGGCTGATGCTGTAAAAGCCTTTGAAACCATAAAGCCGAAGATTGACGATTATTTCTCACGTTGCCGATTGGCTGCGTTTGATTCCCGCGCGACGGGACCGTTGAATCGTTCGGAACACGATTACGAAGCGCTGTCATCGACTGTTTTGTCTCGCGATGCGGCAGAAGTGGCGGGGTTTCCGCTGGCCCGGGTTGAAGCCGGCAAGGCGCTGCCCCTGTTGGATGGATTGAATCCAGCTTGGTCGGCCGCCGTTCATGCGTTTGTTACACAGGTGGTGACACCGGTTTTGGGCGCTCGGGACCGCCTGACAGCCGAACAGTGGGCGCAGCTGGTGGCGAATTTCACTGCGTTTGAGGCTTGGAAAGCGGCCAAGGACGGGGTGGCGGTGGAGGGGCTTGGTTTGCCGCGCGTGCGGGCGATTCTGGCCAGCGGTGCGGATGGTAAGATCAAGGAACTTATTGATCAGGATAAGGCCCTGGAACCGGAGTCAACCGCCATTGCCGCCGTTGATAAGCTGGTTTTATTGAATCGTGATCTCTTTAAGCTGCTGAATAATTTCGTCGCTTTCCGCGACTTTTACAGCGGCAAGAAAAAGGCAATATTCCAGACCGGAACGCTTTTTCTCGACGGCCGCAGTTTCGACTTGTGCGTGCGGGTCGATGATATGGGCAAGCACGGTGCGCTCGCGTCACTGAGCCGTACCTATTTAATGTACTGCGATTGCACGCGCCGCGGCAGTACCGAAAAAATGGCGATTGCCGCGGGCGTAACCGACGGCGATTCGGATAACTTGTTGGTAGGCCGTAACGGCATTTTCTATGATCGTCACGGTCAGGATTGGGATGCGACAATTAGTAAAATTGTTGAACACCCTATCAGTATTCGCCAGGCTTTTTGGTCGCCTTACAAGCGAATTGGTCGCATGATCGGCGAGCAAATCGAGAAGATGGCAGCGTCGCGGGACAAAGCCGCCCAGGAAAAAGCGGCGGTCGTCGTTGTTGACTCCAGCCAGAAAATCGAGGCAGGCAAAACCCCCGCGCAACAAGCCTTCGATGTGGGTAAGTTTGCTGGTATTTTCGCTGCCATCGGTTTGGCGTTAGGCGCTATCGGTACCGCGTTCGCGGCTGTTATTACGGGGTTTCTCGGCCTGACGATTTGGCAAATGCCGTTGGCGGTCGTCGGCGTCATGCTGTTGATTTCCGGGCCTTCGATGATTATCGCCTGGCTGAAATTACGCCAGCGTAATTTGGGTCCGATTCTCGATGCGAACGGATGGGCGGTGAATACGCGGGCGAAAATCAACATCGTATTTGGACGGGCACTGACCAGTATGGCGCAGTTGCCGGCGGGTTCGGAGCGATCGTTGGAAGATCCGTTCGCAGAGAAGGAAGAGCCATGGGGTAGGTATATATTCTTGGCGGTTGTGTTGCTTGTGGGTGTGTTTCTTTGGCAGAAGGGTTACATCAGCAAGTGGATGGGGGGTGCTGAGCCGGCAGCTGTTACGCAAGAAAAAGCACCTGTCGTGAAATAACGTTTGAACCTATTTAAGGTTATTTATCGACGGCCCAGCTGTATTTTCAGTTGGGCCGTTTTAGTTTCAGAATGCCAAAACGCGTGGGATATTGGGCTGCGCCTAAAGCGGAAAATGACACGCCACCTGATGTCGCACTTCCACCAGCTTGAGTTCGGGTTCTGACTGTGTCGATGTGCAGCGTGAGGGCGATCCTTTGGCTTTGAAAATCGGGCAGCGCGGGGCGAAGGCACAACCCTGTTGCGCGATGTCGGCAACTAAGGTTGCGGCCAACTCCTCTTTGGCGACACTGCCGGCGTGCGCATTCCACAGAAGCCGAGTGTACGGGTGGCGCGGAGAGTGGGCGATGGAAAAGGCGGGTCCTGATTCAACTACCCGGCCGGCATACATGACAGCTATTCGATCGCTGACGAATTCGACCAGTGGTAAGTCGTGCGAAATGAACAAAAAAGCGACGGCGAGTTGATCTCTTAGGTCTAACAATAGATTCGCAATTTGAGCTTGGATGGGTAGATCAAGCGCTGTGGTGAGTTCGTCGGCAATGACCAGTTTGGGTTTGCAGGCGAGTGCGCGGGCAATACTGACTCGGCGCTTTTCCCCTCCGGAAAGTTGTCTAGGGGTTACGTCTAGCTTGTCTAGCGGGAATTGTACGCTACGTGCCAGCGAATGAATTCGGGTTTCTGCCGATTCCTTTTTGTTGCCTAATGGGTCCAGCGCGACCATTTCTGCGAGGATTGATCGCACCCGCATATTGGGGTTGAGGGCGCCGTCCAGGTCTTGGAATATCATTTGGATGTGTTGGCGCAGTGGCCGAAATTCACTTTCGGGCATGTGTGTGACGTCTTGATCGTCAAACCAGAGTGTTCCGGCATCGGGTGCCGTTAATTTGGCAATAATGCGACCTGTTGTGGTTTTTCCGCTGCCTGATTCGCCGACGAGCCCGACAATTTCCCCCGGGCTAATGGTCAGCGAAACCCGGTCCAGCGCCGCGCGCCCCGTGGTGCGCGCGGCCCAATTGGATAGCATGCCCGCATTGCGGGGGTGGGACTTGCTCACATCGACCAGGGCGAGGAGTGGTTTCTTCATGCGTCGACTCCCCTGACGCTGACTTCTTTTGAATCGGTGTACAGCCAACACGCCAGCTGATGGTCGGAACTTACCTGAAAGAAAGGCGGAGATTCATGCTCACACCGTTTTGCGTTGATGCCTTTTGCGTGCGTGCAGCGGGGCGCAAAGCGGCAACCCGCAGCTTCGCCAATGGGCGACGGCACATCGCCTTGCAGGGCAATCAATCGGCGCGGTTTAGGGCTAACGCGTACTGGCTGCGCATCGAGCAAGGCTTGCGTATACGGGTGTTTGGGAATGTCATTGGCGCTTAGCATGGCGAGGCTAGGCCCGCGCTCGACGATTACGCCATTGTAGAAAACGGCAACGCGCTGGGCCAGCCGGCGAACGACATGGAGATCGTGAGAAATCATCAGTAGCGTGAAGCCAAGGTTGCGTTGTAACTCGGCCAGCAATTCGAGTATCGCTGTGCGTAAGGTAGCGTCCAAGCCGGTGGTGGGTTCGTCGGCAATCAGCAGCGCCGGTTCGGCCGCCAGCGTCATTGCGAGCATCGCGCGTTGGCACATGCCGCCGGAAAGGCCGTAGGGAAAATTGTCGAATCGCTCGGCGGCGGGTTCGAGGCCGACCCGTTCCAACCAGTATAGTGCTTGGTCGTAGGCTTCTTGATAGAGTTTGGTCGGTGTGTGGAGGCGAATGTTTTCGACGATTTGTTCGCCGACCATCAAATACGGGTTAAACGCGGTGCGGGGATTTTGAAAGATCGCGGCGATTTCCTTGCCGCGTACGCCAACGAAGTTCCGCTTCTGCTGCCGGTCCCAGGCGGGGCCGTTCTTGCTGATCGACAGCGGCCGCTCGGGTGTCCGTTCGATGGTAACGCAACGGTCTAGCCCCGCTAGCAATTCGCGCGGTCCTTCATCAGTATGTAAGCAGATACGCCCGGCGACAATCCCAGGATCGCCCTTTAACAAACCCAGTGCAGACAAAGCCGTTACGGATTTTCCACTGCCGCTTTCGCCGATAAGCGCCAAGGTTTCACCGCGCATGACGCACAAATCGACGCCTGTCACAGCGCGCACGAACGTGCGATCGGCGGACGCGTAAAAATAGGCCTGCAGATTCTCGATTTCAAGGTGCGGGCTGCCCTTCATGGGTTCTGCCTGTCCTGGGCGCGACGTTCAAACGCATCGGCAAACAAATAGAACGCAATGAGTGTTATGGCGATGGCCGCTGCAGGTAACGTGGAGGGCCAGAAATTGCCTTGCAAGAGATAGTCGGAGCCTGTTTGAACCATATTGCCCCAGGAGGGCGTGGGTTCTTGTACGCCAAAGCCGAGATAGCTTAGGCTTGTTTCAAACAAAATCGCTTCGCCCATCGCTTGCGACGCATGAATCAGGAATAGGGGTCGGCAATGGTGCCATAACAAATGTTTGAATAAGATGGTTTGCAGCGAAACGCCGCTGGCCAGTGCTGATTCAAAAAAACTCTGCTCACGCAAATGGCGTATTCGCAAGCGCAGGCGTGTGGCCAATCCGGGAAAACCTGTGAGGCCGATGATTAGCATGATGTGGTAAATGTCCGGCTGATACACCGTGACGGCAAACAATACCAGCAATAAGCGGGGGATGGCTTCAACGAGGGTGCAGGTATAGTGCGTCGCTAACCCAACTGGGCCACCGCGAAAGCCGGCGGCCAAACCCAGCGTTGCTCCGATAGTGAGTGACACGGCGACGGCGCCGAGGGCGGGTAGAAAATAGGCATTAACGCCTACGATGAGGCGCGTTGCCAGGTCTCGACCGAAAAAATCCGTACCCAATATATGGCCGGGCGACCCTAGAGGTGCCAGTATTAAATCGAGGTCGGCTTGATCGGGGTCGTAGGGCAGCCATCCGAATTGGGATGCGGTAAATGCAAGTGTGAGGACAAAAAAGACGAGAACGCCAAACGCAATGCCCGCTGTGTCCCACCAGCGGCGCGTTTGCGAAAAGGACTGACCAGCGCTCTGGGCTCCGTCGAGGTTTCGCTCCACATATCGCGTGCGCACTGGCGTTAGTAACCCATATGGGATGCACGTGGATTCATGAGCACGTGAAGGGTGCGGTGCAGTAAGTGGGCGAGCGCCACAAAGAGTGCACAGGCCAGAACCGCGCCCATAACAAGGTGGGTGTCGCGCTCCTGCGCGGCCTGCCAAACGAGGCGGCCGAGCCCGGGCCAATTGAGGACTTGTTCAACAATCACACATGCACCAATGACGTGGGACAAGCGGGTGGCCGCGATTTCCAGGATCGGCAGCAGCAATCCTTCAACGTACGCGTGTCGCCACAGGCAAGCGCCTTTGGCGACGGCCGCCGTAACATACTCTTGTGACAAAACACGTGTTAGTTCAGAACTCAACTCCCGGGCGGCCGTAGTGGCCAACCCGCTACCCAACACGAGAATAGCCGTGGCGAGCGCCGTTATGGGCCAATCAATGTTGGTACCGTCGACAACGGGGAAATAATCCAAGTAGTGTGTAGAGACGAATATGGCCGCATAGGCGAGCCAAAACGATGGCAACGCTGAGCTAAGGTAAAGCGTAATCAGTAGCGGGCGCGATAAGCCGTTGAATCTTTTGGTAGCGGCGCATACGGCCAGCGGAACGGCGACAAGAAGACTGGCGCTCATGGCGCACGCAATGAGAAAGAGGGTGTGTCCGGCGGCCGGGATCAATTCGTCGGCCACGAGCCCGCCGCTGCGACTCGTGTTACCAAGGTCGCCCTGAACGAGCCCTGCAAGCCAATGAAAATAGGCTGGAGTTGCAGTCTGTTCGGCGGGGCGCGCAGTAGCGAGATCAGCCGAATGGCTGTTAGGCGCGGTAACCAACATCGCGTAAACGACGACACTGATTCCGACTAATAGGGCGAACGTAAACGCCAATTCCTTGGCCAGCGTGCGCGCAATGGGTCGAATTGCGGACCGTTTTATGCGCATGGCCAGGCCGTTACGGTTTGTTGGCGTCGTTTTTCTCTATCGCGTCCCATGTATGCACGTCGGCAAAGAATCTGAATGGATGGATTTTCACGTCGTGAATCCGGTCCGTGTAGGCGGCGTAGTCGGTAAGGGTCCACAGGAACGTATACGGTGCGTCCTCGGCCAGTAACTGGTGTAGTTGCTGGTAGATGGCACGCCGCTGATTGAGATCGATGGCCGCTTTGGCCTCGTTTATGAGTTTGTCGACTTTTTCGTTTCGGTACGCGCCGAAATTGTTCTTCCAGGGGCCAATATCGGCGGAATGAAAGAGTGTGGAAATATCTGCGGCGTCGTCAAAGCTCCAGGAGCCGAACATAATATCGAAATTGTTCCGATTGAATACGGCGTCGTTCCACGCCTGCAATTCGAGGAAGTCTATCTTGATCTCGACGCCGATCTTTTTCAGGTAATTCTGGTAGGCCAGTACCACCCGTTTAGTGGACTCATTTTCTTTGGCAATGGGTGCGCGCAGGCGTAAGTGCAGGCGTTGTCCCGCGCGGGCGAGAATGCCATCGCTACCGGCCGAGAATCCCGCCTTCTTTAACAGTCCTGCCGCCTCGTCGGGGGCAAAGGTCAGCGGCTGGACGTCGAGATTGTACGCCCAACTTCCGGGCGGAAATGGGCCGGAAATGAGCAGTCCTTGATTGTTGAAAAATGAGCGCAAAATCTCCGGCCGATTGACCGCAAGTGATAAGGCTCGGCGAACATTCTTGTCGGCGAGAATGGGATTGCGCAAGTTAAAGCCTAGAAAAGAGTAAGACAAAGTATTGTAGGGCGCCAAATGAATACGTGGATTTGCCTGAAGTTCCTGCAAATCGCGCGGCGCGACGGACGCAATCATGTCGATGGAGTTAAATTTGAATGCTTGCTGCAAGATGTTCTGGTCGGAAAACGGTTTGAGGATGACGCGAGCCAGTTTGGGTGCCCCGCGGAAATAATGGGGATTGGCGACGAAGACGATCTCGCGGTCCGCCGGACTTCCGGCCAGCATGAAGGGTCCTGTGCCGATCGGATGCTGAACAAATGAGTCGTCACGTGTTAGGAAGTCGCGGGCTATTTTATGTTTGGGAACGATCTTGAGGCTGAATAAAGCAAGTGCGTTGGACGAAGGTTGAGAAAGGGTAAATTGCACCGTTGCATCGTCGATTTTCTTTACCTCTTTGATCAAGGCAACCCGTGCTTTGAGTGAGCCTTGAGTTTTCGGGTTGGCCATAAGGCGATAGGTAAACACGACATCGTCCGCCGAGAATCGCTTGAGTGTTTCGCCCGCAGAGGCGTGCCAGGTAACGTCTTTCCTTAGCTGAAATGTGTAGACGGCGCCGTCATTGCTGACGGTCCAGCGCTCGGCCAGTGCAGGGATGATTTCCTGATGTTCGGCAATGCTGACCAAGCCATCAAACATTAATTCGACCGCGCGAAGGGAAACGCCATCCGAGCTGGTGATGGGGTCGAGGGTGGCCGGCCGGCCGTATTCGCCGTAACGCAGCGTGCCCTTGAGGGATTCGGCCGCCGAGACGATGGCGAACGCCTGTGCCGCCAAAAGGCAAACGAGCACAATTGATTTTAGTAACGTGGGTTTCATTTTATGAACCGAGCCTATTACCTTAGAAAATGGTGACGCCGCCTGGGCTGCGGTTTGCGAGGGCGTAAGATCCCTGCAAGCCTTCCTGGATGATACGGACCGCCGGAAATGCACGGGCCAATTCGAAATAGATTTCGAGTGCTTGCGGGTATTCCTTTTGTTGCCTCAGCACTTCGGCCATGCTGATAAGTAGGCCGGGAGAATTGGCTTCAAGACTCACTTTTCGCGTCTTGTCTCGTGCTGTTTCCAGCAGTTCGGCCGCTTTGTTGGCGTTGCCTTTGGCAAGAAAATACTGGCCGAGTGAAGTCCACAGCGGGACAAAGCGATCACTGCGACCTCGCGTAGCAAATTCTTCCGCCGCTTTTACGATAAAGGGGCAGTTAGCGTCGAGATAAACACACATCTGGATTGCGTCTGCGCTAACGGCGGGGTCGCTGGTGACGTTAGTCGCGGCTTCGGCCCAGGTTTTCATGGCCTTGGCGCCTTGGCCGGTCATATATTCATGTGCGCGCAGGCGAATCTCAAGCAGCGGTTTGGCACTCTTCGGCAGCAACTGTAAATTCGCTAGGGTCGCAATACCGTCTTGGGCGTAGCTTGCATCGCTAAATATGAGCGACGATTCGGAGAGATAGAATAGGGCGGTGTCTTTGTACTTCGCATCAGTTTTTAGCTGGCGCAGCAAGTCGTTGGCGAGGTCACGGTAGAGCTCTGAAATCGTGCGCAGCAGGGTCACATCATAGAAGCGAATGAAACGCGTCTCGTCGAACACCTCCACGGCAGACGGCGCGCCTTTATTGCTTTGATTGAGCAACGCGAGGGCAGCCGCTGGTTGGTGAGCAGCGCGATAAATCGTAATGGCGTTCGCCAATAGGCGCGCAGAAAGGAAGGGCGTTTGCGTGCGCAATTTTTCTAGCAAGGGGGTGAGGGTGTCGATCAGAACTTGAGGTTCTTTGTCTGGGTGCGAGGCCAACCAAGCCACAGCGGCTTCTTCGTCGGCGGGCATCGTTGAAGTGTTCTTCTTGTCGCGGCTATTGAGTAGAAACGTGGCAATGGCCTGCTCTCGTGGCGGCAAATTGGGGTAGGTCAAAAAGATGTTGAGCGACCTTTTTGCGTTGTCCGCTTGTCCAGATTCGAATAACGCCTCGGCAAGATAGAGATCGGCAAATTTGCTGTGGAGTGTGGCCCGTGATTGTCTGAGTTGTGTCAGAAAATCGAGCTGAGTTCGCAGCGCCGTGCGGTGCAAGGCTGCGTGGGTTTCTGCACTGCGCAAAAATATCAGTGCTATCGTGAGCGTGTCGCCGGGATCTCGTGGTTGGCTGCTAGACAAGGCCGGTGCGACTAAGGCAACCGCGGCTTCATAGTTTTTGTTAGCGTAGGCTTGCTTGGCGGCAACGATTGCGTCGCTCGCGTGGGCGGGCAGGTTGAATGTGAGCGTAAACGTTATTAGGAAGGCGGTATAAAATTTCACCGGCTTTGTTAATAACGTAAATAATGAACTACCGATCATAATTTGCCGTGCCCGATGTCGGCAATGTAAATGCCGCTCCAATTGCCGTCTTGAGCGCTGAAGGCGATGCGCCCATTGCGCGATACGGCAATGTCGCGATTCAAGCGGGTGCGAGTCTCTAATCGCCGGGAACGGTGGCTGTGCATGTTGGTTACCACAATAGGATCGAATGCGTGGCGATCGCGTTGCACGTAGACCAGGTTGCGGCTGTCCGGCATCCAGGCGGGGCCCTTCTCCCAATCCGGTACGACGTGGTGCGCGACAATATTCCTCGTTGGCATAGGGGCGTGTAGTGGCATTTTTGAATTGGCATCCATCACTAACAGCGCCCAATCGTCGGTGGTGTCGTTGTTGCTCATGTTGCAATAGAAAGCAATTTTCCGGCCGTCGGGGCTCCAAGATGGGACCAGATTGTCTTTACCGTTTTCGGTGAGGTGGCGGAACGGTTGGTGCTTCCCCGGTTTGAGGTCAAAACGGGCGATGTCGTGCCGGTCCGTGTCGCCAACCGTGGTGGCCAGCGCTGTGCCGCCCGGTGACCAGCGTGGATGCGATACGGACTCCCCGTTGCTCGCTAAGGTTCGCGCTACGCCATCACTCAGTCGCAGGATCGAAAGTTGGGGGCGGTCATTGCTAAGGGTAATGAACGCGATGCGATCGCCCTGCGGAGACCAGGCCGGTTGGGCGGCGAGCGATTCCCCGTCCGTCACGGCGTGTGGCTCCGAGTCGGCAAGCATGGACACGGCAAGGTCACCTTGTTTGCTGTTCTGGCTACGGGCAAACACAAACTGCTGCCCGTCGGGCGCCCAGCTCAGGGAGGTGTTGAAGGTGCGATCAGGCGTTTGCGGGGCGAGTGGGTCCAATTCATCTGAGCCAGCGGCATCGGGCTTGAGCGTTTTGATGATGTTTCCCAGCGTGTCGCTAATAATCAGTTCGCGGCCTTGGTCGCTTCGGCGCTCAAAGCTAAGCCGCGTTTCTTGCGGTGACCAGGTGGGGCGGGTATTGTGTTGGCCGGGTGCTGCGGAGACCGTGGTTACATGGACGGCTAACGGCTTGGCCGTGATCTCAACGGCTTCGGCGCTGACAACAGGCCTGTTGCCGGCAACCAAGCCGAGAAAAAGAAACGTGGCTGCAACGTGAGTGCGCAATGGGGTTCCGTGCGGCGATGAGTTTGTTCGCGCAACACAGCAATCTTCGCGCCGGAGGGATGGCGTAGTGGATGCAGCCGGGCCACGTAGGCGACCCGGCTGACTGTCAGCTTAGCCCGCCGAAGGCGCGCTTTCTTCCACAATCGGCGTAACAATAAGTTCTACCCGCCGGTTTGCGGCGCGGCCGGATTCCGTGTCGTTGCTTGCGATCGGTTCTAACTCACCTTTACCTGTTGCCGTTAAACGGGCGTCGATCACGCCCTGGCCCTCGAGGTAAGACTGAACCGCGCCAGCCCGTTTGTCCGATAGGGTTTTGTTCTTTTCGTTCGAGCCGGTGCTGTCGGTATGGCCGACTACGTGAATTTCGGTTTTACCGTACTTCACCACCACCTTGGCGATTTTATCCATGGTGCTCTTGAAGCCATCTTTGATTTCGGCTGAGTTGACGTCGAACGCGGTTTGCGCCGTCATGCGGACCATCAACGCGTGGTTATCGCGTTTTTCAACGGTGATCGCGCCAGAATCGCGTTCTTGGGCAAGCTGCTTTTCCAAGTCTTGTTTCTGTTTGTCCATATAAACGCCGACGGCGCCGCCTGCCAAACCGCCGCCTACAGCGCCGATCAACGCACCTTTCTTCTTATCTTTAGCGACGGCCGCGCCGAGTAATGCGCCGCCGGTCACGCCAATGAGGGCGCCCTTTTGCGTGTCGCTCATGTTCGCGCAGCCGCTAAGGCCGAGTGAGGCGCTAATTACGCCAGCGGCGATTAAATTAAATGATTTCATGATATTACCTCGTAAATGGAGTCTCGCCAGGGGCGCAAAACGGCGTATTATACAGTCTGGCGCGACCTTTCTGGTTAGCCGTTGGTGTCATGAATTGTAAAGGAAGACAGGGAGCGTCAGATGAATCAACGAAGCGCCACGCCCGAAGGCTTGACGGAGGATATGCTGGCGCTAGTGGTTAGCCGGCAAACACTGCAGCTTGCAACAGTAAACCAGGAGGGCGAGGCGCTGGCCAGTTATGCCCCGTTTGTTCCTGGTGAGAACGGCGAATTCTTTGTTTTTCTGAGCGCGCTGGCGGCACACACGCGAAACCTCACGTTGCACCCGCAGGCCAGCTTACTGTTCATTGAGGACGAAAGCGAAGCGAGCAATCTTTTCGCACGCCGGCGCGTATCGCTTAGCTGCACAGCGGGGCGGTTGGCCCGGGCTGATCAAGCATTTTTCCCGACAATGATGCAATTTAGGCGACAGTTTGGGGCAATAATCGACACGTTAATCGAATTGCCGGACTTTGACTTGTTTGTTCTGGTTCCCACCCAGGGGACGTTTATTCGCGGTTTTGGCGAAGCCTATCCGGTTGCGCAAGGGCGGGTACTAAGCGCCGCTCCTCGCCGGCCGGTGGCCCAGAAATAGCGATTTTTCCTCACTCGTGGACGCATCTGACTATTCTTTATAAGTCAGACGCGATAGAGGTAAATTCCCGGAACGAAAATTGCCAGTGGCTTTCAAGATTTCCCTGGCAACGACCCGTTCGAACCCGTTTTGGAGCACTTGCGCCCGATGTTTGCTGGCCAAACACACACCGCACTGCGGCCTTTTCTGCAAATCAAGACTCGAACTCGGATTTTCGCGCTAAATTTCGCGATTGCCATGGTTTATTTGGCTGCCGCCAAGCTTGGGCTGACTTACGCGGTTGTGCAGGCGAATGTGACGGCGATTTGGCCGCCTGCGGGCATCGCAATCGGAGCTGCTTTACTCTGGGGCCCCACTGTTGCCCCCGGCATTTTTCTGGGTGCTTTGGCGGCGAATTTATCGACGGGTGGCTTGCCTGCTGTGGCTGCGTTGGCTATCGCGTCGGGCAACACGCTGGAGGCGATCGTTACTTATTTCGTTGCCAGACGCAGCGGTATGGGCGCTCCGCCCTGGGATCAGTCGCGACATATTTGGATATTGGTGGCCATTGTGGCGTTTATCTCAACGCCTTTAAGCGCCAGCATTGGAATTCTAGCACTCAGCTTCGCGGGGCTGCTGGTCGAAGGGTCGGCTCAGACCGCCTTTGAGACGTGGTGGCTGGGCGATTTCTCCGGAGCCGTTTTGTTTGCCCCGCTGGTTATTGCTTGGGCGCAGCAGCCGAACAAGTGGCAGCCTTCGTACCGGATGCGTCGAATTTTTGAAGTTGTTGGGCTTGCGCTAGCGACACTGATTGTTGGCCGGCTGGTGTTTTCCGATGCGGCGGGGGCCGAGCGGGCGCCCTTCGCCTTCTTTGTGTTGCCGGTAATTGTCTGGGCTGTTTTCCGCTTTGGGCGCCGGGGGGCCATGTTGGTCATCGTGGCGCTGGCGACGTTGGCCGTGGACGGCACTGTCCATCGGCTGGGGCCTTTCGCTACCGAGAACTTTGAAGAATCGTTGCTGCTGTTGCAGTCATTCGTCGGAGTATTGGCGGTAACGACCTTGCTCATGGGAGCGTTGCTGCGCGAGCGGTCCAATGCCGAAATGGCGCTTCAAAACGAACAATTGCGCTTAGAGGAGCGCGTTAATGATCGCACGCAACAACTTCGAAATGTGGCGGAGGGTTTGGCCGAAAGCGAAGGACGTTGGCGAGCGATAACGGAAAGTTCGCCGGACTATATTCTCATTGTGGGCCCGTCTTACAGTGTTCAGTTTGCAAACCGTCGGTTGCCGCTGGCAAGTCAGTTGCCGCCGATAGGGAGCTCATTGTTTGCCTTGCTTCCAGACCCATTTGCCGCCGAAGTCCGCCAATCGATTGAGCATGTTTTTCAATCGGGCCAGGCGAACAGCCTTAGCCTGGAGTACACGACGGTGGACGGCAAACCGCTGCTGTTAGACGCCCGATTCACTCCCATCATGCGTGGCCATACTGTAGTGGCGGTGAGTTTGCATTTGCATGATGTTACCGAGCCAATACTTAGTTCGCGGGAAGGCGAGCGGCTTGCCAAGCAGGTGCGTTTGTTGCTGGAGTCTACCGGCGAGGGCATTTTCGGCGTTGGCCCCGATCTTCGTTGCACGTTTGCCAATCACTCTGCCTGCCAGATTTTAGGTTGGAGCGTTGACGCGCTCCTTGGTAAGGATATGCACGAGGTTTTACTGGCGCGCCGCGAAGGAGGCGTCGCCTACGCGCGTGAGCAGTCACCTATGCGGCGGGCACTGACGCAAAAACAGAGCGTAATTAGCGAAGGCGACATGTTCCAAACACAGGCGGGAGAACTGATCCCCGTTCAATATTCGGCCAATCCGATCCTTGAAAACGGTGAACCGGTGGGCGTGGCGGTGGTGTTCCGTAACGTGGCGGAAGGGCGGGCGATGGCGCGGAAATTGGATTTTCTCGCCACTCATGATCCCTTGACGGGATTAATCAATCGCCGCGAATTTGAACAGCGTGTTCAGCGGGCGCTGACCTTGACCCAGAAGAACGGCGTGAGGCATGTGCTTGCCTACCTTGATCTGGATCAATTTAAAGTGGTTAACGATAATTGTGGCCATGCGGGCGGCGATGAGCTGTTGCGCCAACTCACCGTTCTACTGTCCGGCGAAGTGAAACCGGGCGATGCGCTTGCCCGGCTAGGCGGTGACGAATTCGGCGTTCTTATGTGCCATCGACTGGTCGAGGACGCCATGCCGGCACTCGAGGGCCTATGTAAGGTTGTTCGAGAATTTCGCTTTGTTTGGGAAGACAAGACATTCGCGCTTGGCGTGAGTATTGGCGTAACTCAAATCGATACCCTAACCCAAAATATGGGCAACGCACTTGGCGAAGCGGATGCCGCCTGCTACCTGGCGAAAGATCGCGGCCGAAATCGGATACATGTTTACCAGACCGATGACGCCGAGTTAAGTAAACGGCACGGTGAAATGCAGTGGGTGGTGCGGGTGCAGGAAGCGTTGACTAAGGAGCGTTTCTTTTTGGCGTGTCAAATAATCAGGCCGATAAAGGACAGTCCGCATTTGTTCGGTGGCGGCCCACACTATGAAATTCTACTGCGCATGCGCGATGAGCAAGGTTTTACCGTGCCGCCGGGCGCGTTCATTCCCGCTGCAGAGCGGTACAACCTGATGGCCGGCATTGACCGTTGGGTGATTAGTAACGTGTTCAATTGGCTGGAGTCCCACCGCTTGGCCATGGGGCATGTCGAGTCTTGGACTATCAACTTGTCTGGGCAGTCATTTAACGACGAAGGGCTGTTGAGTTTTATTCGTGATGGACTCATTTCTCGAAATATTCCGCCTGCCAGCATTTGTTTTGAAATCACCGAGACAGCCGCGGTGGCCAACTTAAAAGGGGCGGCGCACTTTATTGCGACCCTCAAGCAGTTGGGTTGCCGATTCGCGCTGGACGATTTTGGCAGTGGTATGTCCTCGTTCGCTTATCTGAAGAATCTGCCGGTTGACTACCTGAAGATCGATGGTAATTTTGTTCGCGACATCGCGGTGGACGAAGTGGATTATGCGATGGTTACCGCGATTAATCGCGTCGGGCAGGTTATGGGTATTCGCACGGTAGCCGAATTTGTTGAGAATGATCTGATTCTTCAAAAGCTGCGAGAAATTGGTGTCGACTATGCCCAGGGTTACGGTATAGGCAAGCCGATGCCTTTGAGTGAGCTGTCGTCAATAGCCTAGTGTCTGCGCGCCGAATTCTAGCTACGTCTCACCTTGAGAACGGCGGGCACGTGCGCTAGCCCAACTGTGAATTCGCCCCTGCCAAGATTCAGGCAGGGGCGGTGTTCAATTGCGTTTGTTACTTGATGTTTTTCAGCTTAGCTTTGTCGGCGTCGCTCGGTGTGTGATTGAGGCCAAGAAGAACGTTGGCGATGTCTTTGAGCTCGGCTGGTGCGGCCGCATCTTTGGTTATGGCCACGAGCTTGGCTTTGTCGCCAGCATCTACGGTGTGGTTCAGATTCATGATGGCCGTAGCGATGGCTTTTTCATTCGCGGAGGCGTGTGCGTCGCCCGCAATACCCTTTAGCGTTGCTTTCTCGGCATCCGTTGCGTGGTGGTTGAGGTTCATGACAATCCCAGCCATTGTGCCGGCGGGGCCAGCCAGCACCAAAGGTGCGGCCGTCAGAGAAAGGGTGAATACAACCGACGCGAGCAGAGTCCGTTTGAACATGTGAGTAGCCTCATAGGGTTGGTGGGGTGCCGTAAGGCTACGCTCACCCCCAGTTTGGGTCAAGTAGCGGAAAATCCCTAACGTAGTGTGCGCGCCATAAGCATTTTATTGAGTACCTTGCGGGTGAATTCGGGCGTGAGTGCGCCGTTGGCGATAGTGGCAATGCGGCCCTTTTGATCCACAAAAACGGTGTAGGGCAGAGTGCCTGTCACATTTCCGTACTGCTCAACGATACTCGTTGATTCCAGCCCACCAACCAGCACGGGATATTGAATTGGCACCGTTTTCGTAAATTGCCGAATAGCCTCGGCCGTATCAACCGCCACGCCAATGAATTGGACCCCAGCAGGCCCGTACTCCGCCTGCAAACGGTTAAGCATGGGTATTTCCGTTTTGCAGGGGATGCACCAGGTGGCCCAAAAATTTATTACTAAGACTTTGCCGTTCCATTCGCTTACAGCGTGCCGACGATTGTCCAAATCGGCGAGGGTGAAGTCGGGGCGTGGCTGTCCGAGCAGTGCGCGCTGCTGGCTCGCCGCAGGTGAGTCTTGCGCAAAGGTCCACGCAGGGCTGAACGCCGCAAGCAGACATAACGCGGCTTGAATTATTTGACGCATAACGGTGTTAAGAACCGCGCTCGGTTATAGGAAGGTGA
>Ga0315270_10000562_pt1 | contig 20530 bp, 19 predicted proteins | sample C1_bottom_MG_FD_204932 | JGI IMG/M metagenome (GOLD analysis project Ga0315270, IMG submission 204932) | Sediment microbial communities from Yellowstone Lake, YNP, Wyoming, USA - C1_bottom | ecosystem: Environmental > Aquatic > Freshwater > Lake > Sediment | place: USA: Wyoming | collected...
AAGCGATGCTGACTTTGTCAAGTTCCCGTTTCATCCGTTGCATGACGGCGATGTGATCGAGGTCGGCAACGTGGTGGCCAAAGTGCTGCATACCCCGGGCCATACCATGGACAGCATTTGTCTGGCGGTGACTGACAAGCGCCGCGGCGATCAGCCCTGGTTTGTGATTACTGGCGATACGCTGTTTGTCGGCAGCGTCGGGCGGCCGGATCTGGCGGGACGCGAGAAGGCCATGGCCGGCATGTTGTTCGACACCCTGCATGCCAAATTGCTGACCCTGGCGGACGAGACCGAGATTTTCCCCGGGCATCAGGCGGGGAGCGTTTGCGGTGCGGGAATCTCAGGCAAGCCGTCTTCCACCATTGGTTTCGAAAAGCGCTTCAACCCAGGGCTGCATATCAGCAATCGGGATGAGTTCGTGAGCTATGTCACCAGCGATATTCCGCCCCGTCCGGCGGAGATGGACAAGATGGTGGCGGCGAATATCGCAGCCTGACTATTTGGGTAATTTCAAGAGCAATCGCATATGAGCATGTCAGAAAACTATCAGGATTATTCCCACGGTATCCGTGACAATCTGCCGCAATTTTTGCACCAGTTATTTCAGGTGCTGCTGGTAGGGTTGACGCTGGGGATGATGCGCACGGTTGTGCCCGCGCTGGCGGAGTCCGAGTTTGGCGTGCCTAAAGGGTCGTTCATGCTGCTCATGGCGTTTGTGGTGGCGTTCGGTTTCGTCAAGGGGACGCTTAATTTTGTCGCGGGACGTTTGTCGGAGCGCATGGGGCGCAAGCGGGTATTGTTGCTGGGCTGGTTCACGGCATTGCCGATTCCGTTCATGATCCTGTATGCGCCAAGCTGGGGATGGATCGTCGCGGCTACGGTGCTGCTGGGCGTCAATCAGGGATTTACCTGGTCCATGACGCAAACTTCAAAGCTCGATCTCACGCGTCCTGACCAGCGGGGTCTCACCATCGGGCTGAATGAATTTGCCGGCTATGTCGGTGTGGCGATTGCCGGCATTGTGACAGGTTATATGGCCACCGCTTTCGGTGCCCGAGAGGGGTTGATGATATTCGGGTTGACCGTCATTGTGCTGGCAATCGTGCTGACTTTGGCGTGGGTCAAGGATACCTTGCCTTGGGCAAAAGCCGAAGGTGCGCGCCATGCGGCGGGTAAATCCGTGGGGCCGAAACCCCGTTTTCCGCAGAATATTTCTGACAAACCCACCACTTGGGAAGTGTTCACTCTCATGTCCTGGCGCGATAAACGCCTGGCTGCGATCAGCCAGGCGGGGATGGTGGAAAAGTTCGTCGATGCGCTGATCTGGGTGTTCTATCCGGTCTTTCTGCATCAGCATGGATTAAGTCTTCCCAACATCGGCTGGGTGGTGGGGGTGTATGGGTTTGTCTGGGGCGGTTCCCAGTTTTTCACCGGAAAATTGTCCGACCACATCGGGCGGCAAAAGCCCATCGTGTGGGGGATGTGGATATGCGGCGCAGGGGTGGGCATGATGCTGCTGGGCGACAATGTTGCCTGGTGGTCGATTTCGGCCGGCGTGACTGGATTCGGCATGGCGCTGTTGTACCCCAACCTGAGCGCAGCGGTGAGCGATATTGCCCATCCTGCCTGGCGCGGTTCAGCCATTGGCATTTATCGATTCTGGCGCGATCTTGGGTACGGAATTGGCGCACTGGCGCTTGGACTGGTGGCGTATATGAGTGGCGCTATCAGTTCCGGTTTCTGGTTTGTGAGCATAGCCATGTTCGTTTCGGGCCTGATTGTCTGGGTATGGGGAGAGGAAACGCATCCGCGTTTGAATCCTGCGGTTGAATAAAGGAGAACGCCATGAAGCTCGGCATAGTGATTTATTCTGATGACAGCGAAACGGTGTGGAATGCATTCCGCTTGGGTGTGTTTGCATTGAAACAGCAGGACGAGGCTTCTGTCTTTCTGTTGGCCAAAGGCGTGGAATGCCAAAGCCTGGACAATGAGAAATTCAAGGTAACGGAAGCGATGGATCAATTCATAACAGAGGGCGGCAAGATAAAAGCCTGCGGCACTTGTCTTACTCTGCGCCATAGCAAGGATGCCGGTGTTTGCGAAATTTCAAGCATGCAGGACTTGTACGAGATTGTGCGCGACAGCGATAAAGTCGTGACTTTTTAGCATCCCCGGTTAAGGAGAAAACAGCATGCCTATTTATAAAAAGCTAAGGACTGCGGCTTACATTCTGGCCCTTGGTTGCGCGGTACTGCCCGCTCATGCGGCGGATAACGCCGCCGTCAAGGTAATGGAGGAATATCTGGATTTCGTGGACTATGGCGGCGCAACCATGTTCCCGGAGCAGATTCCGGCGGAAGAGTGGCAGAATTTTTATGTGATCGATGCGCGCGATGCGGATCAGTATCAGAAAGAGCACATACCAGGAAGCGTGAATATCGAATGGCGTCAGGTGCTCGCACGGCGGGCTGATCTGCCTAAAGATAAACCTGTCCTCATTTACTGTAACACGGGCTCGCTTTCGGCGCAGGCCGGGTTTGCCCTGCGCGTGGCCGGAATGGACAATGTTCGGATTCTGCAGGGCGGCTTCAGCGAATGGAAAGCCAAAGGCGGGTTCGACGCCAATCGGCGTGCGTCACAACCGCCGCAGCACTAGGAAACAGTGTCTATGACCCAAGCGCTCATAATTTTGAACGCCGCGCCTGACTCTCCGGATTATCTTGCGCTCACCGCGCTACGCCTGGCTGGGATGAGGGTTTTTTGCTCCCCGGGGTGCAGAAAAGCGCCATGAAGGCGCTGAGTGCACTCATCAGCTCGGCTAACGAAGTGGTCAGTTTTTAATTTTTTTGTGAAGGTGCCCAATTGTGGGTCTCGCCCTGCAATTCCTGGCACCAGGCGTAAAGCGCGTCGTATATCACCATGCCTTGTTTCAGCATTTCATGATCATTCTGGAAATTATGCGATAGTCCAAGCGAGATCGCGAGCAGCCCTGCAGCTTGGGGCGCAAGGTCAAGCCGCGATGTATCTGCTCCGCGTACGATCATAGCCAGTTGTTGCAGGGCGGGATCGGTCAGATCATACTTTTTCATGAACGCATCAAAGCTGCATAACTCACCTGCGTGCCCCATTTCAACCCCGGGGATGTCATAGGGAATGGCACCGGTTTCTGCGGATGTTTTGAGTACGTCTGAAGACGGCACATAGAGAAACTCTGCTTCCTTGTCGATGAAGCGCTCAATCAGCCACGGGCAGGCTATGCGGTCTATTTTTGGGCGTTCGCGGGTGATCCATTTCATGTTCGTCTCCTTATGCCAGCAGGGGTTTGATGAATGAAAAAGCCAAACCGGCTGCTGCGCATGCGCCTATCACCTGCATGATCCCGATTTTGTAGCGGAACAAAGCAATGAATGCGGCTATCCCTATCAGTGCGCTGAACCATTCAAAACCGGATAGCAGGGTGGTCACGTTGACAGGTTGCGCCAGTCCTGCCGGCCACAGTACGTGGTAAGCGAAGAACACGGCCAGGTTCAGAATGACGCCGACCACTGCTGCGGTGATGCCGGTAAGGGGGGCGGTGAACTTCAGGTCGCCGTGGGTGGATTCCACCAGTGGCCCGCCGATCAGGATGAACAGGAACGAAGGCAGGAAAGTGAAGATGGTCGCCACTGTGGCGCCTGCTGCGCCAGCCATGAACAGGTTATCCGCGCCAAACAGCGTTTTGGTCCAGCCGCCGACAAAGCCTACAAACGCCACAACCATGATGAGCGGGCCGGGGGTGGTTTCACCTAAAGCCAGTCCGTCGATCATTTGCGTGCCGGTAAGCCACTGGTAATGATCCACTCCACCTTGGTAGACATAGGGTAATACAGCGTAAGCGCCGCCAAAGGTGACTAATGCGGCCTTGGTAAAGAACCAGCCCATTTGGGTTAATACGCCATGCCAGCCATAGGTGGCGGCAAGTGCTGCCATGATTGCGGCCCATATTCCTAAACCGGCCAAAGTTAGCATAGCAAGGCGGGACCACTTGAATGTGGCATGTTCAGGAGTGGGGGTGTGGTCATCAATAATGGCCGGACCAAAGCTTTTGTCCGATGCGCCATGGCCGCCGCCTGCCTTGAATTTGTCGGGTGCAATACGGCTGCCGATATAGCCGATGATGCCAGCAGCCAGCACGATAGCCGGAAATGGCACATCAAATGCGAAAATCGCAACAAAAGCTGCCGCTGCAATGGACCACAATACGTTGTTTTTTAGTGCGCGAGAGCCAATACGATAGGCAGCAAACACTACGATGGCGGTCACTGCGGGTTTAATTCCGTACAGAATGGCGGCAACTTCCGGCACATTGCCATAGGCCAGATAAACCCAAGTGAGCGTAATCAGGATGAAGAGGGAGGGTAATACAAACAATACGCCCGCCATAATGCCGCCTTTTACGCCGTGCATGAGCCAGCCGATGTAGGTGGCCAACTGTTGTGCTTCGGGTCCCGGCAGCATCATGCAATAGTTCAGGGCGTGAAGAAAACGGAGTTCGGAAATCCAGCGGCGGCGCTCTACCAGTTCCTGGTGCATCATGGAAATCTGCCCCGCCGGGCCGCCAAAGCTGAGGAACCCAAGTTTTAACCAGTACGAGAAAGCCTCCCAAAACGACACGGGCGGCGGCGGAGCAGTCGGGATTTGTTCATTAGTCATGAAGTTTCTCCTCGTCGGCATAAGCCATATATAAATCGTTGAAAATTGCTGATGCATCACTGAGCAGCATATCGTCATCTGTGCAGCGTTCTCGCGTGCCTTTCAGGATCATTTCCAGGCCGGATGCCTCCGCAACAGGAATGCCGCCTACGTCAAGAAAGTGCACAGCTGCGGCTAAACGCGACAAGGCCGGGTCGGTTTCCAGGCTGAAGGCATTCAGCAATACTTCAAAAGTCACCAAAGAACCAATGTGCGTAAATGCAGCTCCGTCAAAATCAAACCCCAGCGCATCTTTGGGGCAATTCTCAGGCTTATCCAGCCAAATGAACTTTGCGCCAGGATCGATAAAACGCTTGATCAGCCACGCGCTTGCCATGCGGTCTACCCATAGCCGTTTTCGGGTTGCCCATGTGCGCTGCTGGAATTCGTCTTTGCTGAGGCGCTTGATCTCGCCGATGGCGGGCTTGGGTTCGTCCGGATTGGATAGGGCGGAAAACTCGGCTAAGGTTTGAGCGAGCGCCGTGCCGGTCTGTTCTTTTGCCGGGCCGGGGAAAAAATCAATAGCGCAAATAGCTGCGAAATCGCGGCCCAGACGCTGCAATGATCGCCGGGTTGCCGGAATGTTGTGTGCGCCCGATGCGCCGCGAAGTTCATCGATCTCGCGTTTTAATGCGGCATAGTCATCGGTGCGATCGAATAATGCGTGGAAGGTGGCTTCCTGCGCAGGGCTGGTCGCGCTGAGTTTAAGTACGTTAGCGCTTCCTCCTGCCTGAATGACTTCTGTGGCTTGCTGTTGCAGGGTGAGGTTTGCAGCTTCAGTATCAGGAAGCAAGTAAACGCCGTCGCGGAGCACGCCACACCCGCTGCTCTTTAATGCACGCCAAATACGCATGCGGGCAGTGGCATTTTGGGTGGGGAGGCTGATGATAAGTGTTAGCCAGTGCGTTATTTTTGTCATGTAGGATATCCTACAGTATAGTTATACTATTGACAAGATAGGCGTCGGGTGCGAGAGTGGTGCCATTAATGCAGGCTTTAAATCTGGAATGCGCTGGTTTTCGTGGTTTCTAGCCCGACTCATAAAATGGAGGTGCCGTGTTCCAGAAAATAATTTTTGCGCTTTGCTTCTTCTGGTCTGCGCAGAGCGTTGCCGTTGATCTGCTGCTTAAGCCGGTGCAGGTCGCCCCCAATATATATGCGGTGATCGGGGATATCGGCTCGCAATCGTATGAGAACGACGGCTTAAACAGTAATCTGGGTTTTGTTGTCACGCCGGAGGGCGTGGTTGTCATTAATAGCGGCCCGAGTGTGCGCGTAGCAAAGGCGCTGCATGAAGCGATCAGGAAAACCACCTCACAGCCGGTGAAATGGGTGATTAACGTCAATTCGCAAAGCCATTACTGGCTTGGGAACGGGTATTTTCAAGCGTTAAATATCCCGATTGTTGCGCACCAGGAAGCGGGGCGCATCATGCGTGAAATGGGCGAGATGCAACTCTCGTCACTGAAAGGTGTGCTCAAAGATAAAGCGGCAGGCACTCATATTGCCTACCCTTCCGAATTGATTCGGGACAAACATGAAATCAAACTGGGAGGCGTTATTTTTCAGGTAATTTCATTTGGCTCTGCACATACAGCAGGCGATATCGTTGTATGGATGCCGCAGCAGAAAGTGCTGTTTTCAGGTGATCTGGTGTTCACCGAGCGTCTTTTGGCAGTTTTGCCGCTTGGTAATAGCGATGGCTGGGTTAAAGCGTTCGATAGCGCCATGGCGCTTGGCCCCAAAATAATTGTGCCGGGACATGGCAAGCCGAGCAACGTGCTGCAGGCAACGCGAGATACCCGGGACTATCTGGTTTACAATCGCACGGCAATTAAAAAAATGCTGGATAAAGGCGCATCGTTGCAGGATGCTGTCGAGAAAATCGACCAGTCAAGATTCAGATACTTGGTGAATTTCGATTTGTTGTCGCGTCGCAATGTGAATCAGATATTCACAGAGATGGAACAAGAAGCATTTTAGCCGTCTTGGCGTTCATTAATAAATTCGGTTATGTTGAATTTACAGCAGTTCTGGGTGTACTTTTCTCGGTGGAACAAAGATGATATCAAAACCAAATTTTCGCGTTTTATGGGTGAGTATTCGGATTTTCTGGTTTTGCAGCCTGTGGGTGGCGATAAGTTTGAAGAAATAGGTGTGGTGCGATGGGAAGCATCAATTTAATTGGCGTACCCAGCGTGCAGATAAAGACATGAACACGGGGGCAGAAATGGTTTGCAGCAGACATCCAAAGTGAGTGGCGGGAAAAGTAGAGTCTTAATTTGGAACAAAGCTAATGTGAGCTTTTTTAGCCGAGCCAAGTCGTTTTAAATGTTATGTATAGAATCGCCCTAATTTAAATCGCAGGAAAGTTTATGCTTAATCAGCCCAGAATTCTCGAGTTGCGCAACTATCTGGAAACCGTCATTGTCGGTCAAAAAGATTTGCTCGACAAGTTGGTAATCAGTTTGCTCACAGGTGGACATGTATTAGTAGAGGGGTTGCCGGGTTTGGCCAAGACTACAGCGGTGAAGGCGCTGGCATCCGGTGTGCATGGCAGTTTCCGGCGCATACAGTTCACCCCGGATCTGCTTCCCGGCGATCTGACTGGCACGGACATTTATAACCCGCAGGAAGGCAGTTTCTGCTTCGCTGAGGGGCCGCTGTTTCACGAAATTATACTGGCAGACGAAATCAACCGCGCGCCGGCCAAGGTGCAATCGGCGTTGCTGGAAGCGATGCAGGAACACCAGATTACAGTGGGCGGCGTCACTCGCCCCTTGCCGCCATTATTTATGGTGATGGCGACGCAGAATCCGCTGGAGCAGGCAGGTACCTATCCCTTGCCCGAGGCGCAACTGGATCGCTTTCTGTTGCATGTGGTGCTGGATTACCCAAGTGCTGAGGATGAGCTTCTGATATTGCAACGCGACCGGGAACGCATGAGTGGTAAAGGATCGCAGGCAGGAGAGGCCGTGGTAGACGTGCAGACAGTGCTGGCCGCGCGTGAAGAAGTGAAACGCATCCATCTTGACTCCGTACTGGAAGGATACATCGTGGCGCTGGTGGGGGCGACACGAGACATCGGCAAGTGGTTGCCGGAGTATGCCGGGTTTATCGAAGTTGGCGCCAGTCCACGCGGTTCGCTGGCTATCGCGCACGCCGCAGCAGCATCCTCCTATCTGAAAGGCAGGGAGTTTGTGACCCCTGACGATATTCTTGAAGTGGCGCCGGATTGTTTGCGTCATCGCATCATCCACAGCTTCACAGCGCGCATGGAGAAAGTCTCCCGGGACGACATGATACGCAAACTGCTTGAAGTGGTACCGATACCCTAATGCGGCTGCCGAAGTATATGCAGATAACGCTGAAAAAAGTCAGCAGTTCGGTCAAGCGATTGTTTCCAGACAGGCTTTCCGAATTTGAAGCGAACGTGCACTCGCCGTTGTTGAGTGACGCAGAGCTGGCTGAGCTTATTCAACGCGTACAAGCCATGAACCTTGCTCAGGATTTGTCCATGGAAGTGCATTACCGTCACGCGGGTGATGACCGTTCGGTCTATCTGGGGCGCGGCCTGGACTTTGAAGAAGTGCGGCCCTATCAGCGCGGCGACGAAGTGCGCGACATGGACTGGCGCACCACCGCGCGCACCGGCAAGCCCTACCTCAAAATTTATCGCGAAGAACACCAGCCCGCATTGCATATCGTGGTGGATCGGGGCGCCAGCATGCGTTTCGGCACGCGCACCCAGTTGAAAGCAACCCTGGCTGCCCGGCTTGCCGCAATTTTCGCCTTCAGTGCCATGTCCAGCAATACTTGTATTGGCGGCACCATCTGGCAACCCGGCGGTTTTACCCTGCCCTGCCGCAATGGCGAAGAAGGCGCGACCCGGCTGGTGCGTGCCGCGCTTGAGCCCTGTCCGCCGCTGGAAAATGATGCCCGGCAAGATACTCAAAACTTTGCATCCATGTTGCGCCAACTGGACACCCTGTTGCCCCGAGGTTCGAGACTGGTGCTGATCAGCGATTTTGGGCAGTTGCATGAGCAGGATTTGCCGATTGTGATGCGACTGGCATCCCATCATGAACTGATCGCGCTGCAAGTACTGGATGCCGCTGAAGAAAAATTGCCCAATGTGGGTTTGATGCGTTTTCAAGATGTCGCTTCGGGCAAGCTGCGCTGGCTGGATACGGGGAGTCATGCGGTGCAGGAAGCCTTCCAGCGCGAGGCCGGAATTTTGCATGACAAGCAGCGTCTGCTGTTTGAGCGGGTCGGCGTGCGTCTGCATCGGTGCGCGACAGATGGCGACCCTTTCAGCCTGTTTGCGAAGGTGACCGGGTATGAATGATCCGACGATAGGCCTGGTCGATATCTTTGAGCCTATGGCACCGCTGCCTGATGCTGGAAGCAACCCGATCTGGCCGGTCACAGGGATAGTTCTGATCGTTTTTCTGGTGGCGGGGCTGATCGTCTGGTGGAGGAAACGGCAACCTTATCGTTTGATGGAAAAACGCTTGCAGGCATTGCGCCATATTTCCCGATCTGAAGCACTGACTCGCCATGAAATGGTGTACCTGATCGCGCTGGAATTGCGGCGCGGGTTGAATCTTGCACGCCTGCTGCCCGATGAAATACCCGCGGCGTTTCAGGGTGATGATCTTGTTCTGTGGCCGGATTTTGTGCGACGGCTGGACGCGCTGCGCTATCAGCCAGAAATCGCAATGGATGAGTCGCAGCTGGAAGCGTTGCTGACGCAAACTGAAACCTGGCTGCGGCGGTATTGCCGATGATGGTTTTGGCCCATCCAGAATGGCTGATTCTGCTACCAGTGTTGCTGCTTGCAGCGTGGCGAGCGAGCAGTCAAAGCGGAATCGGCCGGGAGGCCGATCGCTCATCCGTGGTGCTGGTACATCCCGATTTAAGCGCGCTGGCAGAAGAAAAGCATGTTTCAGGCGTCACTGTGCGCTGGCAACTTGTATTCAATACGGTGGCACTGGGATTGCTGATGCTGGCCCTGGCTCAGCCGCAGCGGATTGGAGACTGGATTCCGGAAACCCCGGAAGGCCGTGAGATCGTGATGCTGATCGACACATCCAAGACCATGAGCATTAACGACTTCGAATTGCAGGGGCAGCGCGTGGAACGCTTGACGGTGCTGAAAGGGGCGGTGAGTCGTTTTGTCGAGGCGCGGCAAGGTGACCATTTTGGCGTGATCGCATTCGGCTCTCTTGCGGCGACGCTGGTTCCGCCTACTTTCGATCGTGAGTTGGTAACAGGCATGATCAAACAGGTTCAGGTGGGGATAGCCGGTGACAATACCGCTATCGGGGATGCAGTAGGTCTGGCGCTGAAACAGTTGCGCGAGCATCAAAAACTGCGCCCCGCGCTCATCTTGTTTACCGATGGCGACAACACTGCCGGCAGCATCAGTCCCCGGGAAGCGGTGGCATTGGCAGCGCGTATGGGGGTGCCGATTTATGCAGTCCAGATCGGCGACGACCCATTCGCAGGGGCTGGCGACACGCCCGCGCGAGCCCATTCCGGTGCAACCGAACCAGGGTTGGAAGAAATGGCTAAATTAACAGGGGGTCGATATTACCGCGCTGGCAATACAGGTGCATTGCAAGCGGTGGTCAGTGATATTGGCAAACTGGAACGGAGCGTCACCCGCCCTTCAACGCGGAGAGTCGTTGAAGAATGGTATCTGCTGCCCCTGCTATTGGCGGTTGGCTTATTGAGCGTTGCCCGTTGGTTGCAGATACGCAGGATGGCAGCATGATAAGCTTGGGAGAATTGTTTCAACTGGAATGGAGCCACCCCTGGTGGGGACTGCTGGCATTGCAGCCGCTCATCATGGCGCTGCTGCTCAAGCTGCGCCGTATTCAGGTTATGCATTACGCTGAAACGCATTTGCTGGGATGGGTGGTGCGCGGAAGTTTCGGCCTGAATCAAAACAGCCGGGTCGGATTCATGCATTTAGCAGCATGGTTATTGCTGGCCTGTGCCGCGGCAGGGCCGCGTCTGCCACTGCTCAGTGATGGCGGCGCGCGACAGCAGGCGTCAATGCGCCATGAAATGGACATCATGGTGGTGCTGGACGTTTCGCCTTCCATGCAGGCGCAGGATATTTCGCCTGACCGTTTGCAGCGCGCCAAACTGGAATTGCAGGATTTGCTCCCCAGATTGCGCGGTGAACGCGTCGGGTTGATCGCTTTTTCTGGCGGTGCGGGCCTGCTGATGCCATTGAGTCGCGACGACGCAGCATTCCGTTATTACCTGCAACTCGCCGCATCTTCATTGTTTGAAATGCCCGGAACGGCAATGGCCACTGCCCTTGAGCTGGCCCAGCGCAAATTGAATCAGGGAAAATCAGCCGGTCGTGCTGTATTGTTGCTGACCGATGGGGATGCGAGCGCCTTGTCTGGACCTGCTGGCATTGCGATGCTGGAAGCGGCCAAGAACCTGAAAAGCGCAGGGATCAAGCTTTATATCCTGGGAATCGGCACGCAGCAAGGTGCGCCGATTCCCTTGTCTGAGGGCGGTTATCTCGAACAGGCCGGGACGCAAGTGGTCAGCCGGCTGGATTCAATCGGGTTTGCCGGTCTGGCCCAGCTCACCGGCGGCAAGCTCGCGATGGTCGAAGATGGGGATGGCGACTGGCGCAAGTTGTATGACAACGGGCTCCTGACGCTGCCGGGTAGCCGTCGCCCGGCAGAAAATGCGCATGCGTGGCGCGAACTTTACCCCTGGTTCCTGTTTCCTGCCTTGCTGCTGTTGTCGGTGATGAATTTTCCGCTCAGGCTGAAGGCCGCCAAAACGGTTGCGGTGCTTTTGTTTATGCTGATGAACGCGCCGCTTGAAAACGTTGGCCTGTCTGCTGCTTATGCAGCAGAGGCCGGATGGCGGCAAGCCTATGGCGCCTACCGCGAGCGCAACTATGTCCTGGCGCAGACGTTGTACTCCCAGCTTTATGGCTATGCGGCGCGCATGGGGGAAGGTGCCGCTGCATACCGGCGCAGGGATTACCTGTATGCAGTCCGGCAATACAGCCAGGCGCTTCTCGAAGCGCGTGACGTGAAACAACGCGCCGCCGCATTGTTCAATCTGGGCAACAGTTTTTATCTGGCGGGCAATGATCGCGCCGCTGCTGATGCTTACGTCGGCGTATTGCGTTTAGCTCCGGCTAATCGCGATGCCGCTGCCAACCTTGACCTGGTCTCGGCAAAGCTGGCCAGGCAGGCCAAACTGGATAAATTCAGTGCGGGGATTCTGGGACGCCGCGGCCCGCAAACCGGGGGTGATTTGGGGCGGGATATTGTTGATGTGCCTGTCTCCATGGCGCCTTCAGTTATAGAAAAGGGTCCGCAGGTTCAACCGGATGCGGAACCGCTGGTTGGGGAAGGCGCAACATTACGTCAGAGCGGCTCGCAAACCGGGAGCGGCGGTTCATTCCAGTTTGCCGATGCAGAGCGCTTCTATCGCGCAGCCTTAAAAAAACTGGAACTGGTAGCGGATAAACCAGCCGCGTTGCAAAAAGAGCTGATCAAGGTCGATCCGGCACACGCACCCGCCGCATCGGGGGAAACGCAGCCATGGTAAAGCGTGTCTGGCTGGTGTGCTTGTTGCTGTCTGGAACAGGGTCAGGCGCAGTTGCTGCGGATGCAGGTTTTACCGTTCAGACAGATAAAAAAGTGCTGGTGCTCGGCGAATCTCTGACCCTGGAAATCCGCGCCGAGGGTTCGCAAGCGCAGCTCAACACGATCCCGCTTGGCCCGCTCAAACAAAATTTCGATGTTTATGCAGTTTCCACGAGTCGGCAATCGGAAACCAGAAAAGGCCGAGAGGTCATGACCGACATCATGACACTTACCCTGTACCCGATGCAAAGCGGGGAACTGCGCGTGCCTGCCCTGCACTATATGGGTAAAACCAGCCAGGCGCTGTCATTGTCCGTCATGGATGCCAGTCCACAGATATCACGCGTGTTCATCAAATCGGGTTTCGAGCCGGCCCGGCCTTGGGTACGTCAAGCGACCACCCTGTATCTGGATATTTATGACGACGGAAGTTTGCAATGGGCGCGGCCCAGAGAGATTGTTGCAGCAAGCGCCCATGTGCGGCAGTTAGCTGAAACCCAGCGCGAGGAAATGCTGGAAGGGGTGAACTACACTGTCCATCGCTATGCATGGGCAATCACACCGTTGCGGGAAGGGGGCATGTCGGTACGTTTCCCCATGCTCGACGCAGTCAAATTCGGCACCCACCTGCGTTATGCCGCTACGCCAATCTGGCTGGATGTTGCGCCCGTTCCCGCCTACCTGCCAGTCCATGTACCTGTCGGCAGACCTGATGTTTCAGTGGCAGCGCTGCCGGCTGAAATGTTGCTGAACCGTCCGGTCAATCGGGTGTTGACCGTAAAAGGTTCGGGAATCAGCGAAGCTGGGATCGCAAAGCTGCTTTCCTCAATTCATGATGACGAAAACTGGCATTTTTACCCGGTTACTACGGTTGTCGAAGTCAATGAGCGGGCCGCCTCGTCATCGCAGACGTTCAGCTATGTGATCCCTTTTCAGGCTGTGCGTGCGGGCGACCTGCATTTTCCCGAGTTGAATTTGCCTTACTACAACCCGGAAAAAGGACAGATCGAGACTTTAACTATCGCCGGTTCAGCGATTAAAGTGGTAAATCCGTTATGGCGGGATGTTCAGAAAATAGCGGCAGGGAGCATGGTGCTGGGCGGGATCGCCAGTCTCGGGTATTTTCTCTGGAGACGCATGCGCCGCACCCTCAAAAGGCGGAAATCTTTGCTGCTTATTAAAAACGCAGATTCTTCCCGGGCACTTTGCCGGGCGTTGCTGGATTTCGATGCAGGGCACGGAAAGGCGGGCGGGGTTACCTTGCAGCAATGGCTGCATCATATGGAGCGGGTTTATGAAGTGGATGCGCACTTGCATGAAATCGCGCGAATGATTGCAAGCGCTCACTATGATGTGGAGTCCGATAAAATTGATGTTTTTGATTTGGCAAGGGAGGCTGAAATGTCGATTAAAAAGCTAGAATACAAGAAATTTTCAGGTCGCGGGGACAATAATCAATCGCTGGTCTCGCGTTTGTTCAGTCCGGAAAACCGCAGGACTTGAGCAAAAAAAAACGGAGCACAAGGCTCCGTTTTTTAGTCAGGCTGAGATGCTTACTTGCCCATGTTCGGGGAAGAAGAATAGCGCTGCATCATGGTACGGTCTTTCCAGACTTTCTCGTCCAGAATGGACGCAGGTATCATGAACTGATGTTCTGCATCGACGGCCAGTTCTTTAACGATCTTCAGGATGTCGGTATATGCAAGCTTATAAAGCATGCCATCTTTTTCCGTTAAACGGGCGATCATAAAATTTTCGTACAGGCGATAAACATAAATATTGGCTGGACGCAGTTTACCCTCCGCATCGCGCAAGGTGATGGTGTAGCGTGTGTCCTGCTTAAAATTGCTTTTGTCCACCGTAAAAACTCCTTATGAAGTAGGTTAAATCGCTAACAGAAAATAATATATTAAATCAATCTGTTGGCATGAATTCTGATGCATCGGCCGGTGCGGCGTAGCCGACGATAATGGTTTGCGTTACAGTAAATACTAATACTCTAACATGTAAATCAGAATCAGGGCAATTAGCAGTTTTTATTGGGGGATTAAAAAAACTGGGTTGCTGTCAGGCGCGTTTTCAAGCAGAATATTAGTACTAAGTAATACATTGAACTGCTTACTGACGCATTTGATTTGTTTTAGCCTTGATTTTTGACGCATGTCAGGCTTGTCTGGGCGGCGTTAATCAACAAATTCAGTAGAAACTGAACCGAGCATTTTAGCCCGGCGCAGTTTTTTTGCTTTCAATTTCGCAGAATGTTGTCTATTGAGTATATACCCCCCGCAATTTTGTCGGGTATGGAAATGATTTTTTTAGGTAGATTGGAAAGCGATGAACGCCATTGTTAAGATAGAAAACCACGACAAGCAGGAAATTAAATTTTCAACTTGCTATATGTGCGCCTGCCGCTGTGGTATCAAAGTGACCCTGGAAGAGAACAAGGTGCGTTTTATTCAGGGTAACCGCAATCATCCCACCAACCAGGGCGTACTGTGCGCCAAGGGTTCGGCCGGGATCATGAAGCAATATTCGGCCGCCAAACTGAGCAAGCCATTATTGCGTAAGCCGGGAACAGAGCGTGGCGAAGGCGCATTCGAAGAGATCGAATGGGATCAGGCGCTGGATATGCTGACGGAACGACTGGAAGAAATTCGTTCCACCAATCCATCCAAGTTGGGTTTCTTCACCGGACGTGACCAGATGCAGGCCTTGACCGGTCTTTGGGCGCAGCAGTTTGGAACGCCAAACTGGTCGGCCCATGGCGGATTCTGTTCCGTCAACATGGCCGCTGCCGGTTTGTATTCAATCGGCTTCTCTTTCTGGGAGTTCGGTGCGCCGGACTGGGACTACGCCAAATATTTCATTATGTGGGGCGTGGCCGAAGATCACTCCTCCAACCCGATCAAAATCGGCCTGGAAAAATTGAAGCGCCACGGCGGCAAGTTCGTCACAGTGAACCCGGTGCGTACCGGCTATTCCGCGATTGCCGACGAATGGGTTCCGATCAAGCCGGGTATGGATGGCTTGATGGCACTGTCCATTGTCCATGTACTGCTGTCGCGCGAACTGTTCGACTATGAATTTCTGGTGCGCTACACCAACTCCCCCTGGCTGGTCGTGCAAACGCCGGGTCAAATGGGCGATGGACTGTTCCTGCGTGACGAAAACGATGTGCCGCTGGTTTGGGACCTGGAAAAAGAAACCTTCGTCAGCGGCATGGCAGACGGTGTCGCGCCCGCCCTGTTCGGAGAATTTGTTGCGCCAGACGGTCGCAAGGTCAAGACCGTACTGAGCATGACCGCCGAGCGCTATCTGGATGACCGTTATTCTCCGGCCAATGTGGCGAAAGAAGTGGGCGTGCCGGCTGAAACCATCGAGCGCATTGCCCTGGAAATGGCGCACGTGGCGTTCAAGGAAGAAGTCGTGCTGGATATCGAATGGACCGATATTTACGGTCGCAAGCACGACAAGGTCATTGGTCGCCCCGTCGCCATGTACGCCATGCGCGGGATTGCCGCCCACTCCAATGGTTTCCATGCATGCCGCGCGCTGCATCTGATCCAGATGCTGCTGGGCGCGCTGGATGGACCGGGCAACTTCCGTGCCCGCGCACCTTATCCCAAGCCGATTCCGCCGCACCAGTTGCCGGAAAACAACATCGACATCATCAACGCGCCGAATACCCCGCTGTCACGTCCGCCACTGGGCTTCCCGACACGGCCTGAAGATCTGGTAATCGACCGCGACGGCAATCCGCTGCGCATCGATAAAGCCTATTCCTGGGAAATTCCGATCGCATCCCATGGCTTGATGCACATGGTGATCACCAATGCGACCAATCATGACCCCTATGCACTGGATACGCTGATCCTGTTTATGGCGAACATGGCGTGGAACTCCACCATGAACACCAAAAACATCCAGGACATGCTGCGCGAGAAAGATCCCGAAGAACCGGATCAGTACAAGATTCCATTCCTGGTGGTGGCAGATGCATTCCACTCCGAAATGGTCAACTTTGCCGATCTGGTATTGCCGGATACAACCTATCTTGAGCGTTACGACACCATCTCGCTGCTGGATCGTCCGATTTCCGAGCCTGACGCGGCTGCTGACGCAATCCGTCACCCGCTGGTCGAGCTGGATCGCGACGTCCGTCCATGGCAGGACGTGCTGGTAGAGCTGGCATCCAGACTTAAATTTCCGGCCTTTACCGATAAGGAAGGTGAGCGCAAATTCAAGGATTACAAGGATTTTATCGTCAATTACGAGCGTTCGCCTGGCGTAGGTTTCCTTGCTGGCTGGCGTGGCAAGGATGGCGATAAATCCCTCAAGGGAGAGCCAAACCCAAACCAGTGGGAAGCGTACATCAAGCACGAATCGTTTTTCGCCCATCACTGGCCGGATAACATGAAATACATGCGCTACGCCAACAAGGATTACCTGGAAGTGGCCGCAGACGTAGGCTTTATCGGTAAAGCCGAACCGATTATCATGCAGCTTTATTCCGAGCCGTTGCAGAAATTCCGCCTGGCCGGACAAGGCTTGTACGATGGGCCGCAGCCGCATAACCAGACCGACCGTGAGCGCCTGGCCAAGTATTTCGACCCGCTGCCTATGTGGTATGAACCGCTTGAGTCGCAGCGCGTGGATCATGAAGAATATCCGTTCTATGCGCTGACGCAGCGCCCGATGCTGATGTATCACTCATGGGATTCGCAAAACGTGTGGCTGCGCCAGCTGCTGGCGCAGAACTACATGTACATGAATGCCGGACAGGCAGATCGCATGGGGCTGAAAGATTACGACTGGATCTGGGTCGAGTCGCATAACGGCAAGATTCGCTGCCAGTTGAAAACCATGGAAGGCTGTCAGGAAAACACCGTCTGGACCTGGAACGCAATCGGCAAACAGAAGGGCGCATGGGGCTTGAACCCGGATGCGTCCGAAGCCACCAAGGGCTTCCTGCTCAACCACCTGATTTCCGAATTGCTGCCAGCCAAGCAGGGCGAGCGCCGCATCACCAACTCCGATCCGGTAACCGGTCAGGCGGCGTGGTTCGATTTGCGCGTCAAGATTTATAAAGCAGCCGAAGGTGAAACCGGAAGCTGGCCACAGTTCCCCGAGTTGAAGCGTGTGCCTGGCGACGATCAGCCGCGCCCGGAAGTACTGCGCTACAACGCGCGGAGCGATGAATAATAAATCAGGAGTGCGCGATGGCTGTCCCGTCGCGCATGACTCATTGAAAGGATTAGTTTAAATGCGTTTAGGCTTAGTGATTGACCTTGATGTCTGCGTCGGCTGCCATGCCTGTGCGGTCGCATGCAAGGAATGGAATGCCTCCGGCACCACCGCGCCGATGACAGATTATCAGCCCTACGGCGCTGAACCTTCTGGCGTGTGGTTTAATCGGATTCGGCATTACGAAGTGGGCGAGTATCCCCACAGTAAAACCATCAATTTCCCGATGTCCTGCATGCACTGCGAAGATGCGGAATGCGTGACAGTGTGCCCGACCGGCGCATCCTACAAACGCGCAGAAGACGGCATCGTGCTGGTCGATCAGACCAAGTGCATGGGATGCAACTACTGCTCATGGGCCTGTCCGTACGGCGCGCGCGAACTGGACCGTGAAAGCGGCACCATGAAGAAATGCACGCTGTGCGTAGACCGTATTTACGACCAGAAAATTCCGGTAGAAGAACGTCAGCCCGCCTGTGTGAATACCTGCCCGGCGCACGCGCGCATGTTCGGTGATTTTGACGATCCGGAATCGGCCGTCAGTATTGAAGTGCGCGAACGCGGCGGTTATGCCTTGCTGCCTGAACTGGGCTACAACCCGACCAATCAGTATCTGCCGGTGCGCAAGGCCAAGCCCATTCCGACTGATAATCTGGGTAAACCGGGATTCAAGGAAAAGCTGAAAGGCTTACCAATCGGATTGTGAAACGATAAAGGCAATCAGACAGGATGAACAGAATTTCTCAGGATTTACAGGATAAATCGCCCCTAGGGTAGATGCCTTCAATCTTGTTAAACCTGAGAAGTCTTGTACAGCCTGTCCATTTTAGATTTTTGGAGTGTAATTAGTATGCATCCCGCGTTCTCCGTAATATTTTTTACCGTCAGCTCCGGCGCAGGTTTCGGTCTGTTTGCCCTGCTGTATCTGGCCGATGCGCTCAAGCTGGGCGGCGGATTGTCGGTCAGCCAGATATTGATTGCCGGCATCATCGGGCTGGTTCTGATTGCCGCCGGCCTGATGTCCTCCGTGTTTCACCTGGCTAACCCCATCAATGCCTGGCGTGCATTCAGCCGCTGGCGCACCTCATGGCTGGCGCGCGAAGGCGTGTTTGCCGTGGTATTTTTCCCGTTTGCAGTGGCTTATCTGGGCTTGACCTGGCTGGACATGAAAAATCTCGAAGTCCTGCGCATGCTGGCGGGCGGCATGTCGATGCTGCTGGCCTGGATTACGATCTTCAGCACAGGCATGATCTACGGCTGTCTCAAAACCATACGCCAGTGGAACACGCCATTGGTTCCTGCAAATTATCTGGTACTGGGTCATTTCTCCGGCGCGCTCATTTTGCTGATTGTTGCGCAAAATGGAACTGTTAACGTCGGCAGCTATCTAAACGTTGTAATGGCGTTATTGGTATTTTCTGTCCTGCTCAAAGGCATGTACTATTTTGCAATAGCCAATCCGGGCGTGACCTCTACCATTAACACAGCGACAGGGTTTACCCGGGCGAAAGTAAAGTTGCTCGATCAGGGGCATACGCACGGCACATTCCTGACGCAAGAGTTTGGTTTTCAGATTGCGCAGCAATACGCACTGTTTCTGAAAGCGTTTGTGCTCAGTGCGGGGTTTTTAGTGCCGGCATTGGTGCTTTCTGGCGCCTTGGGTGTGTTGACTGCTGGCATGGCAGCAGTCGCTGTCGTATTCGCGATACTCGGCCTGATTGCAGAACGCTGGCTGTTCTTCGCTGAAGCGCGCCATGTGGTGAACCTGTTTCATGGGGCACAGCGTTGCTAAATGAGAGTATAACTTATTTGCAATAACCGAGAATTTTGGTATATTAGCAAATATTGATACTTAGTATGAGGTAAGTAAACATGTTCGGCTTTAAAGAAATCGATATTGAGGGTCTTAAGGCAGCACGGTCTCAAGAGGGTATTCTGCTGATCGATGTGCGTACTGACGCAGAAGTGGCGCGTGGAATGATAGAGGGTGCGAGGCATATCCCCTTGCATTTGCTGCCACTTAAGGCAAATGAATTGAATTCGTCGGTGCCAACGATATTTTACTGCCAGTCTGGCGCGCGTTCAGCGCAGGCCTGTGCATTCATGTCTTCAAAAGGGCACGAAGAAGTGTTTAATTTGCAGGGCGGGATTCTGGCGTGGATGCGTAGTGGCCTGCCACTGGCTGAGATGGCGTAAAACAGTCTCTCCGGGTTAAAAAGTTGTGCAAGAAATGGGTTGCAAAATACTGCAATCTGGATTATAAATACTACCTTTTATCATCAACCACAGATTTGTTAAGGAGAAGTTACAATGAATTTCGATAAAGAACTCGATGCCCGCGGTTTGAATTGCCCACTGCCTATCCTGCGCAGCAAGAAGGCGCTGGGTGAAATTGCTACAGGCCAGATTTTGAAGATCATTGCTACAGATCCAGGTGCCATCAAGGACTTCCAGGCTTTTGCCAAGCAAACCGGTAACGAGTTGCTGTCTTCTGCAGAAGCAGGCGGCGAATACACTTTTTACATGAAGAAAAAATAAGAACAATAATTCGTCATTGACAGAAACAAGCTCACGTTATTCCACAAGGAACGAGAGAAATGGACACTAAAAAACTCGCAATTATCGCGACCAAAGGTACCCTGGACTGGGCCTATCCGCCATATATTCTGGCGTCAACGGCTGCAGCACTGGGTTATGAAGTGCAGGTGTTTTTTACTTTTTATGGCCTGCAACTGGTTCGCAAGGACTTGTCGGGTTTGAGAGTGAGCCCGTTGGGTAACCCAGGCATGCCCATGAAAATGCCGTTTGGACCGAAATGGTTTAGAGGCATCAACTGGAATATTCCAAATGCAGTTCAGTCGATTGTTCCCGGCTACGAAATGCTGGCAACTACCCTGATGAAGCAAACCATTAAAAAT
>Ga0315270_10000563_pt1 | contig 20519 bp, 15 predicted proteins | sample C1_bottom_MG_FD_204932 | JGI IMG/M metagenome (GOLD analysis project Ga0315270, IMG submission 204932) | Sediment microbial communities from Yellowstone Lake, YNP, Wyoming, USA - C1_bottom | ecosystem: Environmental > Aquatic > Freshwater > Lake > Sediment | place: USA: Wyoming | collected...
ATGATTCTCAAGGAAGATTTTGTTGATCTCAATACTTCATCGGGTGTGATGCGCACTCAGGTGTTTCGACCCGCGGCGGTCGGCAAATATCCGGGCGTGGTGCTTTTCTCTGAGATTTTTCAGATCACCGGCCCCATCCAACGCACGGCGCGCTTGTTAGCAAGCCAAGGTTACATCGTAGCAGTGCCGGAGATTTTTCATGAATTTGAACCGTTGGGAACGGCCCTGGCGTACACCAAGGAAGGCACGGGCAAAGGCAATCGTTACAAAATAGAAAAAGAACTCAGCGCTTACGACGACGATGCGCGTGTGGTGATTGCTTATCTTAAAGGATTGCCCGATTGTACCGGACGTTTAGGCAGCATTGGCATTTGCATTGGTGGTCATTTGAGTTTCCGTTGCGCGATGAATCCCGACATTCTTGCCGCCGTGTGTTTTTATGCCACGGATATTCACAAACGCAGTTTGGCTCGCGGCATGCAGGATAATAGTTTGGCTCGTACCGCTGAAATCAAAGGCGAACTGATGATGATCTGGGGCCGACAAGATCCCCATGTTCCACAAGCTGGACGCGAGTTGGTCTATCGCCGCTTAATCGAGGTGGGAACCAATTACACATGGCATGAGTTCAACGCCGAGCATGCCTTTTTGCGTGATGAAGGCTATCGGTACAATCCTGCGTTGGCGCAGATTTGTTATGGCATGACGTTTGAGCTGTTTCAGCGCAAATTACATCTTGGCGAGCCAGCACCGGCGGTGGCAGGGACGGAGTCTAGGCATTAAGGTAGTTGCGCGGCACGTCCCCGTTATCAGAAATTGTGGCTACGGTCAGCGTATCGTGGAGAACTTTTGAACTATGCTTAGCGTTAGACCGAGTTTCACTTTGGACTGAGGTGCGCATGAAGTACAGTCGCAATCATCCTAGCCCGCGCTACATCGAGTTGCTCGACCAATATCGCCAAATGCACGTTGGCGGTGATCAGCGTATGGGGATTGAAGCCCAGGACATGTTTCCCGGGAAAAGTTTGTTGGGACACCTTGGGCCTATCCGCACGTTAATTCGGCGCGTCGGGGCCAAAACTATTCTTGATTACGGCAGCGGTAAGGGGCGGCAGTACCAACGTCGTGACATCGTAGAGCCCGAAACCGGCCTTACATCCCCCGATGTTCGGTCTTTCTGGGGGGTCGACTCAATAAGATGTTATGACCCAGCTTATGAGCCGTTCAGTGTCCTGCCGATGGAAAAGTTCGATGGTGTCGTTTGCACAGACGTGTTTGAGCATTGTCCGGAGGATGACATTCCGTGGATCATGGACGAGTTGTTTAGCAGGGCAGAAAAATTTGTCTACGCCAACGTAGCTTGTTATCCGGCGAAAAAGACTTTGCCAAATGGCGAAAACGCTCACTGTACCGTGCGGCCACTGGATTGGTGGCGTGAATTGCTTGCCGCAACGCTGGCCAACTATCCCGGCGTTTTGTGCGAAGTGAAAGTTATTTATCTCGTCGAGGTTGAAGGTAAGAGTACGTTGCAGGCGTCATATTTGTCGAATATCGACTAAGAAGGGGGGCTTCCCCCTGTTATTCTATATACGTTCGTCTTGTTTCTATACCAATGCCGAGTCGCAGATTTTTTAGCACTTGCCGCGTCGTTTTCATACAGTCATCAGGAATGCAATACAATAGCGCGCAGCAGCAATCGACTCAGTAAACGTATCGCTGAGTTTTGTGCGCGTCGGTAACATAAATCTGGGTTCAAGCAGGGAGCTTCACCATGGCGGAGTCAACAGTCGGCGGCCTGACCGCCGCAGAGCGTAAAGTTATTTTTGCATCATCACTCGGGACGGTGTTCGAGTGGTACGATTTTTATCTCTACGGTTCACTCGCTGCGATCATTAGCAAACAGTTTTTCGCGGGCGTGAACGAGACCACAGGTTTTGTGTTTGCGTTGCTCGCTTTTGCGGCAGGCTTTGCCGTGCGTCCATTTGGTGCGATTGTGTTTGGTCGTATCGGCGACATGATTGGTCGTAAGTACACGTTTCTCATTACCATCATTATTATGGGTTCGTCGACAGCGTTGGTCGGCATGTTGCCTAACTATGCGAGCATCGGTGTCGCCGCGCCAATTTTGTTGATTTGCTTGCGGCTACTGCAGGGGTTGGCGTTGGGTGGTGAGTATGGTGGCGCCGCAACGTATGTTGCTGAGCATGCGCCTAAGGGCCGACGAGGATTTTTTACCAGTTGGATACAGACCACAGCGACCTTGGGCTTGTTTTTGTCGTTGCTGGTGATTCTCGGTTGTCGCACGGCATTGGGTCCTGAGTTTGACGAGTGGGGTTGGCGCATTCCTTTTCTGTTGTCGATTGTGTTGTTGGCGATTTCGGTTTACATCCGTATGCAGCTCAACGAATCGCCGATTTTTTTGCGCATGAAAGAAGAAGGTAAGGCGTCGTCGTCACCGCTTAAAGAATCGTTCGGCCAGTGGAGTAACCTGAAGATCGTTTTGCTGGGTCTCTTTGGCGGAACGGCGGGTCAAGCGGTGGTGTGGTACACCGGACAGTTCTACGCGTTGTTTTTTCTTCTGCAGATATTGAAAGTGGATCCGCAGGCCGCCAATTTATTGATTGCTGGTTCGCTTATTTTAGGCACTCCGTTCTTCGTCATCTTTGGTTCTTTGTCGGACAAGATCGGTCGCAAGCCCGTGGTGCTGGTCGGTTGCGTGATTGCCGCATTGACATACTTTCCAATTTTCAAAGCGCTCACAGAATACGCCAATCCGGCGGTGTTCAAAGCGCAAGCGGCCAATCCCGTCGTCGTGTCCGCCGATCTGTCGCAATGTAGTTTTCAGTTTGATCCAATCGGCAAAGCGAAATTTACCAGTTCATGTGATATTGCAAAAAGTGCGCTGGCGAAACGCGCGGTGCCGTACCACAGCGAAACGGCGCCGACAGGTTCAGTGGCGACTATCAAAATTGGTACGGCCATGGTGGCAAGTTTTGAGGGCACCGGCTTACCGAGTGATCAATTCAAAGCGAAGTGGGCTGAGTTTGATAAGAGTTTAACCGACGCGATCAAAGCGGCCGGTTATCCGCTTAAGGCCGATCCGGCGCAAATTAACTACGTGATGGTATTGTTGTTGCTGACGTTGCTCGTCATATACGTCACGATGGTGTACGGCCCCATCGCGGCGTGGTTGGTTGAGCTCTTTCCTGCGCGCATTCGGTACACGTCGATGTCGTTGCCGTATCACGTTGGTAACGGTTGGTTCGGCGGTTTCCTACCTACTGTCTCGTTTGCGATGGTTGCAGCAACCGGTGATATTTATTATGGACTGTGGTATCCGATCGTTGTCGCGCTCATGACGGCCGTGATCGGCGCGTTGTTTTTGCCGGAAACGAAAGATCGAGAGATTCACCACGACGCTTGAAGTACGGCCGAGTCAATGGCGCTGAAAAAATGCCGCGACGAGAAAGTGCTTTCGTCGCGGCAGTGGTTGTGCAGTGTCAGTAAATTTGTCGCTAAGATTTTTAGACTCTAAAGCGCGCCACAGTGCGCTGCAAGGTTTCAGCCAGCGATGCCAAGTGTTCGGATGCCTGCGCTGTTTCCGTTGTTGTCTCCGCGGTGTTGCGTGCGGCGGTTGCAATGGAGTCGATGCGCTTGGCAATTTCTGCGGTAACGGCGCCTTGTTCTTCTGTGGCGCTGGCGATTTGATGATTCATGTCGGTGATAACTTCGACCGATTTGGTGATGGCGCCTAACAACTCACCGGCACTCGCGGCGCGCTTAACGCTGTCGTCTACCGTTGCCCGACCTTGTTCCATCGCGCGGACAGCATCGTTGGCCCCGGTTTGTACGCGTTCGATCATCTTGCGAATTTCGTGGGTCGAGGTTTGTGTACGCTGTGCCAGCGTGCGGACTTCATCGGCAACGACCGCGAAGCCGCGACCTTGTTCGCCGGCGCGGGCGGCTTCAATCGCCGCATTGAGCGCGAGCAAGTTCGTTTGATCTGCAATTTCTGTGATCACGTCAACTACGCCGCCGATCGATTGGCTACTTTCCGCGAGCTGCTGAATGGCGCCCGAAACTTGCGTGACGGCGTCGGAGAGTGTGCCGATTGTTTCAATGGTTGCCATCACCGCTTCGCGGCCGTGTTGCGCTTCTTTATTGGCCTGGTCGGTTGCGTTCACGACGTGACCGGTACTCTTGGCAACGTCTTGGACTGACGCGGACATCTCGGCGATCGAGGTGGCTACTTCGGTGACTTGTTGTTCTTGCTGATTCATTTCCCGACTGCTCTTTTCCGCTGTTGTGCGTAGCCGGTTGGCTTCTGTAGTGAGATCGTTGGCCGAGCCGCGGATGCCGTCGATGTCCTCGCGTAGTTGTGTTGCCATACGAAAAACAGCCGCAAAGAGTTGGCCTATTTCGCTGCGATCAATTTTCTTCGCGTCTATTTTTACGTGCAGATCACCTTTCGATAGCGTATCCAACGCCATGACTGCTTCTGCAAGTGGCCGGCTGACGCTATTGGCCGCAATGCGTGCTCCCACTAAACAGATGACAAATGCCAGCGCGGCAATTCCTAGCGACGCAACACGGTTCGCTTTGGCGGCGTCGACATAACTGCTGCGGTTCATTGCCAATTCTAATACGCCAATGGGATTGCCAGAAAAATCAGTAATGCGAGCGGCGTACAGTGCAACGGGGGTGTTGCCCATGGTACCCGTTGTGATAACGGGCTTGCCTTTGAGCGCATCGTTAAGTTGCAGCTCATCAATAATTTCTTTTTCGCTGGCTGTGCCGGCGTAGCGCTCCAGCTTGTTGTCCTTAATTACGTGCAGCGTTGCATCGATGCCGTATGCCGATTTTACAGCATCGAAAAACGGTTGGCCAAAGGACATGCCAAATTCTACCGTTCCAACGTGGCTGCCACCATTGGATACCGGGACCACGCCCCGAATGCCAAGACCGGCGACGCCACCTTCTAAGCCGGTGACCGGGCTGCGCGAGCTGTTTGCTTCAACGACCGTGCGACGAAATGAAGACAAATCATCACCAAATTTTTCCGGTTTGTGGATGCGCAAAAACGACGTTGCTGGTGCGGTGTGAAATTGCAGCTGTTCTAACCCAAATTGTGATTTAAGCACTTTGAATGCCGGTCCGAGTAAATTCATGAGTTCATCGCGATTTCCCGCGGCAAATTGCTGCTGCACATTTGGTTCGTTCGCGACAAGGGTGGCCAAGGCTTGCGCCATACGTGATTCGTCGCTAAGGCGGGTTTCAACGGCCTTGAAATACCCTTGTAGTTCCCGTAGCTCCGCCTGGTCGACAACATCTCCGAGGCGAATCCAGCTTGACGTTGAGAGCGCGCCGACCAGAAGTAATAGCGCCACGGCCGCGCCTAAAACAATGCGGTGGCCGAATTTCAGATCCTTGAACATGATGAGTTCCTTCAGAACATTGCGAGCCACTGCAGTGCCAAATCGGACTGCGACGACGAAATAAGAATTCTCTTCCCCATGCGAAGTAGCCAACTGAATATCGGATTTTACTCATAGAAGGTTTAGCTTCCGCGGCAATGAATTGTGTGACAACGTACGCAGCGAAGAGACGGCTGCCTTTTTTCCGCGCAAGAAAGTGAGCAATGTCGACTTTGTTGTGCTGGCACTGGAAATTAAGCTTGTATTCGCCTAGCGTTTGGCCGATGGCAGGCCGGTTGTTTTTTCCGCGGTGGTAACGTCGCCGTTTCGCGACGCAGGATGATCTGTTGTCGATGAGCCGGATGTGGTGATGTTGGTTGCATCGCCCGCCTGTGCTTTTGCTTTGTCCAGCAATAGTGCGAGCAAATCATGCGCGTTGCGGGCCATTGCCAGCGGTGGCGGAATGTCGTTGGGTTCTTGATTTTGTGCGTGCGCAACTAAGGCGGCGCCCATCAATTGTTTCAGTGTCTCATGTGCGTCGGCGAGCAGTGTTGTGGCTGGTGAAGTCGCGATCTGGGCGACGTCGCTTGCCAGTTCTTTCACAACAGAGTGTGTTGCATCAGGGATCCGCGCCGCTGTTGGCGATGATGTTTGCTGATACGCACTTACCGCTTGTGTCGCACTGGCGGAAAGCTTCACCGTAAATTGCGCCAACGTGGTGCCGTCGACGCCTAATCTTAGCGCTTGCCCAAGCGCGGCATTCACATCCCCGTGAAAAAATTGACTGGCTACCGCATCAACTTGTGTCAACAGATCGTGAATGGCAGTGCGCTCTTTTTCGCTGATGTCCCCTTCTACTACGAAGCTAACGTTGCCAGTGAGTTGGCGTTGCGCCGCCTCACTTGAAATCTCATAATTTTGAAAGCTCGTGCTTGATTCAGCGGCGTCGAGATTAAAACCTACTTTGACGCGGTCACCTTCCGCTGTCGTGATTTCTACCTCAGCACTGTGGTGTAGTGTCGCGGCATAACTTTTCATTGCAAGTGTATTGTTCGACGCAGCTGGCTGCAGAAGAGCCAAATGAGGGCTTTCAACAATGTTTTTACGGCCGGGTCCGCATTCACCAGACGTGGCTGTAGATGTATTTGTACCGGATTGGCGCCAGGCTGAATATTGCGCTTGCGCGAAACTAGCTAGATCACTGCGAACGGCTGATGTTGTCATAATACTTTGCCCTTTCTTTCCCCAAATATCGCTAGCAATGTATCGATCACGCTTTCGTTAAACTTAACGCGTGATGCGCTCGAGGGCAGATAACTGTTCAGTTTGTTTGCTGGGTCGCGGCCGGGAAGATTACGGAAAAGCACGCGCCGCCTTCTGGATTGTTCACTGCAAAAATTTTTCCATTGTGGCCGTTTTCAACGATTTCTTTGCAAATCGCCAAGCCCAGTCCCGTGCCACCGGTGTTGGATTTTGTGTGGCTGCTTTGAATGAAAGGATTGAAAATGGCGTCGAGCTCGTTTGGTGGAATGCCAACGCCTTTGTCTCGGATCGTTAAGTGCACGCAACCGTCATCGTTGTAGTTTGTATCGAGTTTCACAATAGAGTTCGCCGGGCTAAACTTAATGGCGTTAGACAACAGATTGCCTAGCACTTGGGCGAGTTTGCGGCCATCGATACGCACCATGCGTTCTGTGCCATGAAACTTGGGTACGGCGATCATTCCCTTTTCTTTCATTAGCGGGCCAAACTTGTTTACAACTTCGGTGATTAGCTCGCGCAGTGCGATGGGCTGGAAGTCGTAGACGATTTTTCCGGCTTTCAATTTCGATAGGTCGAGCAAGTCATTAAGCAGCGCCAGCAAGTCAGAGCCACTCGCGTGAATTTCGCGGAAGTGTTCCGCTGCAGAGGAGTTGGATTCGGCCGTTTGCTTCTCGCCAAACCGCGCGTAACTCAAAATGGCATGCAGCGGCGTGCGAATTTCATGCGACATGTTGGCAAGGAACGTTGACATCGTACGCTCTGCGGCTAAGGCTTCATCGCGCGCTTCAATCAGATCTTGGGTTTGTTCGTCGACCTTTTCTTGCAAATGATCTCGTATATCTTCTAACGCCAGTTCAGCGTGTTTGCGCGCGGATATGTCGTGCACGCTGCCGGTAAACATCCGTTCGCCACTCACTGACATTTCTGAGACCGCAAGTTCGAGTGGGAAAATACTGCCGTCTTTGCGTCGGCCCATCACTTCTCGGCCGCTGCCAATAATTCGCGCGCGTCCAGAGGTTACATAGTTGGTAATGTATTCATCATGGAGGGAATGATCTGGCTCGGGCATCAGCATCGAAACGTTGGCGCCAATAACTTCCGTTGACGAATAGCCGAATATTTTTTCGGCTGTTTTGTTGAATGAGAACACTTGTCCACGTGAATTAATGGTGATAATCCCACTTAGTACTGTGTCAAGGAGAGAGTTGTTAAACGCATTTTGGTGTTCTAATGCTGTCATCGTGCTACGTAATTGTTGAGTACGTTCTCCAACCAACTTTTCGAGCTCGCGCTGTAGCTCTGCATAGCGCCGAACAGCAACGTTTCTTTCGACTGCCGCTCTGGCGCGGGCAATCAACTCGATCTTTCGGTAAGGCTTTATGACGTAATCGTTGGCTCCGACCGAAAACGCACGGGTTACGTGAGCCTCATCGCCAGCAGCGGTGACGAAAATGACGGGCAGCGTGTCGAGTTTTAGTTCTTGTCGTAGTCGCGAGCACACTTCGAAGCCGTCCATGTCTGGCATCATGATATCGAGCAAAACAAGATCAAATGATTCTGTTGCTAACAATTTGAGAGCGTGAAATCCGTCGTTTGCTGTGGCGGTGTCAAAACCAGCTCGTCGGAGAATGCGAGCGGCGACATCAAGGTTGATGGGCTCGTCGTCGACGATGAGAATCCGTCCACTGACTGTATTGGTCTGTGCGGCAAGTGGATCGTTTCCGCGGCTTTCGTCACTGGGGTTCATAGGTGCTGCATTAACCGCGGCCGGAATCGAGTCGGTCAATTAACTCTAGCAACTGCGCCGTGGGCAGTTCGCCATCACTGCTAATTTCGCTAAGTTGGGCAACGAGCTGAGCGAAGTTTTCGTCAATGAGGGTGCTGGCATCATAACGGTCCCGAGTGCGAGTTACACAGCTTTCGGTTATTTTGAAAATGCTGTTTTCTTGATATTCTTCCAGTCCTAGTCGAGGCACAACATCGTTAATTTGGCGGGACATGTCTTCGACGATTTGATAACTGTCGCCGCGTAGTTGCCGGATGTCCCCGTTTAGTTTGCGCAGCATGCCATGGGTTTGCTGGACAATTTTGCCGAGTAATTGGCGCTGCAGTTCGGTTTCTTTTGCGGCGACAAATGCTTTAGTGCGTGCGTCCGCGCCGCTGACGAGGAAGCAGATGTTGTCTTTGATCATGCCGTAACGTTTTGGGTCGTCGAGAGGCATGTTTTTTATTAGCAGCGAAACGTGGGGAAAGTTGACTACGGTGCGGTTCTTGAAATCAAATAGTCGTCCGCGATTCTTGAGTTGATTGAGTACGGATTCTTCTAACGGGCTCATTGGCCCATTGTCGCCGCGGTAGATGGGCGTGTTGTCAGCGCGTACTTCAATGCCGCAGGAAAGTCCCATTTCGCGGGTGACGCCGAATAATAAATCGCAAAGCGCCGAAACGTCTTTAGCCGCGAAACTGTTTTCGAGAAAATTTAAAATCATTCCTAGTTCGCTGGTTGCCGACATTGCTTGGAATGCGACGGTGTTGGCTTCGGCGACGCGATTAACCAAGCTGCGTTGAGTGCTACGTGCGGCGAGTAGGCGCTGAACTTTCATTAGCAATTCTTCGTGATCAAATGGTTTGACAAAATAGTCGGTGCCGCCGGCCTCGTAGCCTTTGATTCGTTCGTCAACGGATTCTTTGGCCGAGACAAAAATGATAGGTGTATCGAGTGAGCCGTCGTCTTGTTTAATGCGGCGGCAGACTTCATAACCGTCGATGCCTGGCAGCATGATGTCGAGCAAAATCAAATCAGGTGTGGTGTCGGCGAATTTGTCTAGCGCTTCTTCGCCGGAATTTGCATGTTCGAGTTGAAACTGCGGGGCCAAAATGCGGCGCATGATGTCGTGATTTTTCGGCTCGTCGTCCACGACGAGTATGCGTGCTTGTTCTGTCATCCCTGTATCCCTTCGTCAGCTTTGTCGGGTCTCTGCCCCAATTCTTATCGGGTATGATTCGGCGAAGCTTAGAAATTGGCGGGATATAGTTGTGAGGGCTGGGCAGCAAGATTTGCTGCCCAGAGTTGCGACAAAGAAATATGTTCTCGAATGACTACTTTGCTGGTTCGGCTTTTTTTTCCGCGCTCTTCAGCCGATTGACGCCGAGTAAGCGCATTACGTATTTTTCATAAATGGGTTCGGACGATCCTTGTTTCATTTTATATATGAAATATTTTTCGAAAGCGATTTTGGCCCAGTGTACCCATTTGCCTTTTTTGAACCACGTAACATTTCGCGGCGGAATTTGGGGGATGGCGACGAATGCCGCGCCGGTGTTGCCAAAATCCGCAAGACAGAATGCATTCCACGTTGCGTGTTCCGAAACTTCCTTGCCCGCGAGTTCGTCGCGAATATTGTGAACGATGGCGGTAACCATCGACTCGATCATATAGCCAGTTTTGGGCGCGCCGGTGGGCACCGGCGTGGCTTCAACGGGTGGGATTGCGATGCAAACGCCGGCCGAAAAAATGTTTTTGTAGGCGCGACTGCGCTGGTGTTCGTCGACAATGACAAAGCCGCGTGGATTGCACAAGTTTGGCACGCTGGCCACTGCATCGACGCCCTTGAAAGCGGGGATCATCATGGAATAGCCAAAAGGCAGTTCGTGCTCTTTGATCACTTCGCCGCGCTCGTTATGTTCCGCGACAAACATTTTACCCGCTTCGACTTTAGTTACTTTGGCGTTGCAAATCCATTTGATGTGGCGCTGGCGCAGCTCTGATTCCATCATTCCCTTTGAATCGCCCACTCCGCCCAGTCCGAGGTGCCCAATATAAGGTTCGCTGGTGACAAAAGTCATCGGGACTTTGTTGCGGATTTTGCGTTTGCACAAATCCGTGTCGACAATCATGGCAAATTCGTAGGCTGGGCCAAAACAACTGGCGGCAGCCATCGCGCCAATAATTACGGGGCCAGGATTGGTGACGAAGGACTCGTATGCTTTCCAGGCTGTTTCTGCGTGATCCGTCGTGCATACGGATTGTGTATTGCCATGAGCGGGGCCGCTGCCGGGCACTTCGTCGAACGCAAGTTTCGGCCCAGTGGAGATGATCAAATAGTCGTAGCCAAGCTTCTCACCATTGGCCAGCTCAAGCGTATTGTTATCCGCGTCGATTTTCGTCGCGGCTTGAGCGACGAAAGCGATATTTTTGCGCTGTAAATATTCGCGCAAAGGAAAAGTAATCTGTTCAGTCTTACGCCAGCCGACGGCGAGCCAAGGATTAGATGGCACAAACTGAAAATAGTCTGTCGCGTTGACGACGGTAATTTTGTGTTCGGCAGCCAGCGCATCGCGCAGCTCGTATGCTGCTGGTAAGCCGCCAATTCCTGCGCCGAGAATGACAATGTGAGACATTGCGGGTCTCCTCCAAATGTAATTTATTTTGTTGAGTTGTTATTTATAAGTAAGCGCTAATCTGTTCGACTATATACCAAGCGTTTACTCGCCCACAGCAAAGTTGCCTGGCGAAAGTGTAAATGTCTGACAGCGCCCTGCTGTAGCGTGCACGAGTTTTCTGACAATTTTGTCGATTTTCAACCTTAACACTATCTAGAAATGGGCGCTATTGGAATTTTTTGCTGTCGTTTTTAGCATTTTTGTTGGCGTCAGTGTTGGGTGATGTGCGTGTGTGATTGTCTGATTTGTCCGAAAGATAAAACTACCTGGTTCGTGATCGGGTTCCTTAACTTGCTTTGCCGCACGGTCGACACCTTAGCGTTATCAATGTGCTGCCAAGGAGGTTGCAATGTGTTCCCACGACCACGACGACGAGCATCATCACGATCACGGCCATGCGAAAAACCACTCCCACGGTCATAGCCACGATGGTCATCATCATTCCCACGATGACGACCATGCTCACGCTTTTGCGCATGACCACAGTCACGCTCATAGCCATAGTCATCCTCATGGCCACAGCCATTCGCATGGCGGCTCGACCCATGGTCACTCACACGTGCATCCGCACGAGCACGAGCATGCGCATGCTCACGATGAAGGGCATCATCACGAACACGGCTCTCATGATCACGAGCACGGTCATGAGCAGCATTGTGGCCATGATCCTGGGCGCGGCAGCCATGAACATGGCCATGACCATGAGCACGGGAAAGCTCATTGCCATGCTGCGAAGCAGGAGTGCGGTCACTCGCATGATCACGAACATGGACATGACCAATCTCATGAGCATGGACACAGTCATGGTCATTCCCATGGTCATGGCGACGATGAGCACAGTCACGATCACAAGCATGACTAGTGGCTAGTTGGATGTCCGCTCTGCGTTGTGGGGCGGATTTTTTTAACCGCTGCGGATTCTGCTGCTATTTTTTTCGTTGTCACTGATCTTTATTTCATCCGCGATACTCAATAACCACCAGCGCGCAGCTTTCTCACCCCGCCGTGGCTGACGTTCGAAGTAAATTCGCATTACTTGGTTTTCTGCGGTACAGACTTCGTACCAATGTTTGCGTACATAGTGTTCCGGGCTGCCATGACGGCAAGCTCCCGTCTCGCGCCATGTTCGTAACACAGCCTTAATCTCGATCGTTTGCTTGCGCCAAATAAATTGCTTAGGCAGTCCAGGTTCGCCCGCGGCCATGCGCGCGGCATCGCTTGTGGCGGTGATGGGTTTGATGGATTCGCTGATGAATTTTGCGGTCATCGCGCGCTGGATTCCTCAAGCAGGCTCGAATGCCGTTGGCGGCAAAACCAAAAATCGATTTTAGTCGCGGTGTCCGTTGAAAATGGGGTGAGGCGGCAAAATCTCAAGTGGAGGATGCAGAATAATCCCCGGCGGCACGACGGCAACCGGGGATATCAATTTTCCAGGTGACGGCGAAATTGGCCCTAATTTACGGGAACTTCGTCGTCGGCTGGAGTTTTTGTAATCGCGACAAAGGACTCGGACTTGTTCAGGTCGACGCCAATGACATCGTTGTGCAAGCCGTCATTGCCGTAACCGATTACGCGGTCCGAAAACCCGGAGATGAAGATTCCGGTGATGTTATTTGGCACCTTGCCCAAAGTATTGCCAGCGGTATTGGTGCTTGCGATGTAGGTTTGCAGGGTGGCTCCGCCTAGGCCAGCGCCGGCGGTGGTTGAGATGCCGCTCGCAAGTAGGAGTTTGTCAGGATGGATCCCTCGGTTGCTCGCTCCCGTGAGTGAGAGGCGGCTGACTACAAATCCAGTCCAAAACGCATTATCGATTTGGTTTGCCATGGAGCCATCGGCGTTGAGCGCGATGGCGCTCATGCCATTGGGCGGTGCGCCGGTGGCGTTGGGCATGCGCTTGGAGTAGTAAACGAAGTTCCCAGCAGTGTATAGCTGCTGAATATCCGTGCTGCTATCTCGTGTTGTCAGGCTCGTTCCGCCAGTCTTGGCTACGGACTGTATGGAAAGTTGATTGGAGCCTCCGACCAAAGCAAAAACCGAGTTACCGGCTAGTGCAATTTGAAGTAATCCAGCGATATTTTCAACAACGCGTTGAGCGGTGGTGGTGCTGGCCCATGGCAGCCGCAGGATTCGAGCTTTTTCAGGTCCGGTGCTTGTCCCCGCGTTTTCGACAAAGTAACAGTCGGTCGCGTCGCACTTGGCTGTGCTATGTAGAATCGTGCCCGTGCTGAGTTGATAAAGGCTGCTGCCCAGTTTATTCGTTTGACGATCGTACCAATAAATATTGTTATCCATGCTGACGAAAAATCCGCGCGCATCGCTGCCGTCGTGAATATTGAGGTGGATCGATTCATTGGTGGTCGCCGTTGCAATCTTGACAGGGTTGCCAAACGGATTGGCCGAGGCGAATGAGTTCGTGTAGAGGACAAGGTCTTTGCCGTTAACGGCAACAATGTTTACGGGAGTTTGATTCTGATCTGTTACGTCAGTCAGCACGGCGAGCTCAGTTACTGAGGATATCAGTGAAGTGATGTCTATTCCCTGTGGAACAAAAAAGCCGTTTCCGCCGTTGACGCTGAGTACAAACCGTTTGTTGTCTGTTGGGAGGTCGCATTTTCCATCGGCACCGCCCGTTTCATAAACGATGTACGTCTGACTTAGATTGATGCCACCAATAATGCCAAGGTTTGTACACAGTGGCCCGAAGCCAGATGTGCCGCCATAGGCTGCAGCGGAAATGGCGGTGAGCTTGGGCAATTGGATGCCCCCGGTCAGCGGCGTGCTGAACCATTGGCCATTTTGCGCAACCACAGCAATGTTGGGGCGAATATTGGATATCGTTGTTGTTGCTGTGTCGTAGTCGGCTGTGTGAATTGTTGCGGCGTAATCGACGTGGCTGGTTGTCAGTGCTCTCGTATTTGAAAAATCGTTGATTGCCACCGCGCTAAGTGAGTTGAATTGCGAGATAGACGGGTTGTTCTGATCTTGCGCGCCATACATGTAGAAACCGCCGTCGACAATGCCTGGGCCGGCAAGCGTCGTGCTCGTTACGGACGATGCCGTGCTCGATGTCACCGAACTTGTCGAAGTCGTCGCACCAGCTAATGTCGTCGTGCTGGATGTCGGAGCGCTGGTCGTTGTGATTCCGCCGCTGCCTGCTCCGACGTTTGTGGTGGTTGTCGCCGACGCCACAGTTGTTGTGGTGCTCGCGGTTGGCCCGGACGCTCCTGCACTTGAGCCACCACTACTTCCGCCACACGCGGCGAGGGCCAATGCGGCGATACCAGTGAGGCACACTTGTCGCGAAATTTTGCCACAAGAAAATAAAATCGACGTCGGACCAAACATAATGCACTCCAAAACGAAGGATGGTGTTGCTGTGCGCAACGTAGAACGGGGCGATGTTACGCGGCAATGCGTCCAAGGGGAATAGACATCACCCCCAATGGGTACGCAACATAGCATTCGAGCGAATTTTCCGACGCCAAAAATATGTGTATTCACAATGGCAGATAAGTAGATGTACCATCATTGGCGGGAGGCTGCGGTCTGTCGTGGTCCCCAGATTTCACCTCTGGAGCCACCACCGCAAGGATCGCACGATGACCTTATCGATGTTAGATGTCGCACTAGGTTTGATTACGGTGTACCTAATGTTAGGTCTGGCCTGTACGGCGGCCAATGAGGTCATCGCTCAGCTGTTTAATATGCGAGCAAAAGTGCTAGAGGGCGCGTTAAAAAATTTGCTCGACGCGGGGCAGCCACATTCTGTCTACGAACAATTTATCGCCCATCCGCTGATTCGAAATTTGCGCAAAACCAAAAAATCGTCCCCGTCGTATATTGCGCCCTCGACGTTCGCGACGGTTTTTTTGAGTGTCGCGCTGAAAGATTCGTCCGCCGTGTCTGGGGGCGTCGTCAACGCTATCGAAAAAATGCAACTGAGCCCCGACTTGAAAGAAACGCTCGTTGCTTTGGTGAGTCGGGCGGGTGGACGCCTTGATCAAGTACAACAGGAAATTGAACAATGGTATGACCACACGATGGATCGTGTGTCCGGTTGGTACAAGAAACGTGTCCAGGTCATCACGTGGGTTATCGCGGTGACGTTAACGATCGCGGTCAACGCCGATTCGATTGCAATCACCCAATACCTGTTGAAAGAGCCGGCTGTCCGCGCCAGCGTCGCCGCGTATGCGGAGCAGTTGGGTAAGGCGCAAGTTGAGCCGCGCGAAGTAATACAGCTCAGCGCCAAAGCCATTGAAGTGATGGGATTGCCGCTGGGTTGGGGTAACGCTCCGGTCGCGACGCTCGATTGGCTGATGAAATCTGTTGGCTTGTTGATTACCGCTTTGGCGACATCGTTGGGCGCGCCGTTTTGGTTTGATATGTTGAACAAGGTGGTTAATTTACGCGCTGCCGGAATCTCTCCGCGCGAGAAATCCGTGGCGACTTCGCATCCGTCGGCACCACAGTCGCGCGGTACTGCCGCTGCTCGCCTTGATGACGCTTCAGCGCCGCAACATTCGCAAACATCGTGACGACGCCTGGTTGTCGCCGTCCTCGCGCTTCGGATTTTCTTCGTTCGGCTAGTCCGAGCTGTTGACTATTGCGCCTGGAAGCATCAGCCAGTAAGATCGGGGCTTCACGCAATTTTTGACTAACCGATTCATTACGAAGCGAATCTTTTCGCGCGTCGCCGAGTTGGCGGATCCTTGTAAATTGGGTTACTTTGAGTTGACGCAATTAATTCCGTTCGTGCCGATACTGATTGGGTCTTGGTAGCGCCTGCGGCAGCTGTCGCCGCCGTGCGTTGCTGTTCGTATGAATATGACGAATGTGTCGCTCAAGTCGCGCGTTGATGCGCAACTACTGACTGCAGGCTTGTTTTTCGCGGTGAAATCGTAAAGGAGTAAATGATGAATTGGACAGCAAACCGGATATTGGGCGGGGCCGCCCGCGTTGTTGCGCTAGGGTTTTCTCTGCTGGCGGTTTCGGTTGCGCCGGTTGCCCAGGGGCAAGAGCCTGATGGCCGCACCATCGTTCAGAACTGCGACTACAAAAATCCGGGTTCTGACCAGCGCAGCAAATTGACCATTACCTTGAAAGACAAGGACGGCAACGAGCGTACCAATATTTATTTGCGTCTTTGGAAGGATTACCAGGGCAAAGAAAGCATTGCTGACAAAATGGTGTTGTTCACCGAATTCCCACCTGATGCGCGCGGTTCGGCGTTTATGCGTTGGGCATTTACGGCGACAGCGGATAAAAATGCGGATCAATGGATTTACCTGCCGGTGCTGCGCAAAACTCGCCGAGTGTCGATTCGTGATCCGGGTGACAGCTTCCTAGGTTCCGATCTGACTTATGCCGACATCAGTGGCCGTTCAATTGACCAAGACGAGCACAAGTTCGTCAAGATCGATGCACGCGATGGCAAAGATTATTACCAAGTTGAGAGTACGCCGAAAGAAAAAAACCCACTTTATAGTAAGCGCGTTGCATGGTTCTTAAAGGGTGCGACCTGGGAAGATTGCGTTAAGGGCGGCGTGGTTTATTACGATCCGAAGGGCGAATTTCTCAAGAAGCAATCTTTGACCTGGCAAAAAGTAAATGACGCGTGGATGTGGAAAAAGGTTGAAGTGCAAAACGTGCAAACGAAGCACTCGTCAGTCTTTCAAATCGATGACGCCGAAGTCAACGTTGATCTCAAAGACGATGTGTTCACTGAGCGCACGTTGACCAACGGCTATACCCGCTAACTAGCTGGCGTCGCTGCGTACATAGGCATCTAGGCATCGCCGAGGTAATTTTCCGCGACAAGTCCGTGCTTGCGGCGCCGAAAGACGATTACATTCGGGTTCTCCACACCTATATATATCCTTCATATATAAGGTGTGGCAGAGCCTGGATTCATCCTTTGCTCGTTGCCCAAAGTGATCCACCCTCCCGCTCTTGACGCCGATCATTGCCTGTGCATACAATGTTTAACAAAGTTAAACTTTCGTTTAACCGACGTTTTATGTTTAAACAGCCACAATGCCAAGGTAGTGAATCGTTATGAAAAAGAAGCCGTCCGAAAATAATTCTCCCGCCCAGTTTGCAGCTTCCATGCGCGAGCAGGCGATGGCGCGTGCGCAAAAACGCAAAGAGGAATTCCTCGGTGCGCGCGTGCCCAAGGAGCTGCGCGATAAAGTTACGCAGCGAGCAGAGCAGGAAGGTTTGCCGGTGTCGTTATTGATTCGTCGCATTCTCGAGGAATTTGTCGGGCAACCCGGACAGTCCGTCGTAAAAGCCAGCGAGCCGCGCGCGTCGACTCTGCCAAATTCGGTTGCAACGATCACAGAGCGCTTCGCCCACGTGTTGGCTTGGGATAAGATTACGCTCCACAGGGAAGTCACATGTGTTAACTGTGGCGTGGTATTAAAAGCTGGAAGTTCCGCAGCCCTCGGTGTAACGGGGAGCGCGGGAAATCCTTTGATCATATGCGAGCGGTGCAGGGAATCGATTTGAACGGATGCGGTCGCTTGCGACGATTATTAGTTGTCGTGTTGTTACTAAGTTGCTGCCTCGCGGTAGGTCGCTTTGCTAGCGCACAAGAAAAAGTGCAAGAAACCGTTCCGGGATTGGGGATCGATACGCTTTTTGCGGACAATCCCCTTGATCAAAAGGCGGCCGACAAAGAAGCGGCGAAAAAGCCTTTTTGGTCTGACATCCAGTGGAGCGGCTACCTCAAGAACGAAACGGCGTACCGTTACAAGCAGCCGCGTACGGTGACGAAGATTCGCAACATTGCCTACCTCAACGCGCAATACCCATATTCAGACAAAACGCTTTTTAATTTCTCGGGTTGGGCATACCACGACTTAGCGTATGACTTGTTCAATTATCAAACCATCAGTGGGCGAACCCAGCGCGATGCCGATGAGCCGCTGGTGTTCGTCGAGCGGCTGGATCAACAGAAAGATTCCAATGTCGCGCAGATCCGCGAGTTGTATGGCGACTGGCATTTGGATGGACTGGATTTGCGCATCGGCAAACAATACATCATATGGGGTGTACTAGAAGGTATCCGCGTCGTTGACGAGCTCAATCCCATGGATTTTCGCGAACTCATTTTGCCCGAACTGTTGGATTACCGCGTTTCCAGTTGGTCGCTCAAGGCGGATTATTTTTTGCGTGATTCAACGGTTGAGTTTGTCTTTATTCCCGATTTACAGTTTCACAAACCGGCGCCCCGAGGTTCTGAGTGGGAGCTGTTGCAAGACGTATGTATTGGCCAAGCAGCCGACATTATTTGCGTCGATAAAAAGCCGCAATCGTGGAATTTTAACGACGCCGAGTATGGTTTGCGCTGGGACGGTCGGGTTAATGACACAGAGCTGACGCTGAGCTATTTATATACCTACGACGAATTCGCGACCATTTTCCGTTCGATACCACTCGATACCACTTTGTTTTGCAGCCAAAGCAATCCAGCCGACGCGGAGACATGCATTAACCCGGCGTTTTTCCCGACGTACACGCGCATATCCATGTACGGTGGCACGGCAGTGCGCCAATTCGGCCGTTATATCGTCAAGTCTGAAATGGCCTTTGTGCAAGGCAAGAATTTTGGCGTCAGAAACAGCGCGGATGAAAATCACGATGGCTTTGTCGACCACGATGGCGAGTTGAAAAAAGATCACGTGCGCTGGGCGCTCGGTGTGGAATTCAATGTTGCCGGATTTGATATCGCGCCCGGCATTACGCAATGGATTATTTTGAACCACGAGAAAATTTTGCTGCAGGACAAATTTGATACTTCGCTCAGTTTGTTTGTACGTAAAGAGTTTCCCGCGCAGTCGGCCGTGTTCCAACTTCTCATTATCGACTTGGTTAACATGAAGGAGCTTTTGATCAAGCCCAAAATGACCTTTCAGATTGACGATCGATTGCAGTTGGGCGTGGGCATCGATCTCTTTTATGGTCTGCAGTCCGATTTTGGCGTTCAAGCGGCGCAGGATTCGGGTGCGAGCACCTTCGATGCAGGCATCGCGCGCGCGCAATTTATTGGCAATTTCCACGACAACGATCGAGTGTATTTGGAATTCAAATATTCATTCTGAACTTCCATGAAGCATGCGCGCATGCGCAGCGGAAGCTTAGCAGGACAAGGGAGAAATTAACGCATGTGGCAAAGTTTTCAGCGTTGGGTCATGCAGCTGGCGTGGCCGATTATTGTGTTGTCGATCGGCATTACTATTTTTCTCTCGCTGCAACTGAGCAAGCTACATTGGGAGACCGACGCGCGCGTCTACATGCCCAAAGGCCACCCCGCCATTTTGTATGACGAAAAAGTCGAACACATCTTTGGTTCTAAAGATGCAGTCATTATTGCGATCACCAACGACGACGGCATCTTCAATGCCGAAACGTTGGCTCGTATTGCGCGCGTCACTGAAAAAGTCGCGGCTCTGCCGGGCGTCGTCGCGAATCGCTTAATCGATGTCACGTCGATTTCAACAGCCAGTGTTTTTGAAGGCACCGAGGAAGCCATTGGTGCGCGTCGCATCATGCCCACGTTGCCGACGACGCCGCAGGAAATCGAAAAACTCAAAGCCGATTTGTATGACAACGCCGATTTGTTTGTCGGCAACATCGTGTCGCCTGACGGTAAAGCTGCGATGATTCGCGCCAAACTGAAAGAAGGCATGACGGCACGCTATCAATCCTATTGGCAAATTAAAGGCATTGTCGACGCGGAAAGCGGCAAAGGCGATAACTGGCAGAAGTGGAACAAAGGCGGTGGCGACGCTGGTGGTGACTGGCAGAAATGGAATAAACCGGCCGCCGGCGCACAAGCCGATGCCAATACGAAGTCTGATGCCGCGCCGGTCTCAAGCGGTGCTCAGGGTGATTGGCAGAAATGGAACAAAGGCGGCGCGCAGCCTGATGCGAATGCAAAACCCGACAGCGCGACGCCGTCGAGCAACGGTCAGTGGCCGGCGAGTGGTCAAGCTAACGGGCCGCAAAATGCAGCGAGTCCGGCGACGACCAAAACCGATGCCGCAAAAGACCAATTTTTCCTCGCCGGTCGTCCCGTTGTCGAAGTGACGTCGGGCATGGAAGCGATGAAGGACATGCAAGTCATGGTGCCGCTGTTAATTGCGGTCATCGCATTTTCGTTGTTCGTTATATTTCGCACGTGGAGCGGCGTGTTACTGCCGTTGACCGTAATGGCGATGGGCGTGCTGTGGACCATGGGGACCATGGCATTGCTCGATGTTCCGATGTACACGATCTCCACGATGTTGCCCGTTATTTTGGTGGCGGTAGGTATTGGTAACGGTATCCATGTCATCAGTCATTACTACGATCACGTGCTGCAAGATTCGCAACGGGATCGTCGCGTCATTGTTG
>Ga0315270_10000564_pt1 | contig 20480 bp, 20 predicted proteins | sample C1_bottom_MG_FD_204932 | JGI IMG/M metagenome (GOLD analysis project Ga0315270, IMG submission 204932) | Sediment microbial communities from Yellowstone Lake, YNP, Wyoming, USA - C1_bottom | ecosystem: Environmental > Aquatic > Freshwater > Lake > Sediment | place: USA: Wyoming | collected...
TAACAAAATACTGGCCGGAATCCCGGCCAGTTTCTTATTGGGCCTCTAGCTCATGTTGGTTAGAGCAGCGGACTCATAATCCGTTGGTGCCGAGTTCGACTCTCGGGGGGCCCACCATTCCAATTCAATGATTTTGATTCTAGCGCGAGTGTTGACTCGCGCGGGCGGCGCTCGGTTAATACCAATGGTATAATCAGACCGCTTCGGAACACGTTTCGCTGTTTCAATTACGATCTAGGTTAGTGGGGCATTTGCTTGAATGCCCGTCAGGAGGTTGTTCCACATGAAATCAAATAATTTTTTCGCGGTACTTTGCGCGTTTTACATTGCGCCGGTTTTTGCTGCTGGGACCGAGGCCCCAATACCGGATGATATAAAACCAGCGGGCAAGATAGAGGGTGTGTATACCCATGCAACAAGCATGAATATGCTTCTGCTGGCATTAGCGAAACAGCAATTTGAGACTGCGAAGCAGCAATGCAAAGATTTTTATCAGCGCGAGGCACTTATTATTTCAGGCCGCATTGAAGACGTAGGAAAGACAGAAGAAGACGCATACCTGACAAACACACAATCAGCTGAATATATAACGGGTAGTTTTTTTGGCCCGGTATCCCGCGATGATCGATGTAACTTTCGTCAATATTACATTCGTATTGTGACCATCAGAACTTTTGACGGAAATCGTACACGCAATGTCGTTTTCAACTCTGAAAAAAATGAGGCTATATCGAGTTATATACAGGGAAAACGATTGTTTACGCATTTTAATCCTGACCACTTGGGCGGAAAAGCGTTGGCGCAATATCAGGACACCGGTTCGCATGACCGGATTGCAAACTATCGGTGCCGAATTATGCGCGCCAACGTGGCTGGTCAACAGTTGGAATCTTGCGTTATCGATTCAGCTGGTGTGCCCGCCTATATCAAAGAAATGCAATTAAAACTCTATGGTGTATATCCGAATAAATATACGAATCAGGCGGAAATAGACCGTCTACTACCCGATGCAATTATTGATAAAGGCGTGTTTGAGGTACCTAAAGGAATAACGTTAGTGGAGCGGTCATGGGGCAAGCACGACTAAATTTATCTTATATAGTGCTAATTTTTTTGATTCCGTTTCAAGCTTGGTGCGCCAGTTTTGACTGTGGGAAAGCAAGTAAGAAAGTCGAAAAAATGATCTGTAGCGATACTGCATTATCTCTATTGGATGAACAGCTTGGCGAGGCATATCAGGAAGCGCTGGCATCTTCACCAAAACCCGCAATCGTGAAGGCGGAGCAGAAAACTTGGATCCATACAGAGCGTAACCTTTGTCAAAATGCAGGCTGTCTTCAATTAACGTACCGGCAAAGAATTTTCGCCTTGAATTTAGGTTGCATTGGAGCTGACGTAGGTAGTCAGAATTCAGGTAGCAAGGCGCGCGGTGATTCCTGTATTGCGGCAATTGAAAATGCTGATCTATCAGAATTAGCGAAGTGGCCTCGTGAAGAATTTGGCGAAATTTTCCCGCTCAGAATTAATGGGATGGCCGGCTGCCATTGGATTCTTATTGGCCAGGATCGCTTGCGCCCGCGCATGGCAATGGTGTCGCTTATAAAACAGACGCTAGTGGTGGTCGCGAAAGGGCAGTTTTCAGCAGTGGATAGTGCCGGCAATGCTGGAGATGATGCCTTCCAGGAAGCGACGACATATAAGTTCCCTAATGGCGTTTCAAGCATACGTTTGCACACAGAAGGTGGGAGGGGCGGCGCGGGGTTTAGTTATGGTGGTAAGTCATCTTATTATGTGCGTCGAGTAGGGTCAAAACTATCGGTTATTCTGAGTGCTTTTGATGAGGCTGGTAGCGTTTACGCGCAGCCAGGCAATGATGGCAGGGATTGTTCGGATCTGGAAATGCAAATCGCTACCCTGCGGTTTGGCTCCGCTACCACAAGTGGCTGGCCAGATGCCTATTTGGAGGTACGTTCCGAGGCATCTGTGGAGTGTTGGTCGTCACCGGCCACCAATTTGGGTGCTCGCCCGCAAATCAAACATCACAAGGAAAAACTTCGGTGGGATGGCGCGCAATACCAGTACATCAGGGAGTAGATAAAATCCTTTTACAGTATCGTGTTGAACAGTGGCGATTCGTCACGTATTGCCCAAGTTAAAAGCAAAGCTCAGTTAATTCCTTGAGATATAAATGCATATGAAAATTGTCAGTATTTGTGCTCTTCTTGTGTTGATGTCATGTGTCGCTGATGCCTCCTCCGATGGTGATCTGGGATATCTCATGATCGACTTGAGGCAGCAGGCCAAACTGACGAAGTCGGTATGTTTGGCGCGCGATGCAGAGGAAAGCGCTGCGCTATCCGAGCGTTATCAGCAATGGTTACGTACCAATGAACCGGTGTTGCTTGAAATTGAGAAAATCAAGAAAGATGAAATCGAGGCAGCGCTTGAGGGGAAGGATCTTGCTGAGAAAATTAAGATAAGGGCTGGTTTCGCTGCACTCAGTTTGCTCGGTGTACCAATGATGCAAGAGCAGTTTTCCAAAATGAAGGAAAATGAAATCAAGGGTTATTGCCGTGCCGCATTTGCGAATCCGGGGACGATCGATGCTAGCGTGGAAGAATACCATCGTTTTTTTATTCGCCAAGCCGAGGCCACTGCCCGGCGAAAAACGCTTTGCGTGCAAGCTAATGAAGAGCGCGCGCAGGGTGGAATAAACGATTGTCCCATTGACTGTGCGTGTCAAGCGCTGACGCCGGCGCAGGTCGAACAAAAGAAGTTGGTCGATGATGAAAAAATTCGTATTCGACAAGTCGAGGAAGCTGGGCACGCGCGTATCGCCGCAGAGGCAAGGCAAAAGGAGTTGGATGCGTTTGCCCAGACTCTGCAAGGCGATATTATCAATGGTAACTTTGCCCACTTTGAGCAGCACTTAAGCGACGGCGCGGATATTAATTTGGTGCTTACAGGTCCCGGCATGCAAAATAATCGTGCGCCATTGCTGATTGCCTTGGATAAGCCCGAATCGGCGCCATTCGCTTTGGCGCTGATAGAGCGTGGCGCAAATCTCACTCCGGAAGGTTTGTACGAGGGTGTCACGCTAATGATGCTGGCCGCAGGCGGTTCCACCCCAGAGGTGATGAAAGTTTTGCTGGCACGACAGTATTTTGAATTGAACCAACGCAATCCCAAAGGAGCTACTGCGCTTAGTTATGCAGTATTGGGCGGACGGATCGAAAATGTTCAGCTTTTATTGCAACTAGGGGCTGATACACAAATCAGTACGAACGATGGAAGTTTGATCGAACTCGCGCGCTTGCAAGGTTATACCAAGATTGTAGAGTTGCTGGAGCAGTACCAGCGATAGGGTCTCGGTTGTTTGAAATTAGGTACATCCGGGCAAATTTCCCTAAGCCGTAAAATCCTGTACGATCATCGCCTAGCAAGGATGTGGGTTTCCGCCCATATCACTCTGCGGAGCGAAGCCGGGGAATGTCAGCGCAGTTCCCTTTTGAGTAGGTGGCTTTTCGTTCTGAATAACAACAAAACACCGCATTCAATTTGGAGTTCTAAATATGGCTGACAAGGCGAAGGTTTATGGTTCTATGGGGCAGGAGGCGAAGACCACTGCCCCGGCCAGCAAACCCTGCATCATGGTGATTTTCGGTGCGTCGGGCGACTTGACCAAGCGCTTGCTGGTGCCTTCCTTGTACAACCTGGCCTGCGATGACTTGATGTCGGATAATTTTGCGGTGCTGGGTTGTGCCAATACCGAGATGACGAGCGAGGATTTTCGTGCGCGCATGAGCGGCGAGGAAGACGGCATCAAAAAATTCCACACGCGCAAGGAATTCGAGCCTGAGGTGTGGGACAAGCTGGTCAGCCGCTTCCATTACCAACCCTGCGGCTTCGATGACAAGGACGCCTATGCGCGTTTGAAGGAGACCGTGGCCAAGCTGGGCGAGCAATATCAGACTGGCGGCAATGTGCTGTTCTATTTCGCCACCGCGCCCAGTTTCTTCGGCATGATCTGCGACAATTTGTATTACGCTGGTTTCCGTGACGGCCCAGGCTGGAAGCGCATCATCGTCGAGAAGCCCTTCGGCAAGAACGTTGAATCCGCGCTCAAGCTCAATCAGGATTTGCTGGCGCACTGGGACGAAGATCAGATCTACCGCGTCGATCATTACCTGGGCAAGGAGACGGTGCAAAACCTGCTGGCCTTCCGTTTCTCCAACGGCATGTTCGAGCCGCTGTGGAATAAGAACTACATCGACAATATCCAGTTCAATGTATGTGAGGTGGTCGATGTGCAAGGCCGCGGTGGCTATTACGACAGCTCCGGCGTGCTGCGCGATATGATGCAGAACCACATGTTCCAGATGCTGGCTTATTTGTGCATGGAACCACCGGCCTCGTTTGCCTCGGACGCCATCCGCAACGAAAAATCCAAGGTGCTGCAATCGGTACGTGTGTACGACAAGGACGAGGTGCCGCAGTATGCGGTGCGCGGCCAATACGGCCCCTCGTTTGACGATGCTGGTAATATCGACAAACCGGGCTATCGCGAAGAAAAAGGCGTCAACCCTGAATCCAACACCGAGACCTTCGCCGCCGCCAAGCTGTATATCGATAACTGGCGCTGGGAAGGCGTGCCGATTTACCTGCGCTCGGGTAAGGGCCTGTGGAAGCGCAGCACCGAGATCGTGGTTGAGTTCAAAAAAGCGCCAGAAGCAATCTTCAAGGGCACGTCGGTGGATCATCTGTCATCGAACCGCCTGGTGTTCCAGATCCAGCCGTATCAAGGCATCGAGTTGCTGTTCCAGGCCAAGGTCCCAGGGCCAACCTTGGGACTACAAAAAGTCGACATGCATTTCAGCTATGGCGACGCCTTCAAGGCCTCGCGCTATACCGGCTACGAAGTGATGATCTATTCCTGCACGCATGGCGACGGCACCTTGTTCTCGCGCGGCGACTTAGTCGAGGCGGCGTGGCAAATTGCGCAACCACTGTTGGATCATTGGGAGTCGACCAAGGCCGACGGTTTTCCGAATTACACGCGCGGATCCTGGGGTCCACGTGCCGCCAGTGAATTGATCGAACGCGATGGTCGACATTGGTTTGAAGTCATCACCCCGGACGTGCTGGAGCGCTCGCCTTTATTCAAGGGCGCCGATCCGCTGTTGCTGAATTCGGTGGTGCTGGCCTTGAGCTCGCACGATGTGCCTCAAGGTGAGACCATTATTCGGCGCGGCGATATCGCCGGTGAGATGTACCTGATTTGTCGCGGCGAAGTCGAAGTCCTCGACGCCAACGGTAAAGTGCTCAAGACATTGAAGGACGGTGACTTCTTCGGCGAGATCGGCCTGTTGATGGCCACGCCGCGCACCGCCACGGTCAAGGCGAAAACCCTGTGCGACTTGTTCGTTCTGGAGAAAGACGACTTCAGCCGCATCCTGCAAGACTATCCGCAGTTCGCTGAGCAAGTCATGCAGATCGCCAAGGAGCGCTACGACATCACCGTGTCGGCTGAGCAGTTGATGGCGAAGGGTTGATCAATTCTTGTAATCGGGCCACCGGTCCGTAGCGTCGGCAACCGGTAGGGTTTTGTCTTGATACCATTTTGGTATCATGCTACAGTAAGTCATGCGAATCATCGCTCTGTCTACGCTGCGAGCTTTTTGGGAACGGCATCCCGAGGCTGAACTGCCTTTACGCAATTGGTATGCCGAAGCGAGTCGGGCAGATTGGGGCACTCCTGCGGCAATCAAAGCGGCTTATCGAAACGCTAGCTTTATTGCCAACAATCGGGTGGTGTTTAACATCAAGGGCAATGACTATCGCCTAGTGGCTGCCGTGCATTACGACCGAAAGCAAATGTTTATACGCTTTGTTGGCACGCACCAGCAATACGACAAGATCACCGTGGAAACGATTTAAGGATGCGCACATGGACTTAAAACCAATTCGCACAAAAAAAGACTACCAAGCCGCACTGACCGAAGCGGAACGTTTATGGGATGCGCCAGCGAAGTCGGCATCGGGAGATCACCTGGACTTGCTGGTCATGCTCATCGCAGACTATGAGCGTCGGCACTACCCAATTGCCGATCCCGATCCCATTGAGTTTCTGTTGCATGTCATGGAGAGTCGAGGGCTGACTCGAAGGGAGTTGGAACCTTACATCGGACCGCGTGGCCGCGTATCGGATATCATGAATCGCACGCGACCGTTGACGCTGGAAATGATTCGCCGTTTAGCGGATGGATTGAAATTGCCGGCAGAAGTGCTGATTCGGCCCTATGAATTGCGCAAGCAGAGCGCTTGATTGTTTGAAAATGCTGCAATCTTAATCAGCCAGCCAGTCGCGCCGCTGCCACCGCCGAGCCCAACAGCCCGACGTTGGCATTCACCACCACCTGCACTGGCATGGCTTTTAGTAGACCCTGCATGCGCTCTTCCTTGTCGAGGAAGCTCGACATGAAAGTACCATCTTTTAATTTGTCGATGATCTTGGGTGCGACGCCACCGGCGACATACACGCCGCCAGTCGCTAAGCAGGTCAACGCCAAGTTACCGGCTTGAGCACCGTATAGCGTGACGAATAAATTCATGGCTTGTGCTGCGAGCGGGTCGCTGCCGGCCATGCCCATGGTGCTCACCACGGCGGCGTGATCTTCTGTTTTCATCTTCTCCTGCATCGTTGCCGATGGCGTGCCTTTGCCGGTGTCTACTAGGAAATTGAAAATATTCACCAGGCCGCGACCAGACACGGCGCGCTCCCAAGTAGCCCAGCGATAGCGGCTTTGCAGATACTGCATCAATTCCACTTGCAGATCGTCGGTGGGAGCGAAGCTGGCGTGGCCGCCTTCCGAAGCGACGACTTCATAGTGATCGCCTTGCCATACCAATAAACCTTGGCCTAGCCCAGTACCAGCGCCGATGATGACGCGCGTACCGCCAGCTACCGGCGTGCCGGCTTGCAGTGTCACCGTGTCTTGTGGTTGCAGGGCTTCGATGCCGTAGCCCACCGACTGAAAATCGTTGATCAGGCGCACCCGTGGAATGCCCAAGTCTTTTTCCATCTCATCCGCATTCAGCACCCACGGCAGATTGGTGGTCTTGGCGTTGCGGCCGCTGACCGGGCCAGCAATGCCGAAGCAGGCTGCCGCGACTGGGCAGGTGACCTGCCTTGCGGCTTCCTTGAGGAATTCCTGGGCCATGCTGGTCAGCGAGGCATGGTCGGCGCTGACGTAGCGTTTTTCAAACAAAACTTTGAAGCTGTTGCTATCTGGTTCGGATAGTTGCAACAAGGTTTTGGTGCCACCAATATCACCGGCTAGGATTGCCATATTTTTCTCCCTCAGTTCATTAAATGATTAACGCCGCCACTCATCAATCAGCGAAGCTACCAGTGCTGTCCAGCCGGTCTGGTGCGATGCACCTAAGCCCTTGCCGGTGTCGCCATCGAAGTATTCGCTGAAGGTGATGTAGTCACGCCAATGCGGGTCATCCTGGAATTTTGCGATCTCGCCGAACACCGGGCGCTTGCCCTGTTGGTCGCGCGTGAAAATCGAGATCATCGAATCCGCCATGTATTTTGCGATCTCGCCGGTGGTGGCTTTTTTGCCATCCGCGCCGTCGATTTTCAAGGTGTCGCCATAGGCCTTGTCCAATTTGCGCAAGGACTCGATCATGAGGAAAGTGGTCGGGAACCAGATCGGCCCGCGCCAATTGGAATTGCCGCCCTTGATCTTGCAATCGGCCTCGGCCGGTTCGTAGCGCACCACGTTGTGTCCCATACTGAACGGGTGTTCTTGATGGAACTTGGACATGCTGCGCAAACCGAAATCGGAACGGAATTCTTGTGGATCCCAAACACGCTGCAATATGCGCTGTAATTGCGTCGGAGAAACGATGGTCATCATCAGCGTTTTTTCGCCGTCGCGATCCAGTTCGTTGACGCATTGCGCGACGATATCTTGGCGGTGATCGACAAACCACTTTAAATTCGTGGCAAATTCGGCAAACGGCTTGACCCATTCTTCACCCAGCCGCTCCACCGCAAATAACGGGATCAAGCCGACCAGGGAGCGCACGCGCAGTTTCTCGTAATGGCCATTCGGATAACGCAGCACATCGTAGAAGAATCCGTCGTTTTCGTCCCACAGATTATGGTCGCCTTGCTTGCCCATGCGCTTCATCGCCGCGCCGACATACACATAGTGCTGGAAGAATTTGGTCGCCATGCCTTCGTACACCGGATTGGTCTTGGCCAACTCCAGCGCGATGCGCATCAGGTTTTGGCAGAACATGCCCATCCATCCGGTGGCGTCCGATTGCTCCAGCACTGCGCCACCGGGCAGTTTTTCCGAGCGGTCGAATAACGTAATGTTGTCCAGGCCGAGGAAGCCGCCTTCGAATACGTTGTTGCCGGCGCGATCAACTTTATTCACCCACCAGGCAAAGTTGATCAGCAACTTGTGAAAGCATTTTTCCAGGAAGGCGAAATCGGCCACACCGGAACGCTTACGATCCATGTTGTAGACGCGCCACACCGCCCAGGCATGCACCGGCGGATTGAGGTCGCTGAACTCCCACTCGTAAGCAGGGATCTGTCCGTTGGGATGCTGGAACTGCTCGAACAGCATCATCAGCAATTGCTCTTTAGCGAATTCCGGATCGATCAGCGCAATGGGCACCGTGTGGAACGCCAAGTCCCAGGCGGCGAACCACGGGTACTCCCACTTATCCGGCATTGACAGGATGCGCATTGAATTCAGGTGACGCCAATGTTGATTGCGAATATCTTGGCGCGACGATGGCGGTGGGACGTTTTTATTGTCGCCCTCAAGCCATTTCTGCACATCAAAAATATAGTTCTGCTTGCCCCACATCAAGCCGGCGAATGCCTGGCGCTGCACCAAGCATTCATCCGCACTGGCCTTGGGTGGGTGGATTGATGCGAAGAACGCATCTGCCTCTTGCTTGCGTAGTGCGATGATGGCATCGACTTCGGCCAAGGGATCGGCCAATGTGTCTTTGGTGAGGCGCAAGCGAATGCTGACCTTGCCGCCGGCCGGCACCGTGCGCTGGTAATGCAAACACGCTTTGGTGCCGTGCTGCTCAGGATTGACGCAATCCTCGCCATGAATGATGTGACGATGAAACGCATCCTTCACAAAATGCTGGCCATCGTCCGCTTCCGCACCGTAGAGTCGCGTGCGGTTGGTCTCGTTGTCGGTGAATAGCATCGCACCATCACGCTCGCCGTATAAACGGCGTGGCCCCAGCGTGTATTTGAAGGGTAGGTTGGTCAGGCCGGTAGCGTGCGTGTCGTCCGCCAGCAGGCACAGGGCTTTATCGTTGCTGGCTTGTGCCGCAATATTGGGTGCAATTTCGGGCGTCTCGCCCCAGCTCCAGATATTACGGAACCACAGATTGGGAATGATGTGCAGCGGTGCGTCTTCCGGCCCGCGATTGTGCACCTCGATGCGAATACAAATATCGTCCGGCCCGGCCTTGGCGTATTCCATGAAAACATCGAAATAGCGATCTTCGGCAAACACGCCACTATCCAGCAACTCATACTCCGCGCCATGCCCGCCGCGTGCGCGGTTCTCGTCGATCAACTGCTGGTAAGGAAATTCAGCTTGTGGATATTTGTACAGATAGCGCATATAGCTATGCGTCGGCGTGCTGTCCAAATAATAGTAATAATCCTTCGGGTCTTCGCCGTGGTTGCCCTCATGCGGCGTGAGGCCATAGATGCGTTCTTTCAGGATCGGGTCGCGGCCATTCCACAGCGCCAGCCCAAAGCACAACAACTGATACCGGTCGGCAAAGCCACCGATGCCATCTTCGCCCCAGCGATAGGCCTTGCTGCGTGCCATATCATGGCTCAAGAAGCCCCAGGCGCCGCCATCCGGGCTATAGTCCTCGCGCACCGTACCCCAGGAGCGTTCGCTTAAGTACGGACCCCAAGCGCGCCAAGGAATGCCCTTGCCACCCTTGGTTTCATCTAAACGTTGCTGTTCTTTGGTTATGGGCTTCTGTTTTTGGGATTCGTTTTTTTGAGTCATAAACCACCTTACAAATCAGGCTAATTGGATTGAATCGAGGAAAGTTTTGTTTGCTGTTATTGCCGATTTTTCTAGGCTATCGATAGTTTTATTTAGAATTATGGTTACGGCATCCAGCGTTTGAACTTGATAGTAATCTGATTTAGGGCGGGGCGTCACGGTTTGCTTCAGGAATAACCCTGCCCAAGTTAAGTCAAATTTTTAAAGTCGATCGGGACGCTGGATATTGGCAAATTATTGCCCCTATTCTTTACATAGAAAGCGCTCAATCTTCTGCTAAAATTCCAAGGTTATTGTCCCGCGAATATATTACAAGTGATTGTTTTTTCGATAAAAAATTGGGGGGCGTGGGCGCCGGGTTTGGAGCAGCCAGAAAATTGGCGGCGTTGGGCTGCCGGCGAGGCCGTCATTGCGGCGGAAGGCGAGCCAAAAGCAGCAGCTATGCCGCCGATGTTGCGCCGCCGCGCTGCGCGTCAAGTCCGCATGGCGTTTGAAGCGGCGCAAACTTGCGCACAAGGCCGCAAAAATATCCCCGTAGTGTTTTGTTCGCGCCATGGCGAAGTGCGGCGCTCTATAGAAATTCTTGAACCACTGGCGCGCGATGAGGCTATTTCCCCCGCCGCATTCAGCTTGTCGGTACATAATGCGATCAGTGGTTTGTATTCGATTGCCGCAGAGGATAGCGCGCCGATGACGGCCATGGCCGGTGGTGTGGATAGTGCGGCGCAGGGCTTGATCGAAGCTTGCGCGCAAATCGCGACCGGAGCGGAGGAAGTGCTGTTGGTGACGTACGACGAACCTTTGCCGGACGTTTACCAAGCCTATCGCGATGCACCCGAATCCCCTTATGCCTGGGCTTGGTTGATTACCGCGCCACAGGGCAGGGCTTATTCCTGGTCTTGGTCTAAAGAAACTCAAACGCCAAATGTAGCTGCTCCTGAAGCGGAGGCCGAGGCCTTCGGCTTGCGCCTGCTGCGCTGTTTTTTATCCGATGCCGAGCAGCAGGTGCTGCAGGGCCACGCTAAACAATGGTGCTGGAGGCGGCATGCTTGACCGGGCTTGGCGTGTTGTGGCTACTGCATTTTGCTTTACCTGTTTTGGCTTGGGTGGTGTTGTGATTGGCCTGCTGGCATTTCCGTTGCTGATGGCCGCATCGCCGGATCGGGTTGTGCGCACGCGTCGAGCGCAAGCCTTGATTCATCACACGTTTCGTTTTTTTGTCGGCCTGATGCGTGCCGTCGGGGTGATCTGCCTGGAAGTGCGCGGCGCACAGCGTTTGCAGCGTAGCGGCCAATTGGTGTTGGCGAACCATCCGTCCTTGATTGATGTGGTGATCTTGATATCGTTGCTGAAGCAGACGAATTGCATCGTCAAAGGCGCTCTGTGGCGCAACCCGTTTACACGCGGCCCCATCCTCGCCGCCGGTTATATCAGCAATGATGGCGGCAGCGAATTGATCGATGCTTGTGTCGCCGCATTGCACCAAGGCGATAACTTGATCGTGTTCCCGGAAGGCACGCGCACCCCGCTTAACGGCCCGTTGCAAATGCAGCGCGGTGCTGCGAATATCGCGGTGCGCGCCAGTTGCATCGTGACGCCGGTGGTAATCCAGGTCAGCACCCCGATGTTGCCGAAAGGCCGACCGTGGTACCGCGTGCCGCCGCAGCGGCCGCACTTTACGGTGACGGTCGAGGATGATATCGACATGCAGATATTTTTGACGCAAGAACGACCTGCCACGCTGGCGGCGCGCGACTTGACACAATGGTTACACAATTTTTTTACGCGGGAGACACAACAAATTGCAGCAGCTTGAAACTGAAATCAAGATCCTCATTATCGAGGCGGCGGGCCTGGAAGAAATCACGCCGGAAGAAATCGATGCCGAGGCACCGCTATTCGTCAACGGTCTGGGCCTGGATTCGATCGATGCGCTCGAAATCGGCCTGGCCTTGCACAAACGTTATGGCATCAAATTGAGCGCTGATTCGGAAGATAGTCGGCGTCATTTTGCCAATGTGCACAGCTTGGCGCTGCTCGTGTCGTCGCAAAAATAGGATTGCAGGATGAGCAAAGCAGAAATTTATGCCTGGCTAGTAGAGACCTTGCAAGATTTGTTTGAGCTGGATGCGACGCGCATCGTGCCCGAGGCGAATTTGGCGGATCTGGATATCGACAGCATCGACGCCGTGGATGTGGTGGTGAAATTTAAAGCGCTGACCGGCAAGCGCGTGCAGCCCGAGGTGTTCAAATCCGTGCGTACCGTACAGGATGTGGTCGATGCCTTGCATACGCTCATGCAAAGCTAACATGCCGCGTTGGTTGCCCATTGCCCTGACCCTGCTCTATCCCCCGGCGCTATTTTTCGGTAGTCGTTATGTGCCGACACCGGTCTTGGCGATCGTGCTGTTGCCGCTATTGCTGCTGCGCGGCACTGGCGGCATCGCCATTGGCCGCTGGCTGATCCCGGGTGTCTTGCTGCTGGTGGGCATGGCGATTGCCACCAATGCCGTATTACCGCTCAAGCTCTATCCTTTGTTGATGAACCTCGTATTCTTGGGCGTTTTCGCCGCTAGCCTGCGCTATCCGCCGTCCATCATCGAACGTATTGCACGTCTGCGCGACCCGAATCTTCCGCCAGCCGGTGTTGCTTACACGCGGCGGGTCACCCAAGTATGGTGCGGATTTTTTATCGTCAACGGCACGCTGGCCTTAGTTACCACTTTATGGGCCTCGGACAAAGTGTGGTTCTGGTACAACGGCGTGATTGTCTATGGCTTGATGGCGCTGTTGTTCGGCGGCGAGTGGCTGGTACGCCAACGCGTGATGCGCCATGCTTGAACTACGTCCGCTGCGCTGCTGGCTGACAGCACAAGCGCCCGCATCGCAGCCGGTAGCGCGACGCGACGCTCGCTTGCTGACCTGCGCCGACTTGCAGTTGCGTGCTGGTGCTTGGGCCGTGACTTTGCAACAACGTCCGGAACGCGATTGTGTCGTGTATGTGCGCGATGGCTTTGAATTCATCAGCATCCTGCTCGGCGCTTGGCAAGCCGGCAAGACCGTATGGCTGCCGGGAGATGCGCATCCAGGCACCTGCGCTAAATTGCGCGACTCCATGGGGTTGTTCATCGGCGAGTTTAGCGAGGCCGGTACCTTAACGACGCCGGACGTCGCCACGGCAAGTTTCAAATTCACCGAGCTTGCACCGGAGCAGACCGCACTCACCGTATTCACTTCGGGCAGCACCGGTGCGCCCACAGCGATCCCCAAGACATTGCGTCAATTGGATGCGGAAGTTGCGGCCCTGCAAGCACAATGGGGCGCAGTGGTGGGTCAGGCAGAGGTCATCGCCAGCGTGCCGCATCAACATTTCTACGGCCTGTTGTTCAAAGTGCTATGGCCCATTTGTCGCGGCGCAGTTTTCGAATCGCTCAGCCTCGATTACCCAGAGCAAGTGTGCGCTAGCCTGGGTCGCGCCGAGTCGGTGTGGATCAGTAGCCCGGCGCTGCTGCGGCGCTTGCCCACCGATCTCGACTGGCAAGCAAAAAACTTGCGCGCGTTATTTTGTTCCGGTGGGCCATTACCCTTAGGTGCGGCGCAGCAGTGCGTACAACTGTTCGGACAATGGCCGCAGGAAGTGTATGGCAGTTCGGAGACCGGCGCGCTGGCCGGACGCACACAAGAAAATACGCCGGCCTACTGGCAACCGATGCCCGGCGTTAGCGTGCAGCGTGATCTGGAGAGCGGACAACTGCAAGTGGCCGCGCCATGGATATCGGATTTGGCGGATGCCGCGCCCTGGCTGATGGCAGATCGCGGCGAAGTACAAGCCGACGGCAGTTTCAGCTTACTCGGTCGTGCTGATCGCATTGTCAAAGTAGCGGAAAAGCGTATCTCCCTGGATGCGCTGGAACGCGCGCTGTGCGCCTGGTCTTGTGTCGAGGACGCGCGCCTGTTGCAGTTTCCCGAAGGGCGCCTGGGCGCCGTCGTGATCCTATCCGCTGAAGGTGTGCAATATGCGATGACCATGGGTCGCGCGTCCTTGATCGCGGCTTTGCGCACATGCCTGACGGATGAAGTAGAGCGCGTGGCCGTGCCGCGTCGTTGGCGCTTTGTCGCGGACTTCCCGCGCAATGCCCTGGGAAAAATTACCAATGAAGCCTTGCAGGCCTTATTTGATGCAGCGGATGCACGCCCACGTTGGCCGCGAATCCAGGCCGAAATGCAGTCGGCAGATCAACCTGAACAAATCGAATTCGAATTATTTATCCCGCCGGATTTGATTTATTTTGATGGTCATTTCCCCGGCGCGCCGATCTTGCCCGGCGTGGCGCAATTGGATTGGGCGGTCTCATTTGCGCGACATCGATTTGGCCTGAGCGGGCCATTTCAGAGCATGGCGCAAATTAAGTTTCAGCAAGTGATCCAGCCTGCCATGACGGTGCGTCTGGTGCTGACACATCTGCCATCCACATCGGCCGCAGAATTTCGTTATCTTTCTGCTGCTGGCGCGCATAGCAGTGGGCGGATTGTGTTTGGGGGATGAGAGGAATGATTGCGTTAGTAGGCCGTAATGAGCGCGCTGTGCGCGATTTGTTTTGGGGCCGGTCATGCCCCGGCGGGGCAGTTACTTTTTCTTGCTTGCCCAAGAAAAATGTAACCAAAAAGAAGGGCACCCCGGTTCGCCGGTCGCCCGTTCGGGCGACTCCCCTGCGTTGCTCACCGCGCCGGGCGGCGGGCTCGAACTCGCGCGATCCGCTGCGCGGCCACGCGCTCAGACAATCGCCCACCGACTGCCCCCGGCGCGGCTGCGCTACTTGGCGGCTCGCAGGGGCCCCACAGGCGTCGCGGTGCCAGCTGTTGGTCTGCGTTTCACATAGTCTTACTGTTTGGTCTAAATGAATATGTTTCGTCCCTGTTTGCTAATTCCGGTGTATGACCACGAACAAGTCCTGGGACTCTTGCTCTCCAAACTCAAGCCCTATGGCTTGCCCTGTCTGATGGTGGATGACGGCAGCAGCCCATCTTGCCGCGCCACGCTCGAAGTCTTGCAAGCGCAAGAAGCTGCGTGGGTCACGCTGATTCGGCATGATGTGAATCAAGGCAAAGGGGCGGCGATTATCACCGGCCTGCGCGCAGCAGCGCGGCTGGGCTACACCCATCTGCTGCAAGTCGATGCCGATGGTCAGCATAATGTGGATGACGTACCGAAATTCATCGAGGGGGCACGCGCCGCGCCCAGCGCTATCGTCACCGGTGCACCGATCTTTGACGCCAGCGTGCCGAAGAAGCGCTTGTATGGCCGCTATGGGACGCATGTCATGGTCTGGCTCAATACGCTGTCGTTCGCCATTCGCGATTCGATGTGCGGTTTCCGCATTTATCCAGTGGCAGCCACCGTGCGCTTGGTGGATCGGGTGCGGGTCGGCTTGCGCATGGATTTTGATATCGAGATTATTGTGCGCATGTATTGGGCCGGCGCACCCGTGGTGAATATACCAACGCGCGTCGTGTATCCGCTGGACGGCATCTCGCACTTCGATCTATGGCGCGACAATGTGCGCATCACTTGGCTGCACATACGCATGTTCTTTGGCATGTTGTTGCGCGCGCCACGTTTACTGTTGCGGCATTTGCATCGATGAACGTTCCTCAAATCAAGCACAGTTCTTTACCGCAGAGGATGCGAAGGACGCAGAGGAAGGGCAAGATCAATGCGTTTGATATGCGAAGCCTGCGACTTTTGGCTGGTACGGATATGCGCAAGCCATGCTTTGCCTGGTACAGAATGAACTACCCTGCGTCCTCCGCGTCCTCTGCGGTTCAAGTTTTTTTTAGTTTTAAAAATAGTTGGCAGGGCCAATAGCATGCAGGCCAGGCATTGGGCGCATATTGGCGAGGGCGGCATGTTGATCGGCATGCGCTTTCTCTACGCCATTCATCGTTATTTCGGGCCCTGGCCGTTTCGGCTATTGCTGTGGCCGGTGATGCTGTATTACTTCCTCGGGCGCGGTATCGCGCGCCGAGCTTCGTTGGAATATTTGCGCCATCTCGAACCAGGTTTGCAGGGCTGGAAATTATTCTTCACGAGCTTCCGCCACTTCCTCGCTTTCGGCGAATGCATCCTGGATAAAGCGCTGGCCTGGAACGGCCAACTGCCCTTCGATACCTTGCATGTCGAAGGACTGGATGCATTGAAAACGCGCTTGGCCGGCGGCCAGGGCGCAGTGTTGCTGGTATCGCACTTCGGCAATATGGAAGTATCGCGTGCACTGGCCAAGCTCGAACCCGATATTCGATTGACCGTGCTGGTGCACACCAAACATGCGCAACGCTTCAATCACTTTTTGGCAGCGCTCAATCCCGCAAGCCAAGCCGACTTGATCCAGGTCACCGAGGTCGATGCCGCCACCGCCGTGTTGTTGGCGGAGCGCATTGCGCGCGGCGAGTTGGTGGTGATCGCCGCCGACCGCGTGCCGGTCGCGCGCGAACCCCGTGTGGTGTTTGCGCCATTTCTCGGCAGCCCCGCGCCGTTTCCGGTCGGCCCCTTCGTGCTCGCCGGCCTGTTGAAGTGCCCGGTATTCTTGCTGTTCTGCCCAAAATATGCCGACGGCTATCGATTGATTTTCGAGCCATTCACCGAAGCGTTATCCCTGCCGCGCGCCACGCGCGAGATGGCGTTGCAAGCCGCGGCGGCGCGTTTCGCCGAACGGCTGGCACATTATTGCCAACTGGCGCCCTTGCAATGGTTTAATTTTTTCGCGTTTTGGGCGCAGCCGGTCGCATCCCAAATTGATTTATCTAAAAAAACTATTGAACCGCAGAGGATGCAAAGAAAAACTGATGATGAATGAAATAGTTAATTTCGCGCAACGGATGAGTTTGGATGTTTGCCAAGAACTTGGTTTTCCTCCGCGTCCTCTGCGGTAAATCGGTTTTTAAACAGATATGAACAAACCCTTGATCAGTGTCAGCGTTGAAGTTGTCGTGCCTTTCCACGATCTGGATCCCATGGAAGTGGCCTGGCACGGTCACTATGTGAAATATTTCGAGCTGGCGCGCTGCGCATTGTTGGATCGCATCGACTACAACTACCCGCAGATGCGCGCTTCGGGCTACGCTTGGCCAGTGATCGACTTGCACGTGCGCTATGCGCAGCCGGCGCGCTTCAATCAGCGGCTGACGGTACGCGCCGGTTTAGTGGAATGGGAACAACGCCTGAAGATTCAATATCAAATCCACGCAGTGGAGTCGGGGCAACGCCTGACCAAGGGACATACCGTGCAAGTGGCAGTACAGGTCGATACCGGCGAGATGTGCTTTGTATCGCCTGCGATTTTATTTGAAAAATTGGGAGTCAAGCCGGAATGAGATGGATGCTGTTATTTTGCGCCGCGCTGGGTTGCGCGCCGGCTTGGGCGGCGGATGCCATGCAGGAGATTCGTCAACGTGTCGGTACTCCGGAGTCGGTGCGCGGCCAGTTCGAGCAGAAAAAAAATATCACTGCCTTGGAGCGTCCCTTGTTGTCCCAAGGGGATTTCCTGGTGGCGCGCAATCGCGGCGTGGTGTGGCGCACGCTCAAACCATTCCCGCAAGTATTGAAATTGACGCGGCGCGAAATCGTCCAAGAACAAAGCGGGAAAGTACGCTTTCAATTATCGGCTGAACGCGAACCGGCAGTGAAGGCGATCAACCAAGTGTTGTTCGCTTTGTTTGCCGGCGATTTTGCCGCGCTAGAGCAAAGCTTTACCAGCAGTGGCAAAGTAGAGGGCGATCATTGGCGGGTCGTGATGCAACCGACCTCAAATGCGCTGGCGCAGTTATTTAAAGAGATTCGCTTGGAAGGTGCGAATACTGTGCAGCGGGTGGAATTACTCGAAGCCAATGGCGACCGCACCGAAATTCGTTTCAAGGGTATGCAAGTCAACAGCGCTTTGAATGCGGACGAGGTAAAACTGTTTGATTGAGCGTCGTCTATTTGCCTGGCTTTGGCTGGCCATCACCGTCTTGCTGGCGTTGGCGGTGTGGCGCTGGTCAGCCACGCCGGGTGCGATCGACAGCGATATTTTGTCCTTGCTGGCCGAGCGCTCAAACAGCAATCTGGTCAGCCAAGCGCAATCACGTCTGGGCGAAAATGCAGCACGCCGCGTCATGTTATTGGTGGGGGGCGCCGACCTAGCCAGCGCCGTGCGCGCCGCCGATGCCAGTTACGCGACACTCACCAAAGGCAGCGCGTTTGCACGCATCGATTACCAACTGGACCCCGCCCGCGCCAAGCAACTGCAAACATTCTATGCACCCTACCGCAGTTTTTTATTAACCCCTGCGCAGCGCAATGATTTGCAAATGGATGACCGTGCAGCCTTGCTCGATCAGGCCTTGCGTGGTTTTTATAGCCCGGTCGGCGCGCCTGGGGGCTTGCCGCTCAAGGACGACCCCTTTCAACTATTCGCGGCCTGGCAGCAAGAACGCGCGGCGACAACGCGTTTGCGTCCCATGCAAGATAGGCTGGTGGTGGTGGATGGCGAGCGCCACTATGTGGCGCTGTTGTTAGAGGTTGCTGGCAGCGCCTTCGACCAGCAAGTGCAACAACGCGTGAGCGCCGCATTGGCAGCGGCGCGACAGGCCGCACAACCCGCAGAATTTCTTAGCGCCGGCGTAGTAAATTTCGCCATTGCAGTACAACAACAAGCGCAACGCGAAGTTTCGCTGATTGGTGCAGGCTCTACGCTGGGCATCGTGCTCATCATTCTGCTGGCGTTTCGTTCCTGGCGCCCCTTGGTGCTGGCGCTGTTGCCGATCGTGATCGGTTGCGTGGCGGCGATTGCAGTGTGCGCCTGGGTGTTTGGACGCATTCAAGTATTGACCTTGGTATTTGGTTCTAGCTTGGTCGGTGTGTCGGTGGATTATGGTTTGCATTTCCTGTGCCATATTCAGCGTGAGGACGATCAAGCGCAACGCTTCATGCGACTGCGGCGTTTGTTGCCCGGTCTGACGTTGGCCTTGGCCACCAGTGTGTTGGCCTATCTTACGCTGGCGATCCCGGCCTTCCCGGGGTTGCGCCAGATGGCGCTCTTCTCCGCAGTGGGTTTGCTCGCAGCCTGGCTAACGACGGTGCTTTGGTTGCCGTGGTTGGTACGCGGTGGCTTGGTGTGGCAGGCGTGGTTGCCGCGTGCGTTGCAAGCTTTGCAACAATTGCGCTGGGGTGGCCGAAGTGCGCCATGGTTGGTGTTGCTATTGCTCGGCAGCGCATGGGGGGTGACGCGTCTGAGCGTCAACGACGACGTGCGTTTGTTGCAAAATCTACCGCCGCAATTACTGGCCGAGCAGCAGCGCGTGGCAGACTTGGCCGGTGTGGCCAGCCCGGCGCAATTTTTGTTGGTACATGCCGTTTCGGCGGAAGCGGTATTGCAAATTGAGGAGCGTCTGGGTGTGGCGTTGCAGCGTGTGCGTGCCGATGGGTTATTAGGTGCGTATCAGGCCGTGTCGCTGTGGGTGCCTTCGCAGCAGCGGCAACAACAAGACCATCTTCTGTTGCAACAAAAGCTCTACGCTCCCGGCGCTTGGCTCGATCAATTGGGCAGCCAAATCGATTTGCCATCGACCTGGCTCGATACTTCGCGCACGGCAAACGCCACCGCCAAACCACTTAACTTGCAGGCTTGGCTGGATGCGCCGGCTTCCGCCGCGCTGCGTTATTTGTGGTTGGGTAGGGTGGGAACGGAAACGGTCAGTGTCGTTGCGCTGCAAGGATTGAAAGGCCGTGCCGGCAGCAACGCGGTGCGTGCCGCTGCGGAACTTGTGCCGGGCGTAACCTGGGTAGATCGTGCCGGTGATTTTTCGCGGTTGTTGCAAACCTACCGCATTGAAATGACGCAAGTCGCGGCGCTAGCCTATGTGCTGGTGTTTGTGGCGTTGCTGTGGCGTTATCGGCGCGCGGCCTGGCGCGTGGTGGCACCCACCGTGCTGGCGAGTTTAATGACCTTAGGCTGCCTGGGGTGGCTGGCCATCCCGGTCAACCTCTTCACGGTACTGGCCTTGCTGCTGGTGCTAGGCGTTGGCATTGACTACGGCATTTACATGGAGGAAGAGCGCGGCGAACAAGATAGTGCGGCGTGGGTTGGCGTCTCGCTGTCGGCGCTAACGACCTTGCTGTCTTTTGGATTGTTGGCCCTCAGCAAAACGCCGGCGCTACAAACGTTTGGCCTGACCATGCTACTGGGCGTCGGGTTATCGTGGGCGTTGGCGCGGGGTTTGCGGCGATGAAAAATTTACTGCGCCTTATCTGCATTTTATGCGCATTGCTGAGCTTAAACGCCTGTGCGCCGTCGCAGCGGGCATTGCTGCCCCAACTAGCGCTATTGTCGCCGGCGTCGCTGGGTCGCACGGTGTATGCACAGC